>Ga0306921_10000067_pt1 | contig 69568 bp, 86 predicted proteins | sample sta12Cox44000080_FD_203760 | JGI IMG/M metagenome (GOLD analysis project Ga0306921, IMG submission 203760) | Lab enrichment of tropical soil microbial communities from Luquillo Experimental Forest, Puerto Rico - statoxic.12C.oxic.44.000.080 (v2)... | ecosystem: Environmental > Terrestrial >... | reverse complement strand
ACCTGGACCACCGACAGCGGAACCGCCGCTTGGTTTGAGAGAACCGGAAGGAACACCATGACTGAAATCATTCTACCATTTGATCACGGTATCATACCGCAGGAAACTGGCTACTGGTGTGGGCCTGCGAGTGCCCAAGTGGCACTGAGTTGTCGGGGTATCTACGTCGAAGAATGGATACTAGCAGAGGAATGCGGTACCCACCAGGGCGGCACCGATTATGTTGGGCTGATTGAGAATTGCCTTAACGGTAGGCTGCCAGAACGTCCGTATGACTCTGTATATGCGGATAGCTACCCGGATGACCAAAAGAAGCAAAGGTTTTGGGAGCTAGGCATCGTTGGTTCTATCAATGCCGGCTACTCGCTTGTAACTAACTGGCAAGTTCCGCCCAACAACAATCCAGTAGGGATCAAGGGATCAGACTCACCAAACTACAGCGACTACAGCGACACCTACCACTACACAAGTGTTGTCGGATATGACGATCAATATCCAGGTGGCGCCGTTTATGTTGCGGATTCTGGCTTTTGGCCTTGGGAATACTGGATTAGCTTCGATCAACTATGTACTCTCATACCACCAAAAGGATTCTGTTACAGCACTATCAAAGGAGAAGCCGAAGTGCCCACACAAGAGGAATGGAACGATCTGGTACGCAAGGTTGATAACATCGAACGCCAGCTAGGCCCATGGCCGCAGCTTGGCCAGAACGCGGCTGGTGAAGACCTGACGCTGGTCGATGCTACAGCTTCAATCAAGAACACCGTTGAAGGTGGTGAGCCCCCTTTACAGAGCCGCCAATAAAGCCGACAGGACGGGTGGCAATCCTCACGTGCTCCGGTACTTGGGCCGCACCAGGTGTCGGCTACCCGAGCGACGTTGCCCGTGCCTGCGCTGATGTTGGCGACGAGATACCTGTACAGGCTCCGTGGAGCTTTGGGCCGATACCGCCTGGCGACTTCCGAGCGCCGAGCTATGCGGAATCTGTTGAGATAGGTGTTGATTGGGCCGTAGAGTGGATCATGGCTCATGAGGATAGGCCTGTGGTGTTGGGCGGGTATAGCCAAGGTGGCGAGTGCGCTAGCCGGATACGCATGGAATTTGAGCCTGGTGGCCGACTTGCGTATCTGAGGTCAAATTACGTGTGCGGCTACGCTTTTGGTAACCCTAGCCGTCACGAGCACAGCACCTATTTCGGTGGGCCACCCACGCCAGTTGAAGGCATAGCTGAGTTCCGCTTGCCTCAGATGGATTGGGACTGGTGCGAACTGATCGAACCAGGCGACTTATACGGCACCAGCGCTCGTGGGCTTACCGGCGAGATTCAACGCGACGTTTACACGCTGTGCACAGAGATGGAAATGCATAGTGGTGCGGTTGAGTTCGCCCGCACGTTTGCGGGCAATTGTGTTGAGGTAGCTCAGAATTTGGATGGGAATGCTTGGGATGATATTGAATCTCAAGTAGTCGCCAAAACAGGCAACGATCCTGGTTCAGCAGAGTTGTCAGAGGCAGAGATATTACAAATACAACCATTGACTGATCGACTGATCACGGTGAGAGGTATTTCAGCAGCTATAGCGGCAGCCGTCGATGCGTTGATATTCTTCTGTTCACCGCCGTTCCCGACAGCGCCGCATTGTGAATACCATGTGCGAGAAGTGTGGCCTGGCATGACTTACGTCGGACTAGGAATACAGCACGTCCACGATTGGGTAAGAGCCTACCAAGGAGCATGATGGCACCGACCAGACACCCACTGATAGACCTCGTTTATAACAACGAGACAGGCCGCTACATAGGCATGCTTGAACGCAAGCTCGTGGTCATGACGCTTGAGAACCTCAAGATGCGGGCGTTGCTTGAACTGCTTACTGGAGATATGTGGGACGACAACAAGTTTGAAGCAGAGGACAAAGAGATATTCGACTTGGCTGTTGAAACACTTGAGAAGCGGCTACAGCTATCCCACAACGATGCAGTGAATTTGGTGAACGAGCGCTGGGAAGCGACCAACCCGCCCACAGACGAAGATGTCAGCACGTGGCTAATCGGTCAGCCGAAGAAGCCACCAAGAGTCATCACGCACTCGCGGCCGATCAGCAACCCACCAGGCGTAGACATGAAGAAGCATCTAGCGGGTATCAAGCAGAGCCGCGATCACATGCGCGATCAGCTGTAGTCTTTCGGGTCCAGTCCACGTATGCGGTCCAGCTTAAAGCCGGACCACTTCTGGTCACCGGCCACGACGTAGGGCATTTGTGAAATCCCTTGTTCCCGAAGCTGTTCGGCGAACACAGGGTGCTCAACCACGTCAATCTCGTTGAACGGCAATGATCTTCGCGCCAACCACTTCTTCGTGTACTCGCACTGCACGCAATCCGGCTTGGTGTAGACCGTTATTTGCTTAGGCAACCTAACTCCGTTCCGGTAGCTCGTCGGACCCTAGCGATACGGTAACCCCGGCGACGAGCTAGGAGGTAGCCGGATGGCCAGGATTTGGCCAGGGACCAACGAGAACGGCTCCGGTGGGTAGGCGTACCGGCGCACCTAAAACAGCTGGTTACGCGCCACCAGGCCGGATCAGCCCGAACCGGGCCGATTAGGAGTAGCGTCAGACCTGGTCAGAGGGTATAGTCAGACCTACCGGCGAAGCCGGGACCAACTAAATACCGCGAAGCTGGTAAGGGAGATAGACCGCGCGTGAGAGGCGCGGAGATGGCTAGCCCGAACCGGAACTGTTACCCGGCGGCCTAAAGCAATGGGGATCGCGTACCTAGTACGGCGCGGGCGGTAGGTTTAGATGGTCTAGTTAATAAGGCGCGAGAGAGGACTACGGCGACCATGGCCGTAGGGACCCAGACGCGCCGAAATCCTATTCTATGGTTGTTGTTGGGGCAACGAAAGTTGCTGATTCCGTAGTGGTTTCGCCACTGCGGTTTCAGGGGCAGTTGTTGCTGACTCCAAAACCCAATAACCGAAAGGGAATTCATGAGTAAGCTAAAAGATGGTGACCTGGTTCGCGTGGTGTCTGTGACTGACGTCGATGAGGAGATTGGTTCTCCGAAGCGAGTGGTTACTGATCCGACGAATAAGGACACCTTCGACTGGACGGACACGGGTCGTAGCTTTATCGGGCAGATCGGGCGCGTGATGAGCGCGACGTTGAACGATTACTACGATGTTGAGGTCTGGTTTGAGTGGATGGACGTGTACGAAGCCGCGTGTTTCAAGTATCCCGACGTTGAGTTAGTCGAACGTCCTGATGCGCCACTTGGTGTTTCGGAAACACGCGAAGCGATTGAGAGGCTGTCGAAATGATCTATGCGAAGGTAAAGGTGCGCAAAGTTTGGGACCCTACCGAAGCCGGAACGTACCACGCTCCGACTAAGAAGCGTTATAGCTTTGAGCACAAAGAGATCGTGGCCGGTGGCGAAGTCCACTGGCCGGCACTAACTTTCGATCGGTTCGACACTCGTAAGGATGCCCTGAAAGCTGCGGAGCAACGCGGCTGGAAGGTGGTTAAGACTTGGGATGAGGCGATTGCCGACGCTGGGTTGTACTCGCACGATGGGTACTACCACAGCGCGACGAACTGCCCTTGCCCGAGTCAGTGGTGTTTGAACCACACCGCGTAAGTTGCGGCGGGTCAACGGGTTTCCCGTTGGCCCTGCGGAGCGAAGCGCGAGCTTTTAACCAAAAACCAACAACCGAAAGGGAATTGAGATGACGATGGCGACAAAGGAACAAAAGCTGGCTTCTCCGAAGCAGCTGAAGTGGCTGAAGAGCCTGATCCAGCGCGAGTGGGTTAACTTCGACCCGAAGCACCATCCGCGTTTGGAGCAGATCAAGGCCGCGTTCGCCGTTTGCGATGAGCAGGACTACGAACCGGAAATGGTCAATATCCTTCTCGCGTCGCAGGACCAAAAGCAGATCACGATGGCTGGGTTTGACTTCCTGCTGGAGAGGCTGAAAGACGCACCACTGCCGAAAGGCGTTGCGGCTGAAGCTGCCCCGGCTGAGGCGTTGCCCTGGCCCGACGTATCGGTGCTGCCCGAAGGGCGGTACGGAATACCGACTGAAGAGGGCGCGATCAATGAGACCGCGTTCTACAAAGTGGACCGCCCGACCGAAGGCAAGTGGGCCGGTTACGTTTTCGTGAAGCTGATGGTTAGCGACTACGAGAAGCGGTTGGCGATGGGGACGCAGAAAGCGGTCGCAAACAAAATCGCGGAGTACGGCGCAGCTAAGGCAAGTGCGTTGTACGGCAAGGAGTTCAAGCAGTGCGGCGTTTGCGGACGCGGCCTGACCAACGACTTGAGCCGTGAAATCGGTATCGGTCCTGACTGCCGTGCGAAGTACGGCTGGTGAGAACGCGGCGGGTGCTGGGGCTTAGGCCCCAGCATCCTGCGGGTATCTCTACCAACCCAAAACCCAACAACCGAAAGGGAATTGCGATGTACAAGGTAACTGGGACTGTTCCTACTCCCCACTTCGATCCTGACAACCCGGTGTTTACCCACCACGAGAGCACGATGCCGAAGGGTAAGCCGTACCGGAATGGCACTGCCGGCCGCAAGGTTAGCGTTACGACCGAAAGCAAGAAGCGCGCCAACGAGCTGTCGGTGTCCATGGCGTCTAAGGGCTTGTTCCTGGACGTAACGATTGAAGAGACCAAGTAAATCGACTGAAAGTGCGGCGGGTACACCGGGTTTCCGGTGTGCCCTGCGGACTAGTCAGTCCAAAACCCAACAACCGAAAGGGATATTATGGCAACGAAAGATCAGGCGATCCAAAGGGTCATGAAGCTCTTGGCGCTGGCTGCCGACGAGAACGCTACCGAAGCGGAGCGCGAATTGGCTGCCCAGAACGCAGAGAACCTCATGGCCCAACACATGATCGACCGATTCAATGACCTGAAAGACCTTGGGTCTCAGGCCAAAACGAAGCCAATCAAGGACACCTGGACCGTGACCTTGGGTAGGGAGAACCGCGAGTTCAATAGCGCGGTACGCTCCCTGATCATTGCGATCTTGAAGCACAACAACATTCGCTTCTACCCAAGGCTGGCGTGGGGTACTGATGAGAACGGGCACACCGACTACGACACCGAAGTCTGGACGATAGTCGGTTATCCCGAAGACATCGCCTACGCCGAAGCGATTTGGTTTCGGGTGTTTCGTGAGTTCGTGATGAGCGTTAACCCAAGCTGGAATGCTTCACAGTCCTTGGGCTACAATCTGTTTCACCTCACACGGGCTGGTCTCAAGTGGAACGAAATCTGGAAGATTGCGTACCGTAACGGTGCGGATGTTCCTGACCCGGCCACTAACAGCTACTCCGCTAACTCTCCGTCCATGCTCAAGCGCGAAGTCAAGAAGTACATGCGCGAAGCTGGGCTGGGGGACTACACGCCACATACTCAGCGGCACAAGGCTTATCGCTCCAGCTTCGCAGAGTCCTTCGCGGGCACCATCTCTCAGCGGCTCCGTACTATGCGGGCCGCAGCGGAGAAGGTTACCGTGGGCGACTTACTGCCGGCGCTACGGAGCACGGCTAAGTACGTCGATGAGGAGTTTGAGCGGTTGTTCGGCGACGAGATACGGAAGATGATGGCTGAGGACGCAGCTTACCGAGCGAAGCTGCCCCGACGCCGTTACCGGATCAAGGCAAGCGACAACTACGACGAAACGGCGTGGGAGCGCGGTAACGCTGCCGCTCAAAAAGTCAACCTCAGGGCTGACGGCGAAGTTCGCCACCGGAAAGCTGGTGAGCTTCAATAACTTCCGAGTGAATATGCTGGGTGCCCTGCGGCTACGGTCGCAGGGTATCCAGGGTATAACACCCAAAACCCAACAACCGAAAGGGAAATGATGAAGGTAACGATGATGTTCCAGGGTAACCTGGGGTATGGTCCTGACCAAGTCAATGGAATGTCGCTTGAAGAGCTCAAAGAAGCTGTCGAGATGGCGATTTGCGACTACGGCGAAGATGCCGAAGTCGTACTTGAGCAGACGAACAATGGCCACGGTGCGAACTTTGGCAAGCTGTATTCATTCAGCGAATTGTTCCAAGCGGCTGATGAGGATGAGGATGAGGTGGACGAATGAAACGATTGCTGTTGGCAGTCGGGATAATGGCGGCGTTCTTGGCCGTCTGTATCGCGTTCTCGCCCAACAATAAATCCAGCACGAACGTGCCGCCGTTACAGCCGATACCGTCAACAAAGACGGTAACGGTTACGGCGACAACGAATCTAGATACACCAAGTCCTAACGGGAATTGCTGGAACGATGCAGCAGGGCCAGGGTGCGGAACCACAACGGCGCCAACGACTACCGTTGCGCCGACTGGGCCGTGCGGTTACACGATAGGTTGTCAGGAGACAGTTCCTGGCGTACCTATGGTGCCGCCTGGTGGAACGCTACCGACTACATCGTGGGGACCAGATCAGTACCAGCAGTACTTCTGCGACCACATGAACCCGAAGCCACCCGGCTGTCCGGCTACTACGGTGCCTGGCGTACCGGGCGCGATACCGGGCCAAGTCGTGAGCTACAAGACCGCTCCGTATTCCTGTGACGGGCAATATAACCCGCCACCGGGAGCGATTTGCGCCGGTGCTACTCCGTGCTGGCTGCAAGACCCAAACTGCTCGACTACGCCTGGCGTACCGGGTACTTGGGGACCAGGTGGGTACACCCCACCTTGCTATGGTCAATCGTGGTGCGGCGGCAGACGTTCACCCGGCTACTGAGCGAAAGCGCGGCGGGCGCAAGGGCTTTGGTCCTTGCGTCCTGCGGGCTAATCGCCCAACCCAACAACCGAAAGGGAAGATATGTGGATGAAACACGCCATGCGTGATGAGGCTGGTGGCTTGGTTGAAACTGAGCCGACAGCGGATTACGTAGGCAGACACCGACTTTGGGAATCGACGCATAACAGCAGCGGTGACCAGGTGTACATGGGCTGCCCAGCCTGTGTTTCGGAACTACACGAAATGGATGTGAAATGACCACGACGATGACAGACGACCGCAAGCGGTTTCTCCTGTACATGTTCACGACCGCTCTGGAGGGCGGAATTGGATATTGGTCTGTCGCTGAGGAATACCACTGGGCCAACGACAAGGCCGGTGGCGATCCAGCAGGCGACATCAATGGCTTCTTTGCGGTGTTATCGGCTAACGATGACGATGGCAACTGGGGCGTCGATAAGGCATACCAGCCGCGGATTGCCGGCGACCCAATCAAACTCGACTGCGGCGCAGGCGAATTGACCGTTGACCTGAAAGTTATGGAACGCGGCATGAACCTGTTCGTAGACAAGGTGATTGAAGCTACTAAGTCAGAGGACCCAGACGCACCGTTCAGCCGGAAGTATCTCCGGCAAGCCGTTACCCAATGGCTATCGAACGGCGAAGATGGAGACTCCGACGCGGATGTCGCAGACCTCGTGGTTCAGCTGGGCCTGTTTGGTGAGGTGGTGTACTGCTGATGTACGTCGAATTTCCAGGCGGCACAAGACATCCTGATGGCTATATCGCTCCGTGCGAGATAGTCAAGCGGATACCGGGGTGGGCCAAAGTACGGCTTGCCCCGGCTCCACCGCACAATAACCACTCCTGGTCTCAATGGGTAAGGGAGAGCCAGCTTTTGACAGATTCGGAAGTCGAAGCGGGCTAGCCCGAACCGGGCTAAGAGAGTAAGCTAAGGACCGTGCTAGGTGGCTATCGGGTGGCTCCCGGTAGCTATCTAGGGTGTCGTCTTAGCACCCGAAAACACAACAACCGAAAGGGAATTCATGATGGAGAGGGTTATTCGTAACCCAAGTGGATACAGGTCTCATGGCTCTACAGCCATGGACAAGGCCGCTCACTTTGGCGACTACGCGAAAGCGTACGGCTGGAAGGGCGGTTGGACCACTACCGACGGCATGCTCAATCTACAAGCGAGCCGTGGGGACAACGAAACCATGAGCATCTCGTGGAATGAGGAGACTGGTAAGTTCATCGAAGCAGTCTACACCCTGGCAGGCGATAGCATCAAGTGCCAGAACGTATCTGCGGCCGCCAACATCGCGGCTAAACCGCCGAGCGCCGAGCGGCTTAAGACGGCTGTGCGGAAACGTACGCCCGATAAAGTCGAGGCAGCAGCGGAAACCATTGCAGCAGTACAGGGTACGTTGCCTTTTGATCACGAATCTAGCGATGAAGAGGTCAAGGCAGTACTCAACAACAAGAGCATCGTCTGGGTCAACCGGATTAGCGGAGCGTTGAGCTCAGCGCTGGTTGGCGGGAAGATGTTCCGCGTTGTCAACAATGGTGCGCCGCGCCAAATTTCGTTTTGCGATAACTACGGCTACCACGCCGTGTATCTGGATTCGATTGTGAGCGTTGGCTAATGGCTAAGAAGCGACTGTGGGCTATCGGCCTAGACGATGACTGCATCTGGATCATGACTGACCGTTACGATCCTGACGCGAATGCCGCTCTGAAAGCGTACCTGCCTGGCCCTGCTAGGTGGAACCGCGATAAGGCGCGCTGGCAGTTTCCTATCCACTGGGACTCGTGTACTGGAGCACGTAAGGTAGCCAACAAGTTTGGCGCTGATCTGAAAATGACAGCGGCGCTAGTCGAGTGGGCTACTCACGAGAAGTCGCACCAGGACACGATACCGGATGTACAATCCATGGATCTTGTTGACCTGCCACGTGTTCGAGAGCACGCGCCGGACATCTGGAAGATTATGTCGGAAGGCATTCCTGAATTGGGTTACCCGCCAAGGCCATACCAAACGGTAGGCGCGGCGTTCGCGGCACGGAACCGTTCGTGCTTGATCGCTGACCAACCGGGCCTGGGTAAGACCATTCAGACCATCGCGGCGATAGTGGAGGCTGATATTAGTGGCCCCATCCTCGTCGTAGCGCCGAAAGCAGCGGTTCAGTTAACCTGGCCGCAGGAGCTAAAGCGTTGGTTGCCAACGGATAACGTGATCACTCTTGACTCCAAGCTGAGTCCGAGTGGTCGCGTGGAAGCTGTCAAGGCAGCGCTGGCTACCGTCGAACACGGCGGCAAGCGGTGCTGGCTGATTACTTCGCCCAACTACGTTCGCATTCGTGCGAAGGTGGATGAGTACGGTAATTACGAGAAGGTCAACGGCGAGAAGGTCATTCACGCCGTACGTGAAACGGTTCTTGAGCTGTTTGGTGTCGAGTGGTCCGCCATCGTGGTGGACGAGTCACACCAGACGTTAGCGGGAGCCACCGGCAACAAGAAGAAGCAGAGCGCGCAACGGCTTGGCCTGGGCGCGTTGAACGTCCGTAAGGATGGTCTGCGAATTGCGTTGTCGGGCACGCCTTTCCGTGGCAAGGAATACTACCTGTGGGGTCAGCTGAACTGGTTGCGGCCGGATAACTACCGGAGCTACTGGAACTGGATCAAGCGACACTTCAACACGTGGCACGATGGCTACGGGCAGCAAATCGGAAAGATGATCGACGCCGAAGCGATGTATGATGAGGCTCGCAACGTTATGATCCGTCGCACGAAAGAAGAAGTGGCAAGTGACTTGCCCGCCAAGCTATACGGCGGTTGGCCGTTGATACCTGGTGGGCCGGTTGCGGTTTGGCTGGACATGGAACCGAAGCAGGCAGCTGCTTACGAGTCTATGGTCAAGAAGGCTGAAGCTGATCTGGAGGGCGGCACGCTCGTAACGAACGGTATCTTGGCGGAGCTAACCCGGTTGAAGCAATTCGCCGGTAGCTACGGCATGATGGCCGGTGAGCAGTTCATCCCGACGTTACCCAGTAACAAGTTCGACTGGTTGCTGGAGATGCTGGATGAGCGCGGTATCGACGGTGAGTTGGCGGGTCTACCTTACGACGAGCGCGTGGGTGTGCCCAAAGTGGTTGTGTCCTCCCAATTCTCGCAGCTGATCAATGCCTTTGCGAAAGGGCTGGGCGAGAAGGGAATCAAGGCTCACGTATTCACTGGTGATACGTCGGATAAGAAGCGCGAAGACATCAAGTCGGATTGGCAAGAGAATCTAACGAGTGACACCCGCGTACTGCTTCTTACTACGACCGCTGGCGGTGTCTCGCTTACGCTGGACGCTGCCGACGAGCTTGTGCTACTGGATGAAACCTGGAACACGAGCGATCAAGAGCAGGTGGAAGATAGGCTCCACCGGCTATCCCGTATCCACCAAGTTGTGATCTGGAAGGTGTTCTCTCGCGGAACGATTGAAGAGGGCATCGCAAAGGCCAACTTAGACAAGGAGGTTAGCATCAAGTCAATCATAGATGGGCAGCGCGGCGTGGGCTTCACTAAGGAGTTGCTTCACCCGTGACTGAAATCGCTTATGCGGCAATTGGGGCCGCGTCCATGCTCAGCTTCGCGCTGGGCCTCTGGGCGCGGCCTTTTTTGTCTCGAAATCTGTTTACGAAAGTTGTTGAGCCGCAAGAGCTTTCGGCACTGATGGATCGAATTGTCAATCAGGAAGAAGCTGAAGAGCGACGCAACGAGATACGACGGATGCTACACGACTCTGGCCGCCGTACGATGCGGCTAGATGGTGGCGCCCCGGCTAAGGTACACCGAATGCGGCGTGTCAAACGGGTACGTGGAGACCGCGAATAGCACCGCAATTCTTGGCAGAAAGTGGGTAAGAAACCTGTCGAAACCTGGCTAAACTATAGACACGACCATGGTAAACGGGTAGCGTTGGCTCCGTTATCGACTTCGCCAATACGAAAGGATATGCCAATGAGCGAAGCTACTACGGCGGGAGCGACCGTAACTTATACGGACAATCTCGGCAAGCAGGTCACCAAAGAGGTCAAGCCGACAGAGGCGCATGAGTCATTCCAAAGATGGCTCGCTGCTGGAGGTTTGACCATTCCTGTCGATCACGTCGCGGCCGCAATCGTGTTGCACGGCGAGTGGCAAGGGAGCAAGGGCCGCTCAGCTGAGCGAAAGGCATTGCGCGAGCAGCGTTATGCCAACGAGAAGGCTGCACGCGAGCAATCGCGTATCGACGCCGACAAGAAGCGCGCCGAAGCAGACCAGGCCCGCGCCGACAAGCAGGCCGAAGCTGACAAGAAGCGTCAGGACCGCGAAGCGGAGCAGGAGAAGAAGCGCCAGGACCGCGAAGCGAAAATTGCTGAGCAGGACCAGAAGCGCGCTGACGCCGAAGCTGAGCGCGACCGCAAAGCCAAAGAGCGCGACGAGAAGCGCGAGAAGGCAGAGCAGGAGCGTGAAGAGAAGCGCCAGAAGCGCGAGCAGGAGAAGGCAGACAAGGCCGCCAAGGCCGAAGCCGACAAGGCCGCCAAGGCGGCTGAGAAGGCAGCCAAGGATGCCGAAGCTGCATCTTCCGGTGCCGACGGTGACGACTCCGGCTCTGCTCCTGTCGATGGCCAGCCTGTTGGTCGTGGTGCGTTGCAAGAGGCGAAGCGCGAAGGACGCAACCTCAAGCGCCGCAGCCCTGTTGGCCAGAGCGCCGGCAATTTCGGTTAAGCGTCCGAAGCCCACACAGGACTAAAACGCGGTGGGCCAGGCCCCAGCCGGAACGTGGCGAGATACGCAACTCGCACGGCTGGGTGCCCTGGTGGATGTCAGGCTAGTCGTGGCCACGCTAAGCAGCCTTGGCCTGACATCCTCCAGGGTATGGCAACCCTGGTAAGAGAAGAACAACCGAAAGGGAAACTGAAATGGCAATTACTGCTGCCGAATTGAAGGTGCTGGGCGGGCCACTCGCGCCTGGCGCTTACGAGGTCTGGGCATTCCTCATGAGGAATCAGAATGGAAGTGGCCTCACTGTCGACCACATCGCTCGTAAGCTCAAGCTAAACTATATGACGGTGTATCTCCGTCTAGGCGGGAGCATGGGCAACGGCTACGTTCAGCGCGATAACGGTAGGCCTGCAAAGTATTACGCGGTGGTGCCCTCGTGAGAATTACCATCACGCCGGAAGGCAACATTGAGTTCGACGTTGACCTGGCGAACGGCCACATCGCAGAGGCCGCTGCGCTAATGCGGGCGGTCCAACAGGAGTACGCACCGGCGACTACTCCGCAGCCGGTAGCGCCGACACGAGAAGCCACGACGGTGGCGCGTAGGGAGAACGCCGAAGCGCGCCGTAAGGCTTTAGCTCTCGCGGAGCGGAAAGCCAACAGCCGGTACTACCAACTCAAGGCTAGCCAGGGTGCACGTACGTCGCGGATTGTAGCGGAGACATACGATTACATCGCTAGCTACAAGAACGGCCGCACTACGGATCAGCTATGCGAGCACTTCCACACGGGCAAGGCTACGGTGTGGAGTCGTACCGCATCGCTGCTGAAGGATAAGCTGATTGTTCAACCGGGTGGTAAAGGTTCGCCATGGGTGGCGACCAACGCACCGTTGGTGCCGCCCATGGGAACTGAGCATCACCCGACTCCATCCGACATGCCCAAAAGGAAGCAATCGTGACTAAAGCGCCGAGTACCCAAGAGTGTTGCTGGTCCACCAGACCTGGTGAACACAACCCGAATTGCAAGAAAATGCTTGAGCGTGATGAGCGCCGAGCGATGCGTGAAAGCAAATCGTTGAAACACCAAGTAGCCCATGCGATCTTTGGGAAGCTTTGGACCATCGACAACGAGAAGTGGATTTGGCCATTCGGCGGTAAGCCAGAAGGCGTGATCCATGTTGACTTCCAACGTGTTTCGCCGTTAGAAGGGCAACTGCGCATCAAGACTAAGCACGACGGCACCCACTACATCAACATCAAGATCAGCGAGATGCTATGAGAGGTCTTGACGACTGGTTGACCCGTGAGCCGGAAGATACCGGCTTACTCCTGAGCGATAGGCGCATCAAAGCTAAACGGGCACATGTGTGTAACAGCTGCAAGCGTACCATCAACCCAGGCGAGAAGTACCGCCGGCAATTCGCTATCTTCGACGGAGAGCCGGTCACCTACAAGATGTGCTCCGATTGCATCGCAAGGGAATACGATGCCTGAGTGCCCACACTGCCAACAAGAGATTGAGCCCTGTGCCCGTTGCGGCACGGGGTTCATTCACGTTGATACGCAATACCATTCATGTGCAGACAAACAAACTTTCGCGCAGGAGACTACGAATGGCTGAGTTGCCGTTGTTAAGGCAGAGCGAGAGAGCAGCTTTCAAACGCTGCCAGTGGGCGTGGTACCAGCAGTACGTTCGCGGCCTGGAGCCACTGATGCCAAGAGGCATGGAGCTAGCGGAGTTTGGGACGCTCGTCCACGTAGCTCTGGCTGGGTACTACCTACCTGGCCTAAAGCGCGGGCCGCATCCTGCCGAGACTTGGGAGCAACTAGCCAAGGACATGATCACCACCGTCAGGACGATGGAGGTACGCGACGATGAGCTGGTGGCCAAGTGGGAGGACTTCTACACGCTTGGCGCGGAATTGCTTGTCGCATATGTAAATCGGTACCAAGGTGACCCGCACTGGGACGTGCTAGACGCCGAGCGCCGGTTTGATGTCCTGATACCGGATGTGCGGGTGCCGCGTATGGAGTCGAAGAAGGGCAGGCGGGTTTACACACCAATCGTGAAATTGGTTGGAACGATTGACCTTTGCTACCGTGACCTCAACCAGGAGGACCCAAAGGGCAGGCCGCTCATCAAGATGGTGGACCACAAGACGATGACGAAGATTGAAACCCGCCACCTAACGCTAGACGAGCAGCCGTCCACGTACATCGCCGTGGGCACGCATTCCCTTCAGCGCCAAGGACTTATCGAGAAGGATCAAGTCATTGCCGGCATGGAGTGGAACATCATCAAGCGCGCCAAGCTCGACACTCGCCCACGCGACGTCAATAATCAGGCCCGTAACAATCCCCAAAAGCGCCACTACATAGACGCTCTCGTCACGCACTTGGACAGCGACTACGTGGAGAGCGACCGCGAAGGATTGATGAAGCTGAAAATGACTGACCTAGAAGCGATTTGCGCTCAGCAGTGCGTTGGTCCGGTCTACGGCGACATCAGCGCAGACCAGAGCACAGACAACTTCCTGCGCTACTTTGTGCCGCGTACTCCGAAGGAACGGCAGCGCCAGATCGTTCGCATCAGCGAAGAAGCGCGAGTGATGGCTGAGGTACGCGGCGGCAGGTTGCCTGTACTGAAGACTCCGACGAAGGACTGCCCGTGGTGTAAGTTCTTCGACCTGTGTGAGCTTGACGAAAGTGGAGGTGACACAGAGTATTTCATTGAGACTGCGATGAAGACATTCGATCCTTACGCGGATCACCGTGAGGGTGCGGACAATAGCAAGAAGGTGAGGTGATCAAAATTGTTGCCAGAGTTAAGGATCGTGGAATGGTCGAGTTAGACCGTTTCAAGACAAGGGTTTTGAGGCAGAAAGCATTGAAACGAGTGAAAGGCGTTGATGCAGACTGGATCCTAGCCAAAGTTGAGGAAATCGAAAGGTACGTTGTCCGAATGGACGAAGCACCATACAAGGAACAGGAATTCATGTGACAATGAAAGTGCAATTTCCTGACGAGATCATCTCGTTACAGGATGAGGATGAGTACGTCAACCTCATGATCTACGCCGACAGCGGCGTGGGCAAGACCGTGTTCGCAGGGTCTGATGATGACGTGCTGTTCATCGCGCCGGAAGACAACGGCACGTTGAGCGCCAAGCGATTTGGCTCAACGGCGATGAAGTGGAAAATCCACACGTGGGCCGACATTCAAGATGCCTACAACTGGCTGCGCGAGCAAGACCCGATACCGTTCAATTGGGTTGTGCTAGACAGCCTTACGGAAATGCAGCAGATGTGTATGCGGCATATCCTTGACCAAGGCGTTGAGCTAAATCCTGGTCGTGATCCTGACGTACCGCAGCTTCAGGACTGGGTGCCGTATTACGAGAAGTTCCGGCGACTTGTCAAGAGCTTCAACGCTTTACCGTGTAACGTTCTCTACACCGCGCTCCAGATGGAGGATGAGAACGAAGAAGGCGACAAGGTCGTGATCCCAATGCTCCAGGGCAAGGGCACGCAGTACGCCAAGGCGACGGCCAGCTGGATGACGAGCTTCGGCAACATGCGAGTTGTTCGGCGTAGGACGGGAACTGATGAAGACGGCCACGCGGTTTATGAGGAGTATCGCGTAATCCAGTGGCGCGGAAGCAAAACCGTCATGGCCAAGGACCGTACGCGGTGCTTGGAGCCGAAAACTGTTATACGAGAAGGCCATATTGGCAATCTCAAAGAGCTACGGGAACTGTTAGAAGCAGGACCGCAGCAGCCTGCGCCTGGGCGGGTTGTACCCAACAAGCGCAATCGCCGTAGCAACCGCAACGGTGAAAAGGAAAGTAACCCAATGAGTCTGGTGAAGGCAACGCAAGACTCTGTCGACGAGGCAGCCGACATGGTTGGGATTGAGGAGGAAACAGATGCCTAAGATGAAGTGGGACATATCCGGTAAGGGTGTGCCGCCAAGCAAGGCCGGTGGGCTGGGCTACGATGGACCGGAACTGCCGAAAGGCAGCTGGCCCGCCAAGGTTAAGCGCATGGAGGTCATCAGGATTGCCTCCAACACCGTGAATAAGGGCAAGCCGCGTATCCGACTGCTCATGGAGGTTCAGACCGCAAACCTCAAGGGCAAAGAGGAATACCACGGTGCGCCGGTTTGGGATGGGCTCAACATCATTGAGCAGTCCCAAGGTTTCGTCAACGCATTCCTTCACGCTCTGACGGACGGTTCTGAAAGAGCCAAGCGCGCAATCGAAGCCGTGTTCTGGGATGAGGACAAAGGCCCAGACTACAAGCGAGTTGAGAACAAGCGCGGTGATAAGGAAACCCACATCACCAAAATCGGTCGCGTTCCGATCAATTCGCCCAACGGTGAAGTCATGATCCAAATCGTCACTCGCGCAGGCCAAGACCAGAACGGCAACTACCGTCCTGAAATTGCCGGCTACCTTCCGTATCTCGGCGAGAAGCCGAAAGCTGTTGAGCCGCAAGACGATGATGAAGATGACGACCTCATTGGTGACGAAGAAGACGATGAGGAGGACTACGAAGAAGATGAGGACTACGAAGATGAAGAGGATGAAGGCGACGATGACGAAGACATCTCCGACGAGCAAGACGCCAAGGAGACAGCCAAGTCTGGCAGTCGCAAGCGTCCACCGTTCTGATTCGTAATCATGTCCGAGCGAAGCTGCCCGTGCGGTTGTCCTATGGTGTGGACGAAGCACGGGTGGCTTTGCCTCCATTGCGATTTGGGGAGAGAACTTGCCAAATTACGACAAAGACCTAATCCTGCGCCTGGACATGATTCCGGCGCTAGGTAGTGCTCAGCTGTACATGTGTAACCCGTATATTGGTGGCTGCGGCTTAACCGACTGGGGCAACGACAGCACACCAAACCACGTTCGGTGGCGGAAGTACCACCGACGCAAATGCCACGGAGCAAAGCAATGATAGCGATATTAGGTTGCGGCCCAACAGGATTGCTGGCGGCGCACGCTTGCGCCCTAGCTGACGCTGACTTCCGCATATTCTCCAAGCGACGTAAGAGCCAACTGTACGGCTCCCAATACCTTCACGAGCCAATCCCAGGTGTGATCAAAGAGGATGAAGGCCGTCACGTTACGTACGTGAATGTTGGTACGCCAGAAGAGTATCGGCGCAAGACGCACGGCAAGTTCTGGGACGGTATCATTGCGCCAGAGGACTTTGAGACAGAGCACATGGCCTGGGACATCCGCGAAGCCTACCACCGACTGTGGCTGATGTACGGCGGGTGCGTGGAGGACTTCCAAATCCCAAGCCGCTTAATGGAAAACGGCAAGCCGGATTGGGCCAGAGAGCACCCATACCTCCACCTACGGCACGAGCTAGACATTGAGTCTTTCGACTTGGTGATATCGACTGTGCCGCGCAATATGTGGGCGGTAAGCGATGATCAGTTCATCTACTCGCTAGGGTGGGCTATCGGTGACGCGCCAGAAAACGGAACATTCGTACCCTATGAGATAGACGATATGACGATTGAGTGTAACGGCAGCAAATTCGTTGCATACAACCGGCTTTCAAATGTGTTCGGGTACAAGACGGTTGAGTGGCCGGCATGGATGCGTGGTGTCGAGATCACAGCCATGACGGGCAAAGAGCCTAGCCGATTAGTTAAGCCGTTGCGGTACATACCATCTGGGATGAACTGCCCGTGGAATAGCTGGCTACATGTAGGCCGATACGGTCAATGGCAGAAGGGCATACTGACAACTGACGCCTTCAAGGACGTCACGAAACGATTGGAGTACATGCGATGACTGATGATTACATGGCGAAGAAACTTGAAGAGCGCGGTTACCCCGGCTATCCAAGCACATCGCAAGCAGACGTAATACGCGATCAAGCTGGGTTACGACCTACCGCTGAAGTCATGAGCGAAGTGATGAATGCCAACCCAGGAGTGCCCATGGAGGTTGAGCCAAATCCATTGCCATTACACGAGATTCGTGTGCGCGCTTGGGGTGAGCCGGATAACATCAACCATAGCTTGGGCCTGATCACGATTGAAATTGCTAACCCACCAACGGTACAATCAGAGCGCATTCTACTCTGCGTATTGCCAAAGGTGTTGGAGCTATTCCTCAATAAGAACAAGGATTACGGTGACGACTTCGATGAGTTCAAACTAGGTGCTAAAGGTCAATTTGTTGACCTGTGGCGCAAGGTTGGTAAGCTGAAGAAGGCGTTGTGGGATGGCAAACCTCTTGTGGGAGAGCAGGTTCCAGAGATCATGATGGACTTAATTGGTCACCTTTTATTAGCCCTACTCGATCCTAAACAGGCTAAAAGGGACTAGGATTGACCCGTAATGACGAACGTGAGTAAAGCTCCGATAAACACCGGAATCTATTGCGAGCCAATACTTTCAGATTATGAATCTGCAGTAGACTACCGCACTGGCGATGGGCAAGTAGTTGCTCATTCAGATAGGGTATGTGTCTATAAGGAGCGTGCTGGGCGAAAGGAACAGCCTGTACTTGATAGGCTTTGGGCTAGAACGGATGTCGTTAAACATCCAAATTTTGATACTCCGTGTTGGCTATATGATGGTATAGACAAAATTCATAAGTATCAACAGATTTGGTATCACGGTAAATTTGTGCGAATACACAGGTTAGCGTTAATCTTAGATGGCGAAACTTTAACGCGAGGCATGACAGTTGATCATATGTGTGAACGTAAAAATTGTTGGAACACAGATCACTTAGAAGAAATAACACCAGGCGATAACACCCGCCGTTATCATCGTGGGAGGTGATATAAATGGATTATGTTTCGTTACACCACCATTCGACTTTTTCATATGGAGATGGTTATGGTTTGCCTGAAGAACATGTTGAGCGTTGTGCAACGCTTGGTATGAAAGCTATGGCGTTGACGGAACATGGTTGAGGTAACGTGTCGAGCCATGTACAGCTTGAGAAGGCGTGTACCAAGTTTGGCATCAAACCGCTGTTCGGCCTTGAGGGTTACGTTGCCCCGCCCAACGAGCGCAGGAAGTGCCATCAGACCATCCTAGCCATGACGCAGGCTGGTTATTCAAACCTGAACAAGTTAGTCGTTGAGTCGTGGAAAACCATTGGGAGAACCAGCAAGACACGGTTTCCGACGATTCACGTTGAGATGCTTGAGGAGTTTAGTGACGGACTCATTGTACTCTCTGGATGTTCTGATTCGGTGCTTGCCTGCACGCTCTTTGGTGGAAAGTCTTACGGTGCACCAGGATTCAGATTCGACCCAGAGCAATATCGGCGTGCCCTTGGGGTCGTGGAATGGTACCAAGAGGTATTTGGCGACAGGTACTACCTTGAAACTCAGCGCTTTCCTGCGCTGCGTCGAACTTGTAAGATCAATCAGGCCTACGAGCGCATTTCCAGAGACACCGGAGCACAACTTGCTGCGACGAGCGACTGTCATTATGTCTATGCTAGAGACAACGAGATGCAGAAGGTTCTTCATGCGGCTCACCGTGGTTCTAGCGTATCCGCCACAGAAGCGGCTTGGGAGTACAACGTAACACTAGACATACCAGAGAGCGACGAGCGCGTGTACCAAGACCTTTTGGGCACGGGGTTAACGGAAGATGGTGCGTTACAAGCACTCTCGAACACCGGGGTGATAGCTGATCGTTGTGACGTGAAGCTCGCAAAGGTAGAACCGCTGCGGTATCCAATTGAGGGGAAGGACTGGCTACCGTGGTCGTAAAACCTGATCTCACTACGTACGCGATCAATCTTAAACCGTCTGATGAGGCAGTAAAGCTGTTGCGGCACTGGCTAAATTGTGGATGGGATTATCGCCTTGACATCACGCAAAACGAAAGTATGCTCAACCGACCCCAGCTATACATCGACAGAGTGGAAGCGGAGTTGGAGCTTATCATTGGCAAAGGTTTCGTTGACTACTTCCTGGTCACGAGCGACATTGTCAGGTGGGCTAAGGACCATGGTATTGCGGTTGGACCTGGACGTGGGTCAGCGTCTGCTAGCGTCGTATGCTATCTTCTCCGTATCACGGAGATTGATCCCGTGGTATTTGACCGTCTGCTTTTTGAAAGGTTCATCGACCCAAGCCGAAACGATTTGCCCGACATCGACTTGGACTTTGATGATGAGCGTAGACAAGAAGTCTTCGACTACGCGGCAAGTCGTTACGGCGCAGATAAAACGGGTAAAGTCGCAAACTTCATGAGATACAAGGGAAAGAACAGCATAGACGATGTCGCACGAGTCTATCACATCCCAAGTTGGGAGGCAGACAAAGTCAAGCGTCTTATCATTGAACGTGGTGGTGGAGACTCGCGGGAGGGCAATTCTCTTGAGGATACGTTTGCCGTATTCCCAAGAGCCCAAGAGGTTTTGGATGCGTATCCGACAATTGCCAATGCCGTCCGATTGGAAGGTAATTACCGTGGTATGGGCGTCCACGCGGCTGGTCTCGTCATCTCGAATACGCCCATCACTGACGCTTGCGCTTCGTACACGAAAACAACTGCGGGTGTTGAGACTTCCGTCATAGCGTACGACAAGAAGGACTCAAAGTACATGGGCTTCTTGAAGCTCGACATCTTGGGCCTTAGCACCATGAACGTGCTCGGTACTGCGGCCGAAATGGTCGGTATGTCGTTGGAGGATGTGTACCGTATCCCGCTAGACGACCGCAAGACAATGAAGGCTTTCCATAGGAGTGATGTAATTGGTATCTTCCAATTTGAAGGCCGCGCAACAAGACTCGTGTGCCGTGACGTGCGGCCTGATACGTTCCAAGAACTGGTTGATATCAACTCGCTGTCGAGACCAGGCCCATTGTTCTCTGGCACAACTGGCGACTACTGCGACGTCAAGCACGGACGCGCACAGCCAAAACGATTGCACCCCATCGTAACTCAGGAAACCCGCCAGACACGCGGCCAGATCATCTTCCAAGAGCAAATCCTCAGGATCATCAAAGAGGTTGGCGGGTTTCCACTTGACCGTGTCCACGAGATACGTTACATCATCTCGCAGAAGCTAGGTGAGGCGCAGTTCGGCAGTTTCTATGACCGATTTGAGAAGGGTGCGCTGGAGCTTCACGGTATAGACGCCCAGTTAGCCTTGCGCATATGGCGATTCATGGTTACGAGCGCCACCTACACGTTCGTTACCGCGCACTCCACCGGCTACGCGATCATCGCATGGTGGTGTCAGTGGTTCAAGCAGCACCACCCGGCTGCGTTCTACGCGGCTCGTCTAAGGAAAGCTGACGATGAGTACAAGCGAACAAAGCTCATCAAAGATGCTATGCGGCACGGGATTAAAGTGGTACCACCTGACATTGTGGACTCTCAAGTCAGCTGGACACGAACCGACAAGCGTACTGTGTGCGCGGGTTTCTTACAGATCAAGGGAATTGGGCCCAAATACGCACGAGCTATTGTGGATTACCTGGAATCGACGCACTGGGAAACCGCGCCTACTTGGGACGACCTCATTAAGGTCAAGGGGATTGGACCCAAGACTATTGAGCGCATTAAGCTGTTCGCGGCTGACCCAGACCCGTTCGGCATCAACAGGATTCATCGCATTCTTGAGGAGATTCGTGGGGATATAGCAGCCGGCAGTTTCCCTGGTATCCCTGACCCTACGCACACGAGCGATGACCTGGCCATGGATGGCTCGTTTGATGTTGTGTGGGTTGGTATTCCGGTAGCGAAGGAATACAAGGACATCGTGGAAGACGAGCGCGCCAGGACCGACAAGACGACAGAAGAGATACTGGCTGAGATAGATGAACCGGAGCTAACGAAACTGTGTGTGGTCAAGTGTATAGACGATGGTGATGAGGACGTTCACTGCCGCATTAATCGCTTTGACTTCAACAGATTTGCCGATAGATTGGAGACACTACGGACAAACGGCAAAGACGTGCTCATCGTAAAAGGCCGAAAGCGCGACGGTTTCGGCACCAACATACTAGTGAAGGAGATGTGGGGGTTATGTCTGGATTAAGTGACGGGTATGTGAACCCCGCCACTCAGCATGTGACGGAACAGCAACGAGCACAAGCTATGTCGCTGCTACAGAAGATGGCTGGCGTGATGGGCAGTCAGCAGCAGAAGCCCATTCTAAAGCTGTTGCGAGAGATGGGGATTGAACCGAAGTACATGACGGTGGTGGTTGGGGACATACCCACCGATTGTATCGTCATACCGAAGCAGGAGTTAATGTCCAAAGAGTACGCCTACTTGGCTGGCGTACCGCTGGAACAACTAGAAGGGAATGTAAGTGGAGAAACAAGTACAGAAGTGGGCTGATGTTGCTATGTTCACAGCCGCGCCTATCGACGTGGCTAAAGGTCCAGAGGTCCAACTACTTTCGTGTAACAGTGATCCTCTCGGAACTATCGCATCAGCTGCGAAGATGTACAAAGGTGAATACGTCAAAGACCTCTCAGAGATCACGGACGATGAACGACGGTTCTACCTTTCGGATGTTCGCAAGAACGTTCTCGCGGCGCCACTTGAGTTTGTCAATTTCCACTTCATTATTCACGGCGTCACAAGAGGATTCACCCATCAGATGGTCCGGCAGCGTACAGCTACGTATTGTCAGGAATCTACACGATTTGCGGTGAAAGAGGATGTACCCGTTGGACTTCCGCCATCGTTAACCGATACGGTGCCATGGGACGTGTGGTTGGTACAGTGTTCGCATGATCTGTTCCCAGACATGAGTACTGCTGCTGGAGACTTTCCAGAACGTGTCAAAATGGTTACCGACTACGCGAATACGCAAGCCACGAAAGAACAACAGTGGCGCCGAATATGGGATGATATGGTGGGGGATATAAGTGACTCATACAACGCACTCGTCAACGCAGGGATGCCAGCTGAGGACGCACGGGGCATTCTTCCTACTAATCTGCTTACGCGAATTAACTACAACACCAGCCTCAGAGGCCTGCTTGAGCACTCGGGATTGCGACTTTGCACACAAGCCCAGTTCGAGTGGAAGTTAGTGTGGCGCAAGATAATTCAAGCAATACAGCGCTACGGACACGACCACATACGGGCAGCAGACCGCTGGCAGTTCAACGAGCTAGCTACGCTGTTCAAGCCCATCTGCTACAAGACGGGCAAGTGCGAGTTCATGAGCGAAGGCGACAGATTCTGCGCGATACGTGGCCGGGTACAGGACTTCCACGAGCACGGTATTGCCAGTAGTAATTGGGGCAATGAGCCTGGTGTGGCTGTACTTGAAGGCACTAGCAGAGTATTGCTGCCACCAATCAAAGACTACGAATGGATGAATAACCAAGAAGCAGCACGTATTTCGCAGTAACTAACCTTGGCGGGTGCGCCTCTCTAGACGATGGGAGGCGAAGGACAATGAATACCGTTGCTATGCGCGGTATTACGACCGTTGATCTGGAGAAGCGCACCCGTCGCAGGAGGGGATACTTGAACGATGATGAAATCTCTTACGACGCAGCAACGGTCATTGCGATTGACCCTGGCGGTACAACCGGCTGGTCGCTTATCTCGGTACATCCTGGATCGCTGGTTGAGCAAGATGCCGGCGTGCTCGACAACATATTCATGCACCAACACGGGCAAGTCGATTGTGGGACGCACCGTGGTAATCTGGGGACATCTTTCCATACAGGTATCAGCACCGACGGAGAGTTCAGTGGGGTCTATGATCTTGCGAAATTCATCCACACGTGGCCTTGTGCCGCAGTCGTGGTTGAGGACTTTACATTGAACCAATTCCGAAGGGACAGAGACTTATTGAGTCCAGTACGTATCACAGCCGCGCTGGGCTACTGCCTGTGGCGTAGTGGGCGCGACTACCATGTTCAATCCCCTGGCGATGCGAAGCGTATTTGCTCTGACGAGCGGCTTAAGGAATGGAGAATGTATGACCCGGTAGGCAGCTTAGTACACGCCCGCGACGCAGACCGCCACGCGCTACTGTTCCTGCGAAAGTGTAAGGCGCGCAAGGACTTTCGCGCTATGGCGTTCCCGCATCTATATGGAGAGCGCGGTGCTTACATTGCAGGATAACAGCTTTGCGAGAGCAGTTGCTAAACTTGGCTTTATCGAGCATATCGGCGAGCTAGCGACGTGTACAAATTGCTGGAGCGTGGTGAGAATTGGTGTGCGCCATAGTGTAGCGTCTGAGAAGTACGCACGCGAACACGCGCAAAAGTGCACCAAACGCGCCAGACTAAAAGAGAATCGGACTAGGCCGAACCGGGCCGAAGGAGTAAGATAGGGTATGCCCGAATTAGCGAGAGACCAGCGGTTCAGGAAACCTAAAGAGGTTTACCTGGGCCATCGTACGCTGCCCGTAATGATACGGTCGCGTGGGCACAGCGAGCGTGTCTCGACTTACATGGAACTGAGCCTGCTCAAGTTCTTAGAGAGCTACCGAGCGCACGGCGGTTACCGAAGTGTCTCAGAAGTCATGCGGCACTTGATAATTGCTGGAGCCGAAGCGGAAGGGTACCACTTTGCAGGGAACGGAAGGTGATGAGGTGGCGCTTGAACTGGCGCAAACTTGTCGTTGCTGGTGTAGCGATTGCATGCTTGGCAGCCACCGGGATTGCCTATTTCTATGTCGTAAGGACAGGGTGATGTGATCAAAGTCTTGATGGGCTTAGGCGCGATGGCGGCTGTCTTCGTCATGATCAAATGGGTGATCGTGATCGTCCTGCTAGCTATATCTGCTTACTGCTTTACGAAGCTGTACCAACTCAACCAATCACGAAAGTCGTTGCAAGAGTTGGAGCTTGAGATATGGCGAGCTAAGGCAGACCTGTCGATGAACCGTTACCTGTACGAAGGTGACATCTATGGAGAGTACAAGCCGGCAACAATGCCGTAACAAGAAGGGAAAACTGTTATGACACAACATCATATGGAGATAAGGTTGGTGCTTGGCCAATGGCGATGGACGATATGGAGCGACACCCAGAACATCGTCGGGACATCGCAAAGAGGCTATGAAACTGAAAAGGCTTGCCTGCACGCACTATTCGGCATCTTCTTTGGTACCTGGGATGAGAGCTTCCTGGAGTTGTACGCGAAGTGGATGGAAGAATCTGGTGGCGAGTACGATGTCCCGCCTGAAGCTGTCGCAGGCGTGAACGTGCGCGTTGAGCCAGCTAAAGTTGTTGAGCCGATTGGCGAAGCTGTATCTGTTGAGCCGCAACAGCTTTCGTTTGAAGGCGAAGGTTCGCTTGGCGCGACCATGATGCCGGTAACTATTGAGAAGGCGGCAGACCATGGACAGCAAGGATGAGGCCGCCAAGCTAGCTGCACGTCAGAAGGCATCGCGTGAGCGTAGTAAGCGACGGCACCCAACAGCCATCGCCGCAGCGCAACGCGCACTCCACATGGCGGGTCGCTGCGGTAGCCACGACGGTGATGGCCACCTATGTACGAAGCGAGCAGTGGAGGGCCGGCACGCAGGTGACCACGAGCAGCAGACGATTGGTGGCGTCAACGATGGCTTAGTAGAGTGGACGTGGCAATGGTAGCGCACCCAGTCCCGTGTGAGAAGTGTGGTAAGCGCGCTTACCCTACTAAACGCGATGCCATCATTGTGCTACAGCAGATGCGAGATAGCGGCCAAATCGCTTCTGGCACAGGCAGAGTCTATCGCACGCACGGCAGCTGGCATATAACCAGCCGCAAAGAGTGGGATGGGCACGAAGGTTACGCCACAGGGACACTATCGCGTAACAAACGGTTACGAGACATACTGCAAGAAATGAATCGACAAGGAGCACAACATGAATGACGATTTAACGAGTATCGACCAGAGGCTGCAGTTTATGGATGAGATGTCGGCATTACGTATCCATGCGAGCCAAGTACATAGAAGTGCAAGCAAATTGAAGGACCCAGAGATGCCCGACTTGGAAGAGGCAGCGGCCGCAGCTGTGGGCGCTGACGAATTGGCTGACGCTATCTATGACCTTGAGCACGCCTGTAGCGACGGCAATACGCTAGTCGATACGCAGCTTGAGGAGTGGCGTGACGACTTAACGATATGGGGCAGTGCTAATGTCGGTTGAGAACTCAGGATGGCACCACCATCGAACGTCAGTTATTGAGGGGCACAACGTTTGCATGGATTGTGGTGAGATAGTGATTAAGCCAATCCTTGACCTTAACGATCCACGCTTAGTACCGCCAAGCAAAGGCATTGATTTGCAAGAGGTTTCAGGAATGCTTCAGCACCAGGGCATTGACATTGTCCTGATCGAAATCGCCAACCGAAGGGATGTGCCATGGCCTAACTACATCGACCAGCTGGCTACCAAATACGAAGCATCACCACCGCACGTACACTTGCTTTACGACGAGAACGGAAACGTGCGTGAGCGGATACATGACTGAAGGTGATATACCGCGTAAGTCGGTTGTATCGCGTAAGTTGACCCACGGCACTTTGCTACCAGCGCAGCAAGAGCCTAAACCTGAGGAGGTTCGACGTGTACCTAACCGTACCATGCGGCGTAACTCCGGTTGGCGCAAAACAGCCAAACAGGGTTACCGCAAACGTCATGCGGCTCAACAGCTTAAGGGAGAATCACCGTGGCGAGTACATGGTGACGCTGGAGGCGATGCTAAGGGTAGTGGAGACCATTAAGTTCACGAACGATACATTGAGCTTTGATGGCCGTCGCTGCGAGACCAAACGAGCAAATCCCAAATACCTTTGAAGACAAGGAGTTACGAATGCCTGAAAAGACCGACAGCGAAGTTTACATGCTGCTACTCGTCAGCGAGGATAACGGCAACGGCAACGCGACGATGGTGCGTTTAGCTGGTACGGCATACGATCTGAAGAAAGGCCTGCCGAGTAGTGGGCGGGTCGTTGACGAAGATGAGGTTGGCGATGGCCTTCAGAGTTTCGTCATGAAGTGCTATGAGGACATGGATAGCCTCTGCCGTACCGTGGTGATAGAGAACGCTAAGCAAATGCGCGAGCACAGCGAACGTTCTGTAGCAGATTTGTACGTGAAGTTGCTTACCGAGTTTGCTGATAAGCCAATCGAGTTGATCGGTAACATGTTGGCTGCGTTGCTAACTGCTTGCACCGTAAACCTTTTGGAAGAGCCAGGAGCGCTGGACGAGATTACGCGACGGAGTACGGAGAACTAACCCGAAACGGCGCGATTAGGCGTAAAGTAACCTGGCGTTAACGTAACCCATGGCGGGCGAAGGGTGTGGCTATGGCCAATAGCGTTGTGCCCCAAAGTAATTCGGACGAATCGACTGACGGGCCGTTCGCTAGTGCCGCGAGAGACTATCGAAATGCCGGATGGATGGGTGTGCTTCCTTTGCCCGCCAACCAGAAGGAAGCACCACCATCCGGCTTTCACGGGATTGGTGACCCAAACCCAACGCTCAACCACGTACGTAAGTGGTTGCGAGATACCAAAGACGAGACATCTGATTGGTACCACGGCAACATCGCGCTTGCGTTTACCATTGTGGCCAAACCTGTTGACGTACCGTTTATTTATGGTGACGTTGGCCAGGTAACCGAGTGGGAACACCTAGCCATCGACGTCGATGACTACGACGATAAGCATGGCTGGGACGAATTATGTAGCACTGAGGATCAGCTTGGCGCGCTACCAGATACCATAGCTAGCAGCAGCCGCTGGTCTACAGAGCCTAACAGCAACTTACGGGTGTTCTTAGTTCCCAAAGGCTTTCGATATCACGGCAAAGTGCCGGGTTGCAAACACATCGACATCATCGCTAACGGATTGCGGTATATGGTGGCGTACCCGTCGCGGCACCCTAGCGGCAACGGCTACCTGTGGCGTTACGGTGGGAGCAATGGCTGGCGAGAGCTAGACGCTATCCCGAGCGCGGGCGCAGCTACCGTGCTACCTATCGAATGGTTTAACCATATCCGCAAGACTGGCGAGAGTAGCGATGCTGCTGGCGAAAGCGATTGGGATTGGGATGCGCTTTGGGATTGGGCTGGCGATACTTTCCACGACGTAAGCGAGCCATGCGACTTAATGCGCCGCGAAGTAACCAAGTACATAAGCGATTTGGATGCTAGCAACCTACACCATCCGCTAACCACCACGGTATGGCGCTTGTGCTTGAACGCTCTTGAGGGCCATAGCGGCTTCGGCTGGGCGTTGATGGAGTACCTGAATGCGTGGGTAGATGTTGCCGGTGAGAGCGGCCGCAGAGCCATGCAAGAAATGAAAGGTGAAAGCTGGCGTAGCGTCCATGGCGCGCTAGCGAAAGTAAAGTTTCAGTATGACGCAGCTGGTGGCTTCTTGCCAGCAGATAAGTGCGCGAAACAGTATGGCAATACTGATGATTGGTCTAAGAAGTTTGACGATGATGAGCGTGTAGCAGCTGCCGACTATGGTGGCCTTGGCCCTGTGATTGGGCCCATGCACGTTTGCGATGATAAACCCGCCGACAACTACGGGCGCCACGACGATGGCAACGGGCAACACTTGGTAGACTTGTACTGCGGTAACTTGAGATACGTTGCTGCACGTAAGAATTGGATTGTGTGGGATGGCTTACGCTGGCACCGAGATAACGAAGACAGACTTATACGTAGTGCGTACCGTAGGGTGCGTAAGCGTCAGGAGATGCATGCGCAAACGTTGTTACAGCGTGCTGCAGCGGAGCCAGACAATAAAGCGTTGCGAGCAGTTGCTAACGCTTGGATCAGTTGGGCTAAGCGTAGTGGTGATACCTCACCAGTAAAGAACGCCATAGAGATGGCGCGCCACAGCTACGTACACGACGAGCCAGTTGTGTTGAGCGCCATGAAGTTAGATGGCTACCCACATTTGCTTGGCTGTAAGAATGGCGTAATTGACCTCAATGGTACATTCGATGGTGGCGAGTTTGACATTGATGTAAGGCCACCACGCAAAGAGGATTACGTAACCTACAACACGAACGTCGATTACATACCGTGGCGCGTACTGGCTAGCGACGATGGTGACCGACTGGATGCGTTCTTGATATGGCAAGAGTATCTTGATGAGTTCTTGCCCGACATGGAGTTGCAGCTGTTTGCGCGTAAAGTGTTAGGGCATATGCTGATTGGTGAAAACCCAGAGAAGAAGATCGTGTTTCTGTTTGGCCCACGTGATACGGGCAAGAGCACGCTAATCGGTGCCGTAAGTGGCGCTTTGGGTGATTACTACGGAACTGTTGATATGCACCTGTTTAAGCAGAAAGAACTGAACCCTGGCTTGGTACGCGCCGTACCGCACCGTATTGTAGGTATGAGCGAGATGGAAGAAGCTACCAAGAGCGGCATCATTGACGCGAACATGGTAAAGAAGCTAACGGGCAATGATAAGATCGTGGCTGAGCTTAAGTACAGCAATGAAATCTATGAGGGCAGACCACAATTCACCGCGCTGATAGCTTGTAATAACCCGCCCAAGATACCGAACGCTGACCCTGCTTTGTACGAGCGACTGTTGGTGGTACCGCTAGATCACAGGATTAGCAGCGCCAAGCGCAGATACGAGCGACAGCAAGAGATTGAACGGATATGTGGCGTAGCAGTTTTGGCGTGGCTGATTGAGGGATGGAAAGACTATAAGCGCGAAGGCTTACAGTACGCCACATGGCCACAACGAGTACGTGATCAAAACCGCACATTCCTTGGCGAATTGAATACGGTGCAAACGTACATAGCGCAGTACTTGGTTAAGGCCAAGCACGACGAATGGGGCAAGCGTGTAGCGAGTAAAGCGATGGAGAAGGCGAAGGCACGTGGCAAGGTTAAGCCGACAGCGTACCAATGGCCGTTGGCGTGGACGCCAGAAGCTAAGCGAGTGTACGAGCACTACAGGAAAGTGACGAAGCTAGCCGGTGGCGAACCTGTTGAGATGACACAGTTTACACGAGAACTTGATATTGGTAGGACTGAGAACAGGAAGATCAACGGCAAGAGCACGAGCGTGTATGTGGGAATAAAATTCAAGGAGGAACCAGAAGATGGGCCAACAAGTTTCAGCCAAAAGTTCTGAGCCGCTTATCCGTGGCTATGGTGAGTATACAGCTGACGCTGATACTGCTGAAAATTATGCCATGGAGAAGATGGATGAAGGCGATGTGGATAAAGCCAAAGTGTGGGCGCTACTTGCTATTTCAAGCCGGTTGGCAGCGCTTGAGTGGGTGGTGGGCATAAAGCGTGGCGGATAATGTTACCCGTTACCCGTTTTGTTACCCACTGAAAAGCGCTGGTAGAACTATGTTTTGGGGAACAGGTAATTTGGGTAACAGCCCGACGCAGAAAGCTCTTATAGTGCAAACGCGAGAGGCCGATTTTGGAGTTGCTTACGTTAAGCAAACCGTGTTACCTGTTACCCGTTACCCAAAAGCTATATCTACCAGCCTTTTTAATGGGTAACAAAAGAAAAATAGCGTTACCCAAATTACCAGCCGACCAGGGAGGATGGCGCAAAAATTGACGTTACCCAGGATGGCGATTATCTTGCACTGCTCCCACACTGCCACGGCCACCTCACGCGAACCACACACCACATGAACGCCCAAGTGCCGCAACAGTGCACGAAAGCGCCACGAGATGTGGTGTGCCGGTGGCGGGTTGGCGTAGGATTGGGCCATGCCTGACACACCTTTCATGCTCGACAAAGACCAAACTGACCGGTCATCTGAAATGGGTTGGGGTGCAGGACGATTCCCTGACCCACGCTTTGATTATTCTGCAGGCAGCAAGGTGCCCATCGCTGACCCAGACCGCGAAGCGCAGTTGCTCGCCTTAGCCGCGATCAAGCGAACCGACTTGGCCAATCCTGCCGACCAACCTTCACCGTATGTCGCCGGCAACACGGATCGCTACGGCGCGCAGCCGCCACTTGTGCGAGAAACCAAGCCGCCCAACTACACTCGCCCACCCATGGAGCAACCCAGCAGGATGGAGCGCGCCTGGTGACGCCTAGATGTCCAGGCTGTGGGCGAAAGCTAACACGGTATTGGCGTTGGTGGCACGTTATTCAGACAAGGCCCAAGCGTACGCGCAAACCGCCGAACATCACGACGTGGAACAGGATTAGGCCAGACCGATGAGCGACGAAGATGAATGGCCAGATAGCAACGAGGGCAACATATTTGCCGACGCCATCAAAGCCACACGGCACCAACCGAATACGACGCAGGTCACCGACCACCCGAACTTCTTTCAAGACGTCATCGACCAAGAGGCACTAAAAGCCAAGGCGCGCAAGATGACTCGCCAGGACATGTTCAACAACGGCTTGCTCACCGTCGCCGACATGGACGATGAGGAGTTGCGATGCGGCCGTATGCGCGACGGCAATGGGCGCATACCCAAGGTCACCAAGACCATGGAGATGGTGCCACGCGACTTGTATGACGAGATGGTCGCGGAGCATCAACGGCGCACGCATGAAAAGTTCAGGCAGCAGCTGGACGCCGCGCTCGACACCATGGTTGAAATCATGACCGACCAGACCGCCGAGCCACGCGACCGCGCAGACGCGGCAAAATACTTGATGGAGCGCGTGATTGGCAAGACACCCGAGCGCGTGCAAGTCGCCGTGGCGAAAGCGCCGTGGGAAGAAATTGCGATGGAGGTTGGCCGCCTCACCCGCGCCGAACACGAGCAGCGCGTGCTAGGCAATGTCGTGGACGCGGAAGTCGTTGAGACACAACACGAATGCACCGCTGACGTACACGGCACTTGCCCCGATTGTGGGGCGCCACCGCCTGATCCCGACTTGGCAACGGACCCACCACCTTTCACGCCGCCGACACCGAGCGCATTTGCACCGGCGCCACCTGTACCAAGCCACGACAACCCAATGACCTCCAATCCCGTTGTCGCCGTAGCCAACTCAGAGCGCATGCGTTGGCGGGCTTGTGACGCAGCCCATTTGGCGCAGCTGCGTGCAGAGGCGAAGGACAAACGCCAAGGCGCGAAGAAGCGGCGCATCGTGCTACGCACCATGGGCCTAGACTCCATGCAACACAACAAGATTGCAATGGACGAACCGGACGCTGACGAAGGCCAGCTGCGCTTCAAGGTTGAATAGCTAGCGCGCCACGTCGCCGGCAGGGTAAGCTCCCTTTCGGACAGCCAGTCCAGAGCGCGCCCGCCAAGCTAGCTCAGCGAATGGTGGGCCTGCCCGGAGTTGCCTTACTCCCTTTTGGTTGACTCCGAGCAGGCCTCACCACTAGCCCTAGCAAGGTGCCGCCAAAAGTGTTGCAGCGCAAAGGAGGCCGATATGGCCAACATGTCGTGGCAGACCGTCCCTCGCAGGGCTTTACAGCCCATCCCACGTGTGGTTGATAACACCGACAGACTCGCCATTGAGCAGTGGGCTATCACCATGAGCCACGTGCCTATTCGCACGAGCGACATGCCAGGCGGCCCAGGCACTTTCGCGCCGTACGGCAACACCAACTTCCGGTAGGCCACCATGTGGTCACCGCAGGCGCGAGCCGCTGCGCTGGCGGCCAGGCACGCGAAGGCAGGCGCCAACTCCCCAGGCCAGTCGCTACGCGAGCGCGCTCACATGCTCAACCCACATGAGCCGGGTAGCCCAGCATGGCATGCGCGGATGAACGAAGTGTACGCACCACAAGCCGCCAGCGCCACGGCCAAAGTCAATGCAGCGGCGCATATTCCGGCGCTGTCGAGCAACCGCCCAACCACCGTCCACAACATTGCCACGCAGGTCAAGGCGTACCACGACCACGTGGAGGCCAATGGCCCAATCGTCGCGCCGCACTTGTACTACGGTGGTGGGGCATTTCCAAGCACGCCGCTGGCCCAGAAGTCAGGCGCGCAATACCAAACGTGGAAGAAGGCACAGCAGGCCAAGGGCGTGAAGTTCAAGCCAGCGTCCAGCGAGTACAGCCGCCACAAGAGCAGCGGTTGGGGCATGGGCGACTGATGGCCAGCGAAGTCCAGATCATCGCCATCGTAAACTCGCCTGGCTCAGGCAAATTCGCGCTGGCTCTGGATAGCATGCCCACCGCGCTCATCCCGTACCACCCGGCTGCCGGTGAATTACAAAGCGCGCTTGAGGCTTTGCCCAACATTGGTGCCGGCAACGTCAAGATCACCAAGGACAGCAACTGGGTGTATCGCGCTACGTTCCAGAATGCGTTGGCGGAGAAGAACATTAACACGTTGCAGCTGTGGGCCAATGAGCTAGGTGGCGGTGGCGACGTACAAATCACAGTCGATACCGAAGGCACAGACAGCACCGGCGACCCAAAGCAAGATGCTATCAACGATGCGTACCGCGTGCTGGCCACGTTGAATCGTAGGACAGCGTATGGTTACCCGCTAGCCGCCAAGAGTGTAGTGGTTGTGCTTGCACAACTGTTGCCGTACATCACGATTGAGCCATTCTAATGCCTAAGCGCAAGCTCAGTGCAGCACGTAAAGCCCAGCTAGCAGCCTGGCAGGCTAAGGGTGCTGCTGCGCGTAAGGCGCGTAGCTGGAGTAACCCTGTGCCTGAACGCAAGTCTGCTAAAACGGGTGGCACCGGGTTTCCTGCAGCTATGCCGGGCAGCTTTGGCACGGTGCGACGGCACAAGCTCGGCGGCAAAGCGTACCAAAAGAAGGTTGGCGGGTTCACACCAGCACCAGCGGTCACTCAAATACTCAATAAGCAGCCAGTTACCCATCCGCTTAAGGCTTTTGACGCTGCTGGTATCCACGGCGACATGGTACAGCACCCTGAGTTGGGCCTTTTACGCTTGCCGGCACCCGCTACACCCGCCGATTTCGGCCACCAAGGGCCAAAACCAGGCAGGCTAGCGCCAAGTTTGGATAGTGTTGGGGCTAAACGCTTTACGCCAGCGCCATTTAAGCGCAAAAACTACAGTAAGCAGGTCAACCCGGCTTACCTAGTTAACAAACCACAGGCAACACACGGAAGCAAACATGAAAGTGTTGGCTCAATGTCGCAGAAAGCCAAAGTTGCTGCGGCGCATGGCATGTCTGTAGCTGAATACCAGAAGAAAATGGCAGCTGATAGGCGTAAACAAACAGCCGCGCTGAAGCAAAAGGGATTAACCAACCCATTCAAGAAGTCGCCAGGCCCAGGTAAGGGGCACTAACCATCCCACAAGGAGGCACACATGGCAAAGCGCAAGGCTAGCCCACCCACTGACGGCGGCAGCAACACTGGCAAACCAATTGCGGTGGGCGGCACCAAATCTGGCGCTGCTATTGGTGGCAAGGCGTACTCAGGACCAGGCAAACGCTTCGCGCCAAGCTCAATCAAGCAGCCAAACACCAACCTTACCAACACATACGGCATTACGAACCAAAGTGCCAACGTGAAAAGCGGTGTGACAGGCCCGAATACAGTGACGGACCGCAATTTGCCTGACAATCAAGGCGTTTTGACCGCCAAGGTCAGCCGTTACACCCGCTAACCACACCAGCAGGAGGCAAATATGGCTAAGGCAACGCCACTTCGCCCAGCGAAGCCGGCAAAAACCAGGTTTACACGCAAAAGTCGTAAGGCTGTGCCCGGTTTGTACAAGGGCACGCCCCAAAACACGCTCAACGGCGCGCTGAACCAGCTGAAACCGGCTCCTGCGGGCAACCGCACCGTAATACCGCAGGTGCAATCGAGTAATGTTGGTAATCAAGGCGATAACGCGCCAATTACCAAGCTACGCAAGGGCAATTTCTAGGTAAACCATGGCTACCAAGGCAAAAGGCAAGCGGCCCAAGCGTGTAAAGGCTGCGCGGCGACCGACTGTGGCTGTTAGGCCATATTTGCCCATGGGGCCACCGCCAATGTACCCGCCTGCGCCGCCGCAGTGCCCACCAATTGGCCAAGGGCCGCAAAGTACTGGGCCGCAAGCGTTTACACAAGGGCTGAAGCGCCCGTAAGGAAAGGACAAAGCACATGGCACGTGGTAGCAGGGGTGGTAAGGGCGGCAACAGGGGTGGTAACCGTGGGCGCGGTACTAGCGCACGCGGCGCTGCTGGATTTCCGGCGAACGCACAGGGCACACGCACCAGCCAAGCCCAAAGTGGTGGTGTAGCAAACAGTTTCCAGGGCACAGCCGGTGGTGGCCGCGCTTTTGGTAACAAAGGCGGCAGCGCAACCCAGCGCAGTATCACCAGCGGTACCAACAACTTAGGCCAGAAGTACCAGGTGCACAGCCCTGGTGGCGACAACACGCTAGTGCCTGGCGGGTTTAAGGGTGCCGGCAAGCTGAACCTACAGCCGGGTGGCAACACCGGCAAGACCAACGCCAGCATCGTGGATCCGCATGAGTTGGCGCCCAAAGGATTTGGCGGTGGCTACTAAAGATGGCCGGAGTCAGTAACTTTGGTGGTAAGAAGGCAGCTCCATTCGTTAAGGGCGGTGGCCGGAAGAAGGCCAGCACCAAGACGGCCAAGGGTGCTGTGAAGAAAACGAAGAAGGTGAAGTGACATGACTGTGCCGTACGTTACTGGTGCGAGTAGCCGTGGTTACTCGTCGCGCCAGACCGGCACCCCAAGCCGCTACGGCAGTGCGCAAGGTGGGGTTAGCCGGAACCTACTGAACCCGTGGGGCAATATCGCTACGACACGCTCAGCCATGCGTACGACCCCACAGGGCAACAACCCAAGCAAGGCCACGGTACGCGGGAGCGCGGTCCAGCAGCCCACGCCCGACAGCAGCCTGTGGAGCGTGCCGTACCGGGCCAACGACCCAGTGCAATGGCCGCTGATGGTTGACGACGGACACGGTGGCCTGGTGGGTACGAAGTCTGGGCCGAACAGCGGCATGACGCCTGAGAAGGTTGCGTGGAACAACCAGGTGGTCGAGAACGCATACACGCGGGCTAAGTACCAGTGACGGTTAACGCAGACTTTGCCAGCGAAGGTACACTGAGCGCGAAGATCAGCGCGGTACAGCCTGCTACAAACATCAATGATGCCAGGCTATTTCACAAGCAAGACGACCACGTACAGTGTACCATGACGGTAGTGCCACCTACCGCCGAGCAACAGCAGTCGCCGGGGTGGCCTGCGTACAAGCCGCCACCCCCACCGCAACGAGCGTACAACCACCGACAGATAAGCTGGGGTAGAGTGCAATGACCACGCCTGTACCGCCACCACCTAATACTCAGTTGGCTGTGGTGCCGCCGTTGCCAAGCTTGACAACCGTAACGCCAATTACGCCAGACCAATTGACGACACTACAGTACTGGCTGCCCAACGACGCAGAGACTTACGGCTGGGACGCCACGTACATTTCAACGCGGTGGACTGGTGGGATTGTTAGCACGATACGTGCCTACTGGTACGACCGCGTACAGGACACGGCTAGCTACCTGGATCTGAGTGACCCGAGCGGCAACTTGCCCATTACGCAGATACATCGCCAGGCGATGGAAATGCTGCAGTATTGGGACGCATACCTTTTGAAGTACGGCGACGTGACCAACCCAGACCTTATGGGCACCGGCATACCACGCCCCACCCGCATAGGCAAGATTGCGCGGCGCTACCCGGTACCAACTGGCTACCCAGTGCCATTGCAGCCCACGAGCTTTGGCCCGTACAACTACACGGACCCGTAAGATGGTGAATGTATGCCGCAAATTGTACAAGACCCTGGTATCATCGCTGCTGCTAGGCAGGCAATCGAAGTGTACTTGGGGTTCAAGGGAATTGAAGTTACTCTCGTGCCTATTAAGGGAAACTCAGTCACGAAGCCGGGCGGTGGACGTGATTACATACCGCCAACACCGCGAGCACCTCAGACTTTCGCGCTTGTCAAGACGAATGCCTTTGACGGACTTGAGTTCTCGCCCAACGACGATGGCCTGAGCCGTAAGCGTGCGTACGTTTTGACGGGCCGGTACGATGCCGACATAGCAATTGGTGATACGTTTGCCGACTACGAAGCTGATTACACCGTTGACACGCTGGACCAGACTAGTGGGTTCAAGACAATCGCTACTGTCACTGGCTTTTTGAAGGTGTAGCCATGGCCTTTGCGCATGGATCAGCGATCAAAGAGGCCGGTGGCAAGAAGTGGGTTGAGAATGCGGCTGGTAAACCAACGCATATATTCAATCCAGCCACGGGACACTGGGACCCGATCAAGCATCCACGTGGTTTTCACGGTAAATTCGTCAAATCTGGTGCTACACAACCAGTTATCGGTGTAAAAGGCCACAAACCGGACTATGTACCACCAGTTTGGGCAAAGATCAAGGGTGTCAACGCTTCTGCCGACGGTATGAAGCTGTATAAGCGCAAATCAGCCGGTGAATTCGCCAATGACCACGAATTGTACCTAGCCGCAGCCAAATTGGCCGCTGCGCACAAGAAGATCCACCCACACGACGCCGCAAGCGCCAATTCCATCTACAACGCTGCGCTCCGCCACGAAATAGACGAGCATGGCTCGCATACCATGCTGCCGCAGCTAGGTGCCACCCTTCCGCCAACTCCAGGCGCGCCACCGACGCCCAAGAAGGTAGCAGCGACCACGCCGAGCGGTGTAAAGGTCGTGAGTAAGTTCCTTCAGCCGGGGCAGCTGGAGTGGACGGGCAAGACGCTGGGCGGTGTAAGCGGCGCACGAGTTTACAAGGACCACAACGGAGTTGAGTGGATCGTCAAAGTGCCTGGCGGGTGGAAGGGTACGAGCCACGCCTACAGCAACTCAAAGTTCTTGAGCGACTTGGACGTTGCGACCAGCCGGATACAGAACAAGGCTGGGCTGCCGGTGCCGGCGATGCACAAGGTGATGATCGAAGGTCGTGAGGCGAGCGTACAGAAGATGTACAGCCGCGTACAAGACCCATTCAAGAATCACGACGTCACCCAGACACCGCTCACCGACAAGGAAACCCTTGAGCTACAACAGAATATGGTGCTCGACTGGCTGCTGTCGAACCACGACGCACACAGCGGTAACTTCCTCAAGACCGACAAGGGCATCATTGGCATCGACAAGGGCCAGAGCTTCAAATACTTTGGCAAGGACAAACTTACGCCAAACTTCGGCCAAGACCTGAACCCGCCGCTCGCGCCGAACAAGCCTGTGTACTCTAAGATGATGTCCGCGTTCGTAAATGGCGACATGAGTATGCAGCCGTTCAACTCGCCAGAACTGGGCAAGACCATATCGCGCATCTCGGCGATACCTGACGACGAGTACAAGGACATGCTGCGGCCGTACGCGGAGCAGGCGGCAAAAGCCGGATTACTCATGAAGTCTGGCAGTCAGCCCAACAACGTGGATGCGTTCCTACAGGCGGCTGTGGACCGAAAGAACAACCTACAGACTGACTTTGATAAGCTGTACGATCAGCTGCTCAAGGACAAAGCCGCCAAGGAGCAAGCGTCAGGCAAGATCAGCCACCTCACAGAGCCAGCGGCGAAGGTTGGCCCAGAAGAATTTGCCGCCAACCAAGCAGCAACAGCCGCAAAGACTTTGGAAGGCCAGCCACCTGATTACGTAGCTAACCAATACGGCAAAGGCCTGATCACTTTCGATGAGCTGAAGAACTACGTTGAGAATAGCCAAGACGTGAATGTGACTCACATCACGAAGTGGCAGGCGCTTGGTACGATTAGCGCAGAGAACGCTAAAGAACTGAAGGTTGCGAAGGTTCAAGCAGACCAAGCGATTATCTCTGGAATCCAAAAGCTAGCTCCCGGTTACGAAGTCGTGCCTCATCCAACGGACACAGGCACCTTCGCCATCAAGAAGCCGGGTGGAGCGTTTAGCCAAAGCTCAAGCGGCGTAACGAAATCCTGGCCAACCAAAGAGGATGCGCTCAACTCATCCACGATGGCGAAGTACAAGAACCAAGCGGAACAGGCAGCGCAGTATGAGAAGGCTGGCGCTAAGAACTTCGCCAATGCCGCACCAAATTACACCATAGACCAAATCGGTAGCTACCCACAGGAAGATTTAGACAAGTACAACGAGCTCAAGGCAAAGATCAGCGCCGGCACCGACACTGGCGACGAGTACGCGCAGTTCAAATCGCTCAAGTCCAAGTTCGACAACGCTTCCAAAGCAGCAGGAGCGGCCCAGGTGGAGCATGGATTTGAGAATGAGGCTGGCGGGTTTACCCCACCGGCGAAGCCACCCGCGCCAGCCATCAGTAGCAAGAAGCTAGGCGGCATGAACTGGAAGGCAAAGGGTGGAGCGCCGCCAAGCTGGGACAAGATAAAGGGCCCAGACGCAAAGGAATTGGGCGCAGAGCTATGGAAGCGTAAGCAAGCCGGTGAGTTTGCGAACGTGTATGAGATGTATAAGGCTGCCGCCAAACTCAGTGCGGCACAGAAGAAGAAGGCTGAGCAGGACAACCCAGGCGCATCGTTAGAAGCAGGCGTTCATTACGCCTCAGCCAACCAGTTGCGAAATGCCGCGCTACGTACGGAGTTTGACGAGACTGGCAACGTGATCTGGGAGACTGCTGAAGAGAAGACATCGCACGAAGTCGGCCAGACCGTCGCGGAGATTAAGCACACGATCAGCCTCCACGACCATGTGCCGGTAGTCGAAGCATCACCAGGGCAGAATACTGCGACGCACGCAAAAGAGTTTGGTAACAAGGCATTTGATCCCAGCGCGCCAGTCGGATCGTACACCAATCCACACGCCTTCAAGACAGGCGACAAGGCGAACCTGGAGAAGTACGGCTACAAGTACACCGATCACAAGAGTTGGCCGCAGGACCAGAAGTCAGCTTGGTACAACTTCAGCGGTTCCGGCTCTGGAACGCTCAACACGTTCTTCCGTACAGGTAAGGTTGGCTCTTTTGGTGATCCGATAGCGACCAAGAAGCGTGCGAAAGCTCTTGTAGACGCATTTAATTCACCAAATGTGAAGCCGTTAGACGACTGGACCATGGTGGTACGCGGTACATCTGGCGGTTGGGAGTTTGGAATCGGCAGTGACTCAGTCACTTTCGATGAAATCAAGGCTATGGAAGGCAAGGTTGTCCGCAATAAGTGCCCTGTGAGCAGTTCGTTGCGCGATAGGCCGCCATGGGGCAACATTCGCATCACGTACAAGCTACCTCCTGGCTTCCGTGGGCTCAATATCCTTGGGAAATCAGCACATAGCGGTGAGAACGAAGTCATATTGCCGCCTGGGATGGCATACCGCATTCTTGAGGTGAAGAAGGGCACTAGCTATAGCTCTGAAGTGCTAGTGGAAGTTGTTGACGTGAAACTACCGGATATTGAGGTGTGATGACGACATTTCAACCTATTACACCGAATTGGCTGACCGCAGCTTGGGATCAGTTCAGCGAAAGCGACCCAGAACTGGAGCAGGCATACGATTGGCCCGACTTCCCAAGCGACAGAACAGGCGAAGGCAACTGGATTGACCTGTATTTGACTGAGACAGATGACTTTCCGATTGGCCGGTTGTGGATTAACCCTGATACACAGAACATTGGGCTCATACCGCTGCCAGATGGCAACATCAGCTACCAGACGAAGATAGCCTTGGAGCTACGCGAGTACAAGCACCATCGCACAGACCCGCTGACTGCGTATGATCAGATCAAATCGGAATACTTTGGGACACAAGAAGAAACAGGCAACTTGAAGAGCGCAGGAGTGCCCGGTGAGTCTTTCTAATGGGCCGCTGGTCATGGACCACTGGCACATTTACCGCAACCCTCGTGTTGCGTGGGACCCGCATGATGGGCAATGCCAGGTTCTGGAGAGTAAAGCGAGACACCGCGTTTGGTGCGCAGGACGCCGTACAGGAAAGTCGGAGCTAGGCGGGCACGTCCTGCTGCCCGAAGCGTTCGCAACACGTACGGTCAGCAATGACTGGCTCAAAAAGGGTAAGCGGCGTGAGTTTTGGATCGTTGGCGACGAATACGTCACTGCAGACAAGGAGTTCCGTGTTATTTGGCATCTCGCTAAGTATCTCCAGATTCCGTTCGACAAGGGTAGCCATCATTCCATTGATGGTAAGGATCAAAGCGTGCTTAGCCTCTGGAATGGTGCGTTCCTCATACTCACTCAAAGTGCCAAGTACCCAGATAATCTCGTCGGTGAGGCACTCTGCGGAGTGCTGATGGTGGAGGCCGCGAAAGCGAAGCCAAGCATCTGGATGAAATACATCCGGCCCATGCTCAACGACTACAAGGGCTGGAGCTTACACACATCGACACCAGAAGGGAAGAACCATTTCCACGACAAGTACGAATTTGGCCAGGACCCATACAATTTGGATTGGGCAAGCTGGCGGATGCCGGCGTGGCGTAACCCGTATGTGTATCCAGAGACAACGAGAGATGACCACGTTAAGTTCTTGCTAGATCAGCTGGAAGATCACCCCGGCAGAAGCGCAGCCAGCATCGCGGTTGCTAACGACTTGCTCATAGATTCTGAAATCCTTGCTCTTGCAGACGAATTGACCATTCCTCTGTTCAAGCAAGAGGTCATGGCCGACTTCACCGAGTTTGTAGGACAGGTGTTTAAGGACTATGACGAAGAATACCATGTTGGAACGCTCAGCTACAATCCAGATTGGCTCACTTTTGGTGCAACTGACTACGGCTTTACCAATCCTAACGTTTGGTTGCTTATCCAAGTTGGTCCGTGGGGCGAGATCAACGTGCTTGCTGAAGTATATCAGCCAAACCTTACAGCCGAACAGTTCGCAGATGAAATCATCAAGCGCCGCACCAGAGATGGTGTCCCTCTCAACCCGCCCGACCTCAGGACTTTCTATCCTGATCCTGCAGACCCGATGTCCAGTCGAACACTCTCCGACCGTTTGAAAGTCAGTGCGGCTGGCGGGACTGGTGGTGAACTCAACATTCGCATCAACTTGATTCGCCAAGCGTTGCGTGCTGGCCGAATCGACTACGGTGCAACACCTTTGACTGAGGGCAACTATGACAAGTGGCGCCCGCGACTGATGATAGACCGCAGCTGTACGAGCTTGCGCAATGACATGCTTGCCTATCGGTATCCAGAGCGCAAAGAGGATGCTGAGACCAGTCGTGATCGCTTTGAGTTACCGCTGAAGAAGGATGACCATGGACCGGAAGCGTTGGGACGCTTTATGGTTGGCTATTACGGGCCAAATTCTCTTACCGCTAGCGCTGGTACACGGATACGAAAGGCTAACCTGGGACGTCATGCTAGCAACAAGCGACGAGACAGGGTTGCAAAGCCAAAGCCATTGAGCGCCATGAGACCTACTGCGAGTGGTTATCCGACTTGGCGAGAGGGCGGTACGATAACCGACAAGGAGTTTAGAGATGCCGATTGATTCCAGACAGTACGACTCAGTCATCAGCCAAATCCGCGATGACACCGGGTTCAGCAGACTCGTCGGCAACCTCAGCAACATAGACGACCGCATACGCATCAAAGCGTATGAAATGTTTGAAGACTTCTACTACAACCGGCCAGAACACATCAAAGTTGTTCTGCGAGGCGAAGATGACGACTGCATCGAGATTTACATGCCGTCGGCCAAGAAGTGTATCGAAGCTGTAAACCGTTTCCTTGCAGTTGAATTCGATTATCAGATTGATCCAGACGCTGACGAGGCAACGTCGCAGGTTATGGACGATGCGCTCCAATCTCTGTTCAAGCGGCAAGAGGTAGTACAGAAGTTCAACCAGATGAAGCGGTACATGCTCATCAAAGGTGATGCGCTGCTTCATATTCGGGCAATTCCGTGGGAGAAGGCTGGGCGGCGCTTGAGGGTTGATGAGCTGCGGCCTGAACACTACTTCCCAATTGAGGATTTTGCTACAGGTGAGTGCATAGGCTGCCACATCGTTGACGTTATCCGTAATCCGCGCAACAGTTCTCAGACCAAAGCCGCCAGCGACGAGTGGATTGTGCGCCGGCAGACGTATAAGCGCGCTTTTGATGACAGCGGAACACCAACGGGCAGAATAACTTCCGAGCTTTCGCTGTGGAAGGTTGGGATGTGGGATGATCGTGTGGCCACTCCTGACCTAGATCAAATCTCAGTGGTAACTCCTGAGTTTGAGCTTGACCCGTTGATCACAGAGATACCCGTTTACCATTGGGCGAACAGACCGCCACCCGGTAGCACTTTCGGCATGAGCGAATTGGCAGGCGTTGAGTCAATCATCAACGCTATCAACCAATCTGCCACAGATGAAGACCTTACGCTCATCACGCAAGGCTTGGGCGTGTACTGGACCGACGCATCACCGCCCATAGACGAGAACGGAAATGAGGTGGAGTGGGAAATTGGACCAGGCGCTGTTGTTCAGGTTGGGGTTGGCGCTAATTTCGGTAGGGTTTCTGGAGTCTCCACGCTTACGCCGTTCCACGAGCACATCTCCCTTCTGGACGAAAACATGCAACAGGCTCTCGGCGTGCCTGATGTTGCTATTGGTATGGTCGATGTTGCAGCTGTGGAATCTGGTATAGCGCTGACGCTTAAGTTTGGCCCGTTGATCGCGGCTAACACAGAGAAGATGCCGACTATCACCAAAGTCGCAGATGAGTTCCTAGACGACTTGCTGGATTGGCTACAGGTCTACGAGGGCATAGCACGCAATGGTGTTGATATACAATCAGTTTTCGGCGATCCTATGCCGAAGAACACCACCCAGATGCTGGCGGATTACCTATCCATCTGGGTTCAGGCTCCGAGCACACTCCCTGTCGAGTGGCTGTATGACCGACTCAACGAGCTATTTGGTTGGGACCTAAGCGATTCCGACTTCAACCAAGCTCTGGAAGATGCCAAGAAGATAGCCGAATCAGCTGCTCCACCAAACCCAATAGCTGATCAGATGAACCAGTTTGGCGATCAAGGTGGCCAGGTGCCACCAGATGCGTTCCAAAACAATGGGCAGACACTAGATTTCAGCACTATGTGACAGGAGGTACAATGGCCGCAAAAGGCAAGGCGCGCATGAAGCCTGGTGGCGGTGGGCGTTTCAAGAAGTTAACCAAAGGCGGCATGAGTCCTGCACTAGCTGCCTACGTTGGGCGCAAGAAGTACGGCGCCAAGAAGATGGCCAAGTTCAGCGCAACAGGCCGCAAGCGAGCAGCACGGGCCAGGAAGCGAGGATAGCATGGGGTTACGTCGTAAGGGCAGCGGTGGTCGCCACTATCCACCGGGTACAATCCCTGGCCAGCCAGCTGCCGGCCATCATCCGTTCGCATCAAAAGCTCAGCAGCGCTTGTTCTTTGCGAATCCAAAGCTGCGTCGTTGGGCTATAGGTAAAGCACACGCTACCGGCGAGCACCACGAGCTTGGGCCTGCTAGCAGCGCTGTGTACCGGGCGTTACCAGACCGTAAGGGCGCCAGTTTCCAAAGGGTGCCGTTACGTCCCAAGCACTAAGGACGCAAGATGGAGCTTCGTCTGAATCATGTTCACCCGCCCACTATTTCAGCACAAGCTCAAACCGCGTTGCGGCACATGGCAATTGCTGCGTACCCATACGAGACTTGCGGCTTGATCCACGAGCACGGCATTATCGTTGAGCATCCCAACACTTTTGCTGGCGATCACAGGCTTGGGTACGACATGGAGTTTGATCTTCACGACCCAACGATCAAGGCAATCTGGCACACGCACCCTGGTGGGCTTGAGGTGCCGTCGCGGGATGATCTGCCGTGTATCCGGTTGCTCGCTGAACGCGGCTTCAATTTCCATCACATCATCGTCACTCCCAAAGGTGTATACGAGTATGAGGCGAAGTTAGTTGACAGCGCCGTTACCGCAGCCTGATGATAGCGGAGCATCCATCTGGTTGCTCAAATACCTGACGGTACAACAACTTTACGACAAGAAGATCGTAAAGGTACTGCAGCAGGCCCAATTTGACGCAGGACAGGAGGCCGATAAGTGGCAAAGGACCAACATTGGTGACAGGACCAAGCGATACCAATTCAACCTGGTTAAAGACCAAATCCGCACGATCATACAATCAATGTTCAAAGACCTTGTCCCAATCATCGACCAGGGGCAGCAAGACGCAGCCGAAGCAGCTGCGAAGGCTGCTCTGGCTCAGGATGCGAAGGTGCTAGATGCGCTGTTCCCAGCCGCGAAGGATCGAAAGGCGTGGGAAGCCAGCTTCATTCAATCAGCACAGCACGGCATCCAGGCGATGATTACCCGGCTTACCAAGTCGAAGATAACCCTCAGCCAGCAGGTGTACCGTACCGGCTCCATGGAGGCTGGGCGGGTTGACCGGAAGATCAACAGCGCTCTCGCACGTGGTGCTAGCGCCAAGGAATTGGCCAAGCTGGTGCGAAATGATATCAACCCCAACGTAGCTGGGGGAGTCAGCTATGCAGCCATGAGGCTGGGTCGTAGCGAGATTAACAACGCTTTCCATGCAATGTCTATCGGCCAAGCTCAGGAGGATCCATGGGTTGAGGAAATGGAATGGCACCTTAGCAAGGTACACAAGCCTGATCCAGGTGACCTCTGTGAAACATACGCTGAGCAAAAGTATTTCCCGAAAGACGCTGTGCCGTCGAAGCCGCATCCACAATGTATGTGTTACCTGACACGCAAAGAGATGGCATGGGGTGACTTTACAGATGCACTTGAGTCCGGCCAGTTCGATGACTACTTTGAAAAGAAGTACGGTATGCCCGCCGCATAACTTCAGCGAAGCTATCCCGCTGCGAGGTACGCTCCACTTGATCTGTCTAATCCGTAAGGAGACCAAGATGTCCCAGAGCCCAGTTGAGGCCGAATACTTCGTGATCTGGGGTGGTGAAGGCGAACGTGACGGAGAAAACCAAGGCGGCCAAAACCAGGGAGAATCTGGTGATACTGGCAAACCTCCTGAAGGAGATGGTAATTCAGGGGATGGCGACGATGATGGTGCGAAGCGTCTCAAAGAGCTTGAAGACAAACTCGACTCCGAGAAGAAGCAACGCATTGCAGAGAAGAAGCGCGCTGATAAAGCGGAACAGAGCCTGCTGACCAAAAACCAAGAGGGACAAGAGGAAGCAGAGCGCACCGCAACCGAGCGCGATGACTACAAGGCCAAGTACGAGAAATTGCTTGAGTTCGTTGAGACTTCGTACATCGACACGGCCATCATGAAGAACAAGAAGTACGACTGGCACGACGTGGAAGCGGTTCGCAGCTTCCTGAACAAGGACAACATTCGGCTCGACATGGACACGGGTGAGATCGAAGGCCTGGACCTGGAGTTGAAGCGCATCGCCAGTGAAAAGAAGTACCTGTTGGTGCCGCACGAATCTGAAGGCGGCGCACCACCTTCCGCGCCTCCAGGGACTCCACCGTCAGGCAGTCATCCCGTTGGCGGATCAACACGTCAGCGCGAAACGGATCGTCAAAAGCTAGGCGCCAAGTACAAGTTGCCCGGTTTTGGTCCAGGCGCTCTCGCTAGTCAGCGGTAATCCCAGAAAGGAAAACAGCAAAGATGGCTCGTTACGATAAGTTTGACCCAATCGCTAACGGTTTCCGTGCCCACGTCGCAGCCGATTATTTGGATGCTGACCTGGGCAAAATTTTTGGCGTTGGCCTCGACACCACGGGCAAAGTGGTCAAAGGTGGCGGTAACTCTGGGGTTGTCGGCGTACTCGTCGTAACGTCCAAGCCAGGCGTTGTCGGCCCGCAGAAGCAGATTTCATCTGTGGATGTCATGCAGCAGGGCTGCGTTACCGACTTCGGCCCTTCTAGTGCCGGCTTGGTTCCGGGTACTGACTTCGGCGTGGCAGGAACTAAGTATTACGCCGATCCAGCCACCGGCATCGTCTCAACGACTGCCGCTGGTGGTGTATACGTTGGGACTACGGTTGAACCCGACCGTCTTCAAGTGAACGTCAACACAACCTAATCGCCTCAAAGCCAATGAGCTTCGCGCAAATTGAAAGGATGACCATGGCAGAGAAGTTCCGCATTTGGGGCGGTGCCGGTAACCGTTCCGGCTACATGACTGAGGGTGATATCCTCACTCATACCATCGATGGCGTTGACCTCAACCAACTTTGGGGTGAGTTCATTGACGCCAACACGATCTACAACGAGCACAAACAGGGCATGGTCGGATTGCTCACTTACCCAGTGGTTTCCGACATCGAACTGGTGCCACAGATCGGCGACTTCAACTTTGAAGAGGCGACTGAATTCGGCATCCCGCGCAAGGCGAACACCAACATCAGCTACTACCAGCTGGCTTACTCCTACAAGGACTGGGACCTTGGAGTTGGCTACACCTGGAAGTTCTTGCGGGATGCACCGGCTCAGCAAGTAGAAGCCATTCATACCAAGGCAATTCAGGCAGACCAGGCCTTGGTGTTCCGCAAGGTGATGGAAGCGCTGTTCGATCAGCGTAGCCGTACCACCATCATCAACGCCATGACGTACAACGTTTACCCGCTCGCCAACGCAGATGGTTGGGTGCCACCGCCCTATAAGGGTGTCACGTTCGACGGTACTCACAACCACTACCTCACTTCTGGTGCGGCAGGCATTGATTCAGACGACTTTGAAACCACTGTTGGTACCCTTACCGAACACGGTTATGGGTGGGACACTGGTACGCAAATCGTCTGCTTCGCCAACCGCTCTGAGGTAAACCAGATGCGTAAGTGGCGATTTGGGCAGGCCAACGCCAACGGCAAGACGGCCAACTACGACTTCGTGCCGGCTCTTGGCCAGCCCGCGTTGCTCGTGCCGAACGCCGAAGGTCTGTTGGGTGGCCAGGCTCCTGCCGTGTGGAACGGCTTGCGGGTCAGCGGTTCTTACATGGACGTCATCGTCATTGAAGAGCCATTGATGAATCCTGGTTACTGCATGTTCCTTTCAACTGGCGGCGCCAACGTTGACGAGAACATCGTTGGTATCCGCGAACATCCGTCACCGGAGTGGCGGGGTTTGAGGTTGCTGCCGGGTAACCAGCAGCGTTACCCGCTCGTTGACGGCTACTACATCCACGGTTTCGGCACTGGTATCCGGCGACGGACTGGTGCTGCTATCCTGCAGATCACAGCCAACGCGAGCTACGCGCCACCGGCTTCGTACACGGCTGACTCAACGCAAACCCGCTAGGAGTCAACATGAGTCGTGAAATCGACTTTGACAAGCCGCTGTCGGATGAGGATAAGCGGTGGCTCCACGAACGATCGCTTGACTACCACATTGAGGAGAATGAGCGAAAGTTTGGTCAGGCCAAGGTACATGCCGAAGGGCTGCCTGTGAAGGTTGAGATACCTGGTCTGGAAGTACCGGAGCCACCTGCGCAGCCTACTTTTGCGCCTGGGTGGGTGCCTGAGGTAACCCCAAGCGGCACAACGGAAGTGGCCGAAGAAGAAGTTGAAGAAGTTGCTCCTGAAGACCTCACCGTTGAGGAATTGAAGGTGGAGCTTCGTGAACGCAATTTGCCTACGGACGGCAACAAGGCAGAGCTAATCAAGCGGCTCAACAAGGCACTGAAGGACGAAGGTTGATCAGTGGCGCAAGTTGAGATGAGGCTTGATACGATTCAGCTACAGGCGAATGTAGCTGAGTTGACGCCTAAGATCAACAAAACGCTCACTCTCACAACCGACTTCGCTGCTGGCCGTGGTATGGATGTGATGAAGCGTAAAGCCCCATGGACGGATCGTACGGGCAACGCTCGCACGGGATTGGTTGCGGTAGCTGAACATTCGGGTGCTGCAACCATGACAGGTGGTGCAACTGGCTTCTCACAACACAAGATTACGATGGCTCACGGTGTTGACTACGGCATTTGGCTGGAGGTAGCCAATCTAGGCAAGTTCCAAATCATCATGCCTGTACTCGTTGCGACTGCGCAGGAATTGATGAAAGCCCTTCAGGACATGTTCAGCAAATTCGATGTGCCGCCTGAGCTTAAGGTTGACGTCGATATGCCGGGTGTGGTTCCGAAGGGTACGTCACAGGGAGCCACGCAATACGCAGGGCGCGAAGCTAGGGCTGGGAAACGCAACACTAAGCAGACCGCTAGGACGGCCAGAACGCAGACTACGAACACGACGCGGAGAACGCCATGAGCCGCGCAGCTGTTATGGATGCAATCCTTGCCGAACCTCGTTTGCAGGCACTAGGTTTCGACAGTAGCAACGTGCTCGCTAACTACGACGGCAATCAGCGGCCAAGCGATAAGATGTTCATGGTGTTGCGATGGGAAGCTCATGACATTGATGTACGACTAGGCCGCGGTCCGCACCACCTTGCCATCTGGACCCACATGTACCGTGACTTCTCAACGGACTACAACCATTTGGACAACGTGGTTGATATTCTCGATAGTGTCCTTGGCAGCATAGAAGACACTGCCGGCGCTGATGGCTATACGGTTACGCAGATTGACGCAGAAGGACGTTCGCGTGATCTCAAGGATGATGGCTACCAAACATTTTGCCGCTCAACCAGTTACCGCGTCATAAGCCATCTAACACCAACATAAGGAAAGGTTGCTACAATGGCTGAAGCAAAGCCCGCCACCGAAGTTGAACCGGGCACGAATATGCCGGTCAAGCCGCCTGGTGATGTTCGCAGGCGCGCACCGAAGGCGTTGCCGCAAGGTCCATTCGTCAAGTACGTTGGCGACGCATCGCATCGAATCATCAGGCCGCCCCAGTGGCGAGCGTTGGGCGTACAGACCAAAAAGGCTGACGCTACCCATGTTTGGAGTGTCGCCAACAACAAGATGATCCCTGTTGCTGAGTTCAGCGACGAGCAGTTGGATTACCTGTTGATTGACGACACCCAGCCACGCGGCGGCCACAGCTTCCTGGAAGTCGATTACGACAAGGACGGCAACCTCAGGCAGGTGACGAGCTAGTGTCGCAGCCGGCAATGCAACCAGACGCAATCGAATTGCGTTGCCCCGGCACGCTTCACGCAATACTGAAAGATGGCCTGATCGAAATCAAATGCAGGCATTGGAGATGCACCCAAGGCAAGGACGTCAGCGTGTTTCACCTGTACGATCCAGTGACCGGTGACCTAGTTAGAACCAACTATTACAAGGACCCAGTCAAGAGAGGATCAAAAACATGACAGGTCTTGCTGTTCCTGACGCACTACCGTATGGTATTCGTCAGATCGTATTGACGCCGTATCTGGATGCGCAAGGTACGCAGCTGGCCGACGTCAGTTACCCACTGCCCGTTGCGATGACGCTTGGCTTCTCTGAAACCGAGCAGTACGACGAGCTACGTGGTGATGACATCCTCGTGGCCGTCCACGGTCGTGGGCCGCAGGTGGACTGGAGCCTGGAGTCTGGTGGTCTCCCCATCACTCCGTGGTCAATCATCAGCGGCGCCATGGTGATTGAAGAGGGCACAGCGCCAAACCGTGTGACCCGACTCCGCAAGTCCGGCAACGACCTTCGCCCATACTTCCGCATTGATGGGCGGGTTATCTCCGACAGCGGTGGTAACATCGTCGCTCGCATCTATCGCTGCAAGGCAAACGGTCGCCTTCAGGCAGATCAACGCGGTGGCGCGTTCCAGACGAGTCGTATTGACGGCGTTGGACTTCCGATGCAGGGTGATGAAGGCCGCTGGCTGTACGAGATCATCCGCAATGAGTCGGACTTCCCGTTGTCAATGTCGCCTGAAGGCAACCCGATTCCCATTCCCATGAATTTGTCGCCGCAGGCTGTTACTGCTACGACTGTTGATTTGGCTTGGGACGCTGTCGGTGTCGCCGATAGCTATGAAATCAACCAGAGCATCGACAACGGTGTAACGTGGACGCTAGTCACCGTGCCAAACGGCGGTAGCCCAACGACCAACATGACGACAGTTACTGCCTTGACGACAGCTACGAACTACCAGTTTGCGGTTGCCGCTGTTGTTGGTTCTGTCACAGGCGAATTCAGCACTCCGATCAGCGTTTTGACGAAGTAGTACATCTCAATAACGGCACAACGAGTCCAAGGAGACCAATATGACCGACATTAGTGTGGGTAAAGCACAAGAGTACCAGCCCAGGCCCGAAGATGTGCGACCGCCTGATCTTTCAGGCAAGCCGGTGGCGCCTACGTTGCCAACGCCGCCTAGCTCTGAGCAGATCACGAAGCCTGTAAACCCATACGCGCCAACAGGTTGGCGCCGTAAGCAACGTGTTGAGTTCGATGTCACGTTGCCTAGCGGGCAGACGGCTCGCATGATGCGGTTTGAGCGAGATGACTTGCTACGCTTGGGTTTAATGGAGTATCTGGATACATTCACACCCATCTTGTTCGACAACACGATTGACGACAATCAGCGTGATGAGAAGATTCGTGAGACGCTGAAGGAACATCCCGAAGCGATCAACGACATGTTCGTCGCAATCGACAAAGTCGTGATGGCTGCTACCATCCGTCCCAGGGTCACAGATGACCCAGAGCAGACAAACTATGGGACAGAAGAGGATTGGGAGGACCCAGACTTCACAGCAACAGTTCATGTCGATGATATCGGTATGGCTGAGCGTATGTACTTGTTCGGCGCTGCCTTTGGGCGGTCGATGGACGAGTTAAAAAGTGTTTGGCAACAAACGGAAAGCTTGGGAGGCTTGGCAGATGAGCCAAGCCTACAGCCGACCGCCCAGTGATCTATATGGAGTAGCAGGTGCAGCATCAATTCTGTTTGATAGAGGGATATTTCGCTTTGGTCGCTATGTAGAAGGTATGATGGAACAGGCCTCTGAAGGTGCCCAAAATGAGGCATTTGCACGTTCCCACCGGCTCCGTGCCTTCGCTGAATGTATGGGCGACGATATGACGAAATCCACTGCAGGATATGCTGATCCATTCGTCAGTGGTGGTGGAGGCGTCATTAGGCGTGGCGAAGACAATCCAGACGATGGTGAAATTCTGGCTAGTGGGTACTGATGCCTGATTATGATCTTGGTCGTGCACATGGCGAAATCATCATCACCGCCGATACTCGCGGAGCGGATGAAGCTGCTGCTAGTATGGCAGCTGTCGATGCTGAAAGTAAAACTCTCAGCGGGCATCTCAGCGAAGTAACCGAAGCTCTCAACAAAACCGAACAGCAGCACGGTCGTGTAGGACAAGCTGCCTACAAACACAAGACCGCGATCCAAGACCTCAACAAGCAGTACAACCAATTTCACCAAGAGTATCAGCAAGCGGCTCAGCGTAGCACCAAGATTCATGAAGAGTGGACCAAAGCGTTCACAGACAAGAAGCCGCTCACTGAACTCATGGAGTTTAAGCGGAAATACGCCTTAGCACAGGAAGAAGAAAACAAGCTACACGAGCGCGCTGTTCAAAGCTATGCTCGTCTCAATCGTGCCGTCGAAGATGCGCGTGCTCATATCCGAAACTTCACACAGGATACTCAGACAGCTTCTCAGCACTTGAAGAACTTCGCCAATGACTTGGAGAAGATCAACGGTGTTGTCGAACGGGTTGCGCACACGCTGACTAACGTACTCGGTACGGCGCTCAAATCCCTTGCTATGGTTGGCGGAGTGGGTGCCGCTGGCGGGTTACTAGGTCTACTCGGCGGTGGCGGCATTCAGACCATAGCGGGCGTTACGGCGGCCATCGTACAGCTATCCGGCGCTATCGCCTTACTGCCGGCCGCAGCTGGTGCTGGTGGACTTGCTTTGGGTACGTTGGCCGTTGGCATGCATGGTATTATGGATGCTCTCAAGTCCATGGATGATCCTGCGAAGTTTGCTGTAGCGATACGCCAATTAGCTCCTGCCGCACAGCAAGTCATGATCACTCTCTCGCACTTCACTGATTCGTATCGCGGTGCTATGCGAGAAGTTCAGCAATCCTTGTTTGCCCCAATCGTTGACGATATTCGACCGCTCATTCAAACTTGGCTACCGCTGCTGATGCATGCCGGTCAGCAGATTGGCGCGGTATTCGGGCAAGCGATGCACCAAATACTACAGTTCATGACGACTAGCGGCACGCTACAAGCCATGAACACCTTTGTAACCAACATAACTTCGGCGATGCGAGGGCTGTTGCCCGCCATCCAGCCGGTTATGGAAGCGTTCAGGACGCTCGGAGTTGTTGGCTCCCAATTCCTTCCGCAGATCAGCGCTTCAATCGTCAAGATAGCCAATGAGTTTAATCAATGGATACAGGCCGCGGCGCAGTCCGGCAAGCTACAGCAATGGATACAGAGCGCCATTGATGGCTTTGGCCAACTTTTCAGTGCTATCAAGAACTTTGGCGAAGGCATAGCCAATATCTCCAGTATTGCCAGTCAGTTTGGCGGTGGCTTCTTACAGACGCTCCAGCAGATAGCTGTTGAGTTCAACAAGTGGACGGCAAGCGCAGAAGGCCAGCAGACGCTTACTGAGTTCTTCAAGGCGGCTCACGCTGCGGCCGTAGCACTTACGCCAGTACTTCACACAGTCGCTACTGCTCTCGGTCAGCTATTTACGAACCTGATGAACCTTGGCGCCAGCATGGGGCCTGGCATCAATTCGTTCTTCCAAAGTCTAGGTCAAGCACTAAACGTGTTGGGGCAGGCCTTGATTGCGTCTGGGCCGGCACTCGGTGAGATACTGACAACGCTAGGGCAAGCGTTAGTTACAATCGTACAATCTGTGGGGCCAGCGCTACCAACTCTGTTCAGAGACTTCGCCCAAATCCTGAAAGACCTTGCGCCGACACTAAAGACAGTCGCAGAGGCCATTGGTACATTCCTAAGTCATTTGACGCCAACGGAATTGAAGTGGATACTCGGTATTACCGTTGCGTTGGTAGCTCTGGGCAACATACTAGGCACGCTGGCTAGCGGCATCGGCATAGTTACGACAATTCTAGGTGGCCTAACGGCGGCAGCGGCTGCGCTCGACATTGCTTTAGGCCCGCTGATTTTGATCATTCTCGCAGTTGTTGCTGTACTTGTTGTTCTCGGCGTTGTCATCTACGAAGTCGTAACCCATTGGGACACAATCAAACGTGTGATGGGCGAGGTCTGGGAGACCATGAAGCAGTGGGCTTCGTGGCTTGGCAATGAGTTTGTCCAGATATGGGATACTGTTGTAAACGCAGTCAAAGCAGCATGGGACGCAATCGTCAGATTCTTCGGCGGTATTGGCGATGCGTTCACAGGCGCATGGAATACGGTGAAAGAAGCCGTATCTCATTGGTGGGATGAGGCTTTCGACTGGGGTAAGCATCTCGTCCAGAGCATCATCGACGGCATACGTTCCATGTTCGGCAGTATGCGCGATGCCGTTTATGACTTGTTCGGTATAGCGCGAGATCATGGCAAGACCAGTTCGCCTGCGAAACTTGGTCCACTGCATGATGATTCACCAGACTCCATGGGTGCGGCGTTCGCTACCAACTACGCCAGAGGCATAACGGAAGGTACGCCAGCAGTTACAGACGCAGCGTCGGGCATGGCAGGGGCAGCTGCTAGCGGCGCTCAAGGCGGCACAACGACATCTGGTGGAGTATCAACTACCGGAATGGGTTTCAGCAGCGCTGGTGGTACAGGTACGTCGGGCGGGCAGGTCCAAGGCACTTCCGGCTTCGATCAATGGATCACTTGGCTGACGACCGATATGGAGGCTTGGAAGAACATCTTCCAGCATGCTTTCAACCTTGCCTTGCATATCGGCAACATCATGATGGATGGCGCGAAAATTGTTGCGTCGCTGTGGAATCGCGGCGACAATCCAATGACGCGGCCTGGTGGCTTCTTCGGTAGGCCACTAACTCCGCAAGAGCAAGTCTATGGCGTTCCACAGGTACAAGAGCCAGGTCATGCGCCACTTCCATGGGGAGAGAAGCTACCTGGTGGTCCAGGTGCCGGCCCACAAGAGCAAGCAGGCGACGTTCCGCAGGTTGGTCCGCAAGGTCAAAACGTAGCTCCAGGTGGCCCTGCCCCGGCTGCTCCAGCTGGCCCTGGCCCAGCAGCGCCTGCACCAGCGCCACCAGCACCAGCTGCCCCAGCGCCGGCAGCGCCTGCTCCTGCCGCGCCTGCGCCAGCAGCGCCCGCAGCGCCAGCCGCTCCTGCTGCAGGTACGCCAAATTACACGGGCCAAGACTTAGAGTTGGCGAATGCCCTTAAGGCAGCTGGATTTAACGATAGTCAGATTGTTGGACTTATTGCCCTCAACAAGGTAGAGACTGGCAACTGGGCACACCCAGAATCCATTATGGGCATGACCGACAATCAAACTGGGCCAGGTATCGCGGCTCACGTCGGTGGCTTCAGGAAGATGTGGAACAATCGCCAAGCCAGTGGATTCAAATCATCTACTGGTGGTGCAGCGACTCCTGCTGGTGCTCCGGTAGGCGGCACGGATGCTCAAGGCAATGTGACTGACCCTGGGGCATATGCTCGTTGGCTTCTCGACATGGAGGGCTATAGCCCAACGACTGACTGGCAGGGTAACAAATATCCTGAAGGCCAGTTCATGTCAACTGACGCTTACGCAAAAGCCGTTCAGGAAGCATACAAGAATTTGCCGCCTGCTAAACCCGGTGGCCCTGCGCCAGGCGCGGCTGCTCCTGCTCCTGCTCCTCCACCGCCTGGACCCGCGCCATCGCAACCCGGTAGGGCTGGCCCGGTAGCTACGGGCCAAGAGCCAACTGTAGACTACACGCAGGGCAAGTTCATCCAAACCGCAGACGGCAAAATCGTTTTGATTCCTGATGGCGCCAATGTTGATGAGATGCTTAAGCGGTTCCCTGGTGGTAAGGTTCTAGATTCAAGTAAGCAACCTATTCCAGGTATCAAGCCTCCACCACCCCCTCCACCGCCTGGTGGACCTGCTGCTGGACCTGTTGGTGGCCCGCCCACGGGTGGTGGTCCGGTACAGCTGAACTTGGGCGACAAAGTTACGGTGCAAACAAACAGTATTGACTGTGGACCTGCGTCGGCTCGTATTGTGCTACAAGGAGATGCACAGTTTGGTGGTCAAGGCGCGAAGCAAATTGAGGACATGTTCAGTGCTGCGTATGGTACTGGCCAAGGGCCACAGACGTACACGAACTTGCTCAATAAGTATGCGCCTACAGCTAATTACAGATTTACACCATCTGCCGGCAGTACTCCGCAAGCATTGATGAGTGCTATCCAAACGTCTGTAAATGCTGGCTTTGCACCAATATTGAACTACAACGCACCAGGTCCAATTCGCGGCGCACAGGGTGGACCTATAGGCAGTTTTGAGCAAGGTGGCCAGATTGAACACTTCGTTGTTGTTCAAGGCTACGATCCTCAAACCAACAGAGTCATCATCCGTGACCCAGGCGTCACAGACCCGAAAACTGGTCAGGCAAGTGTATATTCGATAACCACAGAAGAGGCACTTAGGCTATCACAAAACCAAGGGCTAATCGCGGCTCAGCCGGCAGCAGGCGTAAGGGGAGCAACGCCGTTCTTAGGCCCACAGGTTAATCTGACTAGCTTCGATCAACCAATGCCGCCGCAAGCACCAGCACCGAAAGCGCCAGCGCCAGGTGGTCCTGCTCCACCACCAGCTAACCCAATGGATGCGGGTAAGTGGATAAGCCAGCCGCCGCAGGGCTGGGACATGAGCCAGCCTATCCCAATGGATGTTCGTCGCGCACATGGGATTCCAGACGAAGTACCGCCGATCTATTACGCGGCACCTGGTCCCGGTCAGCCCGGTGGACCTCCTGCTGGGCCGCCTGTGGCAGCCGTACCTGGTTCTGCTGCACCAAGTCTCCAGCCTGGTCAGCCAAATCTGTTGCCGCCCAACCCAACTTACTTCCCCAACTACCAAGCGCCACCTGGTGTTTCGTTCGTTGGGCCTAGTGGCGAGAACCTGCCGACGCAGACCCAATCGCCAGCTGACCAAGCGACGATGATCATGTCTGCCGCTGGTACAATCGGCGCAGACATATTTACGAACATTGAAGACTTCATCAAATCCATTGGGGCAACACAAGATATCACAGACACGCTCGTGCGTGGTATCAAGAACACAGAGGACATCGTCAAAATCATTGGCGACATTCAGCAATACATCAAAACCGCTGCAGACGTGGCGAAGACAACCGCTGATATCCTTGGAGAGGCCAGTAAGTTCGTCGGAGCGGGAGCGGCTGGTGATCCGAGTGGTGGCGCGAGTGGCGCTGCGGCCGCGCTAGGTGCAGCGAGCGCGATTGCGGGTCTTGTGAGCGAAGCTCTGGGAGCGGTCAACGAAGGCATTTCGCTGGGCGTTGAAGTCTACCACGAGATTGGCAAATACGTTGGTGTACTTGAAGGTTTCCTGCTTGGCGGGGCAGCGACTGGCCCGCTCAGCGGCAACGTACGAATGTTGTTGAATACCAACACAGGCGAGATTTACACGTACAGCGAAGATAACCCGTTGAACAAGAACACAATTCGCACGCCGTTCAACAGAGCGTACACAGCTGGGCCAGGCCCACAAGTACGCAACACACAGCTGAATATCTATGCTGGTCCGTCACAACAGACTCCGTTAGAGATGATGAGTAATTCGATGTGGATTGCGAGTACTGGTGCCCCGCAAGTTGCTTCAGTATCGGCAGGGAGTGACTAATGACTCTGAAAGCGTATCAGTACCAACTGGGTAACGTGATCTTTGGCGACTTCACCAATATGCCTGTGTCTAAGTTGGAGATTCAGCCGTGGAACGTTAACAACCAAGACTTCCAGATACTCCACAGCGATGAAATCCGTTTCGGCATAGACAATCTCGTGCCGGCGCCAATCGTGTTCACGATGGCTGTGCTTAACAACTGGGAGCTTGGGAACTTACCTGCGTCAGCAACAGATGTCAGCGGTAGCGTACACGAGTCACTTCTGTATAAGTCACGAAGTCTGTTGGGACAGTTGGCGAATGAGTGGAAAGCCAACACCGTCAGGGTTACTTGGGGCGCAATGAAGGCATTGCTGTTCGCTGACGACGATGGCATTGTGCGCCGAATCTATGGGCGCCCAGGCAAATTCCAGCACGGCCCAGTCGAGCAGCAGGAGTGGGTGGACGTACAGTGCGAGTTTCGGCGGGCCGACACATACGCTTACGAGGATGTTGAGACGTACACGGAGATTGGCTACAACACTGACCCGAAGATCATTTTCAGGGACAGAGGCGATGCCTCAGCTTGGTTCCGTCTTTTGCTCTATGGACCGCTACAGCATCCAATAGTCACGATAGGCAACGTCCAGGTTGAGCTAGGTATCGACATAGCAGTGAATACTGTTGTAGAAGTGAGTAGTTATCCGTGGATGCGCAGAATCGTTGATACCAACAACATTAACTGGCGCGCTGCTCTTATCGGCTCGTCGCAGTACCTTGATCAGCTGAAGATACCATCAGGCGTGCCTGTCGTTTGTCGTTGGACCGATACGACTCTCACGACGTGGACAGAGCTACCAAACACGAGAGTTGTTGATAACCCTGACTTTATGGACACGTTTAACATTGGCGGCAATTGGCACGTCCTAGCCGGAACACCAATGTGGGGCTTCTCTCTACAGAACGGTGGTTATCTCTTTGCGCCGTTTGGGATTACGACGGTTGTCGATAACAACCACCAGTACACAACGGCAGGCCAATTCGCGCAAGCGACAGTAGCCGACATCTGGCGCGGTACGTCGAACATCCTCATCATGTGCGCACCGGATTGCGGCAGTTTCCTTGGGGCACAGATATATAAGTCCATAGGCATTGAAGAAGAATTTGGCATACCAACGGCTAACGATAGGCTGCGGATCGTCACAAGCACCAATTACATTGCTATGGATACCCAATTCGAGTATGCGGTGCCGTCGCCTGGCATCGTATCTGGTGATACGGTGGCGATTGCGTACGATCCTGGGCAGAAGACAGCCCATCTAATGTACAACGGTCAGGAGGTTGGCTCGTGGCCGGATACAACCGGAATCATCAATGAAGCCAACAGGTCTCAAGGATTTATCCTGAATCAGGATGATAGCATTACAGATATCAGCTTCGGCGTCGGGCTGAACAACTTGGTTGCGTACGATGCTACGTTCACGACCTTTGGCGGGCCTGGTGACCCAAATGATATGTCCTCCAGGGTGTTCCTGTATTGGCGAGAGGCTTGGAACATCGTATGAGCATCAATGCTGACTTCTCTGGCGGCGGTACGTTATCGGCGACAGTACAAAAGCTACAGGACACTAATACGCAGCCTGTTGTACCGCTCAGCGGTGATATGGATCGCTTTCGATTCATCGTTGAGGAAGCACGCACTGGCGCGATTGTGTCTCGTGATTTAGTAGTCACGAAGCCCAAAGTGCTTCGCGCACTTAATGGTCCGTGCAATATCGAATTTGACGTTGACTACCGCGACACGTCAGTCGCAGGTATCTTCTTCAAGCCGTGGTCCCACTGGATTCACGTTGAGAAGATGATCTATGGGGAGCGGAAGATATGGGCTAGTGGTATCGTACAGCCATCTCAGGTAGACAAGAAGACAGGCGTAACTCATTTAGTATCACAGGGTTTCGCTGGTTACCCGAAGAAGATGCCGTGGCTGGAAAACTGGAATCCGTTGGCCTGCGACGTGTTTGAAGTCGTTCACAAGATATGGAACCACCTCCAGAGCTACCCGAATGGCAACCTTGGCGTCACCGTCACTCCTGCGCTCAGCGGCATAGAGATGTTGCCCGGCTACGCTTTCAACGGCAACATACTGAACCTGGACTTCTTCGCTGAATTCATCAGAGCTACAGACAAAGAGGACTGCGGCGACCACATCGACAAGCTAGCGCGTGACATCCCATTCGACTACATCGAATTCAGTGCGTGGAACGATGATCGCAGCGCCATCAATAAACAGATATACCTTGGCTATCCGTGGGCAGGCGTAGACCAGAAGTGGCTCGTATTCGCCATCAATGAAAACGTTCTGGAAGCCGTACCGCATATTGAGACGCAAATCGACTGGGTCAGCGATATCACCATTGACGGCTGGTTCCCTGGTACTGAGTACAGCGCGACGTTGACCAATGCTGATCCAAATCGCTACCGGCGCAGCATATCTCAGGATGACGCAAGGGTCAACTCAAACGAACGTGCGGCCGCGTGGTCGAAGCGCAAACTCACACGCCGGCAGACACCATCGTATTGGGACAGCATCATCGTAGACATGGGACATCCCAACGCGCCGTTCGGAACCTACGATGTTGGTGATCGAATCTATGTGCGCGGCTACATGCCTTGGGTTGGACTGGTTAACCAGCAGCACAAGATACTCGCCATTGCTGTCGATGAAGAGAAGGGCGCGTGTGAACTAACGCTCAAGCCAGAGGGCGCATACGACTACGATCCAATCATCTACGCTGGCGATGTTCAAGGCTCCGTCACCATCAAAATTGGTACTACGCCTACGATTCAACTTCAAGCTGACCCGCCAACGATTGTGACGCAATAATGACTGTTGGAACGCTTTCGACACCACCTGGAACTGTCAACGGTATCTTCTATCCGTACGCCTTGTTCATGGAGTCAATGATACAGGGACTAGTGGACTTTGAGGCAGACATCTTCTTCATGATGCTTGTCGATCAGAGCTATACGCCTAACCAGAACACGCACAAGTTCAAATCCATTGTGGCAGGCGAACTTGACCAGACTTACAGCGGTTACACGCCAGGCGGGCAGCAGATGGCGATCAACCAGATCACCTACACGGGCAGCACTAAGATACTGTCCATAAGCGCCGGCAACGTTCAATGGCCGCTCGTTACCTTCCCAGCGCCAGGCGCGAGGTATGGTGTTATGTATGATGCTGTAACGCATGATAATTCGGGCAGCCCTGGTTCTATGGCGTTAGTTGGCTATGTGGATTTCACAGCAAATCAGGTCGTCACTGACATGGCGTTCCAAATCAATTGGCCGACAACAGGAATGCTGAACTTGAAGCTACCATGAGTATCGACAGAGCGTTTGGCTACCAATCGCCAGAGACTAGGGCACTCTCTGCGATTGATAGTACAAAGTACCCTGACACCAACAAAGACTTTGAGGCAAACATCGTACGCCTCAATCAATTTGTTGATTACATCGCATCGTACATTGGCCAGATGCAGAAGGGTATCGACCAGAGCAATCAGGACGCAATCGGTCAACTCCAAGGCACCATAAGCGATATCATCGTGCTGCTTGGCGGCGGTGAACTTCTGTACGGCATAGACCTTGGTGACCTCCAGTACTTCCTGCCGGCGATTGGCGCGCTGCTCGGCTTCGACACTACAACTCCGTTCCCGATCAACCTCTTCAACGCGGCTGAGCATTTCTTCTTGGGTTACGTTGTGCCCCTTGATAGTTTCGGCAGCGTCATCGAAGGCATCATTGATGGCTGGGCGACTGCCCTTGGCATAGACCCTGAGTGGATTCAGTCGGTCAACGACTTGCTAGACGCTATCAGCGGCTTGGCCATGAGCTTTGAAGATTTGCTGACGGCTGTCGAAGACATGATCCAGATTATGGGTCCCTTTGACCAAGTGTTCGCTGATATATGGCATTCTGTCACAGTGCTTCTCGGCGGCATGGACATCACAACCCTTGGTAATCTTATTGACCCGGTGTTTAAGACTACGGCTCCGTGGATCGAAGAACTTGCGCAGATACTTAACGGGTTGACCGCGATCATCGAGTCATTCGCCGGTGGCGTTAACGACATCAACGGCATCTTGAACTTCGCTTCGTTATTCGGCAATCTAAACTTCGTGCCGTCTGGTACTTTTGACCCAATAGCCACTATAAGCGATTGGTTCACCGGCACTGTCTCTCAGACCAACGTAGTTGCGTTACTAAGCTCTGACTTGACTGGTGGCTCTGGTATGGGTGTGACTGGTGTCATCCCATTAGAGAATCTAGCCATGGATGTCATCTCTGGCATAGTTGGTGGGACACAAGTGGTTTGGGATGCGATTCTAGCATCTGTTGGTGTGCCTGCCGGGAGCGGTACGCAAGCGCAGACCACTACGTACTTTACAAACTTGCTCAGCATGTTCTCTAACCCGGCGCTGCTCGCTACGCCGTTTGATCCTGTTACGTACGTTGAGGACTTTATCACAAGCTTGGTTCAGCCAACAAATCTGTTGGCGCCCATGAACCCTACCACGCAACTGCTATCTCCGGTAAATATACCAGGCCTAGACGCCAGCAAAATCACTAGCGGCCAATTCCTTTCGTCATACCTGCCTATCTTCCAGGTGTTCTACAAAGCTGGATACAACTGGGTATTCGACCCTAGCTTTGAGCAGAACCTCAACTGGCCGGGCGCGGTTGGCGTACTTAGCACAGACGTAGCCCACAGCGGTACCAAGTCATTGAAGGTTACTGCGACTGGCACAACGCAGACTATGCATATGCTGCGTTCAGATATGGGCCCACAAACGCTAGTCGTACAGCCTAACTACGTCTTCAAGCAGACGGCTTGGATATACCCCAAAGTCGGCAATGTCGGTGGCGGGCATATCAAGCTCGTCATGCATTGTACTGACTCCAAAGGCGTTGCTACGCCTACAGATGTAATTGCGCAAGAGCTAGCCATGCCTGCTACTGGTGCGTGGCAGCAGCTTGGCGCAACGGTTACCGTTCCTACTGGTTTCGACACTGTAGACTTCCTTGCTGTTATTGAGTCTGATATACCCGCCAATGACGTTGTGTACCTTGATGATTTGGAAGTGCTAGACACCAACCAATCACAGAGCGTCTACAACCAAATCCTACAGTCTGTAGGCGTACCGCCTGGTGTTGGTACGGGAGCTATTGCCGGCCAATACTTTACAGACTTAATGAGTATGTTGGGCAACCCCAACGTATCTCAAGGTGGGTTCAGCCCAACAACAGCGGTAACGAATTTCATCAACACGATGATCAACCCGACTTCGTTGCTTGCGCCAATGAGTCCTGTTACCAAGTTGATTCCGGCGATCAACATCCCTGGTCTAGATGCTAGCAAAATTACATCAGGCCAATTCGCGCAGTCGATGGTCAACATCACAAGCATTGCGGCGAGCATCATCACCGGAGTCCTTGGCGCGGCACAGATTCCAGGTCTAGACGCCAGCAAGATCACGACTGGGCAATTTGCGCAGTCAATGGTCAATCTTACCAACATCCCTGCGAGCATCGTAACGGGAGTGCTTGGGGCAACACAGATTCCAGGCTTGGATGCTAGCAAGATTATATCAGGCCAATTCGCCCAAAGCATGGTCACGAACTTGACCACCGACTTGGCGAATCGTGTATTGACCACGACGTACAACACGCTGCTTAACCAATTGTATGGCGGCACAACAGTTCTCAGCTCAATTCTGGCCGGTAACGTTCCTGCGCTAGACGCTAGCAAGATCACGACAGGGCAGTTTGCCCAGTCAATGGTCAATATTACCAACATACCTGCGAGCATTGTAACTGGTGCTCTCAATGCGGCTCAAATTCCAAGCTTAGACGCTAGCAAGATCATCTCAGGTGTCTTTACAGTACCGCTCATCCCGCCGTTAGACGCGAGCCAGATTCAATCCGGCATGTTTGGGCAGTGGGTACTTCCCAACATACCGCTAGGCAGCATTGGGCAAATAACACCAAACTTGTTGCCTAACCCCAACTATGCCAGCGCAGCCTCTGTCGCAACCAACCCAGACTGGACATGGACCTCTGGCGTTGACCACACGGGTGACGGCTCTGGCTCTGTAAGCACTTCGTGTACCGGCGCGCTCAAGAACTTGCTCTCTGACCCGCCAACGCCAGTCGCGCCTAACCAAACGCTAGCCCTATCGCACTACCTCCAGTGGTCTGGCGTTACCGGGAGCGGCAACTGCTTCCAGCTTTCGGTACTCGCCTACAATGGGCCAAACTTGGTTAGTACCAACGTTTTGCAGACAATCTCAAATCCTGCTGCTTCCGGCGCTTGGCAGCAGTTGTCTGGTAACTTCACAATACCCGCGTCGGGTGTGAATAATGTTCGTCTACAGCTATCTGTGCTTGCCGGTGCGACAGCAGGGACAACGTGGTGGGACGATGGCTCAATTACCAAGACGCAGTTGCTCTTTAAGCAATGGATGCAGGGTACGGGTGGCACATTAGTCAACGAGCTAGCGACGATGGTCACAGACACTCAGTCGCGTTCGACTCAAGCTGACATGATGAGCTTGGTCAATAACCTTGGTATAGGCAGCTTTGCGAACGTCGGAGCAGCATTAACACCAATTACCAACAGGTTACAAGGTCTACCGGCTAACGGCACCGTGTTGGCGGGTTTCATCCCTAGCTTAGATGCTACTAAGATTGCCACTGGAATCCTTGGTACAGCTAGGATTCCACCAGTTACGCTGGCTATGGCGCCTGACCTTCAGACACTTAACGATAACGCAACCAACGCTCTTGTTGGCGCACAGACGTTGCTAACAGGAACTACGACTGCTCAAGCTAACCAGTCGATGCAGAGTATCTTCACAAACGTTCTTTACAATACACAAGCTCTCCAACAGCAGGCAGCTATCAACCAAGGTACTTCGGTATCTGGCGTCAGCATCACGGTTAACTTCGCAGCATATCCAGATGGCGCCATGCCATCGTTCTTCACCGTTACCTACAATGGTCCAGGTACTTCACAGATCGGTATTAAGGGTGGGCTAGCTGGTTGGTTCCCGGCTAATAACGATGGTACCAGAACAGCTTTCGTTATCTACAACGCTCAAGGCACTCTTACTGACTGGCAGAAGATTTCAGGATCAATGTCTGCGGCACCAGCTGGTGCGAACGCTGGTGGGCAACCGTACTTCTATGCTCTTGGTCGTGTTGATAGTGCGTCTAATCCGCGCAACTACGTCTTTGGTCGAGCATACTGTACCGGCTTCTTGACCTACAAAGCTGATGTCGGCTACTGCGTGGCGGGCACAGAGACAGTTTGGGCTACTGGTATAGCATTGACGTGGTCAACTGCCATGATGGTTGTTATTGGCGCTAACGGCAATAACCGTACATTCCAAGTGTTTTCAGGCACACAACTGGTTTGGTCAGGAACGGAACCTGGAACAAACAGTTTAATTGGTTCAGGCTATAGGCTGTTTGGAGCGAAGAACACTATCTGTCAAGGTTCGGGTGGATCATCAACAGCTGGTACACTTTCTGGAACATCGGTTGCAGATAACGCTCCGCCAGCTGTTCTTGGCTCAACTTTCCGTGCTCATCGTGCATCGACTACAGCATATACTGCACCGTCTGGTGGCCTAACTGCTTTGCCTGCTGGCTTCTTTGACACTCAAGACTGGATATCACCAGACTTAAATTGGGATGGCCAAAACTTGAAGTTTACCGTTGAAGGAACTTATCTAGTCAACCTTCGTGCTGCCGTAAATAACATCCCTCGTGGTGTGTGGGCAGATTTAGGCATAGTGGGCAGTTCGATTCGAGTGGTTGGCGGTTCATTCGCTGATACAGGTACTAGTGCTCAGTCTAACAACGGTGTTTATGGTTCAACATTGATCTATGCCCATAATGGCGATTCCATACAGCCAGCAACATATGCTAGTGCCGCTTTCTCAATCGTAGGTGAGCCTGGTGGTTCACAAACCTATATGGAAGTTACTTTGGTCAACAGGAGTGTCGCATGATCGAAATACCGCAAGAACTAAAGGTACTGGAACGTATAGCACATGTAGCTAGCGAGCCTGATGCTGAAAAGCCATATGGCCCTGGCGATGTGGCTGCTATCCTTGCAGCCTATGTCAACGTCATGGAAGGTGACCCAGTCGGTACGCTACTGAAGCGACCAACTGACGGCGCCATAGCTGTACGTGCTGTCGTTGATGGACTTCATATCTGGCGATGCTCGGCTCCAGATGGCAATCAATGGAACGATTTACAGCCAACGCTTGAAGGCTGGGTAAAGGTCGAATAGGTGGCATGGGCCGAATCTCCATCAACACCAGGGGCAGTCCCAGTCAAGGGCTGGGCTGTAACCCCATCTGCGCCAACAGTTCCGCCATTACAGGGCTGGGTTATACCTCACTTTGCACTGTTCAGCGGCGACGGAACGCTAAGTGCGACAATCAAAGCCATAGCTCCGGTAACAGGGCAATTCTCAGGCGATGGTCAACTAGCAGCTACGGTAAGTCAAATATGCCCGCTAGCACCAGCATTCAGCAGCAATGGCGCGCTATCGGCTTACATACAGCCAAAGATAGCAGCGAACTTTGGCAGCGTAGGCACCCTCAGCGCAGACGTAATCAAGAACGCAATCGTGTTGCCTGCCAACTTCTCTGGCGATGGTGCGTTATCGGCAACACTAGTCCCGCAGTTGCAGGCCGCATTCTCTGGCGCGGGATCGTTAGCGGCTACGATGACTGTGAAGTCGAACGCGGCGATGTCTACGCTGACGGACAACTTCGCAACCAAAGACACGGTGAAGTGGAACTGGACCTCAGGCTGTTCAGTAGTCAACGGCCAGTACCTGAAGATCATTCCAGGTATCAACGCCAACCAAGCGATAACCAGCAACGGTTACTTCAACTTACAGAACAGTTCTGCCGAAGTGTGCTGTATTCAAACCGCCGAGCAGGGCGGTGGTACGCCAGGCAACAACGTCACTCAGATGCTTGTCTTGGACCTGGCGGGTTATGGGTATTCGATTTGGGAGTACAACAACGCAACTCTCTACTTACGCAAGACAACTGCTGCCGGTGGGATCAACGACGTAACTGTAGCATGGAACGCCAATATGAAGTTTTGGCGTATCCGCGAAGCGTCTGGAACGATTTATTGGGAAACATCACCAGACTGCAATACCTGGACTGTCCAACGATCCGAAGCAACGGACACCACTATTGGGCTTGGAGCTATGCAAGCTCAATTACTTGGCTACAACAGTGGTTCCGGCGCTCCTGGTGTAATCCTATTCAGCAACTTCAACGTTCCGAAACTAACTGCGTTCCTCACAGCGAACTTCAGCGGTGGTGGTACGCTAGCATCTATCGTCTTTACGCCGTTCAACGAGACCAACACGGCCCGTTCCAATCAGCCTATCCCGGCAGGTTGTACTGGTTGCTATGTCACCCTAGTTGGGGCCGGTGGTGCCGGTGGTCCCGGTCCTGGTAGCGGTGGTGGTGGTGGTGCCGGTATAGCACGTACATTCATACCAGTAGCTAACCTTGGCTCTACATATTCAGTGACTGTAGGTGCCGCCAATAGTGGTGCGTCCGTGTTTAGTTCAGGCTCTATTTCTTGGACAGCAGGCGGTGGTGGCGGGGGAGGTTCCGGTGGCGGTGGTGCCGCCGGTGGTACCCCTTCAGCCAGCGGGCCTGTTCTTCCGTCAGCGACATACAACGGCGGCGTGGGCGGGACCGTTCCTGGTGGTGTGTCTGTTCCCGGTCAACCTCCTGCGGCGAGTGGGAATGCTGCTGGTGGTGGTGGCGCTGGTGCAAAGGAAGCGGCATTCCAGCAGACATCAGGTGGTTATGGTGGTAACTCAGCCACGGTAGGCGGTGGCGCAGGTGGTGGTTCTGGAGGTGGTGCCGGAACGGGCGGTGGCTCCGGTAACCCAGGCGGTGGTGGAGGCGGCGGTGGTGGATCATCGCAGGCACTCGTCTATGGTGGTACTGGTGGCGCTGGCGGCCTCTACGGTGGTGGCGGTGGCGGTGGCGGGATGGGACCGACTAACAACGGTTCTGGGAACAATGGTGCGCAGGGTTATACGCTGATCGAATGGAATTAGGGAGAGGAAATGGCCGCAGTAGAGACAGTACGATTTGAATTTTCATATAAGGATATTGCTACTGGAAATTATACTGGATTTGCATTAGTTGTTGCAGAAGATGTTGCAATGGGTATCCAAGTAGGGCTAGAAGATGTACCTTCAATTACAGAAGTTACTGTTCACCAAGTGGTTGAACTCCGCGAAGAAGTAAACTCACCACTAAGAAAGAAAGGCAATTAAATGGCAATTGCAGTAGCTAGTTCGCGACAAACTGTCGCGAATGCCTATGCGGGTCTTGGGACGTATATTGGTGTAGCAACTGGTGACCCAGGCACAACCAACACTCCAGCAAATGAGACTAGCGGCTCTGGTTATACCAGGGTAGCGACTACCTGGACGCCCGGAAGCACAGGGACAGAAGCCGGTTCACCATGCACCATTAACGTACCAGCCGGCACGTTCACTTATGTTCTACTAGCGAGTGGCGTTAGCGGAAACAACATGGTAGACAAGACAGCTGTGTCTTCGACCACGATGTCATCTCCCGGTCAGCTAGTCGTTACGCCTAACTACACGCAGACGTAAAGTAAGGCTATGACTGAGGTTAACGCCGTTGGCGAGGGAACTTTAGAGGCTATTGTCTGGCCGGCATATGCAGGAGCGGTCTTGGAGAACGGCGATGAGCCGATGTTTGACTTCGACTATCAGCGTGGCCAAATCCATTGGGACATAGTCGATGGCAAGATCGTTGGCCATACTGAGATCAAGGTTCCTAAAGGTAGATGGCCACATATCATCTACTGCCGCAATCAATTTCGGCCTGGCTTTGTCGTAGCCGCAAAGATGGAACATCCTATAGTCACAGATGGCCCAGACATCATCAAACTATTTGGGATTACAGAAGAAGATGTGGTATTCAACCCGCACACAACTTTGAAGGATTAGGAGATAAAATGGCAGAGACACCGGCCAACTACCTGCCTGGGTCAGTCAAGCAAGATCCAGACACGCTAGCCGTAGCCGTACGCACAAACGTTCCTGAAGACCCATATGTCGGCCACGCCTGGGCCGTCATGACTATTGACCGTGGTGGGCATTACGCTGCGTGGGACGATGTATCAGGATGGACAGACCTCGTTATTCAAACAGTAAGGGAGACAGAGGATGCAACCTAACGGGCAAATGGCAGTCATGGACGTCGAAAGTCCTGAATACAAATTAGACTGCTGCATATGGCTTTTGGAGGAAGAACGTCAGCGCACGATACGGCTAGCCCAAGTCGTAGCATCATTGCTCGTACAAACGCAGCAGCCACAACTTACGCAGGAAGTAATGATGCAGTTACTGAACGGCGGTACGGTGATTCAAGGTGCGCCACCTGTACTTCCGTAACCGATAAGAGTTAGGATAGGACCGTGAACGATCAGCCACCAAAGAAGTGGCAGGCGTTGCTAGCCAAATATTGGGGCGCTATCGTTGCAATCGGTGGCTTCTTGCTGATCACGCTCAATGTGCTTGTCGGCCTTAACTTCTGGAGCGAGCGAGCAATTGACTGGATCAACACATCCATCGCCGCTCTTGTGGCTCTTGGTGTTTGGCTGAAGGCTCACCAAGGCAAGCTTGAGAAGCTCACTGGTATCGACGTTGATCAGGACGGTGTAGAAGGCTGAAAATTCATGCAGCGGTATGTAATTGGCGGCTTGCTCATAGGCATTGCCCTTATGTGTAAGATGCCATGCGCTTACGCTGATCCTGTGCCGGCTCCAATTCCTGGTCCTGGTGGTGGAATTGATCCAGTAGGAGGGTCAGTTGGTATTGGTGCTCCTGGACTTGGCGGCGGTGGGCCTGGCTTGTCCCCTGCCGCCGCCACCATATTCCTCTGTCCAGGTCGTGGTGCAGCCGTAAGCGTTGTTGGTGGTGGTGGAGGGTATTGCGACTGGAACTTTCAAGTGGTACCTTTCGGCAACGGCCATTATGGTGTTATGCATGATCATTGCGAATGGGGTGGCTTCAATCCCCTTGTAGAGATGTGGAATTGCTGGCGGGTTTGGCCGGGCCAGCCTGATCACCCCGCGCTACCCGATCCAGATATCATTCCAGATGGTTGGGGTGTGCCGTGGGCGATTCAAGGTCCAACCCCAAGCGACCAATGGCCTCCACCTGGCCTAGCGCCGTTTATTCCAGCACCGCCAGCAGAGCCAGTGGGTCCACCACCTGGACCAACGACAGCGGAACCGCCACCGCCGCTTGGTTTGAGAGAACCGGAAGGAACACCATGACTGAAATCATTCTACCATTTGATCACGGTATCATACCGCAGGAAACTGGCTACTGGTGCGGGCCTGCGAGTGCCCAAGT
>Ga0306921_10000066_pt1 | contig 69689 bp, 51 predicted proteins | sample sta12Cox44000080_FD_203760 | JGI IMG/M metagenome (GOLD analysis project Ga0306921, IMG submission 203760) | Lab enrichment of tropical soil microbial communities from Luquillo Experimental Forest, Puerto Rico - statoxic.12C.oxic.44.000.080 (v2)... | ecosystem: Environmental > Terrestrial >... | reverse complement strand
CTCCTACGGTCTCATGACCCTGCTGATCGTGGAACAGGGCAGCACCATCCAGTCGCAGCGCACGCTGATCCAGCAACTGATTGGCGACAGCACCGAACTGGCCGGCCTCAAAGGGAAGGCTGTTCAAGAACAGGACGCACAACCAGCGCAGGCCACCGCCCCGCCGGCCCAGGCGCAACAGACCCCGACTGTGGAAGCTCCGTCGACCCAGGCAACACCGTCCGAAAAGCCGCATGCCGCGCAGAACAAGGCACATCGACCCTTGCCGGAAAAGCCGCCGGTTCCGGCCTCGGACATCGCTGACGCTCGCAGGACCCTGATGTCGATTTAAATTTTCCGCTCCGTCTCCGGGGCCTCACGAGAACGTTTATGAAGGTACTGACCCTAGCTTTACTGTTGTCCTTGCCCGTCCCCAAGTTCGCTCCCCCCAGCCATCCCGCGCTTGCCAGTGCCCCCGCCCAGCACTCCCGAAAAGGCGGACGCTGGTACTTCGCCGCCAACGGTCACGCGGTGTACTGCTACGGTCCGGTCATGTACGTCACTGAAGCCCAGGGCGGCCTCAAGCGCGTCGCAACCTTCTGCCAGAACGACCAGCCCATGGTCCCGCTAAAAGACTAGCTCCTGAGTCGACCGACTCCTTGGTAGTGCGGGCGCCCTTGCCTGCGTTTTCGGTCCTTAAAGAACACCTAGGTTCGTGCCCTTTCCCCGCGACCACTCCCGCCTAAAATCAGACGCATGTCGAACCTCTTACGCATCGGCCTAAGATTGCTTGGAGCAGGCGTCCTGGCCGGCTGCGGCACGTTCCGCGTCCGTTGGGGACCCTGCCGGCCGTGCAGCATCTGGGGCCAGGTTTTTCTGCTAGCCGCTCTTGCGTGCATGGGCCGTCGGATCAATGTTGGTAGTCTTCGGCCTGGTGGGGATGCTGCTGCAGCGGATGCGCACGGGGACCGCTAACTGAGGTCAGGTCTCGCGAATCGGGTCGAGACCTGGATTCCCTCTGTGACTCTGTGTCTCTGTGGTGAAAGAGACTCTTGGCGGCCCAATCCGGGCACCTAGCTGCAGCCTCCACCCCGAAATCCTGTACATTGAAGTCATGCCCAAGTTTGAAAAGCACCTGTTCATTTGCTGCAATCAGCGCGAGGCCGGCCATCCTCGCGGCTGCTGCGATCCCGCTGGCCAGGCCCAGCTTCAATATCTCTTCAAGCAGAAACTCGCTCTCCGCGGATTCAAAAAGCGCGTGCGCGCCAACATGTCCGGATGCCTCGACCAATGCGAGCACGGCCCCACCGTTGTCGTCTATCCCGATGCCGTCTGGTACGGCCGTGTCACCGCCAACGACGTCGAAGAGATCATTGAGTCCCACATCGTGAACGGAAAGCCTGTGGAGCGGCTGCTGATCTCCGATGAGTGCCTGAACGCCTCAACTTGCGCACATCGCGCACCCAAGCCTGACCGCTAGCCTGCTGCCAGTGTCGCTACTTGCGCGGATGGCTTCGCGTGCATCGACATCCGCGTCCTCGCTCACCGAGAAGCATTTTTCGAAGTGATATCGCTGTCGTGTAACACACGAGTGTTCGCAGGCGACCGACATTTCGCGGGGAGAAGCACGAAGGAAAAAGGCATGAGGAGGAGAGTCGAGCCTCAAAGCATCGGGTGGAGTATCCAGAACTTAAGACCTGAGCGCCGCAAACCGACAACTGACAGCTGAGAACTGATCCTGCTCTCGCAAACGAAAAGGCCACCCGGCAACAGGGCGGCCTCTTCTTTTCAAGGGAGAATAGTTCTAACGGAAGGCAAAGTCCGCCAAAACTTTCTGGCGAAATCTTATGAGCCAAAAAAGGGGGGTGTCAAGCAAATTTTCCACAATAAATGTCTTTATTGTCAATGGTTTACAAAATCGTGCAACAGTCGCCGCTGGCGTATCATTTTGAGATTTCGGCGCCTTTTTCTGCCTTTAAAGCGCTTCAATTGAGCCACTTACCGCCAACCGAGCCCCTAAACCGGCTTTCGCGATTGAGTGGAAACTCCCATCCCCGCCTGCGCTTTCGCCACTGCCTCATCGAGGTTCAGCGAAATAAATTCTTCTTCGGTTTGTTCTTCCTCAGGAAGCAACCGCTTCAAAGCTAGCTTCGCGCCGCCAAATGCGAAACCCGCAACCAATGTGATCCCCATCAGCGCGCCGCACAACAACACCACATTCCACAGCAGGTTCGCAACGTTGTTCTTCTTGTCGAAAAATGTGTTCTCGTTCCAGGTCACGTCGGCGTTGTAGTTCACCCGGCCCAGTAGCGACTTCGCTTCGCTCTCCGAGAGCAGTCCTGCCGCAACGGCGACAATCGGTCCCGTTCGCTTTTGTCCGAACGTACCCACTTCCACCACAGGAGAAGTTCCACTTGCGGGTGCAGCGGAGTGCGCCGACTCGATCTTCTTCAGATGATCGCCTGCAATCTGCGGGGTGGGATAGGAAATCAGCACCAGGGTCCCTTCTCCACCCGAGCCTCGATACGTCCCCAGCACCACCTCAGCTCCTGCGTTGAAGTCGACCAGGTCGGCAGGCAGAGGCGATCCCAGCTTGTCCAGCGTAGTCGGCCCCATCACATACTTGGCCGTGTTTCTTATGTAGTCCTGCTTGGGCAGCAGCGTGGGAAGAGCAGGCAGATTGCGTGCGCTTCCTTGCGGCAGGGGGACGTCGCTTGCGAGCTCGCGCAACTCCGCAGCCGACATGGCGCTGAGCTTGTCGAACACCGCGTCCACCAGTACGCTGCCGCGGTAGAAAAGCACGCGGTTGTTCAGCGACGACGCCTGGTCCCCGATCTTTTCATTCAGCATTTCCGGCTGCTTGTAGAACGTGAATGCGCCATAGGCCCCGCTGGCGTCGGCAAAGCGCGCCGCGCGGACCGTGAGCTTGCGGCCATCTTCCTGCGTGTAGCTGCCGCCGGCAAAATCGGTGAAGCCATACTCTTTCAGTACTGCGGGATTCGTAGGATCAGCCGTGGCCGGATCCGAACTGGTCTGCAGCGCCCCTTGCAGCTGCCAGCCACCAAACGTTTGCGGAAGAATTGCCGCCTGCGGCGCATTCTTCGCAGCCGGCGCGTTCGCGGCGGTAGCCTGCGCGGAAGCCGTTGGGCCCATCGCAGCGAAGAAGAAAATCAACAAAAGAAAAGAATTTGCCCTGCGGAGATTCATCAGAAGGAAAACACCCTCGCTTCCCATTAGACTACAAATTGGCGAGGAAAGTTTCCCGGGTGTACGCGCCTGCCCGGCGAGCCGCAGAAGAGTCCCCGCCGGGGTTGCCCTGAGCTTGTCCGAGAGGCGCATCGCCCACATTGCCTTCGGGAAAGGTTACTGGCCTTCGTCCTTGCTGACCTTGCTGGCCAGCTTTACGCCGCTGAGGCCATTCACGTATTTCGCGATGCCGCGATAGAGTGACTCTGCGATCCGCTGCCGATACTCGGCGGTTTGCAGTTTGCGCTCGTCGCCGGGATTGCTGACAAACGAAATCTCCGCCAGGATGGAAGGCATGTTCGCGCCAATCAGCACGATGAAGGGCGCCTTTTTTACACCGCGGTTGCGCAGCCCCGGATTCTTCACCGACAGTCCGCTGTGCAGCGCTTCCTGCACGTCGGTCGCGAACTCGTGCGATTCTTCGATCTTTTCCTTCAGCGCGATCTTTTTCACCAGGTCGCCGAGTTCGTGAATCGATTTCTCCGAGACGGCATTCTCGCGCGCCGCCACCTCCAGCGCGTCCGCCGACGAAGTGAAATTCAGGTAGTACGTCTCGACGCCGCGTGCGCTCGAATCGTGGCTGGAGTTGGCATGAATCGAAACAAATAGATCGGCGCGTTCCTGGTTAGCGATCGCCGTCCGGGTCTCGAGCGGGACGAACGTGTCATCCTTGCGCGTATACACCACCTCCGCGCCCAGGCGAGTTTCCAGCAGTTTGCCCAGACGACGGCCTACATCGACCACCAGATCTTTTTCTTCAAGGCCGTCCGGACCAATCGTTCCCGTGTCATGGCCACCGTGGCCGGGGTCAATCACAATCTTGCCAATCTTTAGCCCCAGAGCCCGAATCAGCGAGCGGTCTCCCGCGGCCGTGGGGCGGGCCTCACGCGCGTCAATGTCGGCTCGAGCTTGCGGCGCTTTGTGTTTACCTTTTACGCGGCCGGACGCCAATTTTCTGTCTGCGGGCACAGCCGTCGAATCCTCAGCTTCATTCGCGTCGACGACCGTGCTCGATGAGACGACCGGAACATCGGGACGGAGGTCTTCCACCGAGCGGGCGACCGATCGCTTGCTCGGCAGCGGATCGTCCCCGGCTTCGATGATTTTCTTTACCGAGGTCTTGCCCACCCTCACAGTTTCCACGGTGGGCTTGCTATTGGTTGAGGGCTCAGCCATGCTGCCTGGTAGCGTGGCCTTGGGCACAGGCACCGCATCGGCGTCGGGTGGCGGAACGGCCGAAGCGGTCTTCAAGATCCCCTGGCTGCTGGGTTTCTCGTCTGCGAGCGCAGGCCCATCCTTGGCTTTTGTTTTCGCCGATCCCTTTCCCCGTATGTCGATGATGAGCCGCGAAGGATTGGGTAGCAGAAAAGCGTCGTAATCGGAAAGATTATCGACCTCCAGGACCACCCGCGTCTTATCCGGCTCGAACTGGGCGACACGGATCTTCTTCAGGAATCCATCGTCTACATCGAATGTCTTGCCCACCAGCGTCGACGCCAGCTTGGTTGAATAAAGATCAAAAAAGATCCGGTCCGGACCGCGGATGCGGCTTGACTTGAACTTTACGTCCTGCTCAACGTCGATCGCCACGCGCGTGTAATCTGGCGTGGACCAGTGGCGGATGCTGGTCACCCGCGGGTACTTGTCGTTCTTCGCTTCTGCGTTCGCAGACGCCTGACCCTCGTCATTTTCGTCCGCGTCCGGTTCCGGCTCGCTTCGAACTTCGGCCTTGCCGGCCTTCGACCTAGAGCTCACCAGGTCGGCAGCTTTCTGATACTTCTCCGCCTCCAGCTGCGCCGGGGTTTTCTGCGGTGTGGCTGCAGCCTGCTTCAGTTCCCCCATCGCCTGCCTGGCCTGGTCCGCGAGACGGTTGTGCGGGTACCGATGCAAGAACTCCGAAAATGTGGTCAGCGCTTCTTCGGGATCTTCCAGATCGTCCTTGTAGATCTCGCCGATCGTGAATAGGGCGTCGAAGCGGTACTTGCTGCCGGGATATTCCTTGCGGAGGAACTCGTAGGTTTTAACCGCGCCCTGAAAAATCTTGTTGTCGTCAAAGCGGCGGCCCATCTCCACCTGCAACTCGGCCACCGCCACTACGCTGGCGTCCGCTTTGGAGGAGGCAGGGGCCCCGAAGTAGACCCGGCGATAGGCATCGATGACGCTCTGATAGTCGTGCCGGCTGCGCTGCTCTACGGGGCGCCCGTTGAGGGCTTCGCGCATGCGCTCGGCGCGGGTAAAGTTGTCGCGGGCCCAGCCGTCCCCGTGCCGCACGCGGGCGAGGGCAGGCAACGAAAGCAGCAGCAGGACAAGTGCTGCTCCCCAATGCCATCCACGCTGGTGTCGAAGTAGGGTCGTCAACGCTTCCAGCTCACTGTTGCCTGTTCGAACGCTTACCTGAGAGATGCCGAAACCCTTAGTCGGTGTTGCTGATATAAAGCACGCCCCGCGCATCGCGTTGCACACGCACGGGATCGTGGATCACGTTGCTCACAACGTGGGAACCGCCCTGGCCCCCGCCGTAGTACAGATCTGTGATGCGGCGCACATAGTTTTGCGTCTCGGAAAAGCGCGGGATGCCCGAGCTGCGGGCCACCGCGCCGGCTCCCGCGTTATAGGCCGCGAGGCTCAATTTGACGTTGCCGCCGTAGCTTTCCAGCAGCTGCTTCAGGTGTCGAACCCCGGCGTCCACGTTTTGTTGCGGGTCGAAGGGGTTGGTGACGTGCAAAGACCGCGCCGTGCTGGGCATAAGTTGCATGAGGCCCATGGCGCCCTTCCGCGAGACTGCATTGGGATTGAAGTTCGATTCGACCTTGATGACTGAACGGACCAGGTTCGGATCCACGTTGTGGCGGGCGGCCGCCTGCTCGATTGCAGCGTCTACGTCCTGCTGACTGGCTGGCAGGTTGCTCCGCAAAAAGCTTGGGTTCGGTTCTCCGCCTTCCGGGTTCGACTCCCGGTTCAGGTAACGGTTCACTTCCGCTGCGGCCGAGCGGGCCGCGCCCATCGTCGCGGCAGGCACCGGCTTGTAACGCCTTTCCTTGGCGCTCCAGTAGACCAGCCGATTTTGCCGGGGCGTGCTCTCCGGGGTGGCACGCTCCGCTTTGACCGAACTCTCGGCTACGTAGTCGTTGGTGTAGATCTTGCGGCCATTGTCGTCGGTTGTCGCCACCATTTTCGGGGGACGCTCGTTTCCCTCTGCAGCCGCAAACGCAGGGGTGGTAGAGACGGAAAAGAAGGCCGCGAGTAAGGGACTTGCCATCAGAGCGATTTGCAGGTGCTTTCGCATATCCGGGCTCGATACCCTCGTCGTGAAGACACCCGTCCTCACGGTCGTTCTACCCGGAACCTGACGGAGAACCTTCTACCAGAGTAGCTTGATTATAGGGCGGTTAGCAGGGGCGGGCAATCTATCCAAAGGCCATAGAACCACCGAAGTAATCGCTGTAAGTTACTGAAAAAAGGTCAATGTTTGGCCGTCGTTGCAATCCCCGCCGCGGCTGTTGCGAAGCCCGAAACACCGCCCGAAATGAGCCACTTACAAGCCGCCGGTGAGGGCGCGAGGGAATTTGGTGAGGATCAGCCCAGGGTACCCGCCGAAGCGCAGCAGCGGGACTGGGCAGGTCCACTCCAAGGAGGGCGTCCGCCCCCAAGTTTCCTCGATTTACCGCGCTGTAGTACCCTCGCCTGTCTCCATGTTTGACGATTCCCCCCAACGCCAGACTCCGGATTCCTTGATGCTGCCGGGTTTCTGGTACCGGGCCCTGGCTGCCGACCGCCTGCGGGGTAATCAGCTCCAGAAGGCAATGTTGCTGGAACTCCCCCTGGTCGTGGGACGCGGCAGTGGTGGCAGGGCTTTCGCCCTACACGATGCCTGTCCCCATCGAGGTATGCCGCTTTCCTGCGGGCGATTCGACGGAAAGCAGCTCGAGTGCAGCTACCACGGCTGGCGCTTTGAGCCGCATTCGGGACAGTGTCAGCTCATCCCTTCACTAACCGCCGATCAAAAGGTGAAAGTTGATCGCATCTACGCCGGCAGCTATGCCTGCGAGGAGCGGGACGATTTCATCTGGGCCTACATCCCGGACCCGGGGCCCGCTGGTGCCGGTTTCAGCAAACGCGGCGATCCGCCTGAGCCGGCGCCACGGGTGCCGACGTTTAGCGATAAGTACAAAATCGCGTACCTGACCGCCGATCTCCCCTGCAGCGTGGACCACGGCATCATCGGATTGATGGACCCGGCGCACGGGCCCTTCGTGCATCAGGCATGGTGGTGGCGCACCCGCGACTCGATCCACGAAAAGCAAAAAGCCTTCGAGCCGATCGACTATGGATTCCGCATGAGCGCGCACACGCCGAGTTCGAACAGCGCTCCGTACAAGCTGCTCAAGCTCTATGCGGACGCAGACTCGATTACGACGACCATTGATTTCACTCTACCCAACCGCCGCTGGGAAACGATCCGCGCGGGAAAGTACTGGTTCTCGACCCTGACCACAGTCACGCCCATCACCCGAAGCCGATGCCGTATCGACGTGGTCGCGGCATGGAACCTGTTCCGCTGGTTGCCCTTCGGTGCCGACCTGCTGAAGTTCGTGTTTGCCAAGTTCGTCGAGCAGGACCGCAAAACCATGGAGGAGCAATCCGAGGGCTTGAAGCACAACCCGCACCTGATGCTCATCGATGACGCCGACCGGCCCGCGAAGTGGTACTTCCAACTGAAGCAGGCGTGGCTCGACTCGCGAAAAACCGGGGAATTCCGCCACCCGATCAGCGGTCCGGTGACGCTGAAGTGGCGGAGCTGAGGGCGAAGGAGCAGCCGGGAACTTTCCGGCCCCCAGGGCCGTACCCATGAACATGCCGAGCGAACCGCTGCCCGTCGTCCAACCCGTGCAGCAAGAAACCGTCGTCACGGGTATCGCCCAAAAACCCACGCTCATCCAGCGGATCTTCCTCGGATCCGACGGAGTGCGAGTCGTCTGGAAGGTGGCCATCTTCCTGACGCTGGTGATCGCCTTGCGCTTCGCCATTACTTTTGCCTTTCGGCTGATGCACTTACACCTTCGTGCGAGCGAATTTACAGCCCATGGCGCAGCTATCCGCGATGGCCTGGCCTTCCTGGTGGTTCTGGCCGCCACCGCGATCATGGCCGCGATCGAGAAACGTTCCACTGGCGATTACGGTCTACCGTTGCGCGGTGCCTTCGGCCTGTGCTTCTTCGAAGGCTTGCTCTGGGGATTTGTCGCTGAGTGCGCCACCATGTTCACGCTTTACTTCACAGGCAACGTCACCTTTCAGGGGTTCGACCAGCAAGGCAAGGCTGCACTGTACTACGCGGTGATGTGGGGCATAGCCTTTCTCATGGTCGCTTTCTTCGAGGAATCGTTGTTCCGCGGATATCCGCAGTACGCGCTGGCCCAACGCCGAGGGTTCTGGACGGCTGCGATCATCCTCTCGGTCGTGTTCGGGCTTGCGCACCTGGGGAATCCGGGCGAAACCTGGATCGGCGGACTATCGGCGGGCCTGGCCGGATTCGCGCTGTGCGTTACCCTGCGGCTCACGGGGAACCTGTGGTTTGCGGTTGGGATGCACGCCTCGTGGGACTGGGCGGAAACTTATTTCTTCGGTGTGCCCGACAGCGGCAATCCCGCGGTGGGCCATCTGCTGAACACGACGCTCTCCGGTTCAAAATGGATGACTGGTGGAAGCGTGGGGCCCGAAGCCAGTGTAGTGGAGTTGGTGGTGGTGAGTGCTGCGATTGGACTGCTCTTCCTGCGTTTTCGAAACCCGCAGCGCTTCACGGCACCGCTCTCGTGAGTGGTTCCGCAAGCCTCTGAGTATAAACGCCAAGCCTGGGAACGAGACGAGAACCGAGAACCGACAACTGGGAACTGGGAACTCCTTACTCCTTTACCAGCCAGTCCATCGCTTCCTCGCGCGTTTTGAAAGATGGGAAGTCTCGCTGGGTGAAGCTTTTCATGTTGTCGTAGTAGACCTTGGGGATGCTGTCTGCGCCGATCCAGGCCGATCGCTTGACGTAAGGCTTGTCGCGAACCAGAACTTCTTTCATTCGAGTCACGACGTCGCGATCCATGTGTGCTCCCGTCATGTCCGCCAGCGTCAGCAGGGAGCCGCGCTCGTGCCGAGCCACTGTGTGCTGGATCTCCTCCAAAAGCAGGAGGATTGTCTTTGGTTCGCAATGGCTGAGGTCGATCACCATGATCGGCGTGCCGCGGTGAGTGATGTAGGAGATGCGGTCCGGCATGGTCTTAGGTCCGAGGCGACAGGCCACAGGTGACAGGAAAATCGGCGTTCGATCTCATAGCGTACTGTTACCTGTTCCCCGTGACCTGTCAGCTGCTCTTACAGCATGGACTCCACGACGTTGTACACATCGCCGAGTGCGGCGTCCAGAGCCTCGGGCTTGTCGCCACCGGCCTCGGCCATGTCGGGACGGCCTCCACCTTTGCCGCCGACCTTCTGGGCGACCTGCCCGACAATTTTTCCTGCCTGGATGCGGCTGGTCAAGTCCTTCGTTACACCGGCGATGAGTGCGACTTTGCCGTCGGTCGCGGAGCCGAGAACGACGACGCCAGAGCCGACTTTCTCACGCAGTTGATCGACGAGGGTGCGCATCTGGGGGCGCTCCAGATTATCGACGCGATGGGCGAGCACCTTGACGCCTTTCACTTCCTTGATCTTCTCGGCCGTTGAGGCAACGGACGAGGAAGCCGACTTCATGCGGGCCTGGTCAAGTTCGCGGGCGAGGCGCTTGATCTCGGCGTCTTTCTTGTCGAGTTCGAGCTTAAGCGCGTCGGCCGGGTTGCCGGCTTCGGCGTGTCCTGCGAGGGCGGCGACCACATTTTCGAGCTGGTGATCTTTGCGGAAGTGCTGGAGCGAACCTTCGCCGGTGACAGCTTCGACGCGGCGCACACCTGACGACACGCTGCCTTCCTTCAGGATCTTGATCAGGCCAATTTCGCCGGTTGCGGCGGTGTGGGTGCCACCGCAGAGTTCGGTGGAAAAGTCGCCGATGCGGATCACGCGGACTCTATCTCCGTACTTTTCGCCGAACAGCGCCATCGCGCGGTACTCGTTGATGGCCACGTCGATGGGCACGTTCTCGATGGTCTCGACTTTGAAGTTGCGCAGGACTTCCCTGTTGACGAGGTCTTCGATGTCCTGCAGTTCTTCGTCTTCAACCGCGGTGAAGTGCGAGAAGTCAAAGCGCAGATGGTTGGGCGCAACCAGAGAGCCGGCCTGTTTCACATGCTTGCCAAGCACCTCGCGCAATCCAGCGTGGAGCAAGTGGGTCGCGGTGTGATTGCGCATGGTGGCTTCACGGATGCCGGTGTCGACGACAGCATCGGCTTTGTCGCCAACTCGAATTGGTTGCTTGGCGACGACTTTGTGCACGCGCACGCCCTGTACGGGGTAGTACGTGCCGGTGACTTCAGCAACGACCGTATTGTGATCGTCGGAGTAGAGCCAGCCGCGATCGCCCACCTGTCCTCCGGCTTCGGCGTAGAACGGAGTGTGATCGAGGATGACCTCTCCTTCGTCACCGGGGCGGAGTTCCTTTGTGCCTTGGCCATTGTTCAGGAGGGCGAGAACTTCGCAACCTTCCGAGCGCGTCTGGCGGTAGCCCTCGAAGACGGAAGTCGGAAGCTTCTGGTACTCGGGGTTGGCGGTCTGCTTGGCTGCACCCTTCCAAGAGGCTCGCGCACGTTCGCGCTGCTGAGTCAAGGCAAGTTCGAAGGTTTCTCTTGTAAATTCTAAGCCGCGATCACGAACGGCATCCTCGATGAAGTCTAGGGGTAAACCAAAGGTGTCGTACAGCCGGAAGGCTTCCGATCCGGAATAAGCAACAACAGCTTGAGGGTTGTTCCTTTTTGTCTCTGCCAACGGTTCGAGCTGTTCTTCGAGCCTCTGAAGGCCGACCTCCATCGTGTGCGCAAATCTTGTTTCTTCCGCCAGAACCGCTTTCGAGACCCGATCCGCGGTCTCTTTCAATTCGGGATATGCATCCTGCATCAGGTCACGTACCGCGAAGATCATCTTGTTCAGAAACGGCTTGTTTTGCCCGAGCAGACGGCCGTGGGTGATAGCGCGGCGAATGATCTTGCGCAGCACATAACCCCGTCCTTCATTCGACGGAATTACGCCGTCTGAGATGAGAAACGTCATGGCGCGGGAGTGGTCTGCGATAACTCGCAGCGAAGCCGCACCCTTTGTGTGGTCTTCGTGGGCGATTTCCACCCGATAGTCTGTAATCTTGCCGCGTCCAGTGAGCTCCGCCGCCCGCTTGATCAGTGGCGTGAAAAGATCCGTATCGTAATTCGATACGAGGCCTTGGAGTACGGCAGTAACGCGTTCAAGTCCGGCACCCGTGTCCACGGAAGGTTTCGGAAGAAGTTGATATCCGAGGAGCGTGCCGTCTGGAACCCTGGGCTGCCGGTTATATTGCATGAAAACTAGATTCCAGATTTCAATGTAGCGACCGCAGTCCCACCGGCAGGGGAAGCTGCATCTGCCGGTCGCGCAGTCCAAGTTCTCCTTATCCGTTGCCCCGATGCCCATGTCGTAATGAATCTCGCTGCACGGGCCACATGGGCCGGTGTCACCCATCTGCCAAAAGTTGTCCTTCATCCCCAGTGCAAAGATGCGGTTCTTCGGCACGCCTACGCTGATCCAGAATTGTTCCGCTTCATTGTCTCGGGGAATCCCCCCTTCGATTCCGGTAGCCAGCGGGTCACCCTGGAAGATCGTCACGTACAGCTTGTCCTTCGGGATACCGAACCACTTAGGCGAAGTGATCAGTTCCCAGGCGTACGCGATGGCATCTCTCTTGAAATAGTCGCCGAAGGAGAAGTTGCCCAGCATCTCGAAGAACGTGTGGTGGCGGTTGGTGAAGCCTACGTTTTCGAGATCGTTGTGCTTGCCGCCCGCGCGGACGCACTTTTGTGACGTCGTGGCGCGGGAGTAGTCGCGCTTTTCGAGTCCGAGGAAGACGTCCTTGAACTGGTTCATCCCGGCGTTGGTGAACAGGAGAGTGGGGTCGTTCTGCGGAACCAGGGACGAGGAGTGGACTTCGCGGTGACCTTTTTCGATGAAAAAGTCCAGGAATTTGCGGCGGATTTGCGATCCGGTCAGCATGATCGGTTAGAAAGCCTCATGGATAGGGCGGGATAAATTTTCAACGCCAAAATTCTATTCTAAGCCACGAGGAGTCCATGCGTATCCAGAAGGGGTTCTAACGGAAGGGAAGCCGGCTGCGATTGGATTCATTTCTGGACGAACGAAACCCCGGCAGGGCCGCCGGGGTCTCGAGGGTGTTGCGATATCCCCGCTTGCGTCGGCCGCGTTTTCAACCCGCCGTTCGCCGGGACACGGACGGTGATCCATGATCATGCCTGCAGGCCCGCCAACCGCATCTGTCTCCCGATTCCAGTCTTTGGAGATTCCACGCTCTGCCGGGCGGAAGTTGGAGCAAACGAGTTGCCCTCTTTGCCACTGGCCCAAGCGCGGTAGCCCGGATTCTGCTTGCAAGTCGTGTTCCCATGGCTATGTCGCGGCTCCACCGGCAGTGACGGTGCACACCGTTCGACGTGACCGGTTAACAAATTGCGGGCACATGAGAAATCTCAGCCAGGAGCGCTCACTCGGTTGTTTCCGTCTCTAACGCGGTCAGCGTTTGTTCGTCCACGTCCCACTTTTTCAGGATCGTGAAGATCGTTTTTGATCGGAAGCCGGCGCGCACGAGGCGACGGAAAATGCGGGCGGTCTGCTTTTCGTTGACTGGTTTCCTTAGGCGCTTGCGTTGGAGATAAGCGCGGGCCTGTTTTTCTTCGTTCACGCCGTCATAAATACCGGAGACCGCGGTGTTGATGATGTCGCCGTGTACGCCCTTGGCCTTCAGATCAGTGATGACACGCATGCGCCCGAACTTCTCATTGTCGCGGCGGAACGAGGAATAGGCAGCGGCGTACTTGGAGTCGTTGAGGTAGCCCTGGTCTTTGAGGCGGCGGATGATGAGCTCGACCAGGGTCCGGCCAAGTTCGGTCTCGGCTTCGACCTTCTGGCGCAGCCGGCGCTTGAGTTCGGCGACGGTGCGCATGCGGCGGCTGAGGGCGCCAACTGCGTATTCGTAGAGTTCGTCTTCGGTGTAGACCTTCTTCTTGGCGCGGGAGAACGGCATTGGCATCACCTTAGCGCATGTAATTGCGCGTGGGAAGACCCCAGCTTTTCGGGAGATCATTCCATCGGGCGAAGCCTAGTTGGGGCGGCGAAAAAGCAGGTTCTTCGCTCCGCTCAGGATGCCAACCAAAGCCAGGAAATGGGTGCTTGAGACCTAGAAAAGGGGGCGCGCTTTCGGCGCGCCCGATCCGGAGGAAGCACTCTGGTTTCTGAGGAAAGCTAGCGTCCGCCAAATCCGGCCGACTGCATGGCCTGGCGGGAGATGTCCGCAGTGGAGGCGATGCCCTGCATGCGGAGCTTGAAGTCGTCGGCGTTCGAGGCGTTCTCGAGCGCGGTTTCGTAGCCGACCAGGCCGGCCTGGAACAGGTCCCAGAGCGACTGATCGAAAGTCTGCATGCCGTATTGCGAGGTGCCGGCCGCGATGGCATCGCGGATGGAGCGCGTTTTTTCCGGGACCAAGATACATTCGCGGATGAAGGCGGTATTGATCATGACCTCGACGGCGGGCACGCGGCCTTCGGTGTCGGCGCGGCGTACCAGGCGCTGGCTGATGATGGCGCGCAGAATCGCAGCGAGCTGCAGGCGGATCTGCTTCTGTTCTGGCGGCGGGAAGACGGCGATGATGCGGTTGATGGTTTCGACGGCGTCGAGCGTGTGCAGCGTGGAGAACACCATGTGGCCGGTTTCGGCCGCATGGATGGCTGTGCCAATAGTTTCGAGGTCGCGCATTTCGCCGACGAGGATGACGTCGGGATCCTGACGGAGCGAGGCGCGCAGCGCGGCGGAGAACGACGGCGTATCAACCTCGATTTCCCGCTGGTTGACGTAGCCTTTTTTGTCGCGATGCAGGAATTCGATGGGGTCTTCGATGGTGATGATGTGCTCGGCGCGGGTGGCGTTGACACGGTCGACCATCGCGGCGAGCGTGGTCGATTTGCCTGAACCGGTGACACCGGTGACGAGCACGAGACCGCGGGGCATATCGCAGATCTGTTCGACGACTTTGGGTAGATAGAGTTCGTCGAGGGCGCGGATTTTGGTGGGAATGACGCGGAGCACCAGCCCCACGTTGCCGCGCTGCTGGAAGACGTTCACACGGAAGCGGCCGAGCCCGGCAACGCCGTAGGCCATGTCGATTTCGGTGGTTTCCTTGAATTTCTGCTTCTGGCGAGCCGACATCATGCTGAAGGCCATGGTGAGCATGTCTTCGGCGGTGATGCGGGGTTGTTCGGTGAGCGGGTGCAGTTCGCCGTCGACGCGCAGGTGCGGGTAGTTGCCAACCTTCAGATGCAAGTCGGAGGCACGCCGCTCCATGGCAATGCGAAGCAAATCATCAATGTTCATTCGACACGACTCCCGTGGTCTCTGGCTATGATGGCGCGAATCGTCACCCGGCCCAAGATGACCTTGGTAATGGCGGGTGGCTTGTGGCGGTAGCCCGTAGCAGGTGGCCTCTCGTCGGGGAAATGATTCGAGTCAGAATCTTTAACTGCAAAGAGCAAAAGCCGCCCGGAATTGGGCGGCTTTCAATCAGCAGCGAGTGGGCTTTACGCGGCGCTGGTCTCTGCAGTCGTGGCTTCCGCGGGTTGCCAGGGCTCGTCGTAGCTTCCGCCGTAGATTGACGGGCATTTTGAGCCCATGGGACGGAGGTAGGCGGCGAGCTGTCCGCGATGGTGGATGCTGTGGTTGTTGAGGAAGCCGAGGTAGAAGGCGCCAGGAAGATTGAAGACTCCGTAGAAGTCGATGGGCCGGATCAATTGGTCGCCGCTGAGTTTCTGAACGCGATCCGCACCGCGCGCAATGTTCTCGTCATACCACTGGACCAGTTCGGCAACCGTTTTCGGCTTGTGGGCTTCGTCCGGGCTCTCCATCTTGAACTGGCCGTCAGCGATGCCGTCGAGGAACTGCACGTCAGTATTGGCGATGTGCCAGGCGAGTTCCCATGCGGTACGGGCGTTGGGATCGACGCGAAAGTCCTTCTTGCCTTCGGGGACTGCGGCCAGAACTTTGCGGGTGGTCTGGGCTTCGCGAGCCAGGCCCTGCAGCATCATGTCGCGATAGGCGATTGCGAAATCCGCGGTCACTGCACATCCGTCTGCCATGAGGGTTCTCCCGCTTCAGAATGAAGTTGCGATTTCTTGGGTAAGACTTCCGGGCCTGCTAATTACGTATCGAGAAGGCGCACCCACTATACGCTGGATCAGATGAGCGCGCCAGCAGCCGCGCTGGGAGAGCAGCAGAGATCGTTATGCTGCAGGGCTGGGATCGTAACCAGCGATGGAAAAACGGTAAACCACAGGGGAACACAGGGTAAACACCTCTGTGATCCTCCGTGTCCTCTGTGGTTATGTTTGAAGAAAACGCGTCGGCATTGCCGAAGCGCCTTGGACACCCATATTTCGGATTATGGTTCAGGCGTGTACCGGTTGCTTGTTCTTGACCGGGACCGCGGTCAGCCACTGGTGGCGGTCGGCTTTTTCTCCGCGAACGACCGCGTAGAACTCTCTTTGCAGGGCTTTCGTGATCGGTCCCATGGTGCCCTTGCCGATTTTGATCTTGTCGACGGAGCGAATGGGTGTGACTTCGGCAGCGGTTCCGGTGAAGAAGGCCTCGTCAGAGATATAGAGCATCTCGCGCGGGATCATCTGCTCGATGATCGGGATGTTCAGGTCGCGGGCGATCTGAAGCACCGAGTCGCGGGTGATGCCGGGGAGCACGGAGTTGCCAAGCGGTGCGGTCTGGAGCACGCCGTTGCGCACGATAAAGACGTTCTCGCCCGACCCTTCGCTGACGAAGCCGTTGGCGTCGAGCGCGATGCCCTCGCTGTAGCCGTTGACGATGGCTTCCATCTTGATGAGCTGCGAGTTCATGTAGTTCGCGCCCGATTTCGCCATGGCGGGCAGGGTGTTGGGGGCGAGGCGTGTCCAGGAGGAGACGCAGACGTCGCAACCCGATTCTTCCGAGGTCAGATACTTTCCCCACGGGTAGTTGACGACGTAGACCTCGGTCGGCGAATTGAACGGGTTCACTCCTACCTCGCCATAGCCGCGCAGCACCACCGGCCGGATGTAGCAGGGCCACACGCCATTGTGGGCGACCACGTCGCACATGGCTTTGACGATTTCGTCGCGGGTGAAGTCGACGTCAATGCGATAGACCTTGGCAGAATCGATCAGGCGCTGGGCGTGTTCCTGGGCGCGGAAAATCGCGGGGCCGCTGGCCGGCGCGTAGCAGCGGACGCCTTCGAACACGGACGATCCGTAGTGGACGACGTGCGACATCACGTGGATGTTGGCGTCGTCCCAGGGAATGAGCGTGCCGTTGTGCCAGATCTTGTCGGTCTTCTGAATGGCCATGGAGGCTCCTTGCGGTGAGGTTCGATGCCGTAACCTTGCAAGCGGTTTTGCAAGAGCGAGGAACGCGAAACGCCAGCAAAATTACAGAAGATTATAACTGAACAGTTCGTGGCTTCTGGGGAGCGTGACAGAGATTTTACGAGTGGAAAACAGTACGGAGGTGTGCAGAAAATCCCCACCCTGGTGCATCTGCGAACCTTGCTTACGGTCCGCCCGTCCCCGTGCTCGCCGTCGTCGCCGGCACTGCCGCCACACCCGGCATCTCATCCCCACGGAAAAACTTCTTCTCTTTTGACGCCCTCATGACCGGCATCGCGGCGTACGGCTTCGAGTAGTCGTTCCCGGCATTCCAGAACAAGAAGCCCACTCCGCCTTTTTCTTTCGCTACTCGTACCTGCGTCTCGATGTACTCAGCTGAGTAGGTCTTGGTTCTCCAGCGAAAGGCTTGCAGCCAGGGGCGGATCGTGGCGGTGCTGTCTTTGGTGATCAGCCTGAAGCGGTCCATCGACTCGCCAATGAAGTGCTCGGGGGCGTCGCCCGGGTGGGCGTAGCCGTCCATGCCAAAGAAGTGCGAGGGGTAGATCATGGGCGAGAGCACGTCACAGTATTTCGCCATGCCGACGATGTCCTGGCCGGTGTGCGAGAGGTCGACCGGGCGCTGCCACGCCATCACGCCGAACACGTCAAGCGACAGCAGCACGCCTTTGGGGTGAAGCTCGGCATAGGCGTGCTTCAGGAAGTCGGTGATCACGTCGGAGCGGTGCCAGGTCGGGTGTGCGGTCTGGAAGTGGAAGGTCGCGTCCTTCTGGTCGCCTTCGGCCGGGAAGCGAACATAGTCGAACTGGATCTCGTCTACCCCCAGGTCGGCGACGTACTTCGCCAGGGCGATGTTGTACTCCTGCACTTTCGGGTTTGAAGTGTCTGTCCAGACCAGCTTGCCGTTCTCGCGCCAGGCCTTCCCGGTGCGATGCGACTGCACAGCGAGCTCGGGGTGGGCCTCGACCAGTCTTTGATCACGGAAGATGGCGATGCGGGCGATGGCGTGCATGCCCTGCGAGTGCAGAAAATGCGCAAACTTCGGCACATCGCGAATGTAGACGTGCTGACGTCCGACGAGCGGGTGGTCGAAAGGAATGTTCACGCTGCCGTCGCTGTCCTTGATATCGAAGACCACGGCGTTGCCGCCGACTTCACGCCAGTGCTTGATGATGCGGATACCGTGATCGCTGCCAGCCATGACACCGGTCAGATAGATGGCGCGGACTTCAAAATCCTTCGCGACCGGGATGCTTTTTTCGACGATGGGCGCCGGCAGGATGCCGGGGATGATGACCTGGTCGCCGGTTTTGAGATTGTTCCCGGAGCGGTTATTGGCCTTGCGAATTGCCTCCGCCAGTTCACTGGAAGTGAGGTAGGATGTGCGCCTCACATTCTGGCGGGCGACCGCAACGATGCTGTCGCCGCGCTTGGCTGAATAGAGTTCCGTTCCCGGAGGGGCGAAGACTGGGGCGGGCAAGTCGGCGGCTTTAACGTTCGGGATCGAGCCGGCGCTGCTGCGGACGATCTTGGGCGATCCGCTGGCCTGGGCCTGAGCGGCTGGCAAGAATGACGACCCGTGCAAAAGGCAAAGGACGAAAAGCGTAGAGATCCCAAGAACGAGCGGGCGAGCACTGAGACGAGACAAAAGGTTTCTCCAGAAAGTGGTTCTGGATCGGATACTAGCCCGCGTTTTTTGTGCCCGAAAGTTACGTCGGACCAGCGCCAGATAGGATGCGATTTGTAAAAAGAGAAGCTACAAAACCGTCCTCGATGCGCAAACAATTTCGCTTTCGCAACTTGAGAAGGGAAGAGCGCAAGTGGCCGGAAGTGGGCTAGATGCATCTAACACATCAAGAAGCGAGGTGACCTTGGTTACCTTGGGGATGGCTAACCGTTTGCAACATCAGCCATGAAGGTTGGCAGCGACCATTTTTGTCGCTTCCCGGGCGTCATCAGCAAAAACACCGTCGTCCCAGGAAATGTGAGCGGGCTCCCCGGAAAGGTTAGAAAGGGCCTAAAGACCCTATGAGAGCAAATCTGGCCACAGTGCTTGATCCCAATCGCCGCAGCAACGATGCCAAGGACTTTGAAGGGGCGCTGCGCCGCAAGGTAGTGGGGCAGGACCAAGCGATCGAGAAGGTAACCGAGATTTACCAGATGTTCCTGGCGGGGTTGAATCCGCCGGGCCGCCCGGTCGGGAATTTGTTGTTTCTGGGGCCTACGGGCTCAGGGAAGACCCGAGTGGTGGAAGCGCTGGCTGAGTCGCTGTTTGGCGATGCACGCGCCTGCATCAAGATCGACTGCGCCGAGTTCCAGCATTCCCACGAAATCGCCAAGCTGATCGGGTCACCTCCGGGATACCTGGGGCACCGCGAAACCCACCCGCTGCTGACTCAGGAAGCCCTGAACCAGTGGCACACGGAGAAGTTGAAACTCTCGATCCTGCTGTTCGACGAGATTGAGAAGGCGTCGGATTCGCTGTGGCAGTTGCTGCTTGGCATTCTGGACAAAGCTACGCTGACGCTGGGTGACAACCGGCGCGTGGACCTTTCGCAGTGCATCATCATGATGACGTCGAATTTGGGCGCGGGCGAGATGACCGGGCTGGTCGATGGCGGGATGGGCTTTGCCACGCAATCGAACGCCGTGGACGCGAAGCTGGACGAGAAGATTTCGCGCACGGCGGTGGAAGCTGCGCGCCGCAAGTTCACGCCCGAGTTCATGAACCGCATCGACAAAGTGGTTGTCTTCAAGACTCTGCGGTCCGAGCACTTGAGCCAGATCCTGGAGATCGAGTTGGGTATGGTGCAGCAGCGGATCCTGCAGGGGGCGGGCGCGAGCCAGTTTGTGTTCACCTGCACGCAGAAGGTCAAGGAATTCCTGCTGCAGGAAGGGACCGACCCGCGGTATGGGGCGCGGCACCTGAAACGAGCCATCGAACGCAACATCGTTTTCCCGCTGGCGAACCTGGTGGCAACCGGGCAAGTGAAGTTGGGTGACTTTGTGCGCATCGACCTGGCAGGCGAGAGCCGTCTGACGTTCGTGAAGGAAGCCGAAGGGGCGATGGTACCGGTGCTGCTGGAGCGGTATGGAGCGGCAGCGACGGCGCCGCCGGCGGCAGCTAAAACGGCGAAGACCGTGAATGCACGGCGTGACTTTGGCGCGACTCCCGGGCCGGTTGCGGAAACGAAATAGGGAGCGCTTCAATTCAAAGAATGAAGGGTGCCGACGAGGCACCCTTATGTTTTTATAATGCGGAAATCGCTGCGTGCGAGGGCCCTTCGGCTTCGCTCAGGCCAGGCTGGCCGACGGACAGCCGCCGAGACCCCGGCGCTACAAAGTGATCGCCCGTTCGCCCGATGACCCGAGCACCCCGATCGGCGCTGCTCGCATTGACCATTCAAAAAACCGCATGATACGGTTATGGGTTCCACCACTTCGCAGAACAGCTAACTGCGCATCGGATCGAGGACCTCGCATTGCCTGCCCTTGAGGCGACCACGCCTGCTATCCGCAAAACCGCGCTGAATGCCGTCCATCGCCAGATGGGCGCGAAGATGGTGGAGTTCAACGGCTGGGACATGCCTGTGGAGTACCCGTCATCGGGCGGCATTGTCGCCGAGCACATGGCGGTGCGCACGGGGGTGGGGATTTTTGACGTCAGCCACATGGGAGATATTCGGCTGGCCGGGTCGGGTGCTCTGGCGGCGGTGCAGCACGTTTCCATGAACGACGCGGCGCGACTGGCGATCGGGCAGGCGCAGTATTCGGCGTTGCTCTACTCGCAGGGGACGTTTGTCGATGACGTCATCGTGCACCGTCTGGGCGAAGACGAATTCCTGCTGGTCATCAATGCGGGGACGCGCGAGAAGGATTTCCAGTGGGTAAGCGAGAATACGCGGCAATTCCGCTGCGCGGTCGAACACCAGTCGGATGATTTCACGCAAATCGCAATCCAGGGGCCCAAGGCGGTCCATCTGCTGCAGAAACTCACCGACGCGGATCTTTCTGCACTGAAATTTTACTGGGTAACCCGAGGATTGGTGTGCGGGTTGAAGAACATCCTGATTGCGCGTACCGGTTACACGGGCGAGGACGGGTTTGAGATTTACATCCCAGCCGATGCGGCCACCAGCGCACGCGTCTGGAAACAGATTCTCGAAGCTGGCAAAGAGTTTGGGGTTGTCTGCTGCGGACTGGGCGCGCGGAACACGTTGCGCCTGGAGGCGAAACTTCCTCTATATGGGCACGAGATTTCTGATGCCATCAATGTGTGGGAAGCAGGGCTTGACCGTTTCGTGAAGATGGAGAAGCCGGAGTTTGTAGGTCGGGCCGCCCTGGACAAAGCCAGGGCCACTGGTGTGAAGCGCACGCTGGTGGGCCTGGAGATGGTCGAGCGCGGGATCGCGCGGGATGGGTACAAGGTTCTTGATGAGGGCGGGAAGGAAATCGGGTACGTGACCAGCGGCTCTCCTGCGCCGTTCCTCAAAAGAAACATTGCGTTGGCGTATGTGCCTCCGGCTTTTTCCGAGGTCGGGAGCAAGGTGAAAGTTGAGGTCCGCGGCCAGGGAATTGGGGCACAGGTGGTGCCAACGCCTTTTTATAAGAGGCCGAAGAAGAGTTAGTACGGAATTGGCAAGAGCCGGGTATCGAGTAGAAGCTAACGAGCCACAAGCGATCAGCTACTAGCCAGGAGAGCGACAGCCGCATGCCTTATCCAACAGATTTGAAGTACACCAAAGAACATGAATGGATCAAAGTCGACGGCAATGCCGCGACGGTTGGCATCACGGACTACGCGCAGGAATCGCTGGGCGACATCGTGTTTGTCGACCTGCCTAAACCGGGGTCGGAGATCACCGCAGGCAAGACCTTTGGAACCGTAGAATCGGTGAAGGCCGTGTCGGATCTGTATGCTCCGGCGTCGGGCACTGTAACCGAGATCAACGGAGAGTTGGCGACGGCTCCGGAAAAGATCAACAAGGCTGCCAATACAACCTGGATGGTAAAGCTGACGATCAAGAGTCCGGCGGAGTTGAATGCCCTGCTCTCGTCAGCGGATTACGAGAAGTTCGTAAGCGAAGAGGCAGGACACTGAGATTCGCTGATAGGCGGTGGCTCACGGCTGGCAGCAAAATGGGAAAGATGCAAGCGTGGGTTTTGCACCATAGAGGCTGTGGTTCGAGGTCGGTGCGGCAATCGTTGGAGCGCCAACTGTCATCTATATAACTTCCCTATGCGTTATTTACCGAAATCCCCTGCAGATCGAGAGGCGATGCTCCGGGCCATCGGGGCGCGCTCGATTGATGATCTATTTGCGCCGATCCCCAGAGAGCACCGGCTGAACCGAGACCTGAAAATTCCGCGTCAGATGGCGGAGTCAGAGATCGTGGACTGGTTCCGGCAACGCTCAAAGGAAAATGGAATCGAGTACACGAGCTTTCTGGGAGCGGGCGCCTACCTGCACTACCGGCCGGTGATCATCGATTCGCTGGTTTCGCGCGGCGAGTTTCTGACCGCCTACACGCCCTACCAGGCGGAGATTTCCCAGGGGACGTTGCAGGCGATTTTTGAATTCCAGACCATGATCTGCGAGCTGACTGGGATGGAGGTGGCGAACGCCTCCATGTACGACGGGTCGACCGCCGCCGCGGAGGCCGCGATGATGGCCGTGCGGGTGACCGGTCGGAACTCGGTGGTGGTTGCTCGCAGCCTGCATCCGGAGTACAGGGAAGTGCTGGCGACGTACGCGCATCACCCGGGCATGCCGCTGTCGACGGTGGGGTTTGTGGACTCGGGTCGGATCAATTTGACAGAACTCGATCAAGCGATCACGGCAGACACCGCCTGTGTGATGATCCAGTCGCCGAACTTCTTCGGAACTGTGGAAGATGTGGAAGCAATCGCCGAGATCGCACACCGGAAGGGCGCGTTGTTGGTGGTCACCATTGCCGAGGCGGTGTCGCTCGGAATTGTCGAGCCTCCGCGCCCGGCCGACATCGTGGCGATGGAGGCGCAGTCATTTGGCGTACCCGTGGGATTTGGAGGGCCGTACTGCGGCGTGATTGCCACGCATGAGAGATTCGTCCGGCAGATGCCGGGCCGGCTTGCGGGGCAGACGACCGACGGCAATGGCAAGCGCGGATTCGTGTTGACACTGGCTACGCGCGAGCAGCACATCCGGCGCGAGAAGGCGACCTCGAACATCTGCACGAACCAGGCCCTGGTCGCGCTGATGGTCAACATCTTCATGACCGTCTATGGCAAGGTCGGCATGAAGGAATTGGCCAGGCAGAACCTGGCGAAAACCGCCTATGCGGCCGATCAGTTCGGTAAGCATGCGCGGGTTCTGTTCGCAGGCGCGCCGCGATTCAACGAGTTCGTGGTGCTTACGAGCGAAGATCCGTACGTGATCAACAGCCGACTGCTGGGGCACAAGATTGTGGGCGGATTGCCGCTACGCAAGTTCTATCCGGAGTTGGGGAATGCGGCGCTGTGGTGTTGCACCGAGATGACCACGCGCTCGGCGATTGACACTGCGGTCGGCATGCTGGCTGAAAGCGAAGCAGAAGAGCCGAGCGGCGAGCACGCGGTGGCGGAAGTGCTGCGATGAAGCATCCCACGCCAAAGGCCACACGACACGTGAATCAGAACGAGGGCCTGATCTTCGAGAAGTCCTCGCCGGGGAAAGCGGCTTGGAAGCTTCCGCCGCTCGACGTCCCGGAAGTCGGCACACAGAAACTGCTGGGCAAGGTGGAGCGCAAAGATCTGGGCCGGATGCCCGAGGTGAGCGAGATTGAAATCATTCGTCACTTCACCAGGCTTTCCACCTGGAACTACGCCATCGATCTCGGCATGTATCCCCTCGGCTCTTGCACGATGAAGTACAACCCGCGCGTGAACGAAGTTGTCGCGCGGCTGGAAGGCCTTGCCAACGGACATCCCTATCAACCGGAGAAGATTTCGCAGGGCGCGCTGCGCATCATCAAGACGCTGAGCGATTGCCTCATCGAGATCACCGGCATGGATGCGATCACGCTGCAGCCGGCGGCCGGAGCGCATGGTGAGCTCACTGGCCTACTGATGGTGCGGGCGTATCACCAGCAGAAGGGGAATCCGCGAAAAAAGGTGCTGATTCCAGACTCGGCGCACGGCACCAATCCTGCGACGGCGGCGATGGTCGGTTACGCGGTCGAGAACCTGAAGTCGAACACGCGCGGAATGGTCGAAGTGGCGGCGCTCGAAGCGCAGATGAATGACGATGTAGCCGCGCTGATGCTGACGAATCCCAACACGCTGGGTGTGTTCGAACAGGAGATCGATAAGATCGCGAAGATCATGCACGCCAAGGGTGGCCTGCTCTACATGGACGGCGCAAACATGAACGCGCTGGTGGGGAAAGTACGGCCGGGAGACTTCGGCGTCGATTTGATGCACTTGAACCTGCACAAGACGTTCTCGACGCCCCATGGCGGCGGCGGACCGGGGTCCGGGCCCGTGGCGGTGAAGAACCCACTGGAGCCGTTTCTTCCCAAGCCGGTGGTGATCACCAAGAGTGATGGCACAGTGGGGTTTGAATACGACCGTCCGCAGTCCGTGGGGCGGGTGCGGTCTTTCTACGGAAACTTCGGAATGTTTGTCCGGGCGCTGGCCTACATCCTGGCGAATGGCCCGGATGGCTTGCGGCAGACCACGGAAGATGCGGTGCTGAATGCGAACTACATTCGCAAGGGACTTGAAGGCGTCTACGATCTGCCTTACGCGACGCCCAGCTTGCACGAAGTCGTGTTCAGCGACAGGCTCCAGGCTAAGAAGGGCGTAAAGACGATGGATATCGCCAAGCGCCTGATCGACTACGGATTCCATCCGTACACAACAGCGTTCCCACTGATCGTGCCCGGTGCCTTGATGATCGAGCCCACCGAAAGCGAAGACAAGGCCGAGATGGACTTGTTTATCGAGGCGATGAAGTCGATTGCGCAGGAAGTGGAGGGAGATCCGCAGACGGTGCTCGATGCGCCGCACTCCACTCGCGTCTCGCGCCTCGACGAGACGGCAGCCGCGCGAAAGCCGGTGTTGCGCTGGAAGCCTTAAGAGAGTTTTCACCGCCGAGCACGCAGACATCGCCGATACGGGGCTGCCTTCCTCAAGCGTGTGCAAGTCTTCAGCCTTAAGAAAGCGCTCTTAACCGCAAAGGGCGCGGAGGGAAATCCCGCAAAGCATTTTGGAAAAAGAAACCCTTCTGCGGGCGATCAATCCCTATCATTTGGCTCAGCCTTGCCTACGTCAGCTCTTCCGGGAAGTGACCGCGAAGAAGGCTTTGGCTTCCTGTTCGACGTTGTTGCTGCCGCAGTGCGGGCAAGCAATTTGATCTTTCTCGTGCTGGTTGAGAGTGAGAACTTTTTCAAATTCCTTGTGGCAGTCGTTGCAGAGGTAGTCGTACACGGGCATGGGAGACCTCCCGCGGAAAGTGCACTCTTTGAGCGGAATTGTATGCCTCTTTTCGGCATGGAGATGTGATTTGAAAAGGATTTTTTGAAGAACTTTCAATCTCTGCTGGTAGCGAATGCAGATTCCTCCCGCCTCCGCTGCGCTCGGCGTCGGAATGACATTCTCCGAATGAGGCGAGATTGCCGCACTGACGCCAGCGCTGTGCGAAGGGCTGAAGGGCCGGTTTATTTCTTCTCGGAAATCTCGATGGTCGCACGAGTGTTTTCCCAGTCCAGGTACATATGGCAGCCCGTGCCCATCTCGTGGAAAGAGACGGTGAAATTCTCGACTGGCCCGGGCGTCTTCGAGGCGCTCATGTCGTAGCGACCCAGATCCTGGCCTTCAGGATAGTCGGTGCCCCACTCGCCGGTTTTCTTGCTGATGATCAGGCTCCACTTCCCCTCTCCCGGGACCGTGAACATCGTGTAGCTGCCCGCGGGTACGTCCTTGCCGCCGAGCGAGAGGTTCGCGTCGGTCACGAAGGTCGTCGCTTCGTTGGCTCCGGTGCGCCACACCTGGCCGTAAGGAACCAAGCCTCCGTAGATCTTGCGGCCCTTGGCGCGGGGACTGGAGTAGTCCACCTTGATCGATTTGCCGTCGGCGAACTTGCATTGCGCGCTCGCGGGCGGACTCGGACGCGGTTTATCGCCGCCCGTTTGAGCAGTGGCGATGATGGAGAGGGCGAAAACACAGCAGATGAGGAAGGCGATGCGTTTTTGCATGGAGTCTCCTTGAGAGCACTTAGCAGTCAACACTCGGCACTCGGACATTGGACGTTTGTGCCTGTATTGGGTAACCCGGGCCAGCTGATTTCTCCAATTATCCCGCACCGATGGTTCAAGTTACAATCGAGCCATGCCGGTTTTCGACGAGAAGCAGGAAGAGTTAGAACACTACGAGACGATGATGGGCGTGCCGCGCGGACGCCTCGCCGTGACCATGGACCTGGTTACCGATGCCATGGCGCTGGTCGGGCAGCACGGTGTGTATTGTCAGAGCCAGCGCTGGCCGGGCAAGCCCGTCCTCGACGTGCAGATGGTGATGAAGAGTCTGGCAGACGCGAAGGTATTGATTCAGAGCGTGATGGAGGAGTTGAAGGGGAAGAACTGAGAGTTGTGGGAGCATGCTGAGCATGACCCGCTTTTACACAGATTCCGTAGTGCTTACCTACTCGAACGTGGATGCTGCCAAGCCTTGATGGATAACCGCATTCGACGGTGAGGTGGCAAAGACTCCGCCGGGTTGGGACAACCCTTTGCCTTAAGGATGTTGTCCTGAAATTTCCCGGAGACCAAGAGCCCACGATTCTGCTCAGTCGGCGGTGACATGCAATTCTTTCGATTCGCGAGGTCGTAGGGAACTGATTCAAATCCGCAAAGAGCGTTAGCGCTCGAACCCCTACGGCCTCAATGTCACCATCACCACCCCGTGCCCCGCGACCCTCGCTGAGAACCTCTCACTCAACTTTCCCAGATCTTTCTTCTGCCACAGATCGCGAACCGACGCTGACAGCGAATCCGGATAATCCAAGTCTGTCCACTTCGCTGTGATTTCCTTCTCCGCTTCCCCACGATTGAACAGGATTACCGCGCGTGCTCCGCCCACGAGCGGTTTCGACCAGACTTCCAAATCGCCGTCTTTCCAGACGCGACGTCCCTGGCGGCCCAGTAGGTCCTGGTCGACAGCAATCACTTCTTTGTTCGTGAGAATGTCGTGAATTTCGGGCTTCATGTCGCGCAGATCGTTGCCCGCGATGAGAGGGGCGGCGAGCAGGGCCCACAAGCTGAAGTGAGAGCGATATTCGTTCGCCGTCATGCCGCCGTTGCCGACTTCGAGCATGTCGGGATCGTTCCAGTGGCCGGGCCCGGCGTAGGTGTAGAGATCGGCGACCTCGTCGAGGATGTCGAGCACGCCATAGCTGCAACAGCGGCCCGGTTCCCATTCCTGTTTGCCGGCCCAGCGGTCCTTGATGTCGTCGGTTGCGCGCCAGAGGTTGCCGCCCACTTCTCTGCCCCAGAGCCATGGCTGGTGTTTTCCCCATTCGCAGATACTGAGCATGATGGGCCTGCCGGTTGCGTCGAGCGCAGCACGCATGTTGGCGTAAGCGGAACGTGCGTCCTGTGTGGAGGTGTTGCACCAGTCGTACTTGAGGTAGTCAACGCCCCAGGAGGCGTAGGTGAGGGTGTCCTGGTATTCGTGGCCGAGGCCGCCGGGGCGCCCGGCGCAGGTTTTCGAGCCGGCGTCGGAGTAGATACCGAACTTCAATCTAAGAGAATGCACATAGTCGGCCAGCGCCTTGACGCCGGAAGGAAAGCGCTGGGGGTCGGCGACGATGTTGCCGGCCTTGTCGCGAGTGACTTGCCAGCAGTCGTCGATGACTACGTATTGGTAGCCCGCGTCTTTCATGCCGGATTTGACCATGGCTTCGGCCGTGCCTTTGATCAGGTCTTCGCTGACGTTACAGGCGAATTTGTTCCAGCTGTTCCAGCCCATCGGAGGAGTGAGGGCCAGGCTGGCGGAGGGGGACGCAGCTTGGGCGACGAGTTGCGCAGAACTCATCACCACAAGCAGTGCGAGATGAAAGGGCATTGTCGGTTTCACCGTTTCTTCCTGGGAACCCTGATTTGTATCAGAGAAAGAAAGGGCGAGGAAAGTTTTGGCCCGATTTCGGCGAAGCAGTCTGGGGCGGATCGAAAACTGGAATGACGCGCGAGGCAGGCTATCCACTCCGCATCAACCTAAGGATGCGGAGTGGTAACCATCTGTGGACGCTGGCGGTTGTCCAAAGCAGAACCGCCGACCGTGCTCGTCTGTTGCCTTACGTCAGCGTGTACTTCCCGACCTCGATGACGCGCTGTGCGATCTGCTGGCTTAACTCGATGGTGTTGAACGGTTCGTGCTTGGCCAGGCGGCGGAGGATCGCCAGTTGCGTGCGCAGCATGTCGCCATCAGCGACCGCGGCGATGATGCGCTTGGCGGCAGCCTCAACCTTAGCCATGGCTTGTGACAGGTAGGCACGCGTCATGGCAATCGCGAGCGCGGAGGCCTGCTCGCCTTTGGCCTCGACCAGCTTTTGCGCGCGCAGAACGGCGGATTCCATGGCGTAGGTTTCGATGGTCATGTCGGCGATGGCGCCCATGACTTCCTGCTGGTCCTGGATCGCCTGCATGTATTTTTGCGTGGCTGATCCGGCAGCGAAGAGCCCAAGCTTCTTGGCCTGGGCGACCAGTTTGCGTTCTTCGGCCAGCGGGCCTTCGAGTTCTTCGCCCATGGTGGGGCCGGATAGCACTTCGTCCATGAGCTTCTTGATAGCCGGCATGAGCGCGAGCTGGCCGCTCATGGCGCGCTTCAGCAGGAAGCCGGTGATGATCAGCCGGTTGATTTCGTTGGTGCCTTCGAAGATGCGGTTGATACGAGCATCGCGGTAAGCACGCTCGGCCGGATACTCTTCCACGAAACCGTAGCCGGCGTAGATTTGCATGGTCTCATCGACCACATAGTCGATCATCTCCGAGCCCCAGACCTTGATGATCGAGCACTCGACGGCATACTCCTCGATGGCTTTGCGAGTTTCTTTGAGGGCGTCGGAGGAGGACTTGTCGACTTCGTTGAGCGCGGCGTCCATCATGCCGACGGTGCGATAGACGAGAGATTCGCCAACGTAAAGTAGCGTCGCCATGTTGGCGATTTTCTCGCGGATCAGGCCGAAGTCGGCGATCACTTTGCTGAACGCCTTGCGCTGCTTGGCATAGGTGACAGCGCTCTCCAGCGAAACGCGCGCGCCACCCACGCACATGGCTCCGAGTTTGAAGCGGCCAATGTTCAGGATGTTGAAGGCGATGACGTGTCCCTTGCCAATCTCGCCGAGGAGGTTTTCGACGGGCACCTTGCAGTCGTTGAGGATGATCGGGCAGGTCGAGGAGCCGCGGATGCCCATCTTGTGTTCTTCAGCGCCCACAGAGAAGCCGGGATAGCCGCGCTCTACCAGGAAGGCGGAGAACTTCTCACCGTCGATCTTCGCGAAAACGGTGAAGAGGTCGGCAAAGCCGGCGTTGGTGATCCACATTTTTTCGCCGTTCAGGATGTAATGCTTCCCGTCTTTCGAAAGTTCGGCGCGCGCACGGCAGTTCATCGCGTCAGAGCCCGAAGTGGACTCGGAAAGCGCGTAGGCGCCCACCGTCTCTCCGCTGGCCAGCTGGGGCAGATATTTCTTCTTTTGTTCTTCGGTTCCGAAGTAAACGATGGGCAGCGTGCCGATGCCGGAGTGACCGCCCCAGGTGGTGGCAAAGCCGGCATACTTGGCGATGTGATCGGCGATAACGGCGGCAGTGACCTTATCCATTTCCAAGCCGCCGTAGGCTTCGGGGATTTCGACGGCGGAGAGGCCCAGTGCCCCAGCTTTCTTCAGAAGATCGCGCGTGACCTGAAATTCCTTGTGCTCGATGCGCTCGACGTTCGGCAGAATTTCGTTGACGGCGAACTCTTCGGTGGTCTGGCCGATGAGCTGATGCTGCTCGTTGAAGTCTTCGGGCGTGAACACTTCCGAAGGCTGGCGCTCTTCGAGCAGAAACGCTCCACCGGCGATCTTCGTTTTCGGCATTGCGACGGTAGCCATGAGTAACCTCGTATTCCGTACTTCGCGTCCCGCACCGCAGGAAATGATTTGCTTAACTACGATTGAGTTTATAGGCAAAAATGGGCGACTTGCCAGCCAGCGATGTCTCCTCACTTTAGGGCGAAAGCTCTGCGACAAGCTCAGACCGGGCAGCCCGCCGCCCCATTCTTCCATGCTGCTCTAGCTCCGTTGTTGCGGTGACTGCTGCTGGGCCTTTTTCAGGTGATCCTGAAATGTCGGATCATTGGGCATCTTCTTCAGCGCTTCTTTGAACAGGTCGATCGCCGTGGGATACAGTCCCTTCTGGTAGTACGCCCAGCCCAGGGTGTCGGCTGCGTTCGGGCTGTCGGGCATCAGACGTCGGGCGGTTTGCGCCAGTGAGATGGCGACATCAATGTTGCCACCGGTCTGCAGCATGACATACGCCAGATTGTTTGAGGCGATGGGATTGTTCGGTTGAACCTGCAGGGCCTTCTGATACATCTGCTTGGCAGAGTCCCAGTTTTTCTGACCCTCGTAGAGTTCACCCAACAGAATGTAGAACGAGACCTCGTTGGGGTTGTCCTTTAAAGATTGCTGGAAGGTGGCGATGGCTTGATCGGTAGAGCCTTGAGCATTCAACGCCTGACCGAGCTTCAGCAGCGCGTCGGAGTTCTTCTTGTCGAGTTCGGCCGCCTTGCGGAGCGCAGCTTCTGCCCCCTTGAAGTCCTTCTTGTAGTTGAACAGAGCAGTTCCCAGCAGATCATAGAAGGCGCTGCTGTTGGGGACCTTGGCGATCTGGCTCTGCGCCGCCTCCACCGCCTTGTCCACCTGCTTCTGGTTCAAGTAGGTGTTCATCAGCCCGCTTAAAGCGTCGGAGTTGGAGGGATCGACTTCGAGGCCTTTTTGGTAGGCCTTGGTGGCTTCGCCATACTGCTTCTGAAGTTGCCGCAGGTTGCCCATCTGGACGTAGCCGATCGCGCTTTGAGGAGCGACCTCGATTGCTTTGTTGACGTCTTGCTCGGCTTTGGCGAATTGCTTTTGGCTGGCTTCGGCAACGCCACGCAGGGCATAGCCGTCCGGAGCGCCGGGCTGAGCGTTCACGATCGCGGTAGCGAACTGGTTGAGGCTGTCCCAATCGCTCTTGCGGATCGACACGCCGGCCAGGGCCCTTTGTGCATCGATCATGTCCGGCTTGAGACGAACGGCTTCCCTCCACTCGGTTTCGGCGCGCGCGAGATTGCCTTGCTGATCGAAAGCCAATCCGAGTTGGTAGTGCGCCACGGCGTTGCCCGGGTCAGCCTTGAGAGCGGCCTGAAGCGAGTTGACAGCGTCATCCACGTGGCCGTCGCGCATCTGGATCTGGCCGCGGAAAATCTGAGCGTCATTGTCGTTCGGCGAGGCCTTCAGCAGTTGGTCGTTGAGCTTGCGGGCTTCGTCCAGACGGTTCTTCAGGATGAGGAGCTGAATGAAGTTCTTCTTGGTCTGAACGTCCTTGGGATGATCCTTGTTGAGCGATTCGTACTCCGCGACCGCCTTGTCGAGATTTCCGGTGGCAAAGTAATAGTCGCCGAGCATGCGGTAACCCGCCGGTAGGTCGGGGAGATCGCTCTTCGTTTGACGCAGGAACGACTCCGCCTCGCTTCCCTTGCCCTCAATCATGTAGAGGCGAGCCAGAGCAGAACGAGGATCAGGGTTCTTGGGGTCGACACCGATGGCATGCTTGAACTGCTCTTCGGCTTCGGGAAGCCGTCCGCGGACCTGGAGGAAGCCGCCGAGCGCCATTTGCGCGTTCATGGATTTGGGATCAAGCGACACGGCTTTCTTGAAGCTGGCTTCCGCAGCGTCAAACTGCTGGGCCTGCATCTGCACCATGGCAAAGCTCAGATAAGTCTCGGCACGATTGGGATCGAGATTGATCGCCTTCTGCATCTCCAGTATGGCGGCCCCGAGATCACCCTGGTTGCCCTTGAAGTTGGCAAGCGCCACATGAACGTCGGGGTTGTTGGGCTGCTTTTCCGTGAGGATGTCCAGCTGTTCCTGGGCTTCTTTGTAGAACTTGGCGGCGATGAGCATGTTTGCCATGTCGACGCGCGCGGCGTAGTTGGCAGGCTCCAGTTCGACGCTGCGCTGGAGCTCCTGGAATGCACGATTGGGTTCGCCCAGGCGCAGATAAGCGAGCGCCAGATGGTAGTGAGCCTGTCCGAAGCGAGGATCTACCTGGAGCGCGTTGCTGTACTGGATGGCAGCCTCGCGGTACTTGGCTTTTTCAAAATAGCGCTGCCCGCTTTCGAAATACTTCTGCTTGCGGACGTTGGGATCACGCGAACAACCGGTAAGCAGCGTGAACGCCGCAAGGAATATGAAGAAGGATCGAAATGCCAGAGAAGGCCTCATGGCTGAATCTCCCAATACAGGCGCACAAGGCGCCGATTTGAATTCGAGGGAACGCGTTCGGGCGGGCTCCGGTTTCGAGCCAGAGCGGGGCGAACGACGAGATAGAAATCGAGTTCGGAGGCTCATTGCGGAATGTACTGATTTAGCAGCGGCACGACTTGGCCTGCGAACGGAACCAGCCGCGACATGGCAGAGTCCACGGTCTCTCCGGGCAGCATGTGAGTGGTCAGGCGAACCAGAGCGCCATCGCTTCGGTTCAACTTGATGGAGTCGGTGACTAGATAAATCTTGGCCCAGTATTCGCTGGCCACGGCGCGATCGTGCGCCCAGTACCAGTAGAGAACCAGCATGCGCTCGTCCCCCTTGGCGATCACGAACCGGTTGGCAAGAAAGGGCGCACGCCCGGCGACGGAGAGAGGGACACGGGCAGTGTCGATCGGAGTCCAGCCGGCGCCGGGCAAACAATTCTTCGGCGAGTGAATCGTGTCTCCCGCACGTTGGCTGGGAAAGTAGGCCATGAATACGTCAGTGTTCGGGAGGTGCTCGGTCTGGTCCTGGTAGACGCGTAACAGGAAGTCGCCGGGCCCGAGGATGTCGCGGATGTCCTGCGGAATGGCAACGTCCGATCCCGACCACTGGCCCAACGTTTCTGGAAATTCCGTCAGCGGCTTGCGCCGAGGAAACACCTCGCCACGATTGCGCGCCTCGAGGAACAAGGCCGTCCCTAAAAGTAGTACCAGCGCCATCGCGAAACGCACGTTCGCATTCATCGCGGGGGATCCTCCCGCCAAATCAGTTGCAGGCCTTGATGAAGGAGGAATAGCAAAACCAGCGATACCACGAAAATCAGCCAGCCTGAAAACGTGTGGAAGAAGCCCTGTGCCTTCTCGGGATCCCAGTACTGGACCAGAAGGCCGGTGCCCACGATGCGGAGGCTGTTCGCGATCACTGCGATCGGAATCGAGCCGAGAGCCAGAATGATGCGCAGCGGCATGCGGGGCTCCATCAGATAGCCATAAATGATGGCAAGCGTGGTGAGCGACATGAGCGAGCGGATTCCGCTGCAAGCCTCCGCCACCTCCAGTGCCATCGCGGGCAGCTGAATCACGTTGCCCTCCCGCAACACCGGTACTCCCGCCAGCGGCAGAAGGTGAGCTGCCGCTCGCGATGCCAGAAGTTGCAGCGGGAAAGTGATCTGATTGAACACGATGGTGGGGATGGGAATCATCAGCAGCAGGAACAACCACGGGAACAGGACGGCGCGGAGATGATTCCAGCCGAAGGCCAGTATGAGCAGTCCGGCAATCGACAAGAGGAACGAGACGCGCGACAGGAACAACTCGGCTCCCAGGGTGCCTGCCGTCAAAACCGCCAAGGCGCCCGCCAGCACCAGAAGGCCCGACCACGATGGGCGTAACGGGAGGCTCCGCAGGCGCGCGCGCTCGGACCACACAACGAACAAGGAAAAGGCCGGGACAAAGAAGCCATGCGAATAGTTGGGATCGCGCTCCCATTGACGTACCAGGTGGACCAGGACTGGCGCATAGATCCACAAAAGAATGCCGGAAAGGACGGCCAGTTGCCAAACTGGCATACGCGATGGCGACAAACCTTGCGGTTGCGCGGTCAAAGGCGCGTCTTGGACTGCGTGAGTCAAAAGCGGTTGCAGGTGGAAATTCAAGCATATGCGAACGGCACGCGGGGGTGCAATGAGCCAAACGGGGGAGTCCCCACTTTCGTCACTGCAGGGCAAAGATACCTCCTAACATTTAGGAATGAGTGGTCAGTCAAGGGGATCACTCCGTGGAGCCAATTCTCTCCTTGAGCGATTGCCCAACTGGGAATCCCTCGGACTGGGGGAGGGGAAACATTTGCCCTCGAAGTTCTCGGTGGAGGCGCGCTCTTTGGCGCTTCCCTTGGCTTCGGGAGTTCAAACTGGTCTTTTGGGAACAGTAGGTTAGGACTGCGAAGGACCCGACTAGGGAAAAAGTAACCAATCCACGTTACTGTCGTGTGGGCAAAAACTTTCCCTTCCATGACATCTGGGGTAGGCTGTTTTGGACGGCTCAGGTTTGCGTACCGGCCTGCCGAATCCCCCTAAACGCAACAGGAAGCTGGCAGTTAGCTGCAAATGGCAGCTTGAGCCCGTGGCTTGCCGGTTGGCAGCTGCCTTGCTCAGAATGTGAGCAAGCAAGCCAAAGCGACCCATTAGCGTTATTCCCCCGGTCAGAAACTAGAGCCAATATGGCGAAGGAATTTCCACAAGTTCTGGCAAAGAAAGAAGACCTGTGCGACCCGGAGGGGCTTGTTCGCGGCTTTGTTGAAGGAAAAAGCCTGAGCATGAGGGCCCTCGAGGAAGTGATCCGGGAACTGGCGCGCAGCGAAGTGCCGGTTTTGTTGCTGGCGGAGAAGGGAGCCGGCAAGCGTGCGGTGGCGGAGCGGATCCATCAGATGTCGGCCCACGGCGACGAGCCATTCCGTGTCGTGGCGTCGGCGGAGCTGACCTCGGAAATGTTCGCCGAGGGCGACAGGGGCGGGCTGTTCGAAGCGGGAACCACCTATTTGGAAGAAGTAGCGGATCTGGCCATGGCAAGCCAGGAGGCGTTACTAAGCGTATTGCCGGCATCCAGGCACAACGGGCATCCGCCCGCCCAATATGCGCGCTTGATTTGCGGCAGTGCGCAGGACCTCGAGGCGGAGGTGCGTGCGGGGCGTTTCCGCGAAGACGCTTATTACCGCGTCAGCGGAGTTTGCCTGAGATTGCCGCCATTGCGGCAGCGGCGCGAGGACATTCCCGCGCTGGTGGAGTTTTTCCTGGCGAAGTATGCGAAGGACTTCCGGCGCCCGGTACCCCGGCTCAGTCCCGAGACCCAGCAGCTTTTCCAGGAGTACGCCTGGCCCGGCAACATCCGGGAACTCGAAGATGCGGCCAAGGCGATTGTGGCCCTGGGAGACGAGTCGGTGGCCATGGGCGGACTGCGCTCTCTGCTGACCAAGTCCGAGCGCGGACCGAACGGAGAGCGGATCTCGCTGAAGCAGGCTTCGCGCGCGGCATCGCGGGAAGCGGAAAAGGAACTGATTCTGCGGGTGCTGGACCGCACGCGCTGGAACCGGCGGCGGGCCGCCCAGGAACTGCAGATTAGCTATAAGGCGCTGCTCTACAAGCTGAAACAGATTGGTTTCACGGGGTACGGAGCGTCTTAGTGATCAGGAGAGGAAATGAAGCGTAGCAAGGATCTCACAAGCTTGTTGCTGACCGGGATGCTGACGGTAGGAGCCTGGGCGCAGGCGAGCCCGAAAGCTGCGGCCGAACCGCAGCCCGCCGCGGCCGATAAGACCACGAGTGAGCCGAAGTCCGTGGCCGGGCCCGACTACATGATTGGCGCCGACGACATGCTGCACGTTTCGGTGTGGAAGGAACCGGACCTCACCGAAACTTTGCCTGTCAGGCCTGACGGCAAAATCTCGTTGCCGTTGCTCAATGATGTGGTGGCTGCGGGACTGACTCCGACGCAGTTGGCGGACTCCATCACCACCAAGCTGAAAAAGTTCATTTCCGATCCGCGCGTGACCGTGGTGGTCACCGCCATGAACAGCCAGAAAATCTACATCCTGGGCGAGGTGCTGCACCCGGGGACAGCGATTCTGCAGCCCAACATGACCGTGCTGCAGGCGTTGGCGAGTGCCGGGTTCACCCAGTTTGCGAACACGAAGGGCATTTACCTGCTGCGCAACGACAACGGCAAGCAGCAAAAGATTTCGGTGCACTATCGCGAGCTCGTCAAAGGCGAGCAAATCGATCAGAACATCGTACTGAAACCGGGAGACACCATTGTTGTCCCGTAAGGATCCCGTGATGACGATTGGCAGATTGAGCTGCGCACTGTTCACGCTGACACTGGGTGCGACTCTGCTCTGGGGGCAGAGTGACACGACCCAGACGCAGGACGACGCGAACAGGAACGTGCCGCCGGCGGCCTACGGGCAGGAGAACCCGCCGATGGTGGTCAATGAGAACCCCCCCATCTCAGGACTCGACCGGCCTTCGCTCGAACCACAGATCCAGCCGCGCAGCATGCTGCTGGGCGGTGTGGAGGCCAGCGAATCCTTGGACTCGAACTTCGGCAGCGACGCGCGCACCGCTTGGCGGTCGGTGACGCGCGGGCTGGCCGGACTCACCATGCAGCGGCTCTGGAATCGGTATCAATTCGCAGGCGCTTATGTGGGTGGCGCGAGCTACTACAACGGTTCTGGAATCGGATTGCAGCAAATGCACGAACTCCAGGCGCAACAGGCATTCCTGTGGCGGACGGGGCAGTTCACGGTGCGCGACTCGGTCAGCTACCTCCCGGAAGGCGCGTTCGGTTATGGCGGCTACGGGGGAGCGGGTGGGTTCCAGTTGGGCCTGGGAAGCCTGGGAGAGGGCCTGGGCATGTTGGGTTCGGGATTCGGCGGACATTTTGGCGTGCTGGGATCGAACCAGTTGGGTTCTCTCGGGCAGGGGCCACGGTTGACCAACGTCGCGATTGCCGACGTTGTGCAGGGATTGAGCCCGCGTTCCTCCCTGACGGCGGCGGGCGCATTCGGTTTCGTGCACTTTGACCACGCGTCGCAGGCTTTCGGGGGGGCGCAAGGACTGATCAACAGCCAGCAAGTTGCCGGACAGGTTGGGTACAGCTACTCGCTGACACCCAAGGACCAGATCGGCTTCAGCTATGGCTTTCAGTCGTTCCACTTCCCCGCTTCGCTGGAGGGAACGGAGAACGTCGGATCGCACGTGGTGCAGGGGATGTACGGACACCGCATTTCGGGCCGCATGGATTTTGTGATTGGAGCCGGGCCGCAGTGGACACACCTGCACGACCCGCTCACGGGAGGCAGTTCGCGACTGTCGGGAGCCGGTCGAGCCACCTTGCGCTACCGCTTCCACGTGACCTTGGCGTCTCTGAGTTTCGAGCGCTACGACACCAGCGGCTCTGGATTCTTCGCGGGCGCGCAGAGCAACATCGCCGAGGCGAACTTTACCCGGCCATTCGGGCGGAAATACAACGCCCAAGCGAGCCTGGGTTATTCCCACAACCAGCGGTTGCAGTCGAGCGTGGCGGGAGTGGCGTCGACCACCTATAACTACGGGTTTGCCGGCTTCGCCGTGCGCCGTCAGTTTGGCTACAACTGGGGCGCGTTCCTGGGCTACCAATGGAACGATCAAGTCTTTGATACCTGCCCCGTGTCGGGGACGTCTTGTAATCGAATTTCGGTGCGGCACGTCGGGACCATTGGAGTGGACTGGCATTTCCGGCCGATACGGATTGACTAATCTGACGGCTGCCGGAACGGCAGCCAGAACGGAAACACGGGCATGATGGAAAATCGCGATCTCACACTAGACGATTATCTGGCGATGCTACGCCGGCGGTCGAAGCTGATACTGATCCCGGCGCTGCTGGCCCCGCTGGTCGGCTTCCTGATCTCCTACGCTTTCACACCCAAGTACACCTCGCAAGCTCTGGTGCTGGTGGAAGGGCAGAAGGTTCCCGAAGGCGTGGTGCAGCCAGTCGTCACTTCCGACCTGGCGCAGCGGATCGCCACCATGCAGCAGCAGGTGCTCGGCCGCAACCGTCTGCAGCCCATCGTCGAGAAGCGCCAAGGACTGTTTCGCGGTGGCAAGAGTCTGGATGACGTGCTGGACGACGTGCGCACGAACCTGACGATCGAGCCCGTCATGACCGACCTGAGCTCCATCGGCAACACCACGGGCCCGAAGCGCAGGCCCGGGCAGAACGGAGGGGTTCCGGGATTCTACGTGAACTTCACCACCGCCAATCCGCATGATGCGCAGGATGTTTGCAACGACCTGACCTCGGCCATCCTGACTGAGTTCCAGAACTCGCGGGAAGAAGTCGCGGTGAGCACCACCGACTTCATCAGCCGCCAGCTCGAAGAGGCCAAGCGCAACCTGGATGACCAGGACGCGAGACTGGCCGCCTTCAAGCGGCAGTATGTCGGCCAGTTGCCCGGGGATGAGGACAACAACCTGAAGGTTCTCGGTGCGCTGAACAGCCAGCTCGATGCCAACACCCAGACCGTGAACCGGGCGCAGCAGGACAAGGCGTACACCGAATCGATGCTTTCGCAGCAGTTGGCGGCGTGGAAGTCGTCGCAGGGCAGCAGCAATCCGCAGAGTCTGGAGACACAGCTGACCAACTTGCAGAGCCAGTTGCTTTCTCTGCAAGCTCGCTACACCGACGATCACCCCGACGTGATCAAGACCAAGGCCGACATCGCCGAAGTCAAGAAGAAGCTGGCGGAAGTGAACGACGCCGCGGCCAAGGGCGGGGACACGAGTGTCAAAGCCAGTGCCGCGGAGCCGCCGGAAATCCGCCAGTTGCGGCTGCAGGTGCATCAGTACGACGAAGTACTGACGCAGGCGAGCCGCGAGCAAAAACGGCTGAGCGACCAAATTCGGACCTATCAAAGCCGGGTGGCCATCAGTCCCGAGGTCGAAGAGAAATATAAGCAGCTGACCCGCGACTACGACACGGCGCAGAAGTTCTACGCGGACCTGTTGGCGAAAAAGAGCGCGTCAGAAATGGCCACCGACATGGAAAAGCGGCAGCAGGGCGAGCAGATGCACCTGCTGAACGCCGCCAACCTGCCCGAATTCCCGAGTTTCCCGGTGCGGCCCCTGTTCGCGGCGGGTGGCTTGGGAGCAGGGTTGGTGATCGGCATGGGTCTGGCGCTCTGGGTGGAATTGCGCGACAAGTCGATCCGGAACGAGGCGGACGTTGTTGCCAGTCTGCAGTTGCCCGTGCTGGTCTCGGTGCCCTGGGTGACCGAACCGACAGAGAAGAACGGCATGGGAAAACTCTGGAACCGCGACAAGGACTCGCAGTTGGAAAAAGAGAAGGTGGGAGTCTAGGCGCCCGCTATGTACAAAGAGTTCTTTGGCTTACGAGCGAATCCGTTCAACGTGAACCCGGACCCGCGTTATCTGTTCTTGACGCGGCACACCGAGGAAGCGTTGGCCTGCCTGACCTACGGAATTCAGAGCCGGAAAGGATTCGTGCTGCTGACCGGCGAAGTGGGGACGGGAAAAACCACGCTGATCAACAAGCTGCTGGAGTGGTTGCGGCTGCAGCAGGTGGCCACGGCTTTCATTTTCAACTCGCGCATGAATGTGCCGCAGTTCCTGGACTACATGATGGCGGACTTCGGCATTCCCTGCGACTCGAAGTCGAAGAGCCAGATCCTGCAGCGGCTCTACAACTGGCTGCTGGACCGCTACCGTGCGGGTGAAACCGCGGTCCTGATCGTCGATGAGGCGCAGAACCTGAGCGACGAGGTGCTGGAAGAGATCCGTATGCTGACCAATCTCGAGACGTTCACCGAGAAACTGCTGCAGATCGTGCTGGTGGGCCAGCCTGAGCTTGAAGCCAAACTTAGGCAGCCGCAGTTGCGGCAGCTACGGCAGCGGCTGACATTGCGGGCGAAGACCCATCCGCTGACCATCGAGGAAACCAAGGCCTACGTACAGCAGCGCCTGCGGATTGCGGGGTCTGATGGGCGGCAGATTTTCGATGGCGACGCGCTCAGCGCGGTGCACAAATACTCGAGTGGAATTCCGCGCGTGGTGAACCTCCTGTGCGAGCACTGCCTGGTCAGCGCTTTCGTTGACCAGAAGCCGGTGATTGGACAAGCGATCGTCGATGCCGTGGCCAGGGACTTCGATTTGAGCGACAACGTTGCCTCGGGCGCGATGACGGTGGCCGCGCAAGCCGCGGCTGCGGGAGCGGAAAAGTTTGACGTGGTGGAAGCTTTGCGCACGCTGGCGACGTTGGCAGACCGGCTGCGGCAATCGGAAACAGAACTACCTAAAGAGAGGAAATCATGAGCCGAATTCACGAAGCACTCAAGCGAGCGGAACAGGACAGGGCAGCGTCGCAGGGCGGGCGGACCGACAATTCGCCCGTGATGGACCTGCCGGTGACCGAACCTCTGCCTGCGATGCCGGAAACGGCTCATGTCCCGGCGGCTTCGGCGGCGGGAGCCGCTGCCGCGCCGGCGCACGTGCAGGGCGCGCCCTCCTTTTCCAGTTCGTTTACCTTTGACACGCTCTTGGCGCGTTGCACGCAGAGCGAGTGGAAACCGGATCAGAAGACGATGCTGTTCTTCGCCGCTGAGGAGAACGCACTGGGGACGGAACAGTTCCGCACGCTGCGTTCGCGCTTGTACCAGATGCGGGAAAAGATGTCGCTGAAGAAGATCCTGGTCACCAGCGCGCTGCCGCAGGAGGGGAAGTCGTTTGTGTCGGCCAACCTGGCGCAGGTGCTGGTTCGCCAGCACGGCCGCCGCGTCCTGCTGATCGACGGCGATCTGCGGGTCGCGCGGCTGCACTCGGCGCTGGGCACGACGTCGTCCCCCGGGCTGGCGGATTACCTGCTGGGTGAGAGCGACGAGTTCTCTGTGATGCAGCGCGGGCCGATGGACAACCTGTTCTTTGTCCCGTCGGGGCGTTCGGTTACGCATCCGGCGGAGTTGATCGCCAACGGACGCATGCGCATGCTGCTGCAGCGGGTGGAGACGCTGTTTGACTGGATCATCGTCGATTCTCCGCCGTCGGTTCCAGTGTCGGACGCGAGCCAGTTGGCGAATTTCTGCGACGGTGTACTGATGGTGGTGCGTTCCAACGCGACGCCTTACGACACGGCGCAAAGGGCGCGGCGCGAATTCCAGGGTAAAGCCATGGTCGGAGTGGTGCTGAACGGAGTGACGAAGGAAGACTCCTACTCGCGCTACTACTACCAGGTGTACGAGAAGTCGACGAAAGAAAAATCGTAACCAAGCGAGCGTCGTAACAAGGCCCCATTGTGATCCGACTGTTCAATGTCTATTACCCGGTCCGCACCCTTGTGCTGCTGGCCGTGGAAACGATGGTGGTGTTTTCGTCGTTCCTGATGGGGGTGTTGCTGGCCTTCCCGGACGACCGCTACATCGTGCTGAACTACCAGTACGGCTACGTCAAGGTCCTCGTTGCCACGCTGTTCGTGCTGGTCTGCTCGCACTGGTTTGACCTCTACGACGCCGCCCAGTTTGATGCCAAGGGCGAGATGTACTTCCGCTTGTTCCTGGTTCCGGGATTGTTCGCGCTGTTTCTCGCCGGGCTCGGCTACTTCTTCCCGCAAGCGTTGCTGGGCAACAACGCTTCGCTCATCGGCCTGGTTTTCCTCACCCTCGGCCTTGTCGTCTGGCGCGCCGCCTATACCTGGCTGGTGCAACAGTCGTTCATGCTGGAGCGTGTCTACGTGTTGGGCACGGGCGAGCGGGCACAGCGCTTGGTGCAAGGCTTGCGGCAACGCAGGGAATTGGGTGTTGAAGTGATCGGTTGGAGCGGGAACATAGAAGGAGCGCTGACCCGGGAAACAGCGGCGTCCCATCTTATGGAAGTAGCGACCGCGCACCGGGTGCATCGCGTGATTGTCGCCATGCCCGACCGCCGCGGAACGATTCCTGTACAGGCATTGCTGCAGCTGCGCTTGAACGGCGTGCGGGTTGAGGAAGCCACGTCGTGGCTGGAGAAGATTTCGGGTCGCATCGAGGTCGAGCAGCTTTACCCGAGCTGGCTGATTTTCGCCGACGGGTTCCGCTTCAGTCCCAGCTTCAACCTGATGCGGCGCATTCTTTCCACGCTGGTTTCCTTCATTCTGCTGCTCGTCGTGTTGCCGTTTCTCCCGCTTGTCATCCTGGCCATCAAGCTCGATTCGCGGGGACCGGTGTTGTACCGGCAGCGACGAGTGGGGCGCCGAGGCCAGAACTTTTACTGCTACAAGTTCCGCACCATGCGCCAGGATGCCGAGGCCGACACCGGGCCGACCTGGGCGGGCGATGACGATCCGCGCATCACCCGCGTGGGAAAATTCCTGCGTTCTTCGCGGATCGATGAAATTCCGCAGCTGTGGTGCGTGTTCAAGGGGGACATGGGATTTGTCGGCCCGCGCCCGGAGCGTCCAGAATTTGTCGAATGGCTTACCAAAGAGATTCCTTACTACGGAATCCGTCACGCAGTGCGCCCGGGAATCACCGGCTGGGCGCAGGTGCGGTATAAGTACGGCAACACGGTCGAAGACGCCAAACAGAAGCTTCAGTACGACCTGTTCTACATCAAGAATGCCTCGCTCGGTCTGGACCTGTTGATCATGTTCCAGACGGTCAAGACTGTTCTGTTGGGACGAGGCGCGCAATGATCTGGGCTTTCTGGGCGGCGGTGGCGCTGATTGCCTATACCTATGCGGGCTATCCGCTATGGTTGTGGGCACGAAGCCACTGGCGTCCAGCGCCGGTCGCAGCCGCTGCCATCGAACCGTCTGTTTCGATCGTGATGGTCGTGCGCAACGAAGAGCACACGTTAGAGGCGAAGCTGCAAAACCTGATGTCCCTCGATTACCCCGAACCCCTGCTGGAGATTGTCGTGGTCTCGGACGGTTCGACCGACGGTACCGAGGCGATTCTGCATAAGCACGCACAGTCTCCACGGGTGAAGGCAGTGCTCAATCAGCTTTCCCGAGGCAAGGCCTCGGGTCTCGAGGATGCCCTGAGTGTCGCCGGGGGAGACATTGTGGTGTTCACCGACGCTCGGCAGAAGATCGAAAGCCCTGGCCTGCGGGCCCTGGTTGCGAACTTCGCGGATCCCCAGGTCGGTTGCGTGAGCGGCGAGTTGATGCTGGGTGACCTCGATTCCGGCGAGAAGATTCAGGGCATGGGCCTTTATTGGAGAATCGAGAAGACGGTGCGCGAACTTGAGTCAGCCTCGGGATCGGTGGTCGGGGCGACTGGTGCGCTCTACGCGGTGAGGCGGGAACTGGTGCGTCCAGCGCCCGCAGAGACTTTACTCGACGATGTGTACGTCCCGATGGAGGTCGTGCGTGCCGGCAAGCGCGTGGTGTTCGAGCCGGAAGCGCGTGCCTGGGATGTGCCCGACCTGGGCGCGGAGCGTGAGTTTGCGCGCAAGGTGCGCACACTGAGCGGCAACTATCAGCTTCTTCAGTTGCAACCCTGGCTGCTAACTTCAGCGAATCCCATCCGCTTTGAGTTCTTCAGTCACAAGCTTCTGCGGCTGGTGGTTCCGTTTGCGCTGTTGATTGCGCTCGTGACCTCGGGTTGGATAGCAAAGCCCTTTTATCGATTGGCATTCGTGCTGCAGCTGGGCCTTTATGCCTTGAGCCTGGTCGGGCTTGCAGGGATCAAGATGGGCCCGATGGCGCGCGCCACGGATGCAGCCTTCACCTTCGTCGTGCTGAACACGGCTGCGGCGGTGGCGTTTGCGAAATTTGTGACGGGTAGGAAGATCGCATGGACACGTTGAAGATGGGGCAGAACTGGCCGATGACAACCCAATCCGGGGCGAGCCCGAAGACACAGAACCAGCAGGACTGGTTCAGTGTGGGTCCGCCGCCACAGGCTTCCAAGCGAACGACTCTTGCCTATCGGGCATTGGTGCTGTTCTCGTTCGTGTACTTTGTGCGGCCGGAAGACTTTGTTCCGGGACTGAGCTACCTCTATTTGGCGAGAGTGTTGGGCGGCATCACTTTGCTCGCCCTCGTCTTCGGGGTCAAGCGCAGCGAGCGCGGAAAGATTCCCCTCGAAGGCAAGATCCTGATTGCGCTGCTGGCGCAGATGTTGTTGTGCATTCCGACCGCATTTTGGCGGGGTGGCGCGATGGACGTCGTGCTGAACCGGTTCTCGAAGGGCGTGATCGTGGCGCTACTGATTCCGCTGGTCGTCACCGGGGTGAAAGAGTTGCGCAGGCTTCTGTACATCCAGGCTGCCAGCATCACGCTGATTACGTTTGCGTCGGTCCTGGTTCATCGCACCCTGGACGGCCGTCTGTTGGGAATCCAAAGCGGAATTCTGGAAAACCCGAACGATCTGGCCATCAACATCGCCATTAATTTCCCGCTCTGCATGGGATTCCTGTTTGCCGCCAAGAAGGGCTTTCCAAAGCTGCTATGGTCGGCTGGCTTGGTGTGCATTCTGTTTGGCGTAGTGGCCACCTACTCGCGCAGCGGCATGATTGCGATGACCATTACAGGGCTAATTTGCCTGTGGGAATTCGGCATCAAAGGAAAACGTTTTGGGCTGATCGCTAGCGTGGCAATTCTCGGAGTGTTGGGCGTCGGCGCGCTGGTGGCTACACCACGATATCTGAACCGCATCGCCAGTCTGGTGGTCGCACCCGACAAAGGAGTACTCGGCACAGGCACGATGGAGTCGCACGGCGAGGCCTCTCTGGAAGCCAGAACACAACTGCTGAAAGACAGCTTGAAACTGATGGCACAACACCCGATTTTCGGAGTTGGACCGGGGATGTTCCCGGCCGTCACGGGAGAATGGCGCGTGGTGCACAACACCTACACGGAACTGGGTGCGGAATCCGGAGTCCTGGCGTTGGTCCTCTTTCTGTCGCTGCTGATTACGGCGGGAGGGAGAATCCGGCGCGTGCGCAAGCTGCCGGGCTACGCGGCCGACCCCGACATCCGGCTTTGGGCCAGTGCTCTCTGGGCCGGGCTTGCCGGGTACGCCGCGGGTGCGCTGTTTGCCTCCACCGAGTACACCCTCTTCCCCTACTTCCTGGTGGGCTACATCTGTGCCCTGTATCAGATTGCTGCCAAGCCTGCGTCGAGTGACGCGGAAAAGACTCCAACCAACGGAAATGCGAACGAACCGAGCGTCGGTGGAAATCCAGAACAAGAACTGGCCTGGACTCGCTGACGAGGTTTTCATGTCGCAGACGCCGGGCGTGATCGAACTGCGGAGTGTCGCCTCGGGCCCGAGGCGTCCTCCCAAAACTGCGGAGGTTGCACTGTGTGTGGGATAGCCGGAATGGTCGGGCGGCGCGATGAGCGCATCGATGCCACCGATGTTCACCGCATGTGCCAAACCATCGTGCACCGCGGTCCCGACGACGAAGGCATCTACGCGAAGGGGCCTGTGGGGATCGGGATGCGGCGGCTGAGCATCATCGACCTCTCCGGTGGGCACCAGCCCATTCATAACGAAGATGAAACCGTGTGGGTGGTTTACAACGGGGAGATCTACAACTTCCCCGACGTTCGCCGAGAACTTGAGCAGCTCGGGCACAAATTCTATACCAATACCGACACGGAGATCATCGTTCATCTTTACGAGGAGATGGGCGCGGATTGCGTGAAGCGGTTGCGGGGCATGTTTGCGCTGGCCCTTTGGGATGAACGTCGTCAGAAACTCCTGCTGGCGCGAGACCGGCTGGGCAAGAAGCCTCTGCACTATGCCTTTCATCAAGGTCGCCTCCTTTTCGGATCAGAGATCAAGACGATCCTTGCGGTGGCGCCGGAACTAGTACAGGTCAATCGCGAGGGCCTGCTGCAGTATTTCTATTTTGGCTACATTCCCGACCCGCTGACTGCCCTCGAACGCATTCACAAGCTGCCGCCGGGGCACGTTCTTGAGTACGAGAATGGCAAGTCGAGCACCCGTCAATATTGGGACGTTCCGGAGTACGGAACCCATCCGTCTATGTCCGAAGAAGAATGCCTGGAGGAACTGGAGCGGCGGCTGGAGGAGGCAGTTCGCATCCGTCTGATCAGCGATGTGCCCCTGGGCGCGCTGCTGAGTGGAGGGGTGGACTCTTCGATCATTGTGGCCCTCATGGCTCGGGTGAGTGCCGGGCCGGTGAAAACCTTCACCATTGGATTCGAGGCGGAGCAGTTCAACGAAGCCGAGTATGCCCGCATGGTCTCGGAAAAATTCGGGACCGATCATCACGAACTGCTTCTCAGCCCGAACCTCGAAGAAACGTTGACTTTCCTCTCGGGCATGCTGGAAGAGCCATTTGGCGATTCCTCGATGCTGCCAACTTATTACGTGAGCCGCATGGCGCGGCAGCAGGTGACGGTGGCCCTGTCAGGCGACGGCGGAGACGAGTTATTTGCCGGCTACGATCGATACCTGGTGGCGCTCGAGCGGCGTAAGTTCGATCGCATTCCCGGGTGGTTGGGACAATTGTATCGCGACCGTGTGCATCCTTATGTTCCGTCCTCGGTATATGGGAAGAACCTGGCATGGAATGCATCACTGGGAGAACGCGACCGTTATCTGGACGCCGTTTCGTATTTGCCGGCGCTGCATCGGGAGCGCAATCTGTTTTCGGGCGAGTTCCTGGAAAGCGCGGGCCATTTGCCGGATCCGCTGGAGTCCTGGCGTCACATCTACGACGGAGCGCCCGCGCAGGAACCGCTGAGCCGCCTCCTCTATCTGGACACAAAGACCTATCTCACGGCTGATATCCTAGCCAAGGTCGACCGGATGAGCATGGCAACTTCGCTCGAAGTTCGAGTGCCCATGCTGGACTACGAGTTCGTGGAGTGGGCCGCGTCGTTGCCGGTGGAATGGAAGTTCCGGCATGGCACGCGCAAGTTTATTCTGAAGAAATTGGCAGAGCGAATCGGGATTCCTCCAGCGCTGCTGCACCGTCGCAAGCAAGGATTCCAGCTGCCACTGGTCGATTGGATGCGCGACTCGATGAAGGATCAGTTTCTCGCTGTGCTCACGGAGCCGCGCACCTTGCAGAGAGGCTACTTCAAGCCCGATGCAGTGCGGGCATTGATCGAGGAGCACGCCAGCGGCCGCCGTAACCGGTCGGGACTGCTATGGCGCATGCTGGTGCTCGAATTGTGGCACCGCAATTTCCTGGAGAGGGAAGCAGGGGCCAAAATGCCGTCGCCTCCGGCGATTCTTGCGACGGAGGTTGGCCGCGCCGATGTCGAACCAGGAATGACCGAACCGGTCGCGCGCGGAGCCGACCTGAATTAAATCGCTCGCATGCAAACCACGCAGACATTCGCGACGGAAGAGCCGGTGGCAGCCGATCGAAAGCGCAGCCAGGCGCCAGTTTTTGTTCTTGGGTGCCCCCGATCGGGGACCACCCTGCTCTATCACATGCTGTTGTCGGCGGGGAACTTTGCCGTCTACCGCGCCGAATCTCAGGTCTTCAATCTCCTGGAACCACGTTTCGGAGACCTGAGCCTGGAGCGGAATCGCCGCGAGATGTTTGCAGCGTGGCAGAACAGCAGTCTGTTTGCCAAGACGGGATTGGAAGTCTCCCAGATCGAACAGGAAGTCATCAGGAAATGCGAAAACGCTGGAGACTTCCTGCGCATTTTCATGGAGGCCATGGCGCGGAACCAGGGCGTGCAGCGCTGGGCCGATTGCACTCCCGATCACCTGCTGGTCCTACGCCGGATCAAGCAGACGATTCCGAATGCGCTGGTGATTCACATCATTCGTGACGGCCGCGACGTGGCGCTGTCGCTGGAACGGCAACACTGGATCCGCCCTTTCCCTTGGGACCGAGGTAAGGAACTGCCCACCGCCGCACTGTACTGGGAATGGGTGGTGAACAAAGGCAGGCATGATGGAGAAGCGCTGGGAGCCGATTACCACGAAGTCCACTATGAAGACTTAATCGGGAATCCTACCGCCACGCTGGCCGAACTGGGCGCCTTCATCGGGCAAGACCTCGACTACGAGCACATCGCAAAGGTAGGAATCGGGTCCGTCAGCCGTCCCAATAGTTCGTTCACCAAAGACGCCGCGGGTTTCCGCCCGGTGGAACGTTGGCGCGGCCTCGGCGAGGGTCCGTTGCGAGGCGTCGAATCCTTGATTGGCGGGACGTTGCAGTCTCTAGGATACGAACTGGCAGCGAAGCCGGACGGAAAGCCCGTTCCCGCGCGGCTACGCCGGATGCGCGGCCTCTATCGGATGTACTTTGATGCCAAACACAAATTGAAAACGGAAACACCGTTGGGCCAGATGCTTGCCGGAGAGAACCTGGATCTCGCCATGGCAGACGCGGCCGCCCTAGAGGCAGACCGCATTATCGAGCCGGCAAAGATCCTGCAGATTGGGAACTACCCGCCGCCGATGTGCGGCTGGGCGATCCAACTCAAGCTGGTGACCGAGGAGTTGCGCCGCCGCGGACATATCTGCGAGGTACTGAAGATCAACGAAGGCCGGCAGGTCAAGAGTCCCGAGTACATCGATGTGCAAGGCGGGGCAGACTACCTCAAGAAGATTGCGTTGTACTCGCTTCGAGGCTATTCCCTCAATGTGCACGTGAATGGAATGTCAAAGAAGGGCTACGGCCTGGCCCTGGCTGCGGCGCTGATGGGACGCCTTGCCAATCGCCCGGCCATGGTTACGTTTCACGGTGGATTGTCGCAGGATTATTTTCCCCGGGGAGACGGAAGTGTTGCCCAGCGGGCGTTTTGGCTGCTGTTTTCGCTCGCCGGAGACGTTGCCTGCGACAGCGAACCGATTCGGGATGCGATTGTCGAATACGGCATTCGTCCCGATAAAGTGCAATCGATCGCGACCTTCTCGCCGCAGTACCTCGAATTCAGCCGCACTGTGCTCCCTGAGGAAGTCGAGACATTCCTGAGGCAATACCCGCGCGTATTTGTTTCCTACGTTTCCTTTCGGCCGGAGTACCGGCTGGATGTCCTGCGCGAAGGCATGAGGCGATATCGAGACCAGGATCCTGGGGCCGGATACATCTGGCTTGGTTTTCCGCCAAAAGAATTGCCGGCGGCATCGGATTTCGTCCGTCAATGGCCCGAGGCAGAGCGGCAGAACCTGCTGCTGCTGGGTAACCTGAGTCACGATCAATTCTTGACCTTGCTCACCCGAAGCTTTCTTTACCTGCGCACGCCAGCCTGCGATGGCGTGGCAGCGTCGGTGCTGGAATCGCTGGCTCTGGGCGTGCCGGTGGTTGCCAGTGCGAACGGGCGCCGCCCAGCGGGGGTGGTTACCTACGAAGACACTGATCCTGCCGACATGGTCACGAAGCTACGCTTTGTCGCCGAGAACTATACTCAAGTGAAAGCAGGCTTAAGCGCGGAAAACGCCGAAGACAACGTTGGCCGCATGGTCGACTGGTTGATTGGCGAAGCGGTCGAAAGACCTTCCAAACCGGATTGCGTCGGGCGGTAGAATTTCCGGAACAACTTTTATGGAGGTGGCAGTGCAACGCAGAGTGTTAAGGCGAACTGCGCTGGTGGTGGCTATTGGTCTTTCCGGGTTCACAATCGCTATTCGAACGCATGCGCAGTCCAGCGCGAGGCAGTTCGACGGGCCGGCGGAGCTCCCGCGTGTTTATGTGAAGAGCGCTCTGGCCGATACACCGGCTCCGGGGAAGTCCGTGCTGGTGAAAAACTCCCAGGAGTTGGCCGCCGCTCTCGACAAGGCTGCCTGCGGGGACACGATTCGCCTGCAAGCCGACGCCGAGTTCGCTGGTAATTTCAAGTTTCCCGCTAAAACCTGTGATGATGCCCACTGGATCATCGTGCGCACCAGCGCGGATGACTCCGACCTGCCGCCTGAAGGCACCCGAATCACTCCCTGTTACGCGGGGCTTGGCTCGCTGCCTGCGCGGCCAGACTATGCTTGCCCTTCGTCACACCAAGCCATGGCCCGCATCATCTTTGAGAGCAAGGGCGGGAGTGGCCCCATCACATTTCTGCAGGGAGCCAATCACTACCGCTTTCTCGGTCTGGAAATCACGCGCGGGTCGCCCGGCGCCTGCATTTACAACCTTGCCATATTTACGGGGGATACAACCGGACATCACATCGTGTTTGACCGGGTCTGGATGCACGGCACAGCGCAAGACGAAACCACGCGCGGGATCATACTTGGGGCCAGCCAGCACGTAGCCGTGGTGGATTCGTATTTCAGTGATTTTCATTGCGTCGCGATAACGGGCTCCTGCGTCGATGCCCAGACCATTGGAGGCGGGCTGGGCACGCGCGAGAGCGGTCCTTATAAGATCGTCAACAATTTTCTCGAGGCCGCCGGGGAGGGTCTCATTTTCGGAGGAGGCGCGGCCACGGCCACGCCGGGGGACATCGAGATTCGCCACAACCACTTTTTCAAACCGCTCTCCTGGCGCGAAGGAACCCCAGGCTTTGTCGGAGGTATCTCGGGAAAGCCTTTCATCGTCAAGAATTTGTTTGAGCTGAAGAACGCCCAGCGCGTCCTCTTGGAGGGGAACCTCCTGGAGAACGTCTGGGGAGGTTTCTCGCAGGCCGGGTTTGCCATTCTGTTGACTGCCAAGAACCAGAACAACCTGTGTCCGGCGTGCCGGGTCACCGATGTGACGGTCCGCTACGACCTGATCAGACATTGCGCCAGTGGCTTCCAGATCGCGACCGGCTTGTCAGATGCGGGAGGCGCCAGCAGCGGGACGGAGCGCATCAGCATTCACGATGTGATCCTGGAAGACATTGGAGGAGCCACATACGGCGGCTTCGGCGCGTTCGCACAGGTTACCTCGATGAGGCCGGCGCTGCGCGATCTCTCGATCGATCACGTCACCGCATTTCCGCCGAAGACATTGTTCATTCTGGGCGCCCCGACCGAAGGCGAGCATATCGCGAACTTCACCTTCACCAACAACCTTGTTGGAGTTGGTGAGCAAGACATTTTCCCGCCGGGCGGGGGCGAAAAGAATTGCTCGTTTCAGCCGACCAAACAGACGCCTACTGGCGTTCTCAAGAGCTGCATCGAAGGACCGAAGGTAAGTCACAATTTGTTCATGGCGTCCCAAGGTGGATGGCCGAAGGAGAACCTGTACGCCTCGAACCATGCCGCCGCAGGCGTGGTCCGATCGGGCGAAGGCCGCTACCGGCTCTGTCGCGGAAAACAAGACGAGTGTAAGAAGGCTTCACCGGCCATTCAAGCCGGATCCGACCGCCGCGACCTGGGAGCGGATGTGGAGAAGGTTTTCGAGGAAATCCGAGGAGTGGAGTAAGCGGCCTCCACCTTCGGGAAAAATTACGGAACACCCAGGAGTGCGGCGCCTGATCGGCCGCTCCTCCGCCAAAGAGGAGATTCTCGGCGGCTGCTTCCAGAAAGTTGTTGGCGATCTTGTATGGTCCCATCGCGTTCGTGCCCAGTCCGCCCGCGATCGCCTGCGAATCTCCGCAGGAGCCTGTCACCGCGAAGCAGTGGAAGTCGCTGAAGAAGGAATCGACGATCGCAAAGTAGGTGCTTCCGCTCAGCATAACCCCGCGAGTGGTCTCGTCCTGAGCGGTTCCATGCAGCCACGAGCGGTCGATCCCGATGTGGTCCGAGGTTCCCCGCCTGACTGGTTGGAGACGAGGTTGTAGACGACCATATTGGGCGTGCTGCGAGTGATTTCGAGGCCTAAGAGGCGATAGTGGTTCGCGCCAGGGGCAAAGACCACAGGTCCGCTGCCGGTTCCTGCGAATGCCAGTTTCGCCAGCACGTTGCTGGCGTTGGAGCATCCCAGCGACCGGCGGCCGGGCAGCGATGCCGTTCCTGCATAGCAGGGCGTTGCCCGGGTTCCTTCAGGAGGCAATGCGCTGTCGGCGGCGCTGGAACGAACGACAATCCAATGCGCGTCGTCACATTGCTTAGCAGGGAAAGTGAACAGCCCGGTAAAAGCCGATCCTGCCTGAAGAGAAATAGTGTCGCCGCACTGTGCAGCGTTCAGTGCTTTTTGCAGATCCGCACTGGTCTTGACCGAATGCTTTGCCCCGCGGGCGCCGGGGTGTCGCCATGGCACTGTTGACGTGCACGCGAGGCAGTTCCGCAGGCCCATCGGTGGCGGATGCACTTGCAGCGGCGACGCCCAAGCTCAGGTGCGTGAGGCGCCTTGCCCGGAGGCGTCAGACACGGAGACGGAAATCGGAAACGCACCATTTTGGCTCGTAATACCGTCGATCGCTCCAGCATTTCCATTCAGTACAAATCCAGCCGGTAACGTGCCTGAGGCCAAATTCCAGTGGTAAGGCGCCACTCCACCGGTTGCGCTGAGCGTTGCCAAGTACGGATTTCCCTCGGTCGCATCCGGGAGCGTGGCGCTGGAGATTGCCAGGAGCGAATGCGTCACGATAGGGCATTGACCGTAACGATAGCCGAAGCATGCTTCGAAGGGTCGGCTTTACTGGTCGCTGTCACCGTGATCTCGAGCGAAGCATTCGTTTCGGGGCGATGAACAGACCCGCGGAACTGACCGTGTCCGCCGAGGCAGACCACTCCACCGAGTGATTCGACGAATTGGAAACAACGGCCGTGAACTGTTGTGTGGCGCCGGACGCAAGGGTCAGGGCCGCGGGTGAAACACGCACCAGAGTGGCAGTGGGACGATTCACGCTGATCAAGAACCTATGGATTCCCTCATTCCGGCCGGAGCGGTCGACGACCGAAATCACGAAAAGGAACTTCCCCGTGGCCTTGGGACTTCCAGAAACTGTTCCCGTTTTGGAATTCAGGCCGAGCCCCGGCGGTAGCTTGCCACTACGTACAGAAAAATTGTACGGCGACGACCCGCCGCTCACCTCGATCACTGTGTTGTAAAGGGATCCCAGGGTAAGCAGCCGGCATCTGGGCAGAGACGGAGAGCGGCGTCGTGACATTTGCCGATGTACTTGAGCTGCCAGCATTCAGAGAGGAGCAGCCCACGCTGGAGATGATGGCAAGAGCTATGAGTAGTATAAGTGCTGTGCTTTGAATACCTTGGCTTGCTCCTCGGGGGAATTCGAGCCGGGTCAACGTCACACCCTCCTGGGTACAGATTTCAGGACCTTAGGTCTAGCGATCCTCTGGGGCGTAGTCTAGGGTGCGAGTAATTCGATACATAACCTTAGGACAGTGCCCTGAGGGATACGGAAGTACACACTGGGTACGTTGCTTAGCCGGTCGTCGAGATGGGGAAAGCTGGTTCGAAGCGTCCCTGGGCAGCTGAGATCGTCTTCTCAAGAACCTCCACGAAGCGTGGGGTGATGACGGACCAATCGTAGCGGCGCGCGGTGGCGGCCGCCGCTGCCTCGTAGTTGCGCCTCATGTCTTCGTTGCTCAACAACGCAACTATGGCCTTGGCGAACGCGGCGGGCGCGTCCTCGAGGATGATGTCGCGGCCGTGCTCAACGTCGAGACCCTCCGCGCCAATCGTGGTGGAAACCGTGGCCTTGCCCATGGCCATACCTTCGTAAATCTTGATGCGAGTGCCGCCCCCGATCCGCAGGGGAACCACGAACGCCGCCGCCTCGCGCAGGTGGTCGACGACGGAAGGCACAGTTCCAGTGACTTCGACCGAACTGGAAGCGAGGTCTCGTACTCGGGGATGAGGATCGCGCCCGACGATGCGGAAACGCGCTTTCGGGACTTTGGCCAGAACGCTGGGCCAGATTTCTTTGCAGAAAAATTCTACGCCGTCGATATTAGGTTGCCAGTCCATGGAGCCGGTGAACACGATGAGCGGAGCCGATGGTCGAGCATCGGGATCGTACTGGTATTTGCTGAGGTCCACTCCTGTGGGCACCACGCTGATGTGCGAGAGGTCGACCATCGAACTCATCGCTTGCCGGTCTGCCTCCGAAACCGCAATCACGTGATGAAAGCGACGAGTCTGCTTGGGCTCGAAACGCCGCATCTTGGAATATTCGAACCGGAAGACTGATCGTTCCATCCAGGTGGGTTCGACCTCTGCCTTGCGTTTCCACAGGATGCTCTCCACATTGTGTTGAAACAGGGCGGTCGGAGTTTCTAGGCGGTCGGGGAAGTTGAGCGTGCTGGACAGAAAATCGCAAACGGCAACATCGAAGCGGCGCTGAGGAATCCATTCGCTCAGAAGTTTCTGGACCTGTGGGTCGACGAATTGGCTCACGGCATAGGGTGCCGCGGAGGACAGATGCAACACGTAGTCGAGGTGGCGGCGCGCACCTTTTGGTGGGTCCTTTCCGGCGGCGACGGAAATTGTTCCGGGCAATTCTTTTTGAATTTCGGTGTCGTAGGGTTCGTCTCTCTTCCCGTTGTAGTAGGAGAGGTACGTCAGATCGTGAGACGCAGCCAGATGGCGGAGGATGTTGTAGGTGCGGAGCTTGCCACCGGTGTCGAGGGGAAGCAACTTTCCCGGCTTGACCCAGAGGATCCTCATGAGCGCCCTACCAGCAGATGCCTTCGTAGGAGTCCTTGTGCTCGATTCGGCGCGCCTTCTCCAGGTTCACGAGGTCGATCACAATCTGGCCGGGGCGGATCTTCTGGCTCAAGGTGGCGCGATCGATTCCTCGGGTACCAATCACGATAACTTCGGCGCCGTTCAATACACCATCGAGCTCCTGGCAGAGAAGCGATCCAACGTGCGGGATGACCTCGTCGATGTACTGGCGGTTCGAGCCAATGAGATGGCCGAGCGAAACATTGTCGTCCCAGATTTTCAGGTCGCGGCCCTCGCCGAGCAGGCGCTTGGCCAGCTGCACCTGGGGACTCTCGCGCAGATCGTCTGTGGCGGCCTTGAAGCTTAAGCCCAGCATGGCGACTTTCTTCTTGCCGGTGGCGAGCACCATCTCAACCGCTCGTTCGAGATGTTCATCGTTGCTGGGCATGATGGACTCGAACAGCGGAAGATCGAGGTCGAGTTCCTTGGCGCGATAGTTGAGAGCGCGCACATCTTTGGGCAGGCAGGAACCTCCGAATGCGAATCCGGGCTTGAGATAACTGGGAGAGATGTTCAGCTTGGTGTCGGCGGTGAAGATTTCTACGACGCTTTCTGCGTCGACGCCGAGTTCTTTCGCAAGGGTTCCAACTTCATTCGCGAATGCAACCTTCACAGCGTGCCAGGCATTGCAGACGTACTTGGTCATTTCGGCGGAGCGGAACGAAGTCTCGAACACGCGCCCGGGGGCCCACTTGTAGATTTCACGCAGCAGGCCGCTGTGATAAGGATCGGCAGCGCCGATGATGGTCATCGCCGGCTCCAGGAAGTCGGCGACCGCCGTTCCTTCGCGCATGAATTCCGGATTCACGCAGACGCCAAAGTCGGGGCCCATCTTTTTTCCGCTGGCTTTTTCGAGCGCCGGAACCACAATGGTCTCGGCGGTGCCCGGCAGCACGGTGCTGCGCAGCACGACCAGGTGAAATGCACTCTTCGTGCGCAAGACTTCGCCGATTTCGCGGCACACCGGCTCAATGTGGCCAAGATCGAGCTTGCCGTTACGCAGGCTGGGCGTGCCCACGCACAGGAAGGAAATCTCGGAATTCATGACCGCTTGCGCGGAATCTGAGGTTGCCTGCAGACGGCTGGCCGAGTGTGCCTCGGAAATGAGAGTGCCCACGCGGGGCTCAACGATGGGACTGCGGCCGGCCTGCATAGCTTCCACTTTGGTGGGGCTCAGGTCCACCCCGATCACGTTGTGCCCCATGTGTGCCAGGCAGGCGGCCGTTACCGTGCCGACATACCCCAACCCGAAAACACTTATCGAACGACTCATGCTCTGTGTGAGTCCCTTTCCCCCGAGGAATCAAGAAAACGCGGCCAAGTGACCGGAAAAGTTGTGCCCTCAGCCTTTGGCGCGCCGAACCATGGCCCTAGGAAGCCACCTTCCAGTCGGCAACTCATTGCAAACCGGTAATTTACAGGTGCCCCGTTCTCCTCCCATTGGTGTGAGGGCGGATGCGGCGGATCCATCAAAATCGGCAGTTCTTCCGCCTGTCCATCGGCTGAACGCGAAACGGGAGGCCGCAACTGCTATTAGAACCCAGGCGCCCGGGTTTGGAAAGATTGGTGCCTACTCTTTAGTAACTAACTCAAGGAATGACAACACGATGAGATCGGTACAATGAGTGGGATGCAGGCCGCATCGGCAGTTGAACCCGCGACTCGCGACGCCGCGGCGGCGCCTCGCCGTGGGGTGCGCCGTGTATTCCACCTGCTCGATTCGCTCAACGTTGGCGGCACCGAGACCCAGGCGGTGGAACTGGCTCTGCGAATGGCCGACGCGCAGCACGCGATCACCATCGGCTGCTTGCACGCACAGGGGCCGCTGCTGGAGAGGTTGAAGGACTCTCCGGTGCGGGTTCGGGAATTTCACCCGTTGGGCGGCCTGGATTCGCCGAGAGGAATCTACCAGTTGGCCCGCCTGGCGGCATTTTTGCGCCGGGAAAAGTTCGACGTGATGCACGCTCACGATTTGTGGTCGAACCTGATGGGAGTGCCGGCGGCGCGCCTGGCCGGAGTGCCGGCCATCATTTCCAGCCGCCGCGATCTGGCTCACTTCGATTGGTACCAGGGCAGGAAACGCACCTGGCTGCGCCGGATTCAGAACCTCTCCAACATTGTGCTCGCCAACGCGACGCCGATCCGCGACGCTCTAATCGCGGAAGATGGGTTTGCCCCAGAGAAACTGCGCGTCATCCACAACGGGGTAGATACGCAGAAGTTTCAGCAGGGCAAGCGCGACCGCGCGCGCTTGTTCCCTGGGCTGGAGGCGGCGAAGCTTGTCGTTCTGGTGGGCAATATGCATTCCGACGTAAAGGGGCATCCGTGGCTGATTGCAGCTGCTCCCGACGTGATTCGCGGGGTACCGGAAACCCGCTTTGTGTTTGCCGGCGACGGCGACCTGCGACCCGAGCTCGAGAAGCAAGCCGCAGATCTGGGCATTCGCGACCGCTTCCTGTTTCTGGGGCGACGCAGCAATATTCCCGACATTCTAGCCAGCTGCGATATAGCCATCCTGCCCTCGCGGGCGGAGGGCCTGCCGAACGCGGTGCTCGAATACATGGCCGCCGGTCTTCCGACGATCGCGAGCCGCGTGGGAGGCAACGCTGAACTCGTGCAGGAAGGTGTGACGGGTCTGCTGGTGCCTGCGGAAGATTCGAAAGCAATCTCTGAAGCTCTGCTGCGCCTGCTGCGCGATTCTGATCTGTCACGGAGCATCGCAGCCAATGGGAGGCGAATCGCGGTGGAGAATTACAGCTTTGATCGGCTCCTTCGGGAAGTGGACGACCTTTATTCCGAGTTGCTCGAGCGGCGCGGAGGGACGCGCTGAGTGATGTTGAAGCCATCTCCATGGGCCCGCCGTTGGGCGCGCTTGCGGTCGATGAGCAAAGAGGAACTGCTCGACCGCGTGCGCCAGAACTGCCAAGCTCACATCGATGCCTATCGATACCGGAAGGGACATGACTTTACGCAGGATCTCGTCGGGGACAGCTTCGAGCCGGAAGGCCGCTTCTTTTTTGACACGTCGCAGATCCCCGAGATCTGCCGTTTGCTGAACGGACGGATGTCGTCGTCGGCTTCGCAGATCGTCACTACCGCCGTGAAAGCTTGCCGGCATCGCTTCGACCTGCTGGGATTTACCGATCTCGATTATGGTGCCGAGATTGATTGGCACGTCGACATGGTTCACGGCAAGCGTGCGCCCCGCGTGCCGTGGTTCCAGATCGGCTATCTGAATTTTTCGCAAGTCGGTGATTCGAAGATCACCTGGGAGCTCAACCGGCATCAGCACCTGGTCACTCTCGCCAAGGCGTACCGGCTCACCGGCAACGATGAATTCGCCCAGGAAGCGATCCGGCAGTGGAAGCACTGGCAGCCAGAGAACCCATATCCGATCGGAATCAATTGGGCGAGCAGCCTGGAGGTTGCCTTTCGCAGTTTGTCCTGGATATGGACTCTGTTTCTGCTACAAGGCTCGCCCGCCATGACGGCTGAACTGCGCCGCGACTGGGTACGAGCGCTGGCGTTGAGTGCGCGGCACATTGATACCTACCTCTCGACGTATTTTTCTCCCAATACCCACCTGCTCGGCGAAGCAATTGCCCTCTTTTTCATCGGCACGCTCTTTCCCAGGCTGAACCACGCGAGCCGCTGGAAAGCTCGGGGATGGAATGTTGTCTTGAACGCCGCCAGGCGGCAGGTGCGTGAGGACGGTTTCTATTTCGAGCAGTCCGCCTATTATCACGTCTATGCGCTCGATCTTTTCCTGCACGCGCGCGTGATGGCTTCCCGGAACGACATTGAGATCCCCTCTGCGTTCGATGCCGTACTGGTTCGCATGCTGGAAGCCCTGTCGTTCCTGGGGCGAGCTGGAGTGGTGCCCCAGTTTGGCGACGATGATGGTGGTCGGGTGTTCGATCCCAGCCGCAACCAGGCGGGTGATCTGCTGGACCCGCTCAGCACGGGTGCGGTTTTGTTTCAACGTGGGGACTTCAAGTTTCTCTGCGGCAGCCTGCGGGAAGAGTCGCTCTGGCTGCTGGGGCCGTCGGGGATCACCGCTTTTGAAGAACTGAAAAGCGCGGTGCCGTCGGCAGAATCCACCGCCTTGCGGCAGAGCGGCTTGTACCTGATGGCCGACGCTGAATCGGGGCAGCAGTTGCTGATCGATGCTGGACCACAGGGCCCCGGAAGTGCAGGTCACGGTCACGCCGACGCCCTCTCGATCACGCTGGCCAGCAATGGGCGAATGCTTCTCACCGATCCGGGCACATTGGAGTATGTCGGTCCGACGCCCGCGGACCGTATTTCCTATCGCGGTACCCCGGCCCATAACACCCTGAATGTGGATGGTCTCGATCAAGCCAAAAGCGTTGGGCCATTTGCATGGGCGGGGCTACCGAATGTTCTTGCGGAGGAATGGGTTGCCGGCAAGGCGTTCAATTTTTTTGCCGGTAGCCATGACGGGTACCATCGCTTGCCGGAGCCGGTGACCCATCGGCGGTGGGTGTTTCATCGGAAATCGAGTTTCTGGTTCGTACGCGATCGGGCTGAGGGAACGGGGAAGCATTCGCTGGAATTGACCTGGCATCTGGGGCCCACGCTGGCGCCGGTTTCCGCGCGGGACTACCTGTTCCGCAACGACCTGGAAAACATGGCGCTGGTTACGGCAGAAGGGCACGGCTGGTCCCAGAGCGCATATCGGGGGCATTGGTCTCCGACCTACGGGCGCCAGGAGCGGGCCACGGTGTTGAGTTTTGCGAAAGCCGCGAACCTTCCCGCGGAATTTGTCACCTTAGTGCTGTCGAATGCGAGTGTGGAAGCCGGCCTAGGGCACCTGGAGTCTCTGGCGCCGGGGGCAGGAGCACATAGTTATCGCTATGCGACCGCCGAGGAAGAACACTATTTCTTCTTCCCGGAGCGCAGAGGTGCATGGACGGCCGGACCGTGGACCAGCGATGCATCTTTTCTGTATTGGTGGATGAATCGTAAACTGGGGCAGCGTATGTTGATCGTATGCGGTGGTACCACTGTGGAGTGTTCGGGAACGCGTCTGATCTCCACGGCTGCGCCGCTCGATTGTGCAGAGTTGTTCAGTGAATCGGGACGGACCGAAATCACGTCGTCTCCAGCCGAAGTAGTGCAACTGGGTACGTCGCTGGACGCGCTGGAGCCAGAGTTGGCGTTCAGTGGCAGCAGTTTGAAACGGATGGGCGTTTAACCATGTGTGGAATCTGCGGGATATTCAATCGCGAACGAACGCTCGGAGTCGAACGCGAGACGCTGCGCCGCATGAACCAGCGCATCGTGCACCGCGGGCCGGATGACGAGGGCTTGTTCGCCGAGGGCAATGTCGGGCTCGCGATGCGCCGCCTCAGCATCATCGACGTCAAGACCGGGCACCAACCAATCGCGAACGAAGACGAGAGCGTGTGGATCGTCTATAACGGCGAACTCTACAACCATCTCGAGCTGCGCAAGGACCTCGAGGCCCGCGGACACCGCTACCGCACCAAGAGCGATACCGAGACCATCGTCCATCTTTACGAGGAGCATGGCCGCGACTGCGTGAAGTACTTGCGCGGCATGTTTGCGTTGGCGCTCTGGGACCGCAGGGCCCGCCGGCTGTTTATTGCGCGCGACCGGCTGGGCATCAAGCCGCTGTATTACCACTACGACGGAAACCGTCTGCTGTTCGGTTCTGAGATTAAGGCGATCCTGGCGTGTCCGGGAATCAAGCCCGAATTCAATCGCGGCACGCTGGCGGAATATCTCGCATTCGGATACATCCCCGAAGCCGAGACGATGTACGCGGGTATCCGGAAACTTCTCCCCGGACATACGCTGGAAATTGACGAGACGGGCGAACTTCAGATTTCCCAATACTGGGACCTGCGCGTGGCGACCGATGATGGAAGCCGGCCGCGTGAGTTCTACGTGCAGCGCTACCGTGAAATGCTGGAACAGTGCGTTTCCAGTCATTTGATGAGCGACGTTCCGCTTGGCGTTTTCCTCAGTGGTGGCCTCGACTCCAGTGCAGTGGCGGCACTCACTACGAAGATTCGCCGTGAGCCGATTGAGACCTTCGCCGTGGGATACGGAGAAGAGTCGTTCAGCGAGTTGCCATTCGCTCGGAAGGTCGCGGAGCTCATTGGATCGAAACATCACGAAGTGCGGCTGAGCCGCGAGGAATTTTTCCAGGCGCTGCCGCGCCTGATTTGGCACGAAGATGAGCCGATTGTGTGGCCGTCCAGCGTTTCCCTTTATTTCGTAGCCCGGCTGGCACGCGAGCGGGTGACTGTCGTGCTCACCGGCGAAGGTAGTGACGAAACCTTGGCCGGTTATACGCGCTATGCCTGGACCGAGATGAACTCCCGAATGGACGCCATCTATCGAACTCTCGTACCGCGGTTTTTGCGCGGCTGGATACGAGAACGGACCCAGTCCAGTCTGTTGTCGGGAACGACACGACGCAAGCTGGAACACACGTTCCTGGCTCGCGACGGCGCTTCGTGGGCGTCCTTCTACTTTGACAATTTCTATTCCGCTTTCTCGGCCGCGGAGCAGAACGAATTGCTAACGCCGGCGGCGCGAGAACGGTCCGGCGACGCCTACTCCGGATCCATGCAGTACTGGAACGCCTCGTGGGGCGATCTGCTGCACCGGATGTTGTACACAGATATCAAAACCTACCTGGTTGAGCTGCTGATGAAGCAGGACCAGATGAGCATGGCGGCATCGATCGAGAGCCGCGTGCCGTTCCTGGACCACGAACTGGTGGAGTTCACGGCCACCATCCCTGCCAAATACGAGACCCAGGGCATGGCGGGGAAGTACGTTCTGAAATCAGCCATCGAGGACTTGTTGCCAAGAGACATCGTGTATCGGCGGAAAATGGGTTTTCCCACGCCCTGGGCTTACTGGTTGAACGGACCGCAACTGGAAGATCTGGAGCGGTTGCTGCTCGAACCGCGAACCTTGGCTCGAGGGCATTTTCAGCCGGAGGCTGTCCGAAAGCTCTTCAGCGAGCATCGGGTGGGAAGTCGGGATCACGGCAACCGGATTTGGAGGTTGCTGAACCTGGAGCTTTGGCAGCGTGTCTGCCTCGAAGGGGAGAACGTCGAGGAGGCGGCGCTGTCCACTGCGGCAGCAGCAGTTTGATTACCCTTTAGATTACGGTAGGCGAGCGAACCCCGGTTTTTCGGATGATGAGACAACTCAAACTGACCATCCTGCGCGCTCTCAAGGGCGCCGGGCTTTTTCGTCTAGTGGCGGACAGTTCATGGCGGCGTGACCGGCTCCTGATTCTCTGCTATCACGGCACCTCTCTGGAAGACGAGCACCGCTGGAGGCCGGCCCTCTACCTTGAGCCGAATCGGTTCGAGCAGCGGCTGCAGATCCTGAAGCGGGATGGCTACTCGGTCTTGCCGCTTGCCGAAGGACTGCAACGCTTGCAGTCGGGAACCCTTCCGGCTCGCAGTGTCGCGCTCACTTTCGACGACGGCACCTACGACTTTTATCGCCAGGCCTATCCCTTATTGAAACAGTTCGGTTTTCCGGCCACGGTTTATCTGACCACCTACTACATGGATTGCGAAGTGCCAGTGTTCGGCCTGATCACTTCCTACGTGCTGTGGAAGCGAAGAGGTGTAGTGATCAGCGACGGCCAGGATCTGGGCCTCGCCGGTTCGCTCGATCTGCGAACGGAAGCGGGACGGCACCAGGTGGTCCTGGATCTGCTCAAGGTTGCCGAGCAGAAGCAGATGAACGGCCGCCAGCGAGACGATCTCGCGAGGAAGCTGGCCATTTTCCTGAAAGTCGACTATGACGCGCTGGTCGAGAAGCGTCTGCTGCGGATCATGAACCGCCGTGAACTTGAGGAGATCGTCCGAAACGGCATTGATGTGCAGCTGCATACTCACCGCCACTGCACGCCTGAGGACGAAGCTCTTTTCCGTCGCGAAATCCGCGACAATCGCGAACGGATTCAGGACGTCGCCGGTTTGGATCCTGTTCATTTCTGCTATCCCTCGGGAGTCTACCGGGAGCAGTTTTTCGAATGGCTGGCCGCGGAGCGAATCGCATCCGCCACCACCTGCGACGCCGGTCTGGCGAGTCGCACCAGTCCGAGCATGCTCATTCCCCGCTACATCGACAACCAGAGTCGCGAGACCATCGACGTGGAAAGCTGGCTTTGCGGTGTGGGCGACCTGCTCGCTTACCGGCGGGCCGCTACGCAAAGGTACATTCCACGCGAGACGGAGGGCTAGGCTAGACCTTGCCGGCAGCCTGCGAAGTTGGTCGTAAGTAGGGATCGAGCAGGTTCATCAGCGGCCCACGGAGGTGAGGTCCGCAGGCAATCAGTCCCGAAAGCAGGGGGTTCCTGTGGTTTGCGCGAAACGGAGCGTTCTCCAGGGTTCTCACGAAGCCTCCGGAACTGAGAACCAGCGCGGCGCCAGCCGCGACATCCCACTCATGCTTCGGCGTAAGAGTGAAGGTGACGTCGGCCAGTCCCGCTGAGACTAACGCCAGTTTGTAGGCCACCGATCCCATTGCGCGAATCTGTAACGGGCCCTCCTCAAACGCTTTCCATTCGCCTCGCTTGACCTCGCTGCGACTCGCCAGCGTGAGTGCACCTTCGAGACTGGTGCGTTGGCTCAGGGCAGCAGGGCGTCCGTTGTATCGCACGCCCCTGTCGATCGCCCCGACGAAGGTTTCCTCGGTCGCTGGATTGTGGATTCCTCCGGCAACGGGGTGCCCATCTACGACATAGCCGATCGATACGCAGAATTCCGGTATGCCCTTCACGAACTCGCGGGTTCCATCCAGCGGATCGACCACCCAGAGTGTTTTCTTGTCGAGCCGCCCGAGGTCGTCCACGCTCTCTTCCGAGAGCCAGCCCTCACCCTCACGCAGGAGCGTTTTTCGCAGGGCCGCATCGATGTCACGGTCGGCTTCCGTTACCGGATCGTGCCCAGCTTTGAACTCGGCGTCGATGGCGCCGGGTGTGTAGCGGCCGAAGACTTCCCGTGCCGCGGAGATCGCCGTCTCGATACGTTGCAGAATGTCGGAGTAAGTCGAGGTCATGAGTCCCTGGAGGAAGCTAGGCCCAGATCATGCGGGCACCCGTGATCAGAAGTATGCCGCAGAGGATGCGCCGCAGCCAAAGCACCGGCACGCGCGTGCTCAGATACGATCCCAGCAAGCCGCCGGGAATCGATCCCACCAGCAACGCGAGAACCAGGTCCGGATCGACGTTGCCGACCCGGAAATGAAGGAAGCCCGTGACTCCGGTCAGCACAACCGCGTGCACGATGTCGGTCCCGACGTTGACCTTGGGCGGATAGCTGTAGAACAGCAAAAGCATCATCATGATGATGCTGCCCGAGCCGACCGAGGTCATTCCCACCAGGAAGCCGGAGCCCAGTCCGATGATGGTCATGCCAACGAAGGACTTCAGGGTGGGCGACCGGTTCACGATGCGCTCTTCAATCCGGGTTTGGAACATCAGCAGCAGCGGAATGATGACCAACAGAATACCGATGGCCAGCTTGATGACATCGTTCACGCCGTTGCCGTAAACGTGACGGAGGTGGGTTAGGTAGATCACCCCGGTGGCCGAGCCGGGAACGCTACCCACGGCCAGGGCCAGCACGACCTTGCGCCTTACCGTGCCCTTCTTAAGGTGAACCAGGCTGGCGGGGATTTTGGTGAAGAAGTTGAAGAGGGCGTCGGAACCCACGGCCACGATCGCAGGCACTCGCAGGCCGAAGATCAGGATAGGAAGCAGCAGCACGCCACCTCCCAAGCCCGTCAGGCCGATGAGCATGCCTACGAAGAAGCCGATCAGGATTTTCGCAGTTAACAACTCCATCGCCGCGTCCTACCTCTTCCGATTCGTGCGCTCAAGGGGCACGCCGAGTGCGTCTATGCGGGCGGGCCATTCACTCCAATGAAGCCCTGTTGTTCCAGGTGCAGGATGATCTCCTGCGCGGCTTCTTCCGGAGACAGCTCGGCCGTGTTAATGACAACTTCCGCCTTCTGCGGGACCTCGTATGGATCTGAGATGCCGGTGAATTCCTTCACGATTCCGGCACGGGCCTTTGCATAGAGACCCTTGCGATCGCGTTGCTCGCAGGTTTCCAGCGGAGTCGCCACGTGCACGAGCACAAAACCACCTACCGGCTCGATCATCTCCCGCACATGCTTGCGGACCGCTTCGTACGGCGCAATCGGGGCGCAGATGGCGATGCCACCGTTCTTGGTGATCTCCGATGCAACGTAGCCGATGCGCCGGATATTGATATCCCGGTGCTCCTTCGAGAAACCGAGTTCGGAAGATAGATGCTTCCGGACAAGGTCGCCGTCGAGGATGGTCACAGGCCGCCCGCCCATCTCGAGGAACTTGGTCAGCAGCACGTTCGCGATGGTCGATTTCCCGGATCCGGAGAGTCCGGTGAAGAAAATCGTCACTCCTTGCTTGTGGCGCGGGGGATAGCTGCGGCGCAACTCCTGCACAACTTCCGGATACGTGAACCAGGAGGGAATGTCGCGGCCCTCATTGAGTCGGTGGCGAAGTTCCGTGCCCGAGATGTTCAGCACCCGCGATCCCTGGGGGACTTCGTTGTCGGGCACGTACTTATCCTGGTCTTCCAGGTAAACCATCATGTTGAACGGCACCATGGTCACGCCGATATCCGATTCGTGCTTCTTGAACAATTGCTGCGCGTCATAAGGCCCGTAGAACGGTTTGCCGTCGGTGTCGTTGCCCGGGCCCGCATGATCGCGGCCTACGATGAAGTGGGTGCAGCCATGATTTTTGCGGATGAGGCCGTGCCAGATAGCTTCGCGCGGGCCGCCCATGCGCATGGCGAGGGGAAGCAGCGAAAGCTTCACCGTGCCCTGCGGATATTTCGAGAGCAACAACTGATAGCAGCGCACGCGCGTGAAGTAGTCCACGTCGCCAGGCTTGGTCATTCCCACCGAAGGATGAATCAAGAGGTTGGCTTCAACCTGCTTGGCCGCGCGAAAAGTCAATTCCTGGTGCGCGCGATGCATGGGGTTGCGGGTCTGAAACGCCACAACGCGTCGCCACCCCAGGCGGACGAACTCAGCGCGTAGTTCCGCTGGGGTCAGGCGCAGGGCGCGGAAATCGTAATGCGAAGGCGGTTGCAGGCCTTCGAGTTTGCCGCCAACATACCAGGGATGCGACTTGTTGATGGTGTAGTCGGCGCCAGGATGCGCCTTGCTGGTGCTTCCGAACACGGCCTTGGCTTCGGCGGCACGGTCGGGTTGCCACACATCGTCAACATCGAGGACCGCGAGCATCACGCCCTCAGCATCTCGCAGGGCAACCTTGCTGCTCCCGGGTTTCAGGGTCTTGGCGAATTCTTCCGTGACATCGAGTGTGATGGGCATGGGCCATAGCACGCCGCTGCCCAGCCGCATGTTGTGACAGACGCCTTCATAATCAGAACGGGTCAAGAATCCGCGCAGGGGCGAGAATCCGCCGCTAAGCAATAATTCGACATCACAAACCTGGCGCGGCGTCAGGTCCCAAGATGGCCACTCCTTCGAGTGCGCCTTTAGCTCCGCCGCCCGGGCGGGTTCCACGATGAGGTTGATCAATTCTCCGCCATGCGGAGCAATAAGATGACCTGTCGAAGTCAATTTCTGCGAACCTCCTGAGGTTCAGTGTTGTGAACTCGTCTTAAAAGCCCTAGCCAATCGAAGCAGCTTCTGAATCCTTGCGAGCCGTGGTGATGGAGACAAGTCTCAGGCTCCACCAGGGCTGGCTCTCGGTTTCTTGGCTGAACTCGGTGAATCAGCAAATGAGATTCCTTCCCGCAGCCAAAACAAAAATGTATGATGCTGATTTTAAATAACTTATATAAATATTATCAGAATCGTCGGCATTCGCGGGGATTACTCTGCAATCGGTTGCGCACACCCCACCATTTTCCAGGCCAACCCGCCTCGAAGTTGCGAGGATTCCTGCCCACATATTGATCTTCCAACGAGTTGCAACGATGCGAAAGTTACTATGGTTTGGCTGTGAGGGAATCTTGTGTCCAGTCATTCGACTAAACTGGAGTCAGCGGCTGGTTCAGCAGGCTCGGAATACAGTCTTCCCCTGACCTCAGTTGGCCAAGAAATGCCGCCGGGGACAACAGAACGGGATGGCAAACACACGTCTCAAACGTGTGCTTCTGGCGAGCAATGTATTCCGTATGGCAGCGCGCTTGCGCGTGAGAAGCGCCGCCATCCTCATGTATCACTCCGTGCTCGAAGATCCTGGGCAAGTCGCCAGCTCACTCGGCAGAATGATCCATGGCCGCCGGGTCTTCCAGGACCAGATGGAGTTGCTGGCCAAAGAATTCAACCCGGTTACACTCGACCATGTCCTGCGCTTCATTCGCGGCGAGGAAGACCTGCCGCATCGAGCCGTGGCGGTCACCTTCGACGACGGATATGCCGACAACTACGACGTCGCCCTGCCGATCCTGGAACAAGTGGGAGTCCCCGCCGCCTTCTATGCGACTGTCGATTGCGTGGAGAACCGCAGGCTACCCTGGCCAAGCCGACTGCGGTTCGCCTTCTTCACAACCCTCAAGTCTGCATGGCGGGACGATACTGGGAAGGTCTGGCCCCTTTCGACGCTGCAACAGAGGAGCGAGTCGTACCTGGCTGCTTGTGACCGGCTCGCGCAACTCGCCGGTGAGCAACAGGTGAAGTTGATCCTTCGTATCGAGTCAGATCTGGGACGGACCCTTCCGAAACAGTGCGGCCAATGGATGATGACCTGGGGACAGTTGCGCGGGCTTGCTCAGAAGGGTCACATTGTTGGTTCCCACACGATGACGCACCCGAATTTGGCTTATCTTGGTGTCGCAGACGCACGCTGGGAACTGGTCGAGTCGAAGCGGCGTCTGGAATTACAGATAGGTCAGACAGTCGCTCATTTTTCCTATCCGTGCCCAGCCTTAACACCCAACTGGTCCGATGTGACCACCGAGGAAAGCCGTTGCGCAGGTTATCAGACTGCGGTTACGACCAGCAGTGGACTCGTGGACCGGTACGACAATCCATTGGCGCTGAGACGCATCCCGCCCACCAAGAGCCTCGACGGAATGCGCTGGAATCTCGAAGCCGCGTTCGCCGGAAAATCCGTATAGCCGCCCGGCATTGGTCCCAATCCCCAGCGGAGTTCAATTGACTTGGCCAGAATCCTGGTTCTAGACGGACACAGCTCGGCCGGGTTGGCCTTTACCCGCTCTGCGGGTCGCGCCGGCCATTTTGTTGCGGTGGGCGCGAACCGTGGATTGTTTGCCCCCGCCAAGCTCTCCCGTTACTGCAACCTGGCTTTCGACTATCCGAGTTCCACTGAGAACTCGCAGGTCTTCCTCGATTCCATCCTCGATTTCGCTCGCGCCCAATCCATGGATCTCATCATTCCGATCACCGACTGGACTATTCAGCCGGTTTCCGAGCAACGTTCCCGGTTCCGAGGGATCTGCCGAGTGGGCCTCCCGCCGCATGAAGCTTTACTCACTGCCGCCGACAAGCACCGGACGTCAGAATTGGCAAGAGGCCAAGGCATCCAGGTACCCCGCTCGTGGCTGGTGAAAGGTACCGATGCCCTCGCAACCCTGAACGGTCTGACCTTTCCGCTCGTGGTGAAGGATCGCTTTTCCATGCGCTGGCAAGATGGAAAAGGAAAAGCGGGGGCCGTTTCGTACGCGTTCAACGAAGCCGAGCTGCGAATTATTGTGGAGAGCCGGCTGCGGGCGGGAGGCGATGTGCAAGTGCAGGAATTTGTGTCCGGAGCCGGCGTGGGAATTTCATTGTTCATCACCGCGGATGAGATGTTTCTTCCGTTTCAGTGGGAACGCGTTCGGGAAATCGATCCCAGGGGCTCGGCAAGCAGCGCGCGCAAGTCCGTCCCGCTCGACCGGAACCTGCTCGACCAAAGCTACCGGCTGTTGCAAGCAATCGGGTTTCAGGGCATTGCCATGGTGGAGTACAAGCGTTGGTCAGGCGGTATGGCGCTCATGGAAATCAACGGGCGTCCTTGGGGTTCGATTGGTCTGGCAATCGCCAGCGGCATCGACTACCCACGCTACTACATCGATGGGTGTTTACAAGGCACGCTCCCGCCGCACTCGATCGCGTATCGAGATGTAACCTGTCGCCGAGTGGTCGGTGAACTTACGCATTTGAGCAATGTGCGCAGAGGGAAGCCGGAGAACTGGCCCGGCGAATATCCTGAGTTCTGGAGCACTCTGGCGAAGGTGGCGATTCCCTGGTATCCCGGAATGCGTTATGACGATCTCTGGATTACGGACCCACGTCCCGGCCTGGCGCACCTTTGGAACTGGTTCCAAGTTCGAAGGAAGCCTTGATCCCGCTTAACCCCGATCGCGAGTCGGCGTCGCCTCTGAGATAAAGCGGGGGCTGAGTTCGTGGCGCACTTGGATTTCGACTGGCTCATACCCGAGCCTGTGCATCAAGGGTCCCCATGCGGCTTCGATAGAGGCAACCGCGTCGGGCGATAAGGTCTTCTTCCACCCGCCGGCGATGCCAGTTCGCACAAATGGCTTGTCGTGCCGGGTGTCTTTGGTCAATACCCATTTCTTGCCTTCCGTCATCTCAAGTTTGCGCATTCGCTCACAGGAGCTGAGCTCCACCGCTCTCTCGAGCGCCGGAAAGCTGGTGTCGATGGGAGGAAACGAGTTGTGGCGCAGAAACGAGCAGATGCGCTGCAACTCCCGGATTGGGTCTGTCTTCATATTCTCATAGCGAAGCAAGAGAAATTCCGGCCTGTCCTCGCGCAATGCGAGCCAACTCGATACATGGTCCGACCATGAGCCCCATTTCCGATCGAACTCCGCGGCAATAAAACGCCGAATGAACAGCTCCATGGGGTAGTTGTCGGGAAGGTTTCCGGCCTTGACGTTGTGGCGGTAGAACGAGACGGCCACGTCGCGGGGATCGCGCACGATGTAGATGATCCGCGAATACTGCGGCTCAAAACACTCGTGGCTCTTCAGGATCCTGGGGCGCGGCAGGTTGCGCATGCGGCGGTCAGGATTGAAGTAAATCTCCGGGATGCGTGATTCGATGTTCGCAAAAGTGGAAGGCTCATCCGGGTGGACCAGGTTGCTGATCAGGAAGCGGGTCCAGGTGTTCCCGGAGCGAGGGTACGATGCGATGAAAAGGTCGTCGTCAAAAACGGTGAGGTTGCGGCCGGCAAGCTGGGTTCCGGTAAGGACGTCTTTCACCTTGGAAACCGCTCCCCAGGCGCGTTGCAGTATGTCTGTCTGCGAGTCGGTCATTGATTCGACCT
>Ga0306921_10000065_pt1 | contig 70029 bp, 63 predicted proteins | sample sta12Cox44000080_FD_203760 | JGI IMG/M metagenome (GOLD analysis project Ga0306921, IMG submission 203760) | Lab enrichment of tropical soil microbial communities from Luquillo Experimental Forest, Puerto Rico - statoxic.12C.oxic.44.000.080 (v2)... | ecosystem: Environmental > Terrestrial >... | reverse complement strand
GGAAGCAGGCCGCGAGGATGTCCTCCTTGCCCTTGAAGTAGTAGAGCAGGTGACTCGGAGTCATGCGCGCGGCGCGCGCCACGTCGGCGAGCGTGGTGGCGGCAAACCCCTGCGCCAGCATGCGCTCGAGCAAGGCTTCGATGATCAGCTCGCGGCGGGTCTTCACCTTCCCTTCCAATTGGGCTTCCTCTTCTCCGCGAACGCCTTCGGCCCCTCGATGAAGTCGTCGCTGTAGATCATCTCGTGGATCGATTCGTACTGGTCGTTGTCGAGCGCGTGCCGCAGGTCGGGGATGTCGCGGCTCTGCATCACCGTCTCCTTGGACGCGCGAACGGAGAGCGGCGAGCACTCGAGGATCTGATCCGCCCAGGCGCGCGTGCGCTTCATCAGCTCGTCGTGCGGCGCGACGTCGGTGACGAAGCCGAGCTCCTTCCCTTCCTGCGCCGAGACGCGCCGGCCGGTGAGGATCATGCCCATCGCCTGCTTCAGCGGGATCATTCGCGGCAGCCGCTGCAGCCCGCCGGCGAGCGCCGCGAGGCCGACGCGCGGCTCGGGCAGCGCGAACACGGCCTTGTCGCTGGCGATGATCAGGTCGCAGGCGAGCGCGATCTCGAAGCCGCCGCCCATCGCCACGCCGTTCACCGCCGCGATCACGGGCTTGGTCATGCCGTAGCGGGCGGTGAGGCCGCCGAAGCCTTTCGCCGGCTGGCCGCGCATGTCGCCGCCCGAGGCCTGGTACTTGAGGTCGTTCCCGGCCGAGAACGCGCGGTCGCCCGCGCCGGTGATGATGCCGATCCAGAGCTCGTGGTCCTTCTCGAACTCGTCCCACAGCGCGGAGAGCTCGCGGTTCGCGGGCGGGTGCAGCGAATTCATCACCTCGGGCCGGTTCATCGTGACGATGAAGAGATGTCCGTCGCGCTCGGCCTTGCAGAACTCCGCCATCGGCTTCCTCCCGATTTTGAACGGCATTCTACATCCTGCTTCGGGTAGGATGCGCCGGCCCGCCCCGGGGCGGGCGGAGGCGGACGATGAACCTCGAGCAGCTCTTTTCGGTGAAGGGGAAGGTCGCCCTCGTGACGGGCGGTACGCGCGGGATCGGCATGATGATCGCGCGCGGCTTCGTGGAGAACGGCGTGCGCACTTACGTGTGCTCGCGCAAGAAGGACGCCTGCGCCCAGGCGGAAGCCGAGCTCGGCAAGCTGGGCAAGTGCCGCGCGATTCCCGCCGACCTCGCCACCGCGGAAGGCATCGCGCAGGTGGTGGGCGAGCTGTCCAGCCGTGAGCCGGCGCTGCACATCCTGGTGAACAATGCGGGCGCGAACTGGGGCGCGCCGCTCGACGAGTTCCCGGAGGCGGGCTGGGACAAGGTGATGGACCTGAACCTGAAGTCGATCTTCTTCCTCACCCGCGATCTCCTGCCGCTGCTGCGCAAGGCGGCGACGCACGCCGACCCCGCGCGCGTGATCAACGTCGGCTCGATCGACGGGCTGCACGTGCCGATCCTCGAGACCTACGCCTACTCGGCGGCGAAGGCGGCGCTCCACCACATGACGCGGGTGCTGGCGCGCAAGCTCGCGCCCGAGCACATCACCGTGAACGCGATCGCCCCCGGGCCGTTCGAGAGCCAGATGATGAAGTCGACGCTCGAGCGCTTCGGCGAGATGATCAAGAAGCAGAACCCGCGCGGCCGCATCGGCGAGCCCGAGGACATGGCGGGCACCGCGATCTACCTGGCCTCTCGCGCGGCCTCGTACGTGACGGGCACCGTGCTGCCCGTCGACGGCGGAAGCGTCACCACGATTTGAGCCCGCTCGACGACGCGGGGCTGCCCGCGTGGCTCGAGGCGCGCGGCCTGCTGCGCGCCGCGGGCGCACGGGTCGAGGCGGCCGGGGACGGCAACATCAACTGGGTGCGGCGCGTCGTCGCGGCCGACGGTGCACGGCTGATCGTGAAGCAGGCGCGCCCGGCGCTGGAGCGCTTTCCGGAGTACCGCGTCGACACCGAGCGCATCGTGTTCGAGGCGCGCTACATGGCGGTGCTGCGCCGCGAGGTGCCGGGCCAGGCGCGGGTGCTGCCGCGCGTGCTCTGCTTCGACGAGCCCGAACGCGCGCTCGTGCTCGAGGACGTCTCGCCCGCGGAGCGGCTCGACGCGCTGCTCGACGCGGGCCGCGCCTCGCCCGACACGCTGTTCGCGCTGGGCGAGTTCCTGGGCGCGGTGCACCGCGCCACCGCCAGAGACGCCGTGGGGCTCGCGCGCGAGTTCGCGAACGACGAGATGAGGCGACTGCACGGCGAGCACATCTTCACCCTGCCCTACGCGCCGAACGACTTCCCGATCGAGCCGCGGCTGCGCGCGCTCGCGGACGAGCTGCTCGCGAAGCCCGGGCTGCGCGCGCGGATCGCCGAGCTGCGCGCCCGCTACTACGAGTCGCGCGAGTCACTCGTCCACGGTGACGTGCAGGCTGGGAACGTGCTGGTGCAGGGCGAGCGCCCGCGGCTGCTCGACGCCGAGATCGCGCACGTGGGCGACCCCGCCTTCGACCTGGGACAGGCGCTCGCGCACGTGCACGTACACCGCGTGCGCAGCCGCGACGCCGAGCCGTGCGAGCGCTGCGAGAAGGCGCTGGTCGACGGCTACGCGCCGAGCCGTGAAGAGCTCGAGCGGGCGCGCGCCTACGCGGGCGTGGAGATCCTGCGCCGCGCGATCGGCGCCGCGCGGCTCCTCTTGCTCGGCACCACCGCGCGTGCCGAGCGGGCGCTCGAGCTCGGGGCGGCTCTGCTCGCCGGCCGGTAAGATCCGCGCATGGCCCGCGGTCTGCCCTCGACGGACGCGCTGCGCTCGTTCGCGAGCGTCGCTCGCGCGGGGAGCTTCAAGCGGGCTGCCGTCGAGCTGCATCTCTCCGCCTCGGCGCTCTCGCGCCAGATCCAGGGGCTCGAGCGGCATCTTGGCGTGGCGCTGTTCCGCAGGCTGAACCCCGGGATCGAGCTCACCGACGAGGGGCGGCGCTATCTCGATCAGGTGGAAGAGGTGCTCGCCAGGCTCGCCGACGCCCAGGAGCAGCTCCTGCCGCGGCGGCCGCTGCGCATCTCGGCGCTGGAGTCGTTCAGCGAGAGCTGGCTGGTGCCGCGGCTCGGCGAGTTCGAGCGCGCACACCCGGACGTCGAGCTCGAGCTCGAAGCCACGCTGCGCTACGCCGACTTCGCGCGCGACCCGGTGGACGCGGCGATCCGCTTCGGGCGCGGTCCCTGGGAGGGCCTCCACGCCGAGCCCCTGCTCGAGCTGGCGTTCTTCCCGGTGGCGAGCGCGGAGCTCTGCGCGGGCGATCCGGCGCTGCGCGCGCCCGCGGACCTGGCGCAGCATACACAGATCCATGTCGCCCAGACGCCCGGTGCCTGGGCGGCCTGGCTGGCCGCCGCCGGCGTGCCCGAGCTCCAGCCGCGCCGCAGCGTGACCTACGATCACGTCGGCCTCGCGCTCGCCGCCGCGGAAGCGGCGCAAGGCGTCGCGCTGTCGACGCCGCTGCTGTGCGGACGGCGGGTCGAGGAGCAGCGGCTGGTGCGGCCGTTCGCGCTCGAGGTGCGCTCCGCCGAGACCTACCACTTCGTGTGCCGGCCGGAGGAGCGGGACGAGTGGCGGATCGCCGCCTTCCGGGAATGGCTGCGCACGCAGCTCTCGGATGCGTTCGGCGCAACTGCAGATGTGAAATGAGCGTTTGCCCGGCCGCGGGGCCGGTGCGAACGTCGGTCGGATGCGACAGCTCAGCTGCGTCTCCGCGGGAAAGATCGAGTGGCGCGAGCTTCCCGATCCCGCGCTCGGCGGCGACGGCGAGGCGCTGGTGCGGCCGCTCGCGGTCGCGCGCTGCGACATCGACCGCCCGCTCGCCTCCGGGCTCCTGCCGCTGCGCCGTCCGTTCGCGCTGGGCCACGAGTGCGTGGGTGAGGTGACCGCCCTCGGCGACGGCGTGCACGGGCTCGAGCTCGGCCAGCGGGTGGTGGTCTCGTTCCAGGTCTCGTGCGGCGGCTGCGGGCGCTGTCGGGCGGGCCACACCGCGCTGTGCGAGCGGCTGCCGACGCTGTCGGACTACGGCATGGAGCCACTCTCCGGCGTCGAGTACGGCGGCATGCTCTCGGACGCGATCCGCGTTCCGTTCGCCCGCGCCATGCTCCACCCGGTCCCGCAGTCGCTCGATCCAGTCGAGCTCGCGAGTGTCTCCGACAACGCCACGGACGGCTGGCGCGCGGTCGCGCCGCACCTCGCCGCGAGCCCGGGAGCCGAGCTGCTGGTGGTGAGCCACGGCGTGGACAGCATCTCGCTGTACGCGCTGCAGGCGGCGCTGGCACTGGGCGCGAGCGGCGTCGACTTCGCCAGCGCGGACCGCACGTTGCTCGACCACGCGGAGAGGCTGGGCGCACGGGGCCTGGCCACCGACTTCGCGAAGCCCGCGCGCAGCTACCCGATCGTCGTCGACGCGGGACTGACTCCGGCCGGGCTGGCCTACGCGCTGCGCGCGACCGAGCCCGAGGGCGTGCTGCAATCGGTGAGCTACTACCCCGGCCGGGCGGTGGAGCTGCCGCTCGTGCGCATGTACACGCTGGGGATCCGCTTCCAGGTCGGTCGCTGTCACGCCGCGGCCCAGATCCCCGAGGTGCTGAAGCTCGTCGCCGCAGGCCGGCTGCGTCCGGGCGCCGTCACGACGCGCGTGGTCGACTGGGAGGACGCGCCCGCCGCGTGGCTGGAGCCGGCGACGAAGCTGGTCGTGCGGAGGGCGTAGCGAGCGGGTAAGCTGCGCCTCCCGATGCAGCTGAGCGAGGCGGTGGAGGCGACGAGCGACGAGGCCGCCGGGCTCGCAGCCGCCGCGGACGAAGAGCGCTTCGGCCTCGAGGTCCGGCGCAGCCTGCCGCGCAACTACGCCTGCCATCTCTTTCACGGCCTGTTCGGCCAGACCGGCTTCCGGCTGGTCACGGCGCCGACCTTCCTCCCGGCCTACGTGCACGCGCTCTCCGGCGGGTCGGCAGTCTGGGTCGGGATCGCGCGCGCAGCTCAGTCGCTGGGTCAGTGTCTCTCGCCGCTCTTCTCCGTGACCGTGATCGAGCACCGCCGCCGGGTCCTGCCGGTGGCGCTGCGGGTCGGGTCGCTGGTGCGGCTGCAGGTGCTCGGCATGGGCCTGGCGGGCTTCTTCCTCGGCAGTGGCCAGAACCTGGTGGCGGTGTGCGTCTTCCTCGCGCTGTTCGGGTTCTTCATGGGCATGCAGGGAGTGGTGTTCAACTTCCTGCTCGCCAAGGTGATCCCGCTCGAGCTGCGGGGGCGGCTGTCGGGGCTGCGCAACGCGCTCGCGGGCATCACCTCGTCGACGGTCGGGTATCTGGCGGGCGCCTGGTTCGTGGAGCGCAACACCTTCGGCAATGGCTACGCCACGACCTTCCTGGTCGCATTCCTGCTGACCGAGTGCGGCCTGCTGGTGATGATGCTGATCCGCGAACCCGACTCGCCAGCGGTGCGCGAGCGCACACGCGTGGGCTCGCGCCTGCGCGACCTCGCGCCGCTCCTGCGGGCGGACCCGAACTTCGCCGTGTTCCTGCTGGCGGGCGTGCTCGCGAGCCTCGGCCGGCTGGCGATGCCCTACTACGTGCTCTACGCCCAGGAGCGGCTGGCGATCGGCGGGCGCGAGCTGGGCGTGCTGACGGCGTCCTTCCTGCTGGCGTCGTCGGTGCTGAACCTGTTCTGGGGCGTGGTCGCGGACCGCATGGGCTCGCGCGCGGTGTTCCTCGGGTCGCTGGCGGTGTGGATCGCCGGCACGCTGGCGCTGTTCGTGACCCAGAGCTTCCTCGCGCTGAACGCCGTGTTCGCCGCGATCGGCTGCGGCTTCGGCGGCTTCCAGATGGCGCAGCAGATCCTGGTGCTCGAGTTCGGCCGCCGCGAGGACCTGCCGCTGCGCATCGGCGCCGCGAACTCGACCACCGAAGCCATGGGCGTGATCGCGCCCCTCGCCGGCGGGCTGATCGCCACCTGGTTCTCGTTCAGCGCGGTGTTCGCCTGCGCCATCGCCTTCAAGCTCGCGGCGGCGCTGCTGGTGCAGCTCCGCCTGCAGGAGCCTCGCGCGAGCCTGCGGGGGGCGGTCGGGTAGACTTCGCAGCGTGCCGTCCCACAGGCGATGGTCGCTCGCGCTGGCCGGCGCCCTCTGGCTGGCCCTCACGCCACAGGTGCACGCGGACGCAGCGTCCGAGACCAGCCCCGGCGCGAATCCGAACGCGCCCGCGCCCGCCGAGGCGCAGCCGGAGACGATTCCGGCACCCGAGATCGCGAGCCGCGCGGAGACCGCGAAGAGCCTGATCCAGCAGGTCGGCGAGCAGGCCCTCGAGGACCCGGTCCGCAAGGAGATCGAAGACAAGCTCCCCGAGATGGCCGCGAAGCTGCGCGAGCGGCGGACGCGCGCAGACGAGCTGACTGGCGGGCTGGCCACTCCAGCTGGGCTGAACGAGGTCGACAACGAGTGGCGCGCGCGCGCCACCCGCCTCGCCGACTGGCGGCTCGCGCTCACCCACACAGCGCAGATCCTCGAGGCCCAGCGAGCTGACCTGACCGAGGAGCGGGAGCTGTGGGAACGCACGCGCGCTGCGGCGACTTCGGGCGCGCTGCCGCAAGAGACCATTTCGCGCGTCGACGAGACGGTCGCCGGCCTGCGCGCCGGCGAAGCCAAGCTGCGCGCCCGGATCGCCTCCATCCTGGTGCTGCAGAACCAGGTGGCCGAAGAGGAGACGATCGTCGACGACGTGCTCGACCGGGTGGCGAAGCGCCGCGCGGACCTCAACAAGGTGTTGTGGACGCGCGACTCACCGCCGCTCTGGAGCGCGGCGGCATGGGTGGCCCCGAAGGGGGTCCCCACCCTGTCGGACGGGATCCGGGAAGCGGTCGGGCGCCGCGTCGAGCTCTTGCTCGAGTTCTCCGGCCCCGCGATCCAGCGGATCGAGGCCCAGGTCGCTGTATTCGTGGCAGTGCTGCTCGCGATCGTGGCCGCGCGCCGGCGTGTGCGCGCGGCGGCCGCGGCGCAAGTCGACGCGGCGCTCACCGTCCCGACTCGCGTCGTCGACCGGCCGATCTCTGCGGCGATCGTGGTCGCGCTGCTCTCGGTGAACTGGTTCCTGCCGCGTGCGCCCGGGCTGCTCGCGGAGATCCAGGGCGTGGTGCTGCTCGTGCCCGTGGTGCGATTGCTGCCGGAGGAGCTGTTCACCGCGCTGCGTCCCGGGCTGGTGACGCTCGCGGTGTTGTTCGTGGCAGGCTCGGTGCGCGGCATGTTCGGGGCGGTGCCGCGGGCGGAGCGGCTGATGATGCTGCTCGAGACCGGCGGCATGTTCGCGCTGCTGGTGTGGCTCCAGCGCCCGGCGCTCGCCAACCGGCTGCGCTCGATCGGCCGCTTCGGCACGGCGGTGCTGCCGCTTGCGCGTCTCGCGCTGCTCGTCACCGTGGCGTCGCTCGCGGCGAACGTGCTCGGGCTGGTGCAGCTCGCGCGGCTGTTGCTGCGCACAGTGCTGATCAGCCTCTACGCGGCGGTCGCGATCTACGCGCTCACGCGCTTTGCGGGGGGCGTCGTGACGGCGATCGTGCGCAGCGACGCGGCGCGCAGGCTGCGCTCGCTCCGCGACCACGGCGAGCTGGTGCGCCGGCGGACGTTGAACGCGCTGCAGTGGTTCGCCGCCTTCTCCTGGGTGGTGAGCGTCCTGCGTGTGCTCGGCGTCGAGGACGCCGTGCGCAACGCGCTCACCAGCGCCTTCGCCGCGAGGCTCGAGGTGGGCACGGTCTCGGTCTCGCTGGGCAACCTGGTCGCGTTCGTGCTCTGCCTGTGGCTGGCGAACCAGGTGTCGCGCTTCGTCCGCTTCGTGGTCGAGGAGGACGTGATGCCGCGCGTCGCGCTGCCGCGCGGCGTCCCCGCGGCGATCTCGACCGGCCTGCACTACGCGATCTTCGGCTCCGGCGTGCTGATCGCGATCGGCGCGGCCGGTGTCGACCTGTCGAAGTTCTCGCTGCTGGCCGGTGCGCTCGGCGTCGGCATCGGCTTCGGCCTGCAGAACGTGGTGAACAACTTCGTCTCGGGGCTGATCCTGCTGTTCGAGCGGCCGGTGCAGACGGGAGACCAGATCCAGGTGGGCGACGTCGCCGGCGAGGTGAAGCGCATCGGCATCCGCTCGAGCACGGTGCGCACGGGCGAAGGCGCCGACGTGATCGTGCCCAACGCGACCCTGATCTCGGACCGGGTGGTGAACTGGACGTTCTCGGACCGGCTGCGGCGCGTCGACCTGGCGGTCCGCGTCGGCTACGGCAGCGATGCGGTCAAGGTGCTGGCGCTCCTGCTCGAGACGGCGCGCGCCAATCCCGACGTGCTCTCGCTGCCCGAGCCCGCCGCCCTGTTCAGCGGGTTCGCCGACAGCTCGCTCTCGTTCCAGCTCCAGGTGTGGTGCCGGATCGAGCTGGGCGGAGCGGTCAGGAGCGCGCTCGGGGTGGCGCTGCTGGGGGCGCTGCGCAGCGCCGGGATCGAGATCCCCTTCCCGCAGCAGGACGTGCACCTGAAGGTCGATTCGGGCGGTCGAAGCGTTTGAAACTGCTCGCCGGACCGTGTTAATAAGATTCAACTGGTCGGTCCAGTGGGGTAGGAAAAATGCACGAAAGCACGGTACGGCCGGTCCGCCGTTCTCGGGCCGAATCCAAGGAGGCCACCCGCCAGGCGCTGCTGCGGGCCGGGCTCGAGGAGCTGGTGGAGCACGGCCTCGACGTGCCCAGCCTCGACGCCATCTGCGCCCGGGCCGGCTTCACCCGGGGCGCGTTCTACGTGCATTTCAAGGACCGCGAGGACTTCTTCGTCGCGGTCATGGACTGGGCGCTGTCGGGAATCCTGCTGGGTGTGATGGGCGCCAACGGGCAGACCGACCTGCACTCCGCGATCGCGCGCTTCTCGCACTACATGACCCAGCGCGAGTGGCCGCTCGTGGGCAAGTATCCGATCGCGTCGCACAGGCTCATCGAGGCGATCTCGCGCTCGGAGCAGCTGAAGGCGCGCTGGGCCGAGGTGTTCCGCAAGATCGTCGAAGGCATGGCGGCGCTGGTCGAGCGCGCGCAGCAGAAGGGCGAGGCGCGCGCGAGCCTCGACCCCCAGATGGCCGCCGAGGCGATCGTCACGCTGGGCCTCGGCGCGATGAACCTGCAGGACACCAGCGTCACCTTCGCCGAGGAGCGGATGGTGAAGTCGGTGATGGCGCTGCTGGCCGACTGAGCCCGCCGGGCTCTGGCAGGAGCCCGCGAATTCGGCTGCAATCCGCGCGGCGATGAGGCGCGGGGGGCTTCGAGACCGGGCGGATACGCACGCTGGAGCGCGGGCGTGAGCCGCTCTTCGGCCATCGCGGGAGCGGTGCTGTTCGCGCTGGGCCTGGCGATCTTCGCCTGGAAGACGCTCGTCCTACACCTTCCCGTGTTGCCTTCGAACGTCGAGAACCTGTGGCGCGTCGAGCTCGAGGTCGACGCGCGCGGGACCGGCGAGCGCGGCAGCGTGCGCGCGGCTCTGCCCGACACGGACCAGCAGCAGGAGATCTTCGACGAGCGCCAGACGAGCGATCGGCTGGTGTTCACCATCCGCACCGCCAAGGGACAGCGCACGGGCGTGTGGAGCGGGAAGTTCGATGGCGTCCACAACCTGACCCACGCGTTCCGGGTCCAGCTCTCGGAGCTGCCGCTGCCGCTGCCGACCGACCTGTCGCAGCAGCCGCCGCCCGAGATCGCCGACTCGTATCTCCATCCCAGCGCCCGCTTCCCGTCCGAGGCGCCCGAGATCAAGGACCTGCTCGCGAACGTGGCGCCTGCCAATCCCAGCGACCCGCTGGGGCAGATGCGCACGCTGCTCAGCTACGTGACCGACGAGATCCTGACCGCGAACTCCGGCAGCGACGACGCGCTGATCACCCTGGCCGCCGGCGAGGGCAGCCAGGCGGGCAAGGCGCGGCTGTTGATCGCGCTCTTGCGCGCGGCCGGCTTCCCCGCGCGCATCGCCGCCGGCCTGCACCTGCAGCCGACGAAGAACGGCAAGGAGTCGGTCTGGGCCGAGGCGTGGGTGGGCGGCCAGTGGATCTCGCTCTCGCCCTCGCTGGGCTTCTTCGGCTCGCGTCCCCCCGACATCGTGCTGCTGCACAGCGGCAGCGCCACGCTGATCGAAGAGACCGGGCTCGACGCCATGACCTACCGCTACCGCGTGCTGCGCGAATCGCTGCGGCCCGAGGAGGTGGCGTCGTTCATGGTGCCCTCCAACCCGGTGCTCGCCGCGGTCTCGCTCTATCGCCTGCCGGTGGGCTCGCAGCAGGCGCTGCGCATCCTCTTGGTGTTCCCGATCGGGGCGCTGATCATCGCGGTGATCCGCAACCTGATCGGCGTGCGCACCTTCGGCACCTTCATGCCGCTCCTGATCTCGCTGGCGCTGCGCGAGCTGCCGCTCGGGCTGGGGCTCGCGCTGGTCGGGTCGGTGATCGTGCTCGGCGTGTTCTCGCGGCTCCTGCTCGAACGCCTGCAGCTGCTGCTGGTGCCGCGGCTCGGCGTGCTGCTCTGCCTGGTCGTGCTCGCGATCACCGCCCACTCGCTGCTCGGCAGGACCTACGAGGTGAAGGACCTGTTCGCGAGCGTGCTGTTCCCGGTGGTGATCATGACCATGCTGATCGAGCGCTTCTCGATCACCACCGCCGAGGAGGGGCTGCCGAGCGCGCTGCGCCGGCTGGCGACTTCGACCGCCGCCGCCATCTGCGTCTACCCGATTTTCCGCATCGCCGCGCTCGAGCACCTGATGTTCGGCTTCCCGGAGCTGGTGATCTCGGTGATGGGCGTGCTGATCTGGATCGGCGGCTACACCGGCTACCGGGCGAGCGAGCTCTGGCGCTTCCGCGGGCTGCTCGACTCGCGCGAGGACGAGCAGCGGTGACGATCGGCGGGCGGCTGCGCCGGCTCGGCGTGCTCGGCATCAACCGCCGCAACTCCGTCTACACCTCGCGCTGGAACCGCCGCGAGCACTACCCCAGCGTCGACGACAAGCTCGAGACCAAGCAGCTCCTGCGCGCGGCGGGCATCCCGACCGCACCGGTGCTCGCGGTGGCGCGCGTCTACTCCGAGGTGCGCCAGATGCTCGACGCGCTGGACGGACGCGACTCGTTCGTGATCAAGCCCGCGCACGGCGCCATGGGCAACGGCGTGCTGGTGGTGCTGGAACGCGAAGGCGACTGGTTCCTGCGCACCGGCGGACAGTGGCTCGACCGGCGCGCGCTCTCGTACCACTCGGAGAGCATCATCTCGGGCGCATACGCGCTGGGCGGCCAGCCCGACGTGGCGTTCGCCGAGGAGCGGCTGCGCGCGCATCCGGACCTGGACGAGATCGCGACCGCCGGCGTCCCCGACGTGCGCGTGGTGGTCTTCCGCGGCGTGCCGGTGATGGCGATGACCCGGCTGCCGACCAGCCGCTCGCGCGGCCGCGCGAACCTGCACCAGGGCGCGGTGGGGGTCGGCGTGGAGCTCGACTCCGGCGTCACCAGCTTCGCCGTCTGCAGCGGGCGCTCGACCGCGGTGCACCCCGACACCCAGCGCGCGGTGCTCGCGCGCAAGCTGCCCGAGTTCGAGCGCGTGCTCGAGATCGCGGTGCGCGCGAGCGACCAGACGGCGCTCGGCTACGTCGGCGCGGACGTGGTGGTCGACGCGGTGCGCGGGCCGCTCGTGCTCGAGCTGAACGCGCGTCCCGGGCTCGCGATCCAGCTCGCCAACCGCGCCGGGCTGGTGCCGCGGCTCCAGGAGGTCGAGCGCCGGCTGCGGCCCGACCTGCCCTGGGCCGAGCGCATCGCGCTCGGGCGCGAGATCGCGCGGCGCGCGCGCGGCGGGGAGCTGGCGTGAGGATGGCGCGGCGGATCGCGCTGCTCGCGGGCACGCTCGCCGCGCTCGCGCGCGGTCGCGCCCAGGCGGTCGAGCCGCCGACGCCACGGCCGCGCGCGCCGTCCTTCGATTTCCACGTCGAGGCGCGCATCGTGCCGAGCGAGCGCACCGCGCACGTCACGCTCGAGCTGGGCAGGGGCGCGGAGCACGTGCTGTGGCTGCGCTTCCGCATCGATCCCAAGCGCCAGCTCCTGTTCCGCGGCGACGGCGAGGTCAAGACCGAGGGCGCGCACGTGACCTGGACCCCGCCGCGCAGCGGCGGGAAGCTGACCTACGTGTTCCGCATCGACCACCTGCGCGACGCGCGGCGCTACGACGCCCGCTGCGCCAAGAACTGGGCGATCTTCCGCGGCGAGGACCTGGTGCCTCACGCGCGGCTGCGCGTCAGCGGCGGCGCGCGTTCGCGCACGCGGCTCCTGTTCAAGCTGCCCGAGGGCTGGTCGATCGTGACTCCCTACGGGAAGCTCCACAGCGGCGAGTACCGCGTGCAGCACCACCGCCACTTGAACCGGCCCACTGGCTGGATGATCGCCGGCGACCTCGGCGTGCTGCGCGAGGAGGTCGCGGGAGTCAAGGTGGCGATCGCGGGTCCGCGCGCGATGGGCGTGCGCCGCGAGGACATGCTCGCGCTGCTCCACTGGACCCTGCCGACGCTGCGCGAGATCCTCGGAGCTCTCCCGGAGAGGCTCACGGTCGTCTCCGCCTACGACCCGATGTGGCGCGGCGGCCTGTCGGGCCCCGACTCGCTCTTCATCCACGCGCACCGCCCGCTGATCACCGAGGACGGACCGAGCCCGCTCCTCCACGAGGTGATGCACGTGGCGCTGGGCGTGCGCCCGGGAAACGACGGGGACTGGGCGATCGAAGGCCTGGCGCAGTACTACTCGCTGGAGCTCCTGGCGCGCTCCCACACGATCTCGCCCGAGCGCGCCCAGCGTGCTTACGACGCCCAGGCGCTGCGCGGCAAGGAGGCCGTGCACCTGCGCTCCAAGTCCGTCTCGGGCGCCGGGACCGCGCGCGCCCTCACCGCGCTGCGAGCCCTCGACCAGGAGATCCGCGACGCCACCCACGGCACCAAGAGCCTCGACGACGTCGCCCGAGTCCTCGTCGTCGAAGGCGGCGTCATCACCACCGACCGCATGGAACAGATCAGCGAGCGAGTGTCAGGCACCGACCTCTCTGGGTTCTTCAAGTCCCAGATCCCGTGACTGATTGACTACGCTCGCCTGCGGCTCGCTGCGCGCTCCGCTTGCGGCCTCGCTCAGGGCGGCCCTCGCTCGGCCTCGCCGTATCGATCTGATTGCTCGAGAAGAGAAGACCATCGGACGCGGAAGAGAAGCACGCGCTGCCCGAGCCGATCGCCGCGGCTCCAAATTTTGTATGCAGCAGCGAGTGAAGTTTCACGAGCGCGGCCGCGCTGAACCCAGAGCGCGCGAGCAGCCACTACGCTCGCCGCAGCGCGCTCCGCTTGCGGCCTCGCTCAGGGCGGCCCTCGCTCGGCCTCGCCGTATCGATCCGATTGCTCGAGAAGAGAAGGCCATCGGACGCCGAAGAGAAGCACGCGCTGCCGAGCCGATCGCCGCGGCTCCAAATTTTGTATGCAGCAGCGAGTGAAGTTTCGCGAGCGCGGCCGCGCTGAACCCAGAGCGAGCGTGCAGCGTACTCGCGACCGCGAGCGGCGGGTTCTGCGCGGAGCGCGACGCGCAAGGATCCATCAACGAAACTCTGGGATGACTTCTCCGGCCATCAGCTCGATGTGCTCGTCCGCCCACTCCGGCGGCAGCCCCGGCGGCAGCGTCCAGCCGTAGAAGCGGTCGACCGGCAGCTGTGCGCGGTAGCCGCGGATCGCCGCCACCGCCTGCTCGGGCCGGACGATCGCGATGCCCCGTGCGCGCAGCTCGGCCGCGTCGCGGACCGGCGTGGCGACGCTCATGCCCGCCTCGCCGAACCACTGCGCGTAGAGATTGATCTGGTAGAGGAAGTGGGCCTCGGCCTCGCGCCAGCGCCGCTCCGGGTCGCGCGCCACCACGAGCCAGGTGATCCCCGCGGCCAGCTCCTGCTGCGCGGGGTCGCGACCCAGCCGCTCGAGCTCGCGCCGCCACACGTCCACGAGCGGGGCCACCGGCCCGGTGGCGATGAAGCCGTCGCCCAGCCGCGCGGCGCGCTTCACCGCGGGCTCGCTGAAGCCGCCCATCCAGATCCGCAGCGGGCGCTGCACCGGCAAGGGCGTGAGACACACTTCGGTGTAGCGGTGGAAGCGCCCGGCGGAGCTCAGGGTCTCGCCCGCGAATAGCCGGCGCAGCAGCGGCACCACCTCTTCCATGCGCGCGGCGCGCTCGCGCGCGGGCACGCCGAAGCCGGTGAACTCGCCCTTGCGGTAGCCGCCCGCGACGCCGAGCTGGAAGCGCCCGTTGGAGGCGACGTCGACGGTCGCGGCGTCCTCGGCCACGCGCAGCGGGTCGTGCAGCGGAAGCAGGAGCACGCTGGTGCCGATCTGGATCGTGCGCGTGCGGGCCGCGATCGCACAGGCCAGCGGCAGCATCGACGGCGTGTAGCCGTCGGCGATGAAGTGGTGCTCCGACAGCCAGACGTCGTCCCAGCCGAGCGCCTCGGCGCGCGCGATCTGCGAGAAGATCCCCTCGTACAGCGCCGCCGGGTCCTGCCGCCACTGCGGCGGGTTGCGGAAGTCGTACCAGAGGCCGAAGCGCAGCCGGCGGGCCACGCCTCACTCCTGGAGGCGCTTGATCAGCCGCAAGAGCCGCCCGCGCTCCACCACCACGCTCATCGCGAGCATGCCGGTCACCACCGCGAACAGCCCCAGGAACACGCGCATCAACAGCACCATCACCCCGGTCGAGAACTGCATGTTGCGCTCGAGCGCGTGCAGCAGGCGCGCCTCGGTCGGCGTCTGCGGGTCGGTGTGCTCGATCATCTGGTAGCCGCGCTCGAACAGGAAGGCGAGCTCGGCCACCGGACCGTCGAAGCCGGGGCTCTTGCGCGGGTCGCCGTGAGGGTCGAAGCGCAGCAGGCCCCAGGTGGTGTAGCCGGCTCCGAGCAGCGAGAGCACGAGCCCGCCGATCGCGAACCAGCGCTGGCTGCCGCGCACGCGGGTCAGGAAGCGCGAGTCGCGGTCCGAGAGCTCCGCCACGGCGCTCAGCCCTTCTTCCAGCCGAAGCGGCCCAGGTCGATGCGCTCCCGCGCATCGAAGCGCACGCCTTCGCGCTCGAGCAGCCGGCGCTGCACCTGTTCGGCGCCGGCGAAGCCGCGCGCGGAGATCCGGCCCTGCGCGTTCACCACCCGCTGCCACGGCACGCGCTTCCCCGTGTCGGGAAGCGCGTGCAGCGCGTAACCGACCAGGCGCGCGGCGCCTCCAAGCCCTGCGACGCGCGCGACCTGTCCATAGGTCGCCACGCGGCCCGTGGGGATGCGGCGCACCACGGCCCAGATGCGCTCGTACGACTTCGACTTCACACCCACCCCCGCGCGGGATTTTGACACGAGGGTATGCTCTCATAACAGCCCCCGCCGGCCCCGGCGGGCGCCGTGAGGAGGCTCGATGAGCCAGCCCAGCGAGCGCGACGTCCTCGACGCGCTCCGTCCCATCCAGGATCCGGATTTCAAGCGCTCGATCGTCGATCTGGGCTTCGTGAAGAACCTGCGCATCGACGGCGGCCGCGTCTCGTTCGCGATCGAGCTCACCACGCCCGCCTGCCCGGTGAAGGAGCGCTTCGAGGGCGAGGCCCGCGCCGCGGTGGCGAAGCTGCCCGGCGTGACCTCGGTCGAGGTCTCGATGACCGCGCAGACCCGCGGCTCCGCCCACGCCTCGCGCCCCGAGGGCCTCGAAGAGGTGAAGAACGTGATCGCGGTGGCGAGCGGCAAAGGCGGCGTCGGCAAGTCGACGGTGGCCGTGAACCTGGCGCTCGCGCTGGCGGAGTCGGGCGCGAAGGTCGGCGTGCTCGACTGCGACGTCTACGGGCCGTCGATCCCGCTGATGCTGCACATCTCGGGGCGCCCGCAGGTGACCCCTGACAAGAAGATCCACCCGCTCATGAGCTACGGGCTCCGGCTGATGTCGATCGGCTTCCTCGCGGGCGAGAACGCGCCGGTGATCTGGCGCGGGCCGATGGTGCACGGGATCATCCGCCAGTTCCTCTCCGACGTGAAGTGGGGCGAGCTCGACTATCTGGTGCTCGACCTGCCGCCGGGAACGGGCGACGCGGCGCTGACCATCTGCCAGACGGCGCCGCTGGCGGGCGCCGTGATCGTCACCACCCCGCAAGAGGTCTCGCTGATCGACGCGCGCAAGGGCCTGCAGATGTTCCGACGCGTGAACGTGCCGGTGCTCGGCATCGTCGAGAACATGAGCTGGTTCGAGTGCGACGGCTGCGGCAAGCGCCACGCGCTGTTCGGCGAGGGCGGTGCCGAGCGCGCGGCGCGCGAGCTCGAGACCGACGTCCTGGGCCGCGTGCCGCTGCAGCCCGACGTGGTCGCCGCCGGCGATGCGGGCAAGCCGACCATGGTCTCCGCGCCCGACTCGCCCGCGGCGCGCGAGCTGCGCGCGATCGCCGGCCTGGTGGCGCGCAAGCTCTCGCTGCTCAACGCGGAGGCACCGCCGGTGCTCGGCACGAACATCGAGTGGGTGAACACGCCCTGATGAAGGTGCTGCGCTGGGACGAGTCGGCGCGCGCGTTCTCGCCCGACAAGATGAACAAGGTCGGGCTGTTCGAGAGCGAGCGCTTCTTCCTGGACCTGTACTGTCTCGAGCCCGGTCAGGGCCAGAAGCCGCACGCACACGAGGGCTGCGACAAGGTCTATCTCGTGGTCGAAGGGCGCGCCCGCGTGCAGATCGGCGCCGAGACGCGCGCGCTCGTCGCCGGCGAGTGCGTCTTGGCGGCGTCGGGCGAGGTGCACGGGCTCCTGAACGACTCGAGCGCGCGCGCCGTGGTCCTGACCTTCATGGCGCCCAAGCCCGGGAAGCACTCATCCACCCAGTCGCACTGACGATCGCGGGCTCGGATCCGACCGGCGGCGCCGGGCTGCAGCTCGATCTCCAAGTGTTCGCGCTGCACGGCGTGCACGGCATGGCGGTGCCGACCGCGCTCACCGTGCAGACGACGCAGGGCGTGAAGCGGTCGAGCCCGGTGTTCCCGAGCGTGGTCGCCGAGCAGCTGCTCGCGCTCTTCGCCGACCTGCCGCCGCGCGTGCTGAAGCTGGGGATGCTCGCCACCGACGACATCGTGCTCGCGGTCGCGAACGCGCTCGACCGCTTTCCGACGCCGCGCGTGGTGGACCCCGTGTTCCGCGCCAGCGACGGCACCTTCCTCTTGGAGCAGCGGGCGCTCGGCAACCTGGTCGAGCGGCTGGTCGTGGGCGCGCTGCTGGTGACGCCGAACCTGCCCGAAGCCGAGGCGCTCACGGGAGAGCGCGATCCCGAGCGGGCGGGCGCGGCGTTCCTCGAGCTCGGCGCAGAGGCGGCGCTGGTGAAGGGCGGTCACGCCGACGGCCCGGCGGACGACTACCTCGCGGTGCGCGGCGCGCCCGGCGTCTGGCTGCGCGGCGAGCGCGCGCCCGTCGGACCGGTGCACGGCACCGGCTGCGCACTCTCGGCGGCGATCACCGCGCGGCTCGCGCGCGGCGAGCCGCTCGAAGCGGCGGCGCGGGGCGCGAAAGCCTGGGTCGCCCGCGCGATCGCGGGCGCGCGCGCGCTCGGCAAGGGCGCGCGCCTGCTCGCGCTAGCGCCCGAGCGTGAATGACGCCTCCTTCTGCAGCTTGTCCATGAACGGCTGGCCGTAGGCGTCCTCGGGGCTCTCGCGCACCAGCCGGTCCAGCACGTGCGCGTCCTTGCCGACGAGGATGCGCCAGCGCTCCTCGCGCACGCCGTCGAGGATCACCGCGGCGGCCTCGGCCGCGGTCATGGGGGCAGCGTCGCGGAAGTTCTCGCCGATCGCGACCAGCGCCTGGCGGATCTGGTCGTTGGTCGCGCCACCGACGGGGAAGCCCGCGCGCTCGATCCGCTCTCGCGCCTCGGCGATCTGCTCGTCGTCCATCTCCTTCGGGTCGCGGCCGAGGATCTTGCCCGAGTTGATCACGATCGAGGTGCCGATGTGGCCCGGCATCACCACCGACACTTTGATGTGTGGCGCGTTCAGCTTGAAGTCGTTGATCAGCGCCTCGCTGAAGCCCTTCACCGCGAACTTCGCCGCGCTGTAGGCGGTGTGCGCGGAGTTCGGCCCGAGCGAAGCCCAGAAGCCGTTCACGGAGCTGGTGTTCACCAGGTGGGCCTCACGACTCTTGAGCAAGAGTGGCAGGAACGCGCGGCTGGTGTAGTAGACGCCGCCCCAGCACACCGCGAAGGTCTTCTCCCACTCCTCGCGGTCGTCGCGCACGAAGCTGCCGCCGCCGCCGATGCCGGCGTTGTTGAACAACAGGTCGACGTGGTCGGTGCCGTGCTCGCTCGCGACCGCGTCGCGGAACGCCAGCACCTGGCGCTCGACCGAGACGTCGGCGAGATGGGTGGTGACCCGCACCTTGGCGCCGCGCGCGAGACAGAGCGAGCGCGTCTGCGCCATGTTCTCTTCCGAGACGTCGCACATCGCGACGTGCCCACCCGCGTCGGCGAGCTGCCGCGCCAGCTCGCGCCCCATCCCCGTTCCACCGCCGGTGACGACGGCGATCTTGCCCGCAAAGCTCTTCATCCGCGCAGTCTACCGCGCGGACGTGGCATGATGCCGGGACGGGAGGACACGCGATGGCCGAGCCGACCGGACAGTCCCAGCTGATGGCCGAGCTGATGCAGCGGATGGCGAGCGGGCAGGTCCCCGACGACGTTCCGGCGCTGCGCCGCATGCTCGACGACTTCGCGCCGCTCCTGAACATGGATCCGCCCGATATCGGCGCGATCCACGAGGACGTGCTGCTGCGCGAGGTCGGCGGCGCGCGCGTCTGCGCGGACGTGCTGGTGCCGTCCGGCGCGGGACCGCACCCGGTGCTGGTGTACCTGCACGGCGGCGGCTGGGTCGCGGGCAGCCCGCGCACCCATCGCAAGCTCGGGCTGCGCTTCGCCGAGGCGGGCCATCTGGTGGTGAACGTCGACTACCGGCTCGCGCCCGAGGCGCCCTTCCCCGCTCCGTTCGAGGACTGCGTCTTCGCGGTGCGCTGGGCGGTGCAGAACGCGGCGCGCTGGGGCGGCGACGCGCGCCGGCTCGCCCTCGGCGGGGACTCCGCGGGCGGCAACCTCACGGCCGCGGTGGCGGCGCATCTCGGGGCCGACGCGAGCGCGCCGCGGATCCGGGCGGCGCTCTTGATCTACGGCGTGTTCGACTTCGCGGCGCTCCGCCTCTCGAGCGCGGACGCACCCGGCGGCGACGTCGAGGCGGCGCGCAAGCTGCGCGATGCGATGGTCGAGGCCTACCTGGGCACGAGCCCGACGCCGGCGCGTCTCGCCGACCCGCGCGCCTCGCCGATCCGCGCCGCAGCGAAGCTGCCGCCGTCGTTCCTGGTGGTGGGGACGGCGGACCCGCTCGTCGACCAGCAGAAGGCGCTCGCCGCCGAGCTCGCGCGCGCCGGCATCGAGCACGAGAACGTGGTGCTCGAGGGAATGCCGCACGGCTTCGTGCAGTACGAGTTCCTGCCGCAGGCGCGCGACACGATTGCGCGGATGACGGGGTTCCTGGCGAAGCGCCTCGGCTGAGGGCTCACTCCGCCGGGTCCGACAGCACGCCGCGGAGCAAGAGGCGAAGCGCAGCGACGAGCTCGCGGGCGCTGCGCTTGGGGTCCGCAGCGGTGGCACAGACGAGCGCGGCCTCCATCACGGCGCCGAGCACGAGGTGCGCGAGCGCGTCGACTTCGCGCTCGCTCGCGCCCGGCCCGAGCGCGACCGCGACGCCGGCGCGGGTGGCAGCGCCGAAGTACTTGTCGTCGATCTCCCGCCACTTGCGCCAGCCCACGACCGCGGGGCCGTCGACGAGCAGGATGCGCCGCACCGACGGCTCGCTCGCGGCGTAGAGATAGCGGAGCACCGCGTCGGCCGTCCGCTCGAGCGGATCCGACAGCCGCCGGCTCGCGGCGGGGACGGGCAGCGCGGCGAGCTCGCCCTGCACGGCGTCGAGCACCTGCGCGAACACGGCCTCCTTGGAGGGGAAATGGTGGTAGACCGCGCCCTTCGCGACCCCGGCGCGCGCCGCGATGTCGTCGATGCTGGTGGCCTCGAAGCCCTGGGCCGCGAACAGCCTGCGCGCCGCGCCCACCACCGCTTCGATCGTCGCCGCGCTCCGCTCTGCCTGGGTTGACATACCGACTTCGGGTCTGTTATTACCGACTGCAAGTCTACATCATTCGGAGGCGAAGATGAGCGAGAACCTCGCCGACCTGTTGTGCTTCGCAGGGGTGCTGTTGTTCCTGCTCGGGCTGTTGACCGGGTTCGCCATTCCTGCGCTGCGCAGCCCGCGCATCGGGCTCTCCGCGCACGTCGCGTCGATCCAGAGCGGCATCGCGCTGGTCGCGTTCGGGCTGGTCTGGCCGCGGCTCGCGCTCTCGCCCGGCTGGGCGGCGACGATCGCGCACGGGCTGTGGAGCTCGCTCTACCTGCTCTGGGTCGGGCTGGTGTTCGCCGCAGCCTGCGGAGCGGGCGGCACGCTGCCGCTGGCGGGCGGGGGGGTGCGCGCGAAGCCGTGGCAGGAGGCGACCTCGTTCGCGCTGATCGGCGCGGGGTCGCTCGTCAGCGCCGCGGCCGTCGCGGCGCTGCTCTGGCAGTGGAGCTGGCGGACGATCGCGAGCTAGGGGATCTCCTCGCCGGCGCGGCGGGCGCGGTCGTACTCGAGGAAGAACTCGTCGAGCTGCGGCGGCGGCACGCGCGTCCCCGAGAGCATCGCGTGCGTCTGGCCGCGGTGGTGGATCTGGTGCACGAACAGGTGCGCGAGCGTGGCCTCGACGGATTCACGCGAGATCCCCTCGTCGCCGCGGTCGATCGCGACTGCGCGCGCGAGGACCGACGCCTCGAGCGAGGCACAGAAGCGCACCAGACGTTCGTCCGCGGCCCGCTGCGCGGGGACGAGCTCCGCCATGGTCGGGAACGGCAGCGGCTGCGCGAAGATGGCGAGCCCCTCACCGCCTGCTTCGAGCGCGTCGATGTAGAAGAGATCCACCAGGAGGATGTGATTCAGGGTCTCCTGGAGGCTCGGGAAGAAGCTCGTGCGCGGCGCCTCGAGCTCGGCCTGGGTGAGCCGCGCGCAGGCTGCGTGCAGCCTGCGGTTCGACCAGGCGTTGTTCCGCGCCATCTGCGCGAAGTGTGCGCACACACTCATCCGTCCCGCAGGATGCCACGGCGCAAGTGGTCCGACGAGTTCAGGAATTGGCGTTTCATTGGCGCTCCGATTTTCGTGGATCCCTCGAGCTACGCGCGCGTATGCTGCGCGGAAATCGGCCGCACGCACGCGGTCGCAGGAGGGACCTCGGTGAAGGCATCACTCAGAATCATCCTGGCGGGAATGATCGCGCTCGGCGCTGCGTTCGCAGGGGCGCCCGGGGCAGCGCACGCTGCCGGGTACACGCAGACGAAGTATCCGATCGTGCTCGCGCACGGCTTGCTCGGCTTCAAGAACCTGCTCGGCGTCGTCGAGTACTTCTATCAGATCCCCGAGGGGCTCAGCTCCGGGGGCGCGAAGGTCTATGTGACTCAGGTGACTGCGGTGGACGGCAGCATCGCGCGGTGAGCAGCTGCTGGCACAGGTGCAGGAGATCGTGGCCGTGACGAGCGCCGGGAAGGTGAGCCTGATCGGTCACAGCCAGGGCGCGCAGGATTCGCGCTACGTCGCGGGCGCCCGGCCCGACCTGGTCGCGCCGGTCACCACCGTCGGCGATGTGAACAAGGGCGCGACCCTCGCCGACGTGCTGCAGGCGGCGAACACCCCGGTCCTGACGCAGCTGGTGAACGCGGTCGGATCGCTGATCGACATCCTGTCCATCCGTCGCTTCAGGACGCCAACGCGGCGGTCGCCTCGCTCTCGACCGCGGGCTCCGCGGCGTTCAACGCGCAGTTCCCGGCCGGGGTACCGACCAGCGCGTGCGGCAACGGCGCGGCGTCGGCGAACGGGATCCAGTTCTACTCCTGGAGTGGAACGGCACAGGCGACCAACGTGCTCGACATCTCCGATCCGATCCTCGAGCTGACCTCGTCGGTGTACACCGAGGCGAACGACGGGGCGCGCGACCGCGCTCCAGGCGTGGGTCGGGCAGCACTTCGCGCCTGAAGAGCAGACACATGCGGGCGTCTTGCTCAGGTTGACAGCCGCCAACTAGCGCCGCTGCTTGTGCGAAAATGGGCCATGCGCTTTGGCCCGACCGAGGAGCAGGACGAGCTGCGCCGCGTGGTGCGCCGCTTCCTCGAGGAGAAGTCGCCGGTCGCCGAGGTGCGCCGGCTGATGGAGACGCCCGAAGGCGACGAGCCGGAGGTGTGGAAGCAGCTCAGCCACGAGCTCGGTCTTCCCGGCGTGCACATCCCCGAGGCGTACGGCGGGCAGGGTCTCGGCTTCGCGGAGCTCGGCATCGTGCTCGAGGAGATGGGCCGCGCGCTCTACTGCGGGCCCTACTTCGGCTCGATCGCGCTCGCAGCGAACGCGATCCTGTGCGCCGGTACGGACGCGCAGAAGGCGGCGCTCCTGCCTGGCCTCGCCAGCGGCGAGACGATCGGCGCGCTGGCGGTAGCCGAGCCGAGCGGGCGGTGGGACCCGGACGGGATCGCGACCGAGGCGCGTGGAAGCGGCAGCGCGGTGACGCTGCACGGCGAGAAGTCCTTCGTGGTCGACGGAGCCCGCGCCGACCTGCTGGTGGTGGCCGCCAGGCGCGGCAGCGAGCTCGGCCTCTTCCAGCTGCGCGGCGACGCCGACGGCGTGACTCGACGCGCGCTGTCGACGATCGACCCGACGCGCAAGCTCGCCCGGATCGAGCTGCGCGGCGCACGCGCCGAGTCACTCGGCGAAGGCGGCGCGGCCGCGGCGCTGGCGAAGACGCTCGACCTGGGCGCCGCCATGCTCGCGAACGAGGGGGTCGGCGTCGCCCAGAAGCTGCTCGAGCTGACGGTGGAGTACGCGAAGACGCGCATGCAGTTCGGCCGCCCGATCGGCTCCTTCCAGGCGATCAAGCACAAGTGCGCCGACCTGTTGATGGCGCAGGAGCTCGCGCGCTCCTCGGCCTACTATGCGGCGGCCTGCGCCGACGAGGCCGAGAAGGAGCTGCCCGCGATCGCGTCGCTCGCCAAGGCGCAGGTCGCGGACGCGGTGCTGCGGATCGCGGCGGAGAGCATCCAGATCCACGGCGGGCTCGGCTTCACCTGGGAGCAGGACGTGCACCTCTACTTCAAGCGCGCCAAGGCGAGCGAGGTGCTGCTGGGCGACCCGACCTACCACCGCGAGCTCGTCGCGCAGCGCTGGGAGATCTAGTGGACGCCGAGCAGGTTCGACGCGAGGTGCGGGCGTGGCTCGAGGCGAACTGGAACCCCGAGCTCTCGCTCGTCGAGTGGCGCGGGAAGCTCGCCGACTCGGGCTGGGGCTGCCCGACCTGGCCCGTGGAATGGTACGGGCGCGGCCTGCCGGTGGCGCTGGGCGACGTGGTGGCCGAGGAGTTCGAGCGCGCCGGCGCCGTCGGCACGCCGGGCGGCGGCGGCTTCGGCCTCGCCGCGCCGACGATCCTCGAGCACGGCTCCGACGACCTGAAGCGGCGGCTGTTGCGGCCGATCATCACCGGCGAGGACACCTGGTGCCAGCTGTTCAGCGAGCCCGGCAGCGGCTCCGACCTGGCGGGGCTCACCACGCGCGCCGAGCTCGACCCCGTCACGGACGAGTACGTGGTGAACGGCCAGAAGCTGTGGAGCACGAGCGCCCACCACGCGCGCTTCGGGATGCTGCTCGCGCGCACCAACTGGGACGTGCCCAAGCACCGCGGCATCACCTACTTCGCGCTCGAGATGCACCAGCCCGGCGTGGTGGTGAAGCCGCTGCGCCAGATGAACGGCTACGCCTCGTTCAACGAGGTGTTCCTGAACGACGCGCGGGTGCCGGCAGCGAACGCGATCGGCGACGTCGGCAACGGCTGGACGGTCGCGCTCGCGACGCTCGCGCACGAGCGGCGCTCGTTCGACGCCCTGCGCGGGAACCGCCCGCCCCGCGGCAAGGGCCGCGCGATCGAGGAGCAGCGCCACGAGACCGCCGAGATCATGGAGCCGTACAAGTGGTACCCGCAGCGGGCGGGCCGCGCCGACCTGATCGTCGAGCGCGCGAAGGCCACGGGCATGAACCGCGATCCGGTGGTGCGCCAGGAGATCGTGAAGCTGCTCTCGCTGGCGCGGGCGAGCGAGTGGACCGCGCGCCGCGCCAAGGCCGCGCGCGTGCTGGGCCGCCCGCCGGGGCCCGAGGGCTCGCTCGGCAAGCTCTACTCGAGCGAGGTCGCCCGCGCCTGCGCGCGCGTCCATACACTGATCAGCGGCACCGACTCGCTGCTCGCGGGCGCGGACGGCCCGCTCGAAGGCATCATCGCCGAGATCCTGCTCTCGGTCCCCGCGGTCTCGATCGCCGGCGGCACCGACGAGATCCAGCGCAACATCGTCTCCGAGCGCGTGCTCGGCCTGCCCAAGGAGCCCCAGACCGACGCCGAGCGCGCGTTCCGCGACGTGCCGAGGAACCGGCGCTGATCCACGCGGAGGTCACCGGGCGCGGCCCCGCGCTGCTCTTCACGCACGGCTTCACCGGCAGCTCGCGCGACTGGGGGAAGCTCGCGGGCCCGCTGTCCGAGCGACACACGGTCGTCAGCTGGGACCTGCGCGGCCACGGCAGGAGCGCCGCACCCGATGATCCCGCGCACTACTCGGTCGAGCTCGCGCTCGCCGACATGGCGGCGCTGCTCGACCGTGCCGACGCCCGCAGCGCGGTGTTGGTGGGTCACTCGCTCGGCGGCTACCTCTCGCTCGCCTTCCACCTCGCACACGCGGAGCGGGTCCGCGCGCTCGCGCTGGTCGACACCGGTCCCGGCTACCGCAAGGACGACGCCCGCGCCGGCTGGAACCGCATGGTCGAGTCGCGCGCGCGCGAGCTCGAGAAGAAGGGCCCGGGCTCGATCGGCCTGGCGCACGCGGCGCGCGGCATCCTCGCGCAGCGCGACGGGCGCGTGATCGAGTCGCTCGCGGAGATCCGCGTGCCGACGCTGGTCGTGGTCGGCGAGCAGGACCAGCCCTTCCTTGCAGGGTCGAAGTACATGGCGGAGAAGGTTCCCGGCGCCAAGCTCGAGGTCATCGCCGGCGCCGGTCACTCGCCGCAGGAGACGCATCCCGAGCAGGTGCTGGCGCCGCTGCGCGAGCTGCTCGCGCGCGCCTAACGCGGCGCGGCCGGGCTCGTGTTCTGGTCCAGAATCCGCTCCAGCTCGCGCGCGCGCTCATCGGTGAGCACGGTCGCGCAGTCGCTCGAGGCCTGGAGCGAGGCGACGGCCTCGCACTGGAGCCGGCGGTACTCGAGCCAGGCGTCGCGCGCCTGATCGAGCGCGCGGACCTGGTCGGGCGTCGCGATCTTCTCGAGCTGCGCCTCGCGGCGCGCGAGCTCGGCCTCGGCGCGCCGCGCGCGCTTCGAGCCGCATTCGCGCTGCTCCGCTGGGGTCCGGGCGGACTGGCAGAGCGAGTCGGTCGTGTCCACCCACTCCGGCCGCGTGAGCCGTACGTCGTGCGCGAGGAACCCGCGGAAGGCGACGACGTCGTCGCGCAGGCGTTCGAGCGTGGTGTGCAGCTGCGCCTGGTAGTCGAGCTTGGCGACCTCCTCGCCGTCGGCCTGGGTCACCACGAAGACGTCGACCCACGAGGTGTCGGGCGAATCGCTCCGGCACGCTGCCGAGCGCCGCGCGGCGAAGGACAGGTTCGGCGGCGCGTCCCCGCGTGCGGACCCGCACAGCTCGGCGACCGCCTGCTGCGGCGTGGCGAACTTCTCGGAGTTCTCGCTCGCGCGGATCTCGATGTACGGGCGCTGGTCGAGCTGTTCGCAGCCATCGAGGCCGCCGTCGAGGAACATCGCCACGCGGTCGCGCTTCGCCGCCGCGTCCTGGCAGGTGGCGGCGCCGGCGGGAAACGAGACCTCGAGACCGAGCTCGTCGTTCGCGAACGTCTCGGGCTGCTCGCTCGCAGCGACGAGCAGGAGAGCCGCCGCGGCGGCCCGGACGCGCATCTACTTCGCGCGCTCGATGTAGCGCCCCTCGACCGGGTCGACGCGCAGCTTCTCGCCGGCGTCGATGAAGGGCGGCACCTGGATGGTGACGCCGTTCTCGAGCACCGCCGGCTTCGACGACTTCGCGGCGGTCTGGCCCTTCACCACCGGCTCGGCCGAGCGCACCTTGATCTCGACCACCTTCGGCAGCGTCAGCCCGATCGGCACGCCGTCGAGCAGGTCGACCCAGCAGCGCATGTTCTCCGAGAGCCACGGCCGCGCGTCGCCCAGCACGTCGTTCGAGATCTGGATCTGCTCGTAGCTCTGCAGGTCCATGAACACCGCGGCCTCGGGCTCGGCGTACAGGAAGTCCATCTCCTTGGACTCGATGTCGGCCTCGTCGACCTGGTCGGACGTGGAGAGCTTCAGCTCCTTCTGCGTGCCGTCGAGGATGCTGCGGAACTTCACCTGGATGAAGGCGCGCCCCTTCCCCGGCGTGCGGATCTCGCTCTCCATCACGCGGTAGGGTTTGCCCTCGATCATCACGTTCATGCCGCGGCGCAATTCGTTTGCCTGCATCAGCTCAACCCTGCCTCAAGCGCCCCAGCAAGCGCTCCCAGATGTTCCCGAAGCCGCCGTTCGACATGACCAGCGCGACGTCCTTGCCGGTGCGGTGGCGCGCGAGATGCTCGACGATCGCGTCCACCTCGGGCAGATAGTGGGCCTGCTTGCCCGCCGCGCGCACGCGCTCGACCACCACCTCCGGCCGCATGCGCTCTTCGTCCTCGAGCGCGTCGGCCTTGAACACGCCGGCGAGCAGCACCTCGTCGGCGGCGGCGAGCGCGTCGGCGAAGTCGGTCTCGAAGAAGCGCCGCCGGCTGGTGTTGGTACGCGGTTCGAGGATCGCGAACAGCCGGCGCTCGGGATAGCGGCTGCGGATCGCGGCGATGGTCTCGCGCACCGCGGTCGGGTGGTGCGCGAAGTCGTCGATCACCGCCATGCCGGCGGCCTCGCCACGCAGCTCCTGGCGCCGCTTCACGCCGGCGAAGCTGGCCATCGCGGCCGCAGCGACCTCGGGGTCGACGCCCAGGCTGGCGCACACCGCGAGCGCGCCGAGCACGTTCTCGACGTTGTGCCGGCCGAACAGCGGCATGCGCACGCGCGCGACGCGCTGGTCGCGCTTCCAGGCGGTGAACTGCGTGCCGTCCGCGTCGAAGGCGACGTCGGAGACGCGCCAGACCGCGCCCTCGCGAAAGCCGTAGCCCTCGACCGGCACTTTCGCGCCCACGATCACCTCGCGCACGGATTCCGCGTCGGTTGCGGCCACGATGCGGCCGTCGGCGGGGAGCTGCGCGACGAGCTTCCGGAACGCGCTCTTGATCTCGTCGAGCGACGCGTAGATGTCGGCGTGGTCGAACTCGACCGAGGTGATCAGCGCCGTGCGGGCGTCGTAGTGCAGGAACTTCGGCGTCTTGTCGAAGAAGGCGCTGTCGTATTCGTCGCCCTCGATCACGAACTCGGGGCCGGAGCCCAATCGGAAGCTGCCGCCGAAGTTCTCGAACACGCCGCCGATCAGCGCCGAGGGATCGCGGCCGGCGTGCGTCAGCATCCAGGCGACGACGCTGGTGGTGGTCGTCTTGCCGTGGGTGCCGGTGATCACCACGCTGTGCTTCCCGCGCAGGAAGAAGTGCTCGACCGCGTCGCAGAACGAGACGTAGTGGAGACCCGCGTCGATCGCGGCGCGCGCCTCGGGGTTGTCGGGGCGAGCCGCGTTGCCGATCACCACCACCAGGTCGGGCGAGTCCTTGCCGAGCCGCGAGGGGTCCCAACCCTTCTTCACCTCGATCCCCGCGCGGCGCAGCTGGTCGCTCATCGGCGGGTACGCGTCGGTGTCGCTGCCCGTGACGCGGAAACCGCGCGCTGCGAGCATGCACGCGAGCGACCCCATCGCCGTGCCGCACACCGCGACGAAGTGGACGTGGCGGATCTCGCCGACCGGCGGCAGGCTACGCGGCAAGGAACGCCTCCCAGACCAGGTCGTGCAAGTGCGGGCGCAGCTCGAAGCGGCTGCGCTTGGCGATCAGGTGGATGCGGTTCGCGAGCAGCACCACGACCATGCCGCGCTCGAGGTCGATCCACAGGCTCGTGCCGGTGAAGCCGGTGTGGCCGATCGAGTGCTTCGAGAAGTGCGACCCCGAGGTCGACTGGCCTTCAGTCGGCGTGTCCCAGCCGAGCGCCCAGTCGCTGCCCGGCGCGATCTCCTGGCGGCGAAAGAACTCGCGCGCGATCTCGGCCGGGAAGAGCGCGGAGCGCCCGCGCTCCGCGGCGAGCATCTCCTGGGCGAAGCGCAGCACGTCGGCCGCGGTGCCGAACAGCCCCGCGTGGCCGGCGACGCCGCCCATCGCCCAGGCGTTGGGGTCGTGCACCTCGCCCCACAACACGCGCTCGCGCCAGGCGCACTGCTCGGTGGCCGCGTAGCGCGCGCGCGAGCCTTCGAACGGCAGCCGGTTGAAGTGCGTGTCGGCCATGCCCAGCGGCTGGTAGATGCGCTCCGCGCAGAACGCGTCGAGCTCGCGGCCGGCGAGTGACTCGACGAGCGCGCCCAGCGCGATGAAGTCGAGATCCCCGTAGACCGACGCCTCGCCGGGCTCGTGCACCGGCGCGCTGCGCAGCACGCGATTCTCGATCTCGCGCTTGCCCTCGGGCGTGCCCACGACGTGCTCGCCGCGGCGGCGGTCGCGTTCGGCAAGGTCGGCGTGGTAGGCGCGCCAGGGCCGCAGCCCGGAGCTGTGCGTGAGCAGGTGGCGCAGGGTGATCTTGCCCTTCCCGCGCTCCGCGAACGCGGGCAGGTAGGTCGCGACGGGGGCATCGAGCTCGAGCCTGCCCTCGGCGGCGAGCAGCATGACGGCGGCCGTGGTCGCCAGCACCTTGGTGAGCGAGGCCAGGTCGTAGAGGGTGTCGAGCCGCGCTTCGTGGCGCTCGGGCACGAGCACCGCGGCGCCATAGGCGGCGTCGAACGCGAGCTCGTCGCCCATGCGCGCCATCACCACCGCTCCCGGCAGCTCGCCGGCCTCGATCGCGCGCTCCACCGCGCGCTCGACCTTGCCCAGCCGCCGGTTCACCTCCGCGCGCTTCACGGGTCGACCTCCACCACCGGCTCCAGGCAGGCCAGCAGGCCTCGCTCTCCGTCCAGCCGCGCGCGCACCCCCACGGCGAGCGCGCGGTTGTCCGCGACGTGGCCGAACGGGAGATCCACGACGATCGGCCCGCGCACCGCGGACTCGAGGATCTCGCGCACGGCGTCGGGCGCGGACGCGCCAGGGTAGCGAGTCGACTCGCAGTTCACGAGCTGGCCGACCGCGACGCCGCGCACGCGCGCGAGCCAGTCCGCCTCGCGCAGGTGGACGAGCGCGCGGTCGATCGCGTACGGCGCCTCGGACACCTCTTCGAAGAACAGGATCGCGCCGTCGAGCACGGGCTCCCACGGCGTGCCCACGCTCGAGTGCAGCATCTTCAGGTTCCCGCCCACGAGCGGGCCTTCGACGACCCCGCCGCGCAGCGGACGGCCGGAGAGGGGCGCGAGCCCGCCCGGCTCGCCGCGCATCAGCGCGAGCTCGCGCGCGCGCGCCTCGGGCGTGACGTCGCCGCGCTCGAGCATCGGGCCGTGGAGCGACGCGAGCCCGGCGCGCGCCTGCAGGTAGCAGAGCAGGTGGGTGGCGTCGCTGTAGCCGACCACGAGCTTGCGCGCGCCGCGCAGCTCTCCCGGATCGACCCGCGCCAGGTAGCGCGACACGCCGTAGCCGCCGCGCGCGCAGAAGATCGCGCCCACCGAGGGGTCGCGCACGAGTGACTCGAGGTCCGCCATCCGCTCCGAGTCAGTGCCCGCGAGATAGCCCGCGCGCGCGCGGACGTTCTTCGCCACGACCAGCGGATGGCCGAGCCCGCCGAGCCAGTTCAGCCCGCGCTCGAGCTCCGCGGGGTCGACCGGCCCGGAGGGCGCGCACACCCCGATCGCGCGGTCCGGGCGGAGCGCACGCGGGCGGACGAGCGCAGGCCGCGCCGCGCGCGGCATCAGAACGGCGGCTCCAGGTCTCCCCCGCCGAAGCTGCCGCCGCGCGGCTCGAAGCCCGCCTCGGGGGGCGGGGCGTCGCCCCGGTTCGACAGGTTGTGGAAGCGGCCGTACTCCTTGGCGAACTGCAGCTTCACCGTGCCGATCGGGCCGTTGCGCTGCTTGGCGATGATCAGCTCGGCGATGCCGGCGTCGGGCGTCTCGGGGTCGTAGACCTCGTCGCGGTAGACGAACATCACCACGTCGGCGTCCTGCTCGATCGCGCCCGACTCGCGCAGGTCCGCGAGCTGCGGGCGCTTGTCGGGGCGGTTCTCGGGGCCGCGGTTCAGCTGGGACAGCGCGAGCACGGGGATGTCGAGGTCCTTGGCCAGGAGCTTCAGCGAGCGGCTGATGTCGGCGACCTGCTGCTCGCGCCGCTCGCCGCCGTCGCGCGTCTGGCGGCCGAGCACCAGCTGGATGTAGTCGATCACGAGCAGCGACAGCTTCTGCTCGCGGTCGATGCGGCGCGCCTTCGCGGCGATGTCCGAGACCGAGATCGCCGCGCTGTCGTCGAAGAAGACGCGCGCCGTCTCGAGCACGCTCGCGGCGTGGGTGAGCCTGCGCCAGTCGCGGTCCGACAGCACGCCGTTCACGAAGCGGTTGTTGTCGATCTCCCCTTCGCCGAGCAGGAGCCGCAGCGCCAGCTCGCGCTTGGTCATCTCGAGCGAGAAGAACGCGACGCAGCCGCCATAGTCGAGCGCGTGGTTGCGCGCCATGTTCAGCGCCAGCGCGGTCTTGCCGACGCTCGGCCGCGCGGCCAGCACGATCACCTCGCCGCCGCGGAAGCCGCCGGTCAGCTGGTCGAAGCCGTCGAAGCCCGTGCGCACGCCCACGATCTGGCCGGACTGCACGCGCTCGATGTACTCGAACGTCGACTGCATCTCGTCTTTGATCGAGGTGAAGCCGGACTGGGCGCCGCGCTCCGCGATCGCCAGCACCTCACGCTCCGCGTCCTCGACCAGCGTCGCCACCGGGTCCATCCCGTCGTAGCCGCGCGCCGCGATCTTCTCGCAGGTGCGGATCAGCGCCCGCGCAGTGGCCTTCTGGCGCACGATCTCGGCGTGGTGCTCGATGTGGGCGGCGGTCGGCACCGCGTCGGAGAGCTGGGACAGGAAGGGCACGCCGCCGCTCTGCGCCAGCATGCCCCGCTCCTCGAGCGCGCTGCGCAGGGTGATCAGCGAGATGCCTTGCTGCTTGTCGGCCAGGTCGCGGATCACCTCGTAGACCATGCGGTGGCGCGGCAGGTCGAACGCGGCGGGATCGAGCTTGTCGGCGACCTTGTAGAAGGCGTCGCCGTCGAGCAGCAGTGCGCCCAGGACCGCGCGCTCGGCCTCGTGGTCGGTGGGAATCGCGCGAAGTGCTTCGTCGGTCCTCGGCAAGTGGCCCCCCGCCCCGCCGTTGGTCCCCTCCGGCCGAAGGCCGGATTCCTGCCGCAGTCTACTCAGTCTCGTCGTCGTCGTCGCGAGGTTCTTCGGTCTGCAGCCCCTCGGGCTCGGCGACCGGCCCGGGCTCGCCGCTCGAGACCACCTTGACCACCATCGGGGTCTGCACCTCGCGGTGGAGCTTCACCGTGATGGCGTGCTCGCCGGTGCTCTTGATCGGCTCGGCGATGGCGATCTTGCGCCGCTCGATCTCGATCCCGGCGGCCGCGAAGCGGCCTGCGATGTCGGCGTTGGTGACCGAGCCGAACAGCTTCCCCTCGGGCGAAGCCTGCATCTCGAACACCAGCTCGACCGCCTTCACCTGCCGCTCGAGCTCGCGGAAGCTCGCGACAGCCTTCTTCTGCAGCTCGTCGATCACGCGCCGCTGGTGCTCGACCTGCTTCACCCGCGATGCGGTCGCGAGCATGGCCTTGCCCTGGGGCAACAGGTAGTTGCGGCCGAAGCCCGCCTTCACCTTGACCACGTCGCCGGCGTTCCCGAGCCGGTGGATGTCCTCGGTGAGAATGACCTCCATCGTCGCCATGCCAGTCTCCTCTAGGCGTGGGCCGCGGTGTACGGGAGCAGCGCCAGGTGGCGGGAGCGCTTGATCTCGGTGGTGAGCTTGCGCTGGTGCCGCGCGCAGTTCCCGCTGATGCGCCGGGGAATGATCTTGCAGCGCTCGGTCAGGAAGATGCGCAGCGTCTTCGCGTCCTTGTAGTCGATCTCGAGCTCCTTGTCCGCGCAGAACCGGCACACCTTGTGGCGCGAGAACATCTTGCGGCCGGCGCGGCGGCGCTTCTTCTGCGGGCGCTTGGCAATGACCTCGACCATGGCCTACTCCTCGTCCTCGTCGTCGTCGCGGCCGTAGCGGTCGCGGCCGGCGTCGTCGCTGCGGAAGCGCGCGTCGTCGTCGTCCTCGTCGATCACGCCGCCGGCGCGCTCGCGCTCCTTCTCGCGCTCCTCGCGCTCGGCGCGCTCCTTCTCGCGCTCCGCGCGGCGGCGGGCCTGCTCCTCGGCCTGCTTGGCGGCCTCCACCACGCGCGTCTCGATGTCGCGCACGTCGTCGTTCGCCTGGACCGACAGGTAGCGCAGCACGTCGGCGTCGATGCGCATCAGCCGCTCGATCTCGGCGATCTCCTTGCCCAGGCCGAGGAAGTTCACCTGGAAGTAGTGGCCCTTCTGGAACTTCTTGATCTCGTAGGCCAGGCGGCGCTTGCCCCAGTCGTCGCGCAAGAGGAGCCGCCCCTTGTGGTCCGACACGACCTGGTCGATGCGCTGGTGGATCTCGGCCTCGCGCTCCGCTGTCGCGTCCGGCTGGATCACGTAGACGAACTCGTACTCTCGCAAACGCCCTCTCCTCGTGGCTTCTGGCCCCAGATCCGAAGCGCTGGGTAGGGTGCCCAGCGCGTTCACCTGTCCGGGACCGAGGATGGATCGCCGCTCAACGCGGGGGCCGCAGTCTACCCGGAGCCTCCTGCGGCTGCCAGCGGCCCCTGGAAAGTCTTCTCGCTTTCGCGGCCCGGGCGTAGGATGCGCGAAAACCCGTCAGGAGAGCGATCTTGGCCAAGAAGAAGGCGCGAAAGAAGGCAGCGGCGAAGAAGACCGTGAAGCGAAAGGCTGCCCCCCGGCGGCCCGCGAAGCCGCGCTCGGCAGCCAAGCCCGCAGCGTCTGCGGCGCAGCAGGCGGCCGTCATCACGGCCTACCTGTGCTGCAAGGGCGCCGCAGCCGCGCTCGATTTCTACCGCCAGGCGTTCGGCGCGGTCGAGACGATGCGCATGACGGGCCCGGACGGCTCGATCGGCCACGCGCAGATCGAGATCGAGGGCGCGCCCTTGATGCTCTCCGACGAGTGGGCCGACGGCGGCGTGTTCAGCCCGCAGACCCTGGGCGGCTCACCGGTGACCGTGCACCTGCTCGTAGGAGACGTCGACGCCTTCGCCCGCCGCGCCATCGAGAACGGCGCAACGCTCCAGCGCCCCGTCCAGGACGAGCCCTACGGCCACCGCGCCGGCACGCTCCGCGACCCCTTCGGCCACCGCTGGATGGTCGCCACCCCGCTCCGCGAAGTCTCGAAACAAGAGATGGAACGCAACTTCGGCGGCTCCTACAAGGTGACCTGAGACCCGCGGCCAGAAAGCCAGGTCCGGTCTTCTCGAGCGACCAGCTCGACGGTGCGAGGCCGAGCGAAGGCCGTCCTGAGCGAGGCCGCAAGCGGCGCAGCCGCGCGCAGCGAGGCGCAGCCGAGCGTAGTCAATCAGACTAGTGCGCCGGGCTCCCTGCCGTCTGCTCGCGCTTGTGCATCGCGTCGACCGACGCGGTCGCCGCCGCCGCGAACGAGGGCTTGAACAGCGAGGTCATCGACGGCACCAGCAGCATCGCGCCCACCATGTTGGCGCCCAGCACGATCGACATCAGCAAGCTCATGTCCGCCGCGAAGCGCAGGCTCGAGATGAAGTACCAGAAGATGATCCCGCCCACGAGCGTCGAGCCCGTGAAGAACACTGCCATGCCGGTGGTGGTGATCGCGATGCGGATCGCCTCGTCCAGATCGTGCCCGCGTTTTCTCTCGTGGATGATCCGGTCCATCAGGTAAAGCCCGTAGTCGACGCCGACGCCGACGCCGAGCGCCTGGACGGGCAGCGTGTTCACGTCGAAGCCGATGTTCGCGAAGTACATGTAGGCGAGTGACACGAGCGTGGCCGTGCCCAGCGAGACGCACAACAGCAGCGCGATCGCGAACGAACGGTAGGTGAGCACGATGACCATGAAGATCGCGGTGAACGACGCGATCAGGGTCGCGTTGTTCGAGCCCTCGACCTCGTCGTTGCTCGCGCCCAGCACGCCCATCAGGCCCGACGCCAGCGCGAAGCTCGCGCCCTCGGCCCACTGGCCCGACTCGCGGCGCACGAAGTCGGCACCCTTGTACTGGACCCAGAGCTCGGGCAGCTCGTACAGGCCGCGCCGTCGGACTTGCGTGTGCACGCCCTGGGCGTCGTCCTGCCACTCGGATTCCACGGTGTAGTGGCGCCGATCGAGCTGCGCAGACTTCTTCAGCGCATAGGCGGTGACCAGGTCGAAGCCCGGCACCGTGGCCAGCTTCTTCAGATCGGAGTCCGCGATCTTCTGCACGTTGTCGTAGCCGTGCTCGACCAGGCTCTGCACCAGCTCCTTGCTCGTGCGCGGCAGCGTCAGGATGCGCTGGGTCGAGTCTTCGGGCGGCGGCTCGCTGCGGTTCGGGTGGGTCACCGCCTGCTTCTGGTAGACGCCCTGGTCGTCGCGGACCATCACCACGAGCTCCGGATCGCGCGGGGGGAGCAGCGGCCCCAGCCACCAGCGGATGCGCGCCTGCAGGTCGGTGCGCGGCGTCTCGGTGTGGATGGCGACCTTGCTGGTGGGGCGCGCGAAGATGTACTCTTGCGCGCGCTGCACCGCGTTGTGGATCGTCTCCGCCTGGTGGTCCTTGTAGAAGACGCGCACCGCGGCGTTCTGCGCTTCCTGGTCGCGGTATGGATTCAGCACGCGCGGATCGGGTGAGCCCGCCTCATACAGGTACAAGAGGCCGCCGGTCTGGTCCTGCGAGTAGGGGATGCTGGCCCAGCGCGGATCGCTGTTGTGGTAGGCGCGGTTGATCGCCTTCAGGTAGTCGACCACCGAGACGGAGCCGCCGACCTTCGGGTCCTGCTCCATGAAGCGCTGGAAGGCCTCGATCTCGTGCATGACCTCGGGGCGGTGCACCGCGCCCTGCTCCTCGGTCTCGACGATCACGGTGAGGTCGTCGGCGCCGTAGAACTTCGACGCGACGACGGCCGCCGACTGGTTGAACTCGCTGTTCGGCCAGAGCACCGGCGTGCCGGGGTGTGACTCGCCGATCTTAACCTTCGTGGCGACCGTGAAGCAGGCGAGCACGATCACCACCCACACGCCGACGATCGCACGCGTCCAGGTGGGATTGGTCGACACGTACGCGATGCGCTTCAGCACCGCCATGATCGGCGTCGGGACGTAGTGACTCGTATCCTTCGGCGCCGGCAGGTACATGATCATCAGCCGGTTCAGCAGCATCTCCGTGAAGATGATCGACATCGACCAGAACGCGCCGAAGATCGCGACCTTCTTCATCAGCGCGATCGAGGAGACGCCGATCACGATGATGCCGATGGCGTCGGCGACGATACCGAGGAAGCCGGGGATCAACAGCTCGGCCATCGACAGCACGACGGCCTCTTCCTTGTTGCCGTTCAGGCGCTCGTACTCCTCGTAGAAGCGCTCGACGAACTGCACCGAGAGACTGATCGCGCGCGCGGTGATCACCATCGGGATCACCAGCACCAGCGGCTCGATCTGGTAGCCCATCAGCGCGGTGAAGCCGAGCCCCCAGATGGTGCAGCAGATGGCACCCGAGAACGGCATCACGACGCCGTACCAGCGCCGGAAGTACACGCCGAGCATGAGCAGGAGGATGCCCAGCGAGAGCGACAGGATCAGCACGATCTCCCACTTGTAGTGGAAGGTCCAGCCGACCAGGATCGGCTGGCCCGTCAGGTGCACCGTCACGAGGCCGTCCTTCTCGAGCTCGGTCTTGAGCGCGTGGATCTCGTCGAAGATCTTCTGGTAGTCGAGCCGGCTCTCGAGGAAGCCAGCCGTAATCATCGCCGCGGTGTCGTCGATCGAGACGAAGCGGCCGTAGACCTGCTTGTTCTGGTGGATCCGGTCGGGCAGGCTCGCGAGCAGGGCCTTGGGCAGGAGCGTGCCGTCGGGGCCGCGCAGGTTCTCGCCGTCGAGCTTGTAGGTGTCCGGCAGCTCGCCCAGGCGCAGCAGCAGGAACTCGAGCTCGGCGTTCTCGCGGCGCACGTCGGCGAGCTGCTCGGCGGCCTTCTGGTCACCGGCGGCGGCGTCCTGCGAGAGCTTGGACTCGGGCTTGGTGTCGGGCTCGATCACCGCCTTGCGGCTCTTCACGAAGCCGGTGAACGCGGCCAGGTTGCCCGGCGGCGTCTCGCCGCGCTTCTTCGCGCGCTCGAAGGTGCGGCGGGTGAAGAACTGCGCTTCGAGCAGCGCGATCGCCTCCTCGCCCACGACCTGATTCGAGCGGATGATTCCCGACTGGTCGATCGCAGTGTCGCGTACCGTGACCGCCGTCATCGACACCACCTGGCCGTGGTCGACGCCCTCGACCTTGTCGATCTGGTCGGTGAACGCGTAGACCTTCTCGAGCACCCGCTCGTCGTAGATGTTGCCCTTCGGGTCGTTCACGACGATCGCGGCGTCCACCACGTTCGCGCTGCCGAACTGGCGGTTGTACTTCTCGTAGATCTGGATGAACGGGTGGTTGCGGGGGAGCAGGTCGATGAACTGGCTGAACACCTGCAGCTGCAGCGCGTTGTACAGGAAGAAGATCGTGGCGCCGCCGATCAGGACCAGGTTGACCAGGCGGTGCTTGATGAAGAACCGCGAGAAGCGGAGCATCAGCGCGTCCATGGAGTTCCGTTCCCCCCCGAATTTCACGGCATTCTAAGGCGTCGCGAGAAACTGCGCGGGATCCTAGCCGGTCGCCTCGGATCCCACCGGAGGCAGGGCGTTGAAGCGGTTCATCGCCGCCTCGAAGCCCTTCGCGACCACCAGGTCGAGCGCGTCGACGGCCAGGTCGATCGTGGCCGAAAGCAGCGCGCGCTCGCGCGCTTCCGGCTTGCCCAGCAGATGACCCACTGCGTCACGGTCGTCCGAGCGGCCGACCCCGACGCGAATGCGGGCGAATCCCTCGCCGCCGACCCGCGCGATCACCGACTTCATGCCGTTGTGACCCGCGGAGCCGCCGAAGGGCCGGAGCCGCAGCTTTCCGGCCGGGATGTCCATCTCGTCGTAGACGACCACCAGATCCGAAAGCTGCACGGGCAGATAGCGCAGCGCCTCGGCGACCGAGTCACCGGAGAGGTTCATGAAGGTCTGGGGCTTCAGGAGACCCACGTCTTCGCCGCCCGCCTTCCCGCGCGCGAACTGCCCCTGGAACTTCGTGGCGAAGGCCGGGAAGCGGTGGCGCTGCGCGAACCGATCGCAGACCGCGAAGCCCGCGTTGTGCGGCGTCGCGGCATAGCGCGGGCCCGGGTTGCCGAGACCGACGAAGAGCAGCATGGCGCCCCGGTTCCCCGCGGCCCGCTACTCCTCGGCCTTGGCCGCCTCGGCGGCGGGCGCCGCCGCCTCGCCCTCGGCCGGCACCGCCTCGCCTTCGACCGGCGCGGCAGCCGCTGCCACCGGCTCCTCTTCGAGCCGCGGCGCGACCACGTGCACCACCGTGGCGTCGACCTCGGTCTTGAGCGCGACGTCGGGCGGCAGCGTGAGGTCGCGCACGTGGATGGCGTCGCCGATCGCCAGGTTCGAGACGTCGACCGAGATCGACTCCGGGATCGCGAGCGGCATGCACGACACCTCGAGCGTGCGCAACAGCGGCTCCATCACGCCGCCGTCGAGTGCGACACCCTTCGGTGTACCCACGAAGTGGAGCGGAACCTCGACGTCCAGCCGCGCGGTGAGGTCGACGGCGAACAGGTCGAAGTGCACGTGGCGGCGCGTAACCGGATCGCGCTGCAGCTCCTTCAGCAGCACCGGCTTGCCCTCGATCGCCGACACGCCCGACAGGTCGACCAGCGCGTTCGCCCCGCCGCGCGCGATGCGCGCGAGCGCCAGGCTCTCGGCGGTCACCGCCGTGGGCGAGATGCCGGCGCCGTAGACGATGCCGGGCACGCGCCCCTGCGCGCGCAGCTTGCGCGTCGCGCTCTTGCCGCGGCCGTCGCGAGCGGAAATTTCCAGCTTGAGTCGTTCCATCGGGGTTCTCCTCGGGCGGCTTCTTAGACGAAGAGCGAGCTGACCGACTCTTCGTTGTGGATGCGCCGGATCGCTTCACCGAGCAGGTGAGCCACGCTGGTGACCACGAACTTCTCGCCGTGCTCGACCGTCGCCGACAGCGGGATGGTGTCGGTGGTGATGAAGCGCTCGATGCAGGACTCTTCGATGCGCTTGACCGCCGAGCCCGCGAGCACCGGATGCGTGATCGCCGCGAGCACGCGCTTCGCGCCCGCCGCGCGCAGCGCCTCGGCGGTCTGCACCAGCGAGCCGCCGGTCGAGACGATGTCGTCGACGATCACGGCGGTCTGGCCGTCGACGTCGCCGACGATGCGCGTCACCTCGGCGACGTCCTTCTTCTCGCGCCGCTTGTCGCCGATCGCGATCGTGGCGTCCAGCCGCTTCGCGAACGCGCGGGCCCGCTCGACCCCGCCGGCGTCGGGCGACACCACCACGATCTCGTCGCGCGGAGGCACCAGCGCGCGGATCTGCTGCAGCAGCACGGGCATGGCGTAGATGTTGTCGACGGGGATGTTGAAGAAGCCCTGGATCTGGCCGGCGTGCAGGTCGAGGCAGAGCACCCGCTCCGCTCCGGCGGTCGAGATCAGGTCCGCGACCAGCTTCGCGGTGATCGGCGTGCGCGGCTTCACCTTGCGATCCTGCCGCGCGTAGCCGTAGTAGGGAATCACCGCGGTGACCCGGCGCGCGGACGAGCGGCGCAGCGCGTCGAGCAGCACCAAGAGCTCCATCAGGTGCGTGTTCGCCGGCGCGCAGGTGGACTGGAGCACGAACACGTCCATGCCGCGGACGTTCTCGCCGATGTCCACCGAGGTCTCGCCGTCGGCGAAGGTGCCCACCTCGGCCCGGCCGACCTCGACGTCGAGATGCTCGCAGATCGCCGTCGCGAGCTCGGGACACGAGTTGCCGGTGAAGATCTTGGTGATGTTCGTGGTCATTCTCGTCCGATACTTGGTTGGGGCGGCAGGATTCGAACCTGCGAATGGCGGGTCCAAAGCCCGCTGCCTTACCGCTTGGCGACGCCCCATCCCCATGGAGCGGAGGCGCTGCCGGGCGAACTCGCCGCGATCGTCTTCGCTCCTGCCGGTACCTCGACTGTCTCCGCGGCGCGCCGCGCCGCACGTTCGTCTTCGAACCGCCCGAACACCGTCGGTCCGCTCCCGCTCATCCCGGTCGCGAGCGCGCCCGCGTCTTCGAGCGCTCGCCGCGCCTCCCGGATCTCGGGGTGCCGCTTCGAGCTCACGGCCTCGAGATCGTTGCGGGGAGACGAGAGCAGGCCGAGGGGCCCGAGAAGCGCGGCAATGCTAGACGGGTCCCGGGGGAGCGTCAATTCGCGCGCCGCTTCGGTGTAGGCCCACGCCGTCGACACCGGGAACGGGAACGCCACCAGCACCCAGTGCATCTCGGGAACGCCGGGCAGGTCTTCGAGCTTCTCGCCCACCCCGCGCCCGAGCGCGGGGCGGGGCTCGAGGAAGAACGGCACGTCCGCGCCCAGCTCGAGGGCGATCTTGGCGCGCACGTCCGCCGGCAGGGCCCGGGCGAACAGGGCTTCGAGCCCGAGCAGCGTTGCCGCCGCGTCCGAAGATCCGCCTCCCAGACCCGCCGCGATCGGGATGTTCTTCGCGAGCCGCAGGCGCAGCTCGGGCGCAGCGCCCAGCGCCTCGCACGCCCGCTCGGCCGCGCGCACCACCAGGTTGGAGCGGTCCGCCGGCAGCATGGCGCCCTCGACCGCGAGCTCGATTCCCCGCCCCGGCTCACCGCGCTCGAGCCAGAGCCGATCGAACAGCCGCAGCGGCACGAAGCAGGTCTCGATCTCGTGGTAGCCGTCGGCGCGGCGCCGCAGCACCTCGAGTCCGAGGTTGAGCTTCGCGGGGGCGTGGACCTCGATCACGGCCCGCCCTTCCGGGCCGCGACGAAGCGCATGCGCAGGTCGTGCAGCACCGACTCGAGCAGCCGCAGCTCCGCCTCGTCGAGGTTCCCGCGCGTCTTCTCCTGCAGGATCTCGAGGATGTCGATGGTCTGACGCACAAGCGGCAGGTTGGGCTGCGGCGCCGGTCCGGGCTCTGCAGTCTCGCCCGCGTCGGGAGGCACGCCCAGGTGCACGAGCGCCGAGGTGGTGAGCGAGATCACCAGCGTCGCGAAGCTCATCTCGGGCAGGTCCTGCGGGTTGTCGGGATCCGACATGCGGAAGCCGCGCGGGCCGCTCTGCTCATTCGCCATGGTCGTCCTCCGCTCGCGTCGGGTCGACGCCCGTCGCCTCCAGCTCGCGCAGGAGCCGTCGGCCCTCGAGGATGCGCTGGACCGCGGTCCAGGTCGCGCCCGCGGCCACGATCACCACCGAGGTCATCACGAACGTGGTGAGCGCGCCGAGGATCAGCACGCCGAAGCGCTCACCGCGCTCCATGAAGCCGACGCGGAGCGAGTGCAGCCGCTTCTCGGCGGAGGCGCGGGTGTAGCTGGTCATCACCGAGGCGGTGATCGCCCACAGCGCCAGCGCCACGCCCGCGACGTCGCCGGCGCGCGTGCGTCCCAGCGCGATCCCGCCGAAGATCAAGAGATCCGAGAGCCGGTCGATCGACGAGTCGAAGAAGGCGCCGGCCGCGGACGACACACCCTGCTGGCGCGCGACCACTCCGTCGACCAGATCGCAGAAGCCCGCGACCATGAGCAGGAGCCCGGCGAGGAAGCTCTTGTCGAGCGCGAAGGCCCAAGCCGCAAGGAACGAGACTCCGGCGCCGGCGAGCGTGAGCACGTCGGGCGAGACCGTGAGCTCGCGCACGAACGGGAAGATGCGGTACACGACCGCATCGAGGTCCTGTCCCAGACGCGCCTTGATCACGCCGCGCGCCTCCGCGCTAGAGATCGTTCTCCGAGACCGGGATCACCGCGCGCGGCGCGGGTCGCAGCGGTCCTTCCTTGATGAAGCGCTCGATCCGGCGCGTCCGAAGCTCTTGCTCGCTCGCGAGGTCGCTCTTCAGCTTGTCCAGGTCCTCGGCGCTCGGCGCCGCCACGTTGGCGGCGAGGTCCGGCAGATCGCCCGCGGGGCCGGCGGCCGGCGTGGCCCGGCCCTTGCGCTGGGCGCGCTCGACCAGGCGGATGTCGGGAAGCTCCTTCTCGGCCATGGGTCTCCTCTCTGCTCGAGCGGGGAGGGCGGTTTGACAGCGCAACCCTGCCCCCCTACTCTGCGAAATCCTTGAAAAACCAGCTACTTACGAAGATCGTCCGGCGTCGACGCAGCGGCGCGGCCAGAGCGGCCGCCGGCGGCGCGGCCCTGACGATCGCCCTTCTTTCCGGCTGCGCAACTGCGCCCCCCCGGGAAGACGAGCTGCCCTCGGCCGAATCCTACTACCAGCACGGCGTCGAGACACTCGAGGGCAAACGCAGCTTCCTGCTCTTCCACGACGTCGACTACCCGAAGGCGATCGAATACTTCCAGGAAGTCATCGACAACTACCCGTACAGCGACTACGCGATCCTGGCCGAGCTGCAGATCGGCGACATCCATTTCCAGCGCAAGGAGTACGAGGAGGCGTCGAGCTACTACCACGACTTCGTGGAGCTCCACCCGAATCACCCAAAGGTCTCATACGCGCTCTACCGCAACGGGCTGTGCTCGTACAACCAGATGCGCGCCAGCGACCGCGACCAGGCGCCGACGCGCGAGGCGGTGGCGCAGTTCAAGTCGCTGCTGCAGCGCTACCCGAACTCGGAGATGGCCTCGGACGCGGCGACGCGGCTGCGCGAGTGCGAGAACCGGCTCGCGCAGCAGGACATCAAGATCGGCGACTACTACTACGAGCAGCACGCCTGGTACGCCGCGGCGCGGCGCTACCGCGCGGCGCTCAACGACTTCCCCGATCACGACGACCGCATCCGCACGCTGGTGCGGCTGGGCTACTCGCTTTCGTATCTGCACCAGTATCTCGAGGCCGAGAGCGTGCTGCGCAAGGCGGTCGAGCTGGGAGCGCGCGACGAGCTGCGCGACGACGCCCAGGCGGAGCTCGAGGCGCTGGCGCGGCTGCCGCTCTACGGCCCGCGGCCGCTCGCGAAGTCCTGCGTCACCGACCCGAATGCGTCCTGCCCCGTGGTCAAGGCGCAGTAGCGGGGGAGCCGCTCGCGGCTAGCGGAAGGCGCGGTCGAACTCGGCCGGAGTGATCCCGCTCGGCATGATGTCCGCGAGCAGCAGCGCCCGGAAGCGCGGCTGCTGGTCGGGCGCGAGGGCGCGCGCCCCGACGTCGAGCAGGTCGGCGAGTCGCGCTCGCTCCGCCCGCGTGGCGGCGAAGCGCGGATCACCGTCGATCAGCTCCGCGAGCGCCGCGCCGTCGACCGGCTGCCCGTCGCCGTGGCGAAGCGCGTCGACCGGCGCCTGGAACGCCGAGCGGAGCTCCGCGGAACGGTCGGGCGCCTCGACCACGCCGGTGTCGGGGTCGCGGCGCAGCTCGCGGCGGAACACCCCGCGGTACAGCGCGACCGCATCTTCGACGGCGGCGTTGCGCACCCGCGCGTCCTTCGCATCGACCAGCTCGCCGGGGCGAGCGCCGACCGGCGGCAGCAGCTCGGCATCCTCGACCCGGTTCTGGTTCGGCGTCTCGAGCGAGCGCTGCTCGAGGTAGGCGATCAGCTCCTCGGCCCACAGCGGCCGGTTCTCGGTCGCTGCGGCGAGCGCCACCCGGTCCGCCTGCGGGAGCGTGAGCGGGTGGAACGCGGCGGGCTCCGGGATCAGTCGCGCGTAGTCGAATACCGCAGCGCCGGTCACCGCGGGCACCGCGACCAGCGGGAAGTCGGCCATCGAGATCTGGATCGGCTCTCCGTTCTGCGACAGCCGCCGCACCACGATCTGGTCGCTGGGCACGTTGGTCGAGATCTCGGTGCCGGTCGGCGACGCGAAGGTCGCGCTTCCGCCGCCCGCGACCGTCGGGCTCGCCGTGGTGGTGATCGAGTTCGCCTGCACGGTCGTCCCGCCGTACACGACGACGTGGCCCGAGTTCAGTGCGATCGATTTCGCAGCCGTGGTGCCGAGGGTCACCGTGCCGGTCGCGGCTGCCTGGAGCGCGCCGTTCACCACCAGTGCCTGGCCGAAGCCCACCGTGACGTTGCCGGTGGTCGCGTCGAGCGACAGGTTCCCGTCGCGCATCAGGCTGGCGGTGCCGCTCTTCGGCGGGGCGGCGCCGTTCCCGAGCGCGATGCTGCCGGCGGTGATGGACTGCGTCTGGCCGCTCGCGGCGTTGAACTGCACCCCGCCGTCCCCGCGCGCGCCGAAGGTCCCGGCGGTCATCGCGACGTCGTCGTCGAGCTGGAGCACACCGTGGCTGGAGACGTCGATCGAGTTCGCGCCCTGGATGCGCGAGTCGAAGTGCACGTCGCCGGCCTCGATCGTGGTGTCGGCCGACGCCTCGGTCGCGCCGTCGAGCTCGAGGGCGTGGTTGACCACGGTCTTGTTGCCATGGCTGTCCGTCGTGGTGCTCTGGACCAGGAAGCGGCCCGACAGGCTGATGGCGCTCGGATTCTGGTTGGCGAGCGACGGATCCGGGCCGGTGGAGCTGAACAGCACGTCGCCGTCCGAGCTCGCGATCCCGCCCGCGGTGAGCACTCCACTCGTGGTCGTGCCTGCCGTGGCGGCGTTCTGCACCGCGGTGAAGGTGTATTTCGGCTGGCCGCCCTGCAGCACCAGCGCACCATCGAGGCTGAGGTTGCCGTTCGCGCTCGCACCCCCGGCGAGCTGGATCCCGCCGGCGCCGGTGCCGGTGCTTCCGGTCGCGCTGACGGAGAGGTCCCCGTTCAGGGTCTGGAGCGCGAGGCCGTTCTGGTTCACGCCGTTCACGACCACGCCCGGGGCGACGCCATCCGGTGACTCGCCCGAGATGAACAGCGCGCCCACCGCTTTGGTGAGCGGGTTCGAGAGCACGAGCGCGCCGTGGTCGCTCGAGATCGTCTGGTTGTCGGCGGAGAGCACGAAGCCATCCCGGGCGTCGAGCTCGAGCTTGCCCGCGCCGCCCTTGTCGGTGTTGAAGCCCTGGAGCGAGAGCGCGCCCCCGTTCACCGCGACCGTCTGGTCGACGGTGCCGTTGAACTCCGCGCTGCCGCGGAAGAGCGCCGTGCCGTCGACGGTGAGGTTGCCGATCGCAGTGAGGACCTGGAGCGAGAGGTCCCCGGTGGAGCTGCCCAGGCTGAGCGACTGCGCGACCTCGGTGTTGCCGCCCACCGATCCGCCCTTCGCGCCCGTCGTCGTGCCCAGCTGGAGGCTCGGCACCACCAGGTCGCCGCCGGTCACGTGGATGTGCACGGTGCTGTCGCCCGCGACGTTCGCCGCGCCCGCGGCGAGCGTGAGCGCGGTGCCGTTCACGTTGGCGAGGTCGGCGGCGGCGAGATTGATGTCGCCGTCCTCGGCGACGAGCGCGAGCGCGAAGGGCTTCGTGAGCGCCGTGCCGTCCCCGGCGAACAGCGCGAGCGACGGGATCGGCGAGCCGCTGCCGCCGATCGACGCGTCCTGGTCGAGCGTGAACGAGGCGACCGGGCCGGTGCCGTTCGAGCCGGTGAAGGTGAGGCCGCCGAGGTCCACGACACCGGTGGTGTTGCCGCCGACCCCGTCGCTCGCCGCGAGCCGGATGGCGTCCGCGGAGATGGTGCGCGGGCCGAGCGCGAGCGGACCATCGTGCAGCTCGAGGTCGACGCTGCCCGCGGTCACGTTGCCGCCGAGCGTGAGGCCGTGGTCCGCGCGCACGACGAGCCCCGTGTTCGCCGCCAGGAGCGCGGTGCCGCCGGTCGGCGTTCCCGGGCCGATGGCGCCGTCGATCTCGACCACGTCGCCGTGGATCGTGTTCCCTGCCGCCCCGGCCGATGTGTCGTTCAGCAAGAAGAGCGGTCCAGCGACGGTGACGTTCCCCGACGCACCGGCGGGAGACGCCGTGCCGGCATGGCTGCCCGCCCCGCCATCGGCGAGAACGTCGCCGGAGATCGACACCGAGGTCGGAGTCCCGTTCGGTCCCTTGAGCTCGATCTTCCCGCCGGCCCCGCCCACGCTGTCGCGCAGCGAGCCGGTGGCGAGCGTCGTTCCGCTCGCTCCGCCCGTGGCGGTCAGGCTCCCCGTCGTGATGGTCTGGCCGGTGATCGCGATCGCGCCCGCGGCCTTGCCGTCACCTGCGGGAACGCCCTTGCTCTCGCCCAGGCCGGCTGCGCCGCGCGTGTCGACGGTGGTCAGGACGACCGCGCCGTTCGACTGGACGGTCACCTTCCCGCCGACGTTCGCGCCCGCGCCCGACGGTCCGATCCCGGAGGCGTCGATCTTGCCAGCGGTCACCGAGGCCGCGCCGTCGAGCTCGACCGCGCTGCCCAGGTGCGCGGTGGTCACGCTGCCGGTCGTGAGATTGCCGGAGGCGGTCAGCTTGATGTCGCCCACGTCGGTCTTGGTGAGCGTGCCGGTGAGGTCGAAGTCACCGCCGTTCGCGCTGAGCGTCTGCGGAACGATGCCCGTCGACGAGGCACCGGTCAGGGTGGTGTTGCCGTTCAGCATTATGTGACCGGCGCTGGTCACGTTCCCGTCGAAGGAGACTGGACCCGTCACGTCGAGCGAGAGCAGGTTCGCGAGGTCGCCGCTGACCGCGATGCTCTTCCCGGTGAGCGACAGCGCGGTGCCGTCGACCTGGGTCGCGTTGACGTTCAGCGCGCCGCCGTTCGCCGCGAGCCCGAACTCCGCGGGCAGGACTCCGCCCGCGAAGAAGCTCGTCCCCGGCACGCCGGTCGCGGCGTTCCCGCCGATCGCCGCGTCCTGGTTGAGCGAGAAGTGCTCCGGCGATTTCGTCGGATCGGCGTCGCTCCCGAAGCGCGCGCCGGAGTCCAGGATCACGCGCGCCTTGGCGTTCTTGCCGTCGTTCGAGCCGGCGAAGAGGTCGATCTTCGAGGAGTCGAGCTCGGCGTTGATCGTCAGGTCGCCGCTGCCGTCCAGGCCGGAGTTCAGCACGATCGAGCCGCCGGACTTGGTCTTGATCGCGTTCTCGATGTCCAGCGCCACCGGCGTGCGTGCGGCGAGCGAGGCGAGCAGCGGGACGCTCGTGCCGAGGTCGATGCCCTGCTCGCCGAACAGGCTCAGCGCCGAGCCCGCGACCTTGGCGTCGGCGCCCGGCGAGAGCGTCATCGTGCCGTCGCGCGACTCGAGCTGGTAGACGAACGGGGTGGTGCGCGAGTTGAAGTCCGAGCCGAATACGCTCGGGTCCGGCAGATCCGCGGTCGCGAAGGCTGCGTCCTGACGGATCGTGACCCGCTGCGCGTCGTTGCCCGCGTGGTCGCGGAAGGTCGCGGCGTTCGTGACGACCACCTTGGCCGTGGTGACGTTGCCGGTGTCGTCGCCGGCGATCAGCGTGATGTCGTCGCCGTGGTAGCTGCCGTCCGCGGTGAGGTCGCCCGTCCCGCTCTCGCCGGCCTGGATGATGATGCTGCTCGTCGGGTTGGTCGCGGTGACCGAGAAGTTCGCGTCGAGCGCGCCCAGCGCCGTGAGGTCGAGCGACGCCACGGAGAGCGGCGAGCTGGTGGTGAAGTCGTTGCCCACGACGATCAGGTTCGCGCCCTGCACCGCGCTCGCGGCCGTGGCGTCGAAGGCCACCGTCGCGTGCGACTCGAGGTCGATCGTCTCGTCGACCACGCTCGCGAAGCGGCCCGGGGTGAACAGCGAGTCGAGCGTCGCCGCGTCGAGCCCGGCGTCCTGGCGCAGCGTGAAGCCGCCGGGAGTGGGCGCCGCGTTGGGGTCGTTCGCGTCGCTGAGATCGTCCAGGCGGAAGTGCAGCTTCGGGTCGAGGCTCACGCTCGCGCTGGTGGCGACCTCGTCGTTGGGCGCGCTCGAGGTGACCAGCACCTGGTTCGCGTTCACCTGCACGTCGGAGCCGGTGGTGCGCCAGCTGCCGACGCCGCTGGTCGCGAAGCCGACCGCCACCTCGGTCACCGCGTTCACGTCGCCGCCGAACACGACGTCGCCGCCCTTGCTGTTGATGGCGATCGACTGGAGCGGGACGCCGCCCTTGGTCGCGTCTCCGCCGGCGCCGTTCTCGAGCGTGGTGACGCCGCTCGCGTTGACCGTCAGCGCGACCGAGCGGTTGATCGTATTCTCGCTGCTGTCGAGCTTGGTGCCGTTCACCAGCTGGCCGCCGAAAGTGACGTCGCCACCCGAGACCGTGAGCGTGTCCGCATTCAAGGTCACCGGGCCCGCGCCCACGAGGTCGATCGAGCGGTCGCGCTGACCCGTGCTGTTGCCCACGCTGCCGCCGCGCGTGTCGAGATCGCCTTGCAGGGTGATCCCGTTCGGCGCCGAGAGCACGATCGCCCCCGCCTCGGGCGTGGTGCTGCCGGCGGCCGGCGCGTCGGCTCCGCCGGTGGTCACCGCGCCGATCGTGATGCTGTCGCCGCTGCTGATGTCGACGCGGCCGCCGGGCTCGTTGGCGACGTCTTTCTTGCCGCTCGCCTGGCCACTGGTGGTGACGGCACCGTGGATCAGCACGTTGCCGGTCGCCTGGATGGTGACGTCTCCGCCGGGCTGCGGCGGGTCGGTGGGCTTGTGCTGCGCGCCCTGGGTGTTGATCGCGGTGAGCTCGACCTGGTTGGGGATCACCGTGCCGGCGATGGCGGGATCGACGAAGCCGATCTCGAGCTTCGGCCTGACGGAGCCCGAGATGTCGACGTTGCCGCCGACCGCGCCGGTGATCGGGTCGAAGCTGCCGAGCTCGATGTTCTGCCCGTCGAGCCGCAGCGTGCCGCCGTTGGTGGTGGTGATGTCGCCCTTCACGCCGAGCGTGCCGCCGAGCGACAGCAGCGTGACCACCGGCGACGGATCGGTCGGCTTCACCTCCGGGGTGTGGAACTGTAGGTTGCCGGAGATCGAGAACGCCGGCGTGCTCGGAACGTTCTGGTCGCTGCTCGGGATGTCCTTGCCGCGCACCGTGATGTCCCCGTCGCTGATCGTGTTGGTGGCCGAGACGTTCAGGGTGTGGACGTCGAGCGCGTCGGCGCCCTGCAGGTCGACGCCGGTCGGGCCGTTCAGCGTGAGGTCGGTGCCGTCGACCAGCTTCTTGTCGGTCACGGTGACCGTGCCCGAGGAGCTGAGCGAGAGCGCCACGCCGTCGTGCGCAACGCCGTCGTGACTGCCGACGTCGAGCCCCGACAGGTTCGCGGTGGTGAGATCGTGCTGCTGGTCGACGCTCACCGAAGTCGGACCTTTGCCGTCGTCCGCGGTGTCGCGGAAGGCGAGACCGGCGCCGACCCGCACGTCGCCCTTGGTGCCGGTGGCCACCAGGTTCACGCTGTCGGCGTTGATCGTGGTCGGCGCGGCCGCGCCGCCGGTGCCCTTCAGCTGTCCGGTCTGCTCGCCGACCTGCGTGACGTCGAGCTCGCTCGCCTTCACCGAGCCGCCGAGCGCGATGTCGCCCTTGGCGTCGGCGGAGAGCGCGATCTTGCGCGCCTCGATCGCCTGGTTGGAGAAGATGGCCGTGCCGTAGAGATCGCCCGCGCCCAGGCTGACGTTGCCCGAGGCGGGATTCGCCGCCGCTCCGGCGCTGAGCGTGCCGGTGTTCGACACGCCCGTCGCGTTCTGGTTGAACACCGCGTTCGCCGCGCCCTCGACGCGCAGGAGCACGCCCTGGTTCGCGCTGTCGCGGCCGATCAGCACGTCGTTGCCCGCGGCCATCACGATCCAGCCGCCCTCGGCGATCACGCTGCCCGAGTTCGCGACCTGGCCGCCCACCAGCGCCACCGCGTTCGCGGCGATCTGGCCTGCATTCGAAACGCGGCCGTGCACGCCGGTGAAGTGGTCGACGCCCCGCTTGAAGTCGGTGTCGGAGAGGTGGCCGCCCACCGCCTCGAGACCGGCGATGTTGCCCACCACCTGCGAGTTCGGCCCGAACACGATCCCGGCGGGGTTCATGAAGTACAGGAAGAAGTTCCCGCCCGAGCCGGTGATCGTGCCGTCGATGCTCGAGGCCTTGCCGAGGATGCGGTTCAGCACGCGCACGTCGCCGCCGCCCGCGTTCTGGTTCATGAACGTCACGACCTGGCCGGCGGCGACATCGAAGCTCGAGTAGTGGATGATCGCGCCGTTCGGGGCGGTGATGTTCCAGCCGTTGCCCGCTGCCTGGACCGCTCCGACCGGCGTGTTGCCGCCCGCCTTCTGCACCACGTCGGCGCGGCTCCACGCGGCCGGGCCGACCGTCAGCGCCGCGACCAGCGCCGACACCAGAATGTGTTGTGAGACCGTCCTGAGCTTCCGCATGATCACCATCCGTCAGTACCGCAACAGCGCCGAGAAGTTGAACTCACCGTCATAGCGATTCACGTTCGCGTTCGGAATCGGCAAGAGCGCCACGCCGTAGTCCACGCGCAGCGAGAAGTTGCGCCGCACGATCACCTCGAGCCCGAGTCCCACCGACGCCAGCGCGTCGTCGTGCTCGCCCAGCACGCGGTCCTGGTTCCAGACCTGGCCGGCGTCGACGAAGGTCGCGACCACGAGGTCCCAGTCGGGCAGGCGCAGCATGTCGTCGGGGCCCGGCCGGAAGGTGCCGACCCAGGGCAGCTGCCACGGCTCCACGCTCCTGAAGCCGAGCGGGATGTGGTAGCGGTACTCGAGGCTGCCGTTCACGAACGAGTCGCCCGCGGCGATCGACTGCGGATAGCCGCGCACCGTCACGAGGCCGCCCAGCACGCCCTCGACCTGCGGGATCAGCCGCGTGCCGAGCGAGGTCTGGCCCGAGAAGCGCCAGGCCAGCTCCTGGGTCAGCTCGTGCGGGCGCAGCGGCCGGTCGCTGAAGAAGCGCGTGCCGTGGAACCAGGGCTGCAGAAAGATCGAGCCGCCGAGATCCAGGCTGAGGATGCGCCAGTCGTCGTCGAGGTTCGCGCGCCCGACGTCGGAGAAGTGCTGGATGTCGGAGCTGTTGGTGCCGGCGATGAACGGCATGCTCTGCTGGAAGCCCAGGTTGCCGTGCATGCGTGCGGTCGCCCAGGAGCGGTCGAGCGTCAGCCCGAGGGTGGGCACGAAGAACGGCATGTCGGCCGAGAACGAGGTCAGGTTCACCACCGAGACGTCCATCCAGCGCGTGCCGAAGTAGGTGTCGAGGAAGAAGCCCGGGCGCCCGATCAAGTTCTGGATCAAGAGGCCGTTCACGTCCCACTGCGTGCCGCTGAAGTGGAGCTTGTCGCGGACCACCTTGGTGGAGCTGTTGGGGTCGGTGGGCGCGCCGATCACCACGGTCGAGAAGCCGAACTGGTCGGACGCGTAGGTGCTCCAGTCGCCGCCGAGGCGGAAGCGCAGGCCGTCGAAGCGCGGCACGCGCAGCTCGTACGAGCTGGTGACCGCGTTGGTGTCGCTGAAGCCCGAGGTGAGGTAGTCGACCAGGAGCACGTCGTCGTGGCCGGTCAGCTGGTAGTCGGCGAAGGCGAAGTGCTGGCGGTCCTTGCCGGTGGCGTCTGTGCCGGTGTTGGAGAAGTCGCTCGACACCGTCCAGGGGCGGTCCTCCTGGACCAGGTAGTCGAGGTTCACGGCGCCGGGCGTGAGCGTCGGCGTGACCACCGCGTCGACCATGCGCCCCGGCTGCCGGTTCAGCCGCGCGACGTAGGCGTCGAGCTGGTTCTTGTCGAGCGGATCGCCCGCGCCCACCGGCTGCAGCGGCGAGCGCTCGGCGATCGCCTCCTTGTCCGGGACCGGCTGCGCGTTCGCCGCGGCCTTGCCGTCGCCGAGGGCGGGCGCCTGGAAGGTGCGCACGGCCTGCACGCGGCCGGTCTGGATCACGAGGTGCAGGTCGGTGTCGCCCTCCGCGCGCGCGTCGGCGCCCGTCTGCGCGTCGATGTCGTCCGGCGACGGAGCCACGTACACGCCCATCAGGCCGCGCGCGCCGAGCTCCGCGACGATCTGCTCGCACAGGTCCTGCAGGCCCGTGGCGTAGATCGGGACCGCCTCCTTGTCGCCGAACTCCGGCAGGTGGAACCAGACGTTCTTGCCGCCGCGGCGCGCACCGACGTAGCCGTCGGACGCCTGCCCCAGCGCGTAGTCGGCGCCGGTGATCAGGCTGATCGGCGGCTGCAGCGGGTGCTCGTGCGCGTACGAGAGGGTGATCTTGCCGACCCAGTAGCGCGGTCCGTCGGTCTGCGTGTGCTCGCCGCTGGGCGGGTCCGTCGGATTGAAGCTGGCGCGCGCGGGGAGGGCGAGCGCCGCCACGAGCGCAGCTGCAGCGAGCGCGTGCGCCAAGAGGCGAATGCGCATCCGCTTGGCCCTCCCCTGCGTCATCAACTGGCCGCCTCTCACGGCGCCGGCAACTCGGTAGCGAGCGCGTACTGTAAACCGAACCAGCGGCGATCGCAGCCGCCCCGACGGCTCCCTGGGGAGTGACGTTTTAATCCCTTTGGTGGCGCGCTTCGCCTGCGGACGCGCGGGCTTGCGCGGCGTCGCGCACAGGGGGGCGCAGCGGCCGCGCAGGGGGCGCCGCTACGGAGCCAGGCCGGCTGCGTTCGCGAGCCTGGCGAGCGCCGCCGGCAGCTTGTCGGCGTCGGGTCCGCCGGCCTGCGCGAAGTCCGGCCGGCCGCCGCCCGTGCCGCCGACCTCCTTGGCCAGCACCCGCACCAGCTCGCCCGCCGAGAACCGGCCGACCAGGTCCTGGGTGACGCCCAGCGCGAGCGCGGCCTTGCCCTCGTGGCGCACGCCGAGCAGGACGATGCCCGAGCCGATGCGCTGCTTCAGCTCGTCGACCAGGCCGCGCAGCTCCTTGGGCGACGCGTCCTCGACCTCGCTCGCCAGGAGCTTCACGCCACCGACCTCGCGCAGCTCGCGGAGCGGGTCTGCGCTGCCGCCGCGGCGCAGCTGGGCGCGCGCCTTCTCCAGCTCGCGCTCGAGCTCGCGCTCACGTTCGAGCAGCCTCGCCACGCGCTCGGGCAGCTCCGCCGGCGGCGTGCGCAGGATCTCCGCTGCGTCGCGCAGCGTGCGCGCCTCGCGCCGGGCGTGCTCGATCACGCCGAAGCCGGTCTGCGCCTCGATCCGGCGCACGCCCGCGCCGATCGCCGACTGGGAGACGATGCGCAGCGAGCCGATGTCACCGGTCGCGTGCGCGTGCGTTCCGCCGCACAGCTCGAGCGACGGGCCGAAGCGCACCACCCGCACGCGGTCGCCGTACTTCTCGCTGAACATCGCCATCGCGCCCGCCGCGAGCGCGTCGCGGTAGCTCTTCTGCTCCACCACGCCCGGGTGGTTGGCGAGGATCTCCGCGTTGACGCGGTCCTCGACCGCGCGGATCTCCTCGTCCGAGAGCGCCGCGTCGTGGGTGAAGTCGAAGCGCAGCCGGTCGGGCGCGACCAGCGACCCCGCCTGCGTGACCTGCGGGCCGAGCACATCGCGCAGCGCCCAGTGCAAGAGGTGCGTGCCCGAGTGGTTGCGCACGGTGGCGCTGCGCGCGGCGCGGTCGACGCGCAGGGCGACCTCGTCGCCCGCCGCGACCCGGCCGAGCGCGACGCGCCCCAGGTGCACGATCAGACCCTCGACGGGCTTCTGCACGTCCTCGACCTCGATCCGCCCCTCGGGACCCTCGATCACGCCGACGTCGCCGACCTGCCCGCCGCTCTCGGCGTAGAACGGCGTCGCGTCGACCTGGATCTCGACGCGCTCGCCCTCGGTCACGGCGTCCACCTGCGCGCCGTCGCGCAAGAGCGCGCGCACGCGCGAGCGGCCTTCGAGCGCCTCGTAGCCCGTGAACGCGGTCGGGTGCGCGGCGAGCGCGCCGTACACCTCGGCAGGCGCGGTCTGGCCCGAGCCCTTCCACGCGGCACGCGCGCGCTCGGCCTGCGCGCGCATGGCGGCGTCGAACGCGGCGCGGTCGTATTCCAGTTGCTGGCCCCGCAGGATGTCCTCGGTGAGGTCGGTCGGGAAGCCGAACGTGTCGTAGAGCTTGAACACCATGTCGCCGGAGAGGCGCGAGAGCTTCGCGCGCTTGACGCGAGTCACTTCCTCGTCGAGAAGCGCGAGCCCGCGGCCCAGTGTCTTGCCAAAGCGCTCCTCCTCTTTGCGAATCGCGTCGGTGACGAAGGCGCGGCGCTTGGCGAGGTCGGGATAGGCCTCTCCCATCCCGTCGATCACCGTGTCGACCACCGAGTGCAGGAACGGGCCTTCGATGCCGAGCAGCACGCCGTGGCGCGCAGCGCGGCGCAGCACCCGCCGCAGCACGTAGCCGCGTCCCTCGTTCGAGGGCAGCACGCCATCGCCGACCAGGAACGCACACGCGCGCGCGTGGTCCGCGACCACGCGCAGCGACACGTCGCTCGCGGGCGCGGCGCCGTAGCGCACCCTCGCGAGCTCGGACGCGCGCCGGATCAGCGGCTGGAACAGGTCGGTGTCGTAGTTGCTGTCCACGCCCTGCAGGAGGCACGTCACGCGCTCGAGGCCCATGCCGGTGTCGATCGACGGCTTGGGCAGCGGCGTGCGCGAGCCGTCCGCCTTCTGCTCGAACTGCATGAACACCAGGTTCCAGATCTCGACGAAGCCGGGGCCGGTCGGGTCGTCGCCCGCCTCGAAGCGCGCGCGGTCGGTGATCTTGTGGATCTCCGAGCAGGGGCCACACGGGCCGGTGTCGCCCATCTGCCAGAAGTTCGGCCCGTCGCCGAGCTTGAAGATGCGCCGAGGCTCGAGCCCGATCCCGTCGCGCCAAAGCCGGTACGCCTCGTCGTCGTCGACGTGCACCGACACCACCAGGTCGCCCGGGTCGAGCTTGAACACGCGGGTCAGCAGATCCCAGGCGAACTCGATCGCATCCTTCTTGAAGTAGTCGCCGAACGAGAAGTTCCCGAGCATCTCGAAGAACGTGTGGTGGCTGAGCGAACGGCCGACCTCTTCCAGGTCGTTGTGCTTGCCGGAGACGCGCATGCACTTCTGCGAGGTGGTCGCGCGCTTGTACGAGCGGCGCTCCTCTCCGGTGAACAGGCGCTTGAACTGCACCATGCCCGCGTTCGCGAACATCAGCGTGGCATCGCCCTGAGGCACGAGCGAGCCCGAGGACACCAGCGTGTGCCCCCGCTCGACGAAGTAGTCGAGAAAAGCCTTGCGGATCTCGTTCCCGGTCATTGCGGCGGGAGAGGATAAGCGAAGCAGGCGCGCCGCGCTCCGCGCGGAGTACGCTCCCGGTCGAGATGACGGGACGGTGCTTCTGTGGCGGCGTGGCGTTCGAGTTCGACGGTCCGATCGGCGAGATCGAGATCTGTCACTGCACCCGCTGCCAGCGCGCGAGCGGCTCACCGTTCGCGGCGGAGTTCCGGGTGCGCGCGGAGCGCTTCCGCTGGGTTCACGGCGCCGAGCTGGTCGCGTTCTTCGATGCGCCGATCCTGCGCGAGCCCCCGGCCTATCGCCGCTCCTTCTGCACCCGCTGCGGAGCGACGGTCCCGAGCTTGTTTCCGGGCAACCCCACCATCGCTATCCCGACCGGCCTGGTCGAAGGCGACCTCCCCGCCCGCCCTGCCGAACACATCTGGACCAGCCAGAAAGCCAGCTGGCTCGACTTCGGAGAGCTCGCCGCCCTCCCCCAGCACCCCACCGACCCACCCGCCGGGTAGTCCGAGCGAGGGCCGTCCCGAGCGAGGACGCAAGCGCCGTAGGTGCGCGCAGCGAGGCGCAGCCGAGCGGTCAATCGGATTGCAGCGTACTCGCGACCGCGAGCGGCGGGTTCTGCGCGAGAGCGCCGCGCGCAACGAAGCTCTGGGGCTAGAAACGATCGATCTTCAGATCGTCGTCCGACTCCTCGGTGAGCGAGATCTCCTCGTCGCTCTTCTGCTCCTTGTCGAAGTCGTCCCAGGAGCTGTCCGAGGTGCCCGAGATGCCCTTGAAGCGCAGCGCGAAGTCGTCCGGGTTGGAGACGTGCATGAGCGCCTCTTCGTACGTCACCAAGCCCGCCTTCACGTGTTGCATCAGCGACTGGTCGAAGCTCTGCATGCCGTAGGTGGTGAAGCCCTTGGCGATCGCGTCGTTCAGCTCCTTGGTCATCTCCGGGTCGGCGATGCACTCGCGCACGCGCGCCGATGCGACCAGGATCTCGACCGCCGGCACGCGGCCCTTGCCGTCGGCGCGCGGGACGAGGCGCTGGCTGATCACGCCCTTGACGATGCTCGCGAGCTGCAGCCGGATCTGCGGCTGCTGGTGGGGCGGGAACACCGAGACGATGCGGGTGATGGTCTCCGCTGCGTCGATGGTGTGCAGCGTCGACATCACCAGGTGGCCGGTCTCGGCCGCGGTGAGGGCGGTCTCGATGGTCTCGAAGTCGCGCATCTCACCGACCAGGATCACGTCCGGGTCCTGGCGCAGCGCGGCGCGCAGCGCGGTTGCGAACGAGTTGGTGTCCACGCCGATCTCGCGTTGGTTCACGATCGAGCGCTTGTCGCGGATCAGGAACTCGATCGGGTCCTCGATCGTGATGATGTGGCAGGTGCGGTTGGTGTTGATGAAGTCGATCATCGCCGCGAGCGTGGTCGACTTGCCCGAGCCGGTCGTGCCGGTGACCAGCACCAGCCCGCGCGGCTCCATCGCGACGCGCTCGACGACCTTGGGCAGCACGAGCTGCTCGATCGTCTTCACGCCGAACGGGATCACGCGGAAGACGATCCCCACCGTGCCGCGCTGCATGAAGGTGTTCACGCGGAAGCGCCCGAGCCCGGCGATCGAGTACGCCAGGTCTACCTCGTGGAACTTGTCGAAGTGGCTCTTCTGGCCGGGCGTCATGATCGACGTGGCGATCCCGTGCAGCTGCTCCGGCGTGAGCCGCTCGCCGTTCTTCAGCGGCACGAGCGCGCCGTCGACGCGGAACAGCGGCGGCAGGCCCGCCTTCAGGTGGATGTCGGAGGCGTTGCCCTTGACCGCAACCGTCAGGATGTCGTTGAGTTCCATTCCCGCCAGGCCTTCGGCGCGCACGAGTGCGAGCCGCATCTCGCGGGTGGATCGTCCCGGCTCCAGTGGACCTTGAGTCTTCGAGGCCCGGAGCGGCTAGGTCTCGTCCGACTCCTCCGCCGAAGAGACGGCGCCGTCTGCCACCGGCACCTTCTTCTTGATGCCGGCGTTGGCGTAGACCAGCTCCGCCAGCCGGTCGTAGACATCCGGGTTGGCGATCAGGAACGCCTTGGCGTTCTCGCGGCCCTGGCCGATGCGCGTGCCCTCGAAGCTGTACCAGGTGCCGCTCTTCTCGAGCAGGCCCAGCTCGCTGCCCAGGTCGAGGATGTCGCCCTCGCGCGAGATGCCGCGGTCGAACATCAGGTCGAACTCGGCCTGGCGGAACGGCGGCGCGCACTTGTTCTTCACCACCTTCACGCGGGTGCGGCTGCCGATCGCCTGCTCGCCGTCCTTGATCTGGCCGATCCGCCGCACGTCGAGCCGGACCGAGGCGTAGAACTTCAGCGCGTTCCCGCCGGAGGTGGTCTCGGGGTTGCCGAACATCACGCCGATCTTCATGCGCACCTGGTTGATGAACACCAGACACGCGTTCGAGCGCGCCAGATTGCCCGTCAGCTTGCGCAGCGCCTGGCTCATCAGCCGCGCCTGCAGCCCGACGTGCTGGTCGCCCATCTCGCCTTCGATCTCCGCCTTGGGCACCAGCGCAGCGACGGAGTCGATGACCACCACGTCGACGGCGCCCGAGCGCACCAGCATGTCGGCGATCTCGAGCGCCTGCTCGCCGGTGTCGGGCTGCGACACCAGCAGCTCCTCGACGGAGACGCCGAGCTTCTTCGCGTAGCTGACGTCGAGCGCGTGCTCGGCGTCGATGAACGCAGCCACGCCGCCCTTGCGCTGGCACTCTGCCACCGCGTGCAGCGACAGCGTGGTCTTGCCGGACGACTCCGGGCCGTAGATCTCGACCACGCGCCCCTTCGGCAGGCCGCCGATGCCCAGCGCGATGTCGAGCGACGGCGAGCCCGTGGAGATCACGGCGATCTCGCGGTCGAGGTGCTCCTGGCCCATCACCATGATCGAGCCCTTGCCGAACTGCTTCTCGATCGACGCGACCATCAGGTCGACGGCCTTCTGTTTGTCGTCTTTGGATCCCGGTTGCCCTCGCGACATCTTTTCTTCTCCTAGCTCTCTGGGGCGAATTCTTCGGACGGGTCCCGCCCCGCGCCGAGTGCGAGGTGGGCCAGGGGAACGTGCCGAGCGCCGTCGGGGGCGAGACGACTCTCGTAGAGTACGACCTCGGTGGCCGTCCAGGCGACCGATTCCGGAGCCGCCAGCCGCTCGATCTCGACCCGCGCGGGCTCGCGCAGCCGGCCGAGCGTCAGGTGCGCCGAGAACGGGCGCCGCTCGCGCTCCGCTCCGACCACCCGCGCGGCCGAATCGAGCTGCCGGGCGAGCTTCGCGAGCGCACCCGCGCCGCGCGACACGCCGAGCCAGAGCACCCGCGCCTCGCGCGCGCTCGGGAAAGCGCCGAAGCCGCCGAGCGCGAGCTCCACCGGCGCCAGGCCCGCGAGCTTGGCGTTCGCGCGCTCGACCAGCGCGTCGACGCGGTCTTCGGGGATCTCGCCCAGGAACTTCAGCGTCAGGTGCTGGCTCTCGGGGGCGGTCCAGCGCACGCCGCCCGGGGTGACGCCGCGCAGGATCTCGATCGCCTGGCCGGTGCAGGCGCGCGCCGCCTCCGGCAGCTGGACGGCGAGAAAGGCGCGCAGCCGGTCGCTCACGCCTTCGCCTCGGAGCGCGTGCCCAGCCGCGGGAACGAGTCGGCGCTGATCGGAAGGCCGAGCAGCCGGCGGCGGATCCAGTCGAGCGCGAGCTGGCTGGCCAGCTCCTTGTTGCGCGCGCGGTCGGTCATCAGCTGGTAGCGGTGCGCGATCGTGCCCTCGCCGTCGGCCAGCGCGAGCCACAGCGTGCCCACGGGCTTCTCGGCGCTGCCGCCGTCGGGGCCGGCGATGCCGGTGGTGGCGAGCCCGATGTCCGCACCGGCGGCCCGGCGCACGCCCTCGGCCATCTGGCGCGCCACCGGCTCCGACACCGCGCCGTGTCGGGCGAGCGCTTCGGAGCCGACGCCGAGCGCTCGCACCTTGGCGTCGTTCGCGTACGCGACCACGGCCTCGAGCAGGTAGGCCGAGCTGCCCGGCACGTCGGTGAGCCGGCTGGCGATGAGCCCGCCGGTGATGGATTCGGCGACAGCGATGGTGCGCTTGCGCTCGCGCAGCAGCTCGGCGACGACCTCTTCGAGCTTGCGCTCGCCCGCACCGACCACCAGCTCGCCCAGGCGCGTCCGCACCTCGCGCTCGAGCAGCTCGAGCCGGCGCTCGGCCGCCGCCTCGTCGGGCGCGCGCACGAGGATGCGGACGAGGTTGTCCGGGAACTGCGTGCGGAAGCCGATCACCGCGTCGGCATCGCCCTGGGCCAGGTCCGACAACATGCGATCGAGGTTCGACTCGCCGACGCCGAAGGTGCGCAGCAGCCGCGCGCGCACGGCGCGCCCGCGACCGAGCCGCGCGGAGATGCGCGGCATCACCTCTTCGTCGACCATGCGGAAGAGCTCGCGCGGTACGCCGGGCATGAAGAACAGGTTCGCAGGAGGCTCGCCCGAGGCGGCGTGCGGGACCTCGAGCCGGAATCCCGGCGCGGTGCCGAGCGGGTTCGGCAGGACTTCGGCGCCTTCCGGGAAGTCGGCCTGCTTGGCGTTGTTCTCGGCCATCTCGCGGTTGAAGCGGCGGAAGAAGGCGCGGATCTGCTCCAGGGCGGCGGCGTCGCGCACGAGCTTGCGCCCGAAGGTGCGCGCGGTGATCTCGGTGGTGATGTCGTCGCGCGTGGGTCCGAGCCCGCCCGAGACGAGCACGAAGCGCGCGCGCGCCGCGGCCTCGCGCAGCACCTCCTCGATCAACGCCGGGTCGTCCGGCACGCTCACGTGGCGCGTGGTCTCGAGCTCGAGCATGAGCATGCGCTGCGACAGGTGCGACTTGTTCGAGTCGACGATCTCGCCGCGCAGCAGCTCGTCGCCGATCGTGACGACCCAGACAGGCTCGCGCGGCGGAGCGCTCACGCGAGCAGCCTCCACACCAGCTGGCCGCCCAGGTTGGCGTAGGCGCCCGCGACCAGATCGTCGGCCATGACGCCGAGGCCGCCGGGCAGCCGCTCCGCGTTCCGCGCCGGGAAGGGCTTCCAGATGTCGAACAGGCGGAACAGCGCGAAGCCGACCCCGGCGACCAGCCCGACGAGTTCGGGCCGCGCCGGGAGCCACGCCAGCGAGAGCAGCATGCCGGCCACCTCGTCGATGGTGATCCGCCCGTCGTCGTGCCGCTCGAAGATCTGCTCGGCGCGCCCCGCGGTCCAGATGCCCACCGCCACCACGGCGGCGCAGGCCAGCGCGTAGAGCGCGGGCGACGCCGTCACGCCCGTGGTCCAGAGCGCCCACCAGAGCGCCAGGCCCACCAGCGACCCGGCGGTCCCCGAGGCGAACGGCGCGTACCCCGAACCGGCGCCCGTGGCGACTGCGAGAACGAAGATTCTCATGGAATTCCGCGTACTTTGGCCTCTGTTGCCGATGCTAGGTCGCGTTTGCGCAGCGTGTCAAGGAGGCGAATAAATAGCGAAATCGAGGAGGTTCGCCAGCCCGCATCAAGCCGGCAGGCCGGTGTCCCGATCTCTCGCAGTGGAGAGACGGGCGATGCCCCGGAACACGGCCTCCGCAGACGACCTCGCGCCGCTCGTGCTCGACCTCGCGCGCGCAATGCGCGCGCGCCGGGCGCACCCGCCGGATCACCCGGTGGTCGCGGAGGCGCTCGCCCGCGCGGCTCTGGCCTGGCAGGCAGCCGCTTCCTCGGGCGGTCCGCTCGAGCTCTCGCCGGGCGCGGGCCGGCTCGAGCAGGGCGGTGGACGGCCGCTCGAAGGTGCGGGCGCGGCCGAGCTGGCGAACGAGCTGCGCGCGCGCGGCGTCGAGCGGCTGGTGCTGCGCGGGGAGCCGGCGCCCGCCGATCTCCGAGTGCTCGTGGAGCTGCTGGTGCGCGAGCCCGCGGCGCTGGGTGCCGAGGGCGGCGCGGCGGCCGTGCTGCGCGCCAGCGGCGCGCGGGGCGTCGAGGCGTTCGCTGCGACACAGAAAAGTGACGGTCCCGCGGCCGCCGAGGCGGCGGAGGCGAACGCGTTCCTCGGGCAGCACATCGCCGAGCTGGTGCGGCTGCTCGCCGAGCTGGAGCGCTGCGACGACATCGCGGGCTACAACCTGATCGCCAACAAGGTCGAAGTCTGCGTCGACGTCCTGGTGCGCGCGAAGCGGCTGCTGGACGGCTACCGCGCGGCGATCGTCTACGCACGCCATGCGACCACGCCGGGCGTCCGCGCCGACGCGCTGCGCCGCGAGGCCAGCGAACGGCTGCGCCGGCTGGCGTCGAGCGAGGGTCTGCTCGACGCGGTGGTCGAGCAGGCCTGCGTCGCGACCGGGCTCGCGAGCGTGCAGGCGAACCAGGTGCTGATCGCGATCGGGCCGCCGGCGGTGGGCGCGCTCTTGCGCTACTGCGCCGCCGCGCGCGACTCCTCGCGCGAGCGCGCGGCGCAGACGCTGATCGCGATGGGCGACGCGGCCCTGGTCGCAGTGGTCGACGAGCTGCGTTCGGGCGTCGCGGAGCGCGCGCGGCGCGCGGCGCGGCTGCTCGGCGAGATGCAGAACCCGCGCGGCGTCGAGTTCCTGTCCGACGCGCTCCGCTCCGACGACGTCGCGCTGGCGCGCGAGGCCGCGCGCGCGCTCGCGCGCATCCCGACCGATTCGGCCGTGGGCGCGCTGATTGCCGGGCTGAAGCTCACGCCGGCCATCGCCGAGACCTGCGCCGGCTGCCTGGGCAGCGTGCGCCAGACGCAGGCGGCGCGCGCGCTGGGAGAGCTCCTGGACCTCGACCGCGACGTGCCCGACGGCCTGCGCCGCGAGGCGATCCGCAGCCTGGGCCGGCTCGCCAGCGCCGAGGCGCTGAACCGGCTGAAGCGCGTGCTCGACCACGCCCCGTTCCTGGGCCGTGCCCGCTTCCGCGCCCTCCGCGTCGCGGCGGCGCAGGCGATCGGGCAGATCGGCGGACCGGTGGCGATCCAGGCGCTGGCCCCGCACGCCCGCCGGGGCGACGCCGAGGTTCGCCAGGCTTGCGCCGAGGCGGCGCGACGGATCGAGCGCGCCATGGCCGGAAAATGATGACGCGCGCCACGGGGCTCCAGCAGCCCGACGGCTATCATCTCGCGGTGCGCACGCTCGCCCTCGACTACGGCGAGCGCCGGATCGGCGTCGCGATCAGCGATCCCACCGGCGCCATCGCCACGCCGCTCGAGACCATCGCCGCCCGGCCGGGCGGGCGAGATCCGCTCGAGCGCATCGCCGAGCTGGTGCGCTCGCACGAGATCGGCCAGGTCGTGGTGGGTCTGCCGCTGCACATGAACGGACGCCCGGGGCCCGAGGCAGAGCGCGCCCGCGCGTTCGGAGAGCGCGTCCGCGCCCGCGCCCAGGTCGCGGTCGACTATCTGGACGAGCGCTGGACGTCGCGCGAGGCCGAGCGCGCGCTCGACGAGGCGGGCGTGAGCCGGCGCGCGCAGCGCGGGCGCGTCGATCCGATCGCCGCGGCACTGCTGCTGCGCACCTGGCTGGAGCTCTGCCGCAAGTGATCCGCTGGGCGCTCGCCGCGGGCCTCGTCGGGGTGTGCGCCGCCGTGGGCGCCGCCGGGCTGGGCGCTTCGGCGCTGCGCGAGCCCGCCGACCCGAGCGGCGAGTCGCAGGTGTTCTGGGTCAATCCGAACGAGCCGCTCGACGGTGTGGCGCGGCGGCTCGACGTCGCGGGGCTCTTGCCGAAGCGCCCGTTCTTCGGGCCGAAGGCGGTGGTGCTCTACGCCAAGTTCACCGGCAAGGACCGCGCGATCAAGAGCGGCGAGTACGACCTGGCGCCCTCGCTCTCGCCGATCGCCATCGTCGACAAGCTGGTGCTCGGCCAGGTGAAGATGCACGAGGTCACCTTGCCCGAAGGTCTGCGGCTCGACGAGATCGCCGCGCGGCTGCAGCAGGCGGGCATCGCCGACGCTGACGAGTTCATGGCGCGCGCGCGCGACCCGGTGTTCGCGCGCCGCGAGGGGCTCGAGGCCGATTCGTTCGAGGGCTACGTGTACCCCGAGACGTATCGCTTCCGCCGCGACACGCCGCCCGAGGAGCTGCTCGCGCGCACCGTCGCCGAGCTGCGCCAGCGGCTCACCGCCGACGACTTCGCGGCGATCCAGGCTTCGGGGCTGAACTTCCACCAGGTGATGACCCTGGCCTCGATCGTCGAGAAGGAGAGCGTGCCCGGGCCCGAGCGGCCGATGATCGCGCGCGTCTATCTGAACCGGCTCAAGCTCGGCATGCGGCTGCAGTCGGACCCGACGGTGATCTACGGCGTGCTGCAGACGCACGGCTCGTTCGACGGCGACCTGAAGATCGTCGACCTGCGCGAGGACAATCCCTGGAACACCTACACGCGCGGCGGGCTCCCGCCGGGGCCGATCGCGAACCCGTCGCTCGACGCGATCCGCGCGGTGCTGCACCCGGCCGACGTCCCGTACCTGTATTTCGTGTCCCGGAACGACGGTACGCACGAGTTCTCCGCGACCTTGACCGAGCACAACAAGGCGGTAAAACGCTACCAGATGCGCCGCCAGGCACAGAGCTAGGGTCGGGAAAGCGGAGGATCGAGCAGATGGGGAGCAGCGCCGGCTACTTCGAGCAGCGCGTGCCCGAGGCCTGGAACCGCCGCCTGGCCGAGCAGAGCGCGCGCGGTCCGGCGGGCGCGGACTTGCTGGCGAAGATGCGCGCGGCCGACTTCGCGCTCGAGATCGCGCTCGACGAGGGCGAACGCTTCCACCTCCGCGTGGAGAAGGGGGAGATGCGCGCCGTCCCGACCGCCGATCCCAAGCCGGTCGTCACCCTCGGTCTGTCGCAGGCCGACTGCGGGCGGCTGGAGAGCTCGGTCGGCGCGTCGCCGATGAGCCTGCTCGGCGGAGTTGCCGGCAACCCCGACTTCGTGCTCACGCCCGCGCGGCTCGACGCCCTGCGCGAGGTCCAGGGCACGATGCGGATCGAGGTGACGGGCCCGTCGCCCTGGGGCGTGGTGCTGCACTTCGGCCCGCCCCCGATCCCGGAGATCACGACCACCGTCGCCATCGCCGACGAGCCGTTCGCCCAGCTGCTCGCCGGCGAGCTCGACCTCCAGGGCGCATTCATGTCGGGCAAGCTCAACCTCGGCGGCAACGTCGAGGTCCCGATGAAGATGGCCATGGCCATCATGACGCCGGAGTAAGAGCCGGGGGGGAAAGAGCGCTTTGGCGCTCGCGCTCGGCGCAGAACCCGCGCTCGGGGTCGCGAGTACGCTGCACCCTCGCTCCGGGTTCCGCGCCGGCCGCGCTCGCGAACCGCATCTCTCCACCTCCCAAAAGTGTGGAGCCGCGGCGGCGGGCTCAACGGCGCGTGTTTCCCGTCCGCGTCCGGCACTCTTGCTCTTCTCGAGCAAGACAATGGCGAGTTGAGGCCGAAGCGAGGGCCCACCGCGGGACATCGGCCCGCGGTCCGATGTCGGCGAGCGAAGGCCGCAAGCGGAGCGCGCAGCGAGCCGCAGGCGAGCGTAGGGCGGGTGGCCGGGCTTCGCCCGGCCGGGTCCCGCTCGGACTAGGTAGGCATGGCGACTGTGCGCAGCAGCTCGATCTGGTCGAGGGCTTTGCCGGCTCCGGCGGCGACGGCGGTGAAGGGGTCGTCGCCGCGGACGATCGGGAGCTTGGTCTCCTGGCGCAGCAGCTGGTCGAAGTCGCGCAGGAGTGCGCCGCCGCCAACCAGCACGATGCCGCGGTCGACGATGTCCGCGGCGAGCTCGGGCGGCGTGCGCTCGAGCGTCTGCAGCACCGTGTCGATGATCTGGTGGATCGGCTCCGCCAGCGCCTCGCGCACCTCGTCGGACGACAGCACGATCATCTTGGGGATTCCCGCGACGAGGTCGCGGCCCTTGATCTCCATGGTCTTGGTCTGGCCGTTCGACAGCGCCGTGCCGATGGTGATCTTGATGATCTCCGCGGTGCGCTCGCCGACCAGCAGATTGTGCTTGCGCTTCACGTAGTGGATGATCGCCTCGTCGAGCTTGTCGCCCCCGACGCGAACGGAGCTCGATGTCACGATCCCGGCGAGCGAGATTACCGCCACGTCGGTGGTCCCGCCGCCGATGTCGATCACCATGTTGCCGGTGGGCTCGGTGACGTTGAGCCCGGCGCCGATCGCGGCGGCCATGGGCTCCTCCATCAAGTAGACCTCGCGCGCGCCCGCGGAGATCGCGGACTCGCGCACCGCGCGCTTCTCGACCGAGGTGATGCACGGGGGCACGCAGATCACGATGCGGGGGCGCACCAGGCGGCGGCGGTTGTGCGCCTTCTGGATGAAGTAGCGCAGCATCGCCTCGGTGACCTCGAAGTCGGCGATGACGCCGTCCTTGATCGGCCGGATGGCCCGGATGGTGCCCGGGGTGCGGCCGACCATCTCCTTGGCCTCGGTGCCCACCGCCAGCACCTTGCGCGTGCCGTTCGGGCCGTCCGCCACCGCCACCACCGACGGCTCGCTGCAGATGATGCCCCGGCCCTTGACGTAGACGAGGACGTTCGCGGTGCCGAGATCGATCGCGAGATCGTTCGACAAGAGCCCCGCCAGCCACCTGTACATCGTGTCGCTCCGCGTGCATCCGGGGCAGAGAGACCCCGAACAACGTCATTCATCGGCAGGAGGGTGGGGAACCTGAGCTAGGGCTTCTCGGGGGGCTGGGGCGACGGTGAGTCGGCAGTGCCCGCCAGCGGCTGGTCCAGCAGCTGGATCAGCTCCTGCAGCCGGCCACGGACCTCGTCGAGCCGGGAGCGCTGCGCGGAGATCAGGTCGTCGCGCTCGGCGACGGCCTGGCGCAGCGCGTGGGTCTCGCTCTCGAGCGCGTCGATGCGCGAGCCGAGCGAGAAGTAGCTCCAGACCAAGAGCACCAACGCGATCGCGAGCGCCACGCCGAGCGCGAGCTGGAGGCGGCTCGCGCCCTGGGCGGGATCGCGCGGGCTCGAGCCGCGGGCGCCGCTCTGGGCCGGGGGGATCGAACGGAGCTTCGGTTCCTGATCCATGGGGCGGCCGCGCGCTAGCTCTGGATGACCAGCTTGGAGAGCGAGGTGCGGCGCAGGTTCGTCTTCTGGATCGTGCGCACCAGCTCCGTGACCTTCTCCGTGTCGGTCTCGAACGGGTTGTTGCAGATCACGCGCACGTTCAACAGGTTGCCGAGCCGGATGTTCGACCAGTCCAGGTCGTACTGGATGTTGTTCTGGCGCGCGAGCTTGATGAAGTCGCCGCGCATCCGCGCGCGCGTGTCCTGCGGCGGCTCGGTCTTCGCCTTCTCGATCTCGGCGTCCGCGTAGAGCCGCTCGACGTGGTTGTTGCGCTCGAGCATGTAGAAGAAGCCGCGGTCCTGGCGGATGTCGTGGAACTGCAGGTCGATCATGAACACGCGCGGGTCGTGCCAGCTGATCTGGTGCTTCTCGATGTAGCCGCGCAGCACCTTGCGCTTGATGATCCAGTCGATCTTGCGGTCGAGCTTCTCTGGATCGGTGTCGAGGCAGTCGAGGATGAACTGCCACTCGCGCACGCCGTCGCGCAGCTGGTCGGAGACCGGGAACTGCTCGATGTAGCGCTGCGCCATCTCGCAGTAGTCGCGCTGGATCTCGATCGGCGAGTACTCGCGCCCGTTCTCGAGCCGCAGCTTGCGCTTGCAGGTCGTGTCGTAGCTGATGTCCTTGATGGCCTTCACGGGGTGGCGCAGCGTGAAGTCCTTGTTGATGAAGCCGTCCTCGATCATCTGCAGCACGACCGCGCAGGTCGCGATCTTCACGAAGTTCGTGTACTCGCTCATGTTCGAGTCGCCGACGATGACGTGCAGTCTGCGGAACTTCTCCCGGTCGGCGTGCGGCTCGTCGCGCGTGTTGATGATCGAGCGGTCGTTGGTCGTGGTGCCCGAGATCTTCTGGTAGATGTGCTGGGCGCGCTGGCTGATGCAGTAGTGCACGCCGTCCTGGGTCTGGAACACCTTGCCCGCGCCGCTGAAGATCTGGCGCGTGACCAGGAACGGGATCAGCTGCTCGGCCAGGTAGTAGAAATCGACGTCGCGGTCGACCAGGTAGTTCTCGTGGCAGCCGTAGGAGTTGCCGACGAAGTCGGTGTTGTTCTTGAAGATCGACAGCTTCCCGGGCACCCGCTCCTCGCGGATCTTCTCCTCCGCGTAGAGCTGCAGGTCCTCGAGGATGCGCTCGCCGGCGCGGTCGAAGATGACCAGGTCGCGGGGGCTGGCGCACTCGGGCGTCGCGTACTCGGGGTGGCAGCCGGTGTCCTGGTAGAAGCGCGCGCCGTTCTCCAGGAACACGTTCAGGAAGTGCTCGGTGGTGATCAGCTTCTCGAACAGGAAGCGGATCGCCTTCTCGACGGGCAGGGTCTTGCGGCCTTCCGGCGTGAAGATGATGCCGTATTCGGTCTCCAGTCCGTAGATCCGCTTCTGCACGTTTTCGCCCTGCCGCTCAGCCGCTGAGGAGGCCCCGCGCTTCCTCGGCCCCGATGCGCCTGAAGGTACGACCTTGTCGCGTGCGATCCAGCAGCGCGATCTCGAGCGTGCGCTCGTCCAGGTCCTCGAGCGACGAGCCGTTGCCCGACCCCGCCAGCGCGCGCCGGCCCAGCCGCGCCGCGTCGCTGAGCGACATGCCTGCGCTCCAGCCGCCGCGGATCACGTCGAGGAGCTTGTCGCCGTCGCCTCCGATCGAAGCGTAGTGCGTGGTGTCGGTCATGCTGCCGTCGTAGCGCACCTGGTAGAAGGCGCTGCCCTTGGCCTGGATCTCGACCACCAGGATCTCGACCTCGAGCGGCTTCATCTCGCGCGTGAACACCGAGCCGAGCACGGTCGAGTACTCGTTGGCCAGGCTTTTGCCCGCTACGTCCTCGCGCGAGAACGAGTAGCCACGCATGTCGGCGTAGCGCACGCCCGCCTTGCGCAGGTTCTCGTACTCGTCGAGCTTGCCCACGCCGCCGAATGCGATCCGGTCGTAGATCTCGGAGATCTTGCGCAGCGAGGCGCTGCGGTTCTCGGCCATGATCACGACGCCGCCGTCGTACTCGAGCGCGACGATCGGCTTGCCGCGGCCGATGCCCTTGCGCGCGTACTCCGCCTTGTCCTGGTACCACTGCTCGGGCGAGACGTAGAACGGCGTGCTCATTCGCGGCCTCCGCGGCGTGCGAGGATGTTCTCGTACACCCGGCGCAGCTCGTCGTCGCCCACGTCCTCGACGCCGTCCTTCGTGGCGATCTTGACCGTCGGGAAGATGCCGCGCGCGACGTCGACGCCGCCGGTGGCGCGGTCCTCGTCGGCCGCGTCGAGCAGCGCCTCGACCGCCGCCTCGATCACCTCGGCGCGGCCGAGCTCCTCGTGGCGCAGGATCTTCTTCAGGCTCGCGCGCGCGTCCTTGCCGCCCGATCCCGTCGAGTAGTAGTCCGCCTCGCGGAAGCGCCCGCCGGTGATGTCGAACTTGTAGATGCGCCCGCGGCCCTTGTCGTAGTCGTAGCCGGCGAAGATCGGCATCACCACCAGGCCCTGCATCGCGGCGGGCAGGTTCTGGCGCAGCAGGAACGACAGCCGGTTCGCCTTGCCCTCGAAGCGCAGCGGCTGGCCGTCGAGCTTCTCGAAGTGCTCGAGCTCGAGCTGGAACATCCGCACCATCTCGATCGCGGGGCCGGCGGCGCCGGCGATCGCCATCATGCAGGTGTCGTCGATGCGGAACACCTTCTCGAGGTCGCGCGTGCCCACCGCGTGGCCCTCGGTCGCGAGCCGGTCGCCGGCCATCAGCACGCCGTCGCGGCACACGATCGAGAGCACGGTGGTGCCGTGGATGAGCGGGGCGTTCGTCCAGTCGGCGCCGCGCCAGTCCGGCAGCAGGTCGGGATGGTCGACCCGCAGGAACTCGTAGAAGCTGTCGCCGGCGTAGCTCTGGCCTTTGAACACGGAGCTACTCGCCGCCCCGCTGGACGTAGTTCTTCACGAACTCCTCGGCGTTCTCTTCCAGCACCTCGTCGATCTCGTCGATGAGGCTGTCCATCTCTTCCTTCAGCTCTTCGCCCTTCTTGGCGATCTTCTTCTGCCCGGCGTCGCCCTTGGCGTCGGCGGTCGGCTCGCCGCCGCCGCCCTGCTTGGTCTTCTGTGTCTGTTCGCCGGAGGCCATGTTCTCTCCTCAGCTCACGAGGACGTGAGGTTGCGGACCAGCACCGACGCCGTGGGGCTCGCGTTGAGCAGGTCTTCCACGTGGGCGCGGGTGCCCTTGAGCGGCTCGTTCATCAGGATGCGCTTGATCGGTTCCTCGCCGACGTTGAACGAGATCGAATCCCAGTTCACGCCGAACACCGCTTCAGGATAGCGGCGGATGCACTCCCCGCGGAAGTAGGCACGGGTGTCGCTCGGCGGCGCCGTGACCGCGCGCTCGATCTCCTCGGGCTCGACCACCCGCTCGACCTCGCCGCGGCGCTCGAGCAGGAAGAACAGGCCCTTGTCAGGGCGGACGTCGTGGTACTGCAGATCGAGCATGTGCACCTGCGGGTGGTGCCAGTCCACCTTGTGGCGCTGGATGTAGCTGCGGATCAGCTTGTGCTTCGCCACCCAGTCCAGCTCGCGCTCGAGCTGCATCGGGTCGTCCGCGAGGGCGCAGAGCACCCGCTCCCAGCGCACCAGCACGTCCTTGGTGATCGGGTCGAGGCTGCGCGACGAGAAGTAGCGCAGCGCGTCGTCCAGCAGCTCTTTCTGGATCTCGACCGCGGTCATCCGGCCGCCGCGCTCCAGCGGGTACTGGCGCTTGCAGCCGAGGTCGTGCGAGATCTCCTTCACCACCTTGACCGGGTCGTTCACCGCGAGCGTGCGCGGGATCGCGCCGTCCTCGATCAGCGCGAGCACGATCGAGGTCACGCCCACGCGCAGGTAGGTCGACACCTCGCACAGGTTCGAGTCGCCGATGATCACGTGGAAGCGGCGGTACTTCTCGCGGTCCGCGTGCGGCTCGTCGCGGGTGTTGATGATCGGGCGCTTGACCATGGTGTCGAGCGCGACCTCGGTCTCGAAGAAGTCCGCGCGCTGGGTGATCTGGTAGTCGCACTGCTGCGAGCGGTTCTCGCTGCCGACCTTGCCCGCGCCGCAGAACACGTTGCGCGTGATCAGGAACGGCGTCATGTGCTCGACGATCTCGCGGAACGGCGTGCGGCGCTCGATCAGGTAGTTCTCGTGATTGCCGTACGAGTTGCCCTTGCGGTCGCTGTTGTTCTTGTGGATCAGCAGCGTCTGGCCCGCGGGCAGCAGCGCCGAGGCGGCGCGCCGCGCGGCCTCGAGCGTGCGTTCGCCGGCGCGCTCGTAGGCGATCAGGTCGCGGACGTTGGTGACTTCGGGAGTCGAGTACTCGGGATGCGCGTGGTCGACGTAGAAGCGCGCGCCGTTCCGCAGCGTCTTGTTGCGAGCGATGTTCTCCTGCTGGTTGGGCGTGTACTTCTCGCCCTCGACGTGGAAGCCG
>Ga0306921_10000064_pt1 | contig 70347 bp, 61 predicted proteins | sample sta12Cox44000080_FD_203760 | JGI IMG/M metagenome (GOLD analysis project Ga0306921, IMG submission 203760) | Lab enrichment of tropical soil microbial communities from Luquillo Experimental Forest, Puerto Rico - statoxic.12C.oxic.44.000.080 (v2)... | ecosystem: Environmental > Terrestrial >... | reverse complement strand
CGCCGCCGAGCGACACACAGACCGCGGCGATCATCCCACCCCCTCCTCCAGAAAAGCCTGAGCCCCCCAAGCCGAAGCCAAAGCCGAACCCGACAGCCCAGCAACCGCCCCACCAGACCGACGAGCCGGGGCATACCGCGGCGCATCGTGCGAGATATCCCGGGCCGGCGGCCACCCGCGATGAATACCTCGCTTATGTCCGTTCGCTCATCCGGCAGCACTACAATTTGCTGCCCTTGTCGATGATCGGCGGCCGCCGCGGTGAGGCGCAGATCGAGTTCGTGGTGCTCGACGACGGCACGATCGAAATGATCAAAGTGCGGCAAAGCTCGGGTTGGCAGGATATCGACGCCCGGATCGAGCTAATGATCGCGGCCGTGCGCCGCGTCCCGCCCTTGCCGCAATGGTTCCAGGGATCGAGCATGGCTCTGATCCTGGACTTGCCCTTCCCCGATGCGTTGCGAGAGTGAGACCTTGGCGAAACCTCTGACACCCCCGGTCGACCCGATCGTCACCTCGGTCATACAGCATCGCCTGCTGGCGATCGTCGAGGAGATGGGCGAAGCGATGCTGCGAACCTCCTATTCGCAGATCCTCAATTCGAGCCGCGACTTTTCGACCGCGATCTGCGACCTCGACGGCAGGCTGATCGCGCAGGCCGAGCACGTGCCAATCCATGTCGGAGCGCTGCCTTACGCGGCGAGGGCGGTGACCGAGTTCTTCGGCGACGACATTCACAAGGGCGATGTCTTTCTGTTGAACGACCCCTATCACGGCGGCAATCACCTGCCCGACCTGACCGCCTTCGTGCCGGTGTTCGAGGGGGACCGGCCGCGCTTTTGGTCGATCAATCGCGCGCATCAGAGCGACATCGGCGGCGCCACCCATGGCGCCTACAACGCCGCGGCGACCGACATCTGGCAAGAAGGCCTGCGCATCACGCCGCTGCGGCTCTCCGACCGTGGAGCGGTGCGCCGGGACCTGCTCGAGATGATCGCCACCAACGTGCGCCACCCGCGCGACTTCCGCGGCGACCTCGCCGCGATGATCGGCTCGGCGCATGTCGGCGAGCGGCGCCTCTTGGCATTGGCGGGCGAGTTCGGCTGGCCCGTCACTGACGCGGCGATCGAGGCCGTTCTCGACGGCGCCGAACGCCAGACCCGAGCGGTGATCGCCCAGTGGAAAGACGGCGTCTACCGGGGCGAGGCGTTCCTCGACGACGACGGACGCGGTCATGACGACATCTACATCCGCGCGACCGTCACCAAGCGTGGCAGCAATCTCGTGATCGACCTTTCCGACGCGCACGAAGAGGTCGGGAGCTTTGTCAATTCTTCCTACCCGAATATGTACTCGGCGGTCGTGGTGGCGCTCTCCTACTTGATCGACCCGCAAACGCCGAAGAACGATGGCACCTTCCGCCCGATTACGGTTATCGCCAGACCGGGCACCGTGGTGTGGGCGAACCCTGGCGCTCCGGTCACGCTCGCCACCAATCATTGCGCGCAGGAGATCCTCGAAGCGATCATCAAGGCATTGGCGCCGGCCTGCCCCGAGCGCGCGATGGCTGGCTGGGGCCGCCGCTTCCGCATCGCGATCCAAGGCAAGGACCCGCACGCCGATGTCCCCGGCGGCAAGCCGTTCATTTGGCATTTCTTCCAGGCACGGCCCGGCGGCGGTGGCTCACCGGGGGGCGACGGCTGGCCCGGGGCAGGCGAATGGCAGGCGGCGGGCGGGATCAAGTTCGGTAGCCTCGAAGTCACCGAGGTGCGCTTCCCGCTGTTCTTCCGCCGCCACGAATTCCGCCCCGATTCCGGGGGTGCGGGCAAATACCGCGGCGGTCCCGGCGGGGTGGTCGAGATGGTGGTCGAGACCGCCGAGCCGGCGGTCGGCAATACCGCCGGCGACGGCGTGCGTTACGGCGCCTGCGGCATCCTCGGCGGCGCCGACGGCGTGCCGCATCGCTATATGCTCTATTCGAATGGACAGCCGCCGCGCGCGATCAAGACCAAGGAAGTCGGCCTCGTCATCCGCCCCGGTGATATTCTACTCCTCGAATCGGGCGGCGGCGGAGGCTGGGGCGATCCGACGCTGCGCAACCCCGATGCCACCGCGCGCGACACAGAGAACGGGTTCATCAGCGCTCCCGGCCCCCACCCTAACGCTCCCCCGCTTGCAGGGGAGGGAACGGGAGGGGGTTGAGCCCCATGTACCGCATCGGCGTCGATGTCGGCGGCACCTTTACCGATCTCGTCGCGGTCGACGACTTCGGTAGGGCGACCTTGAACAAAGTTCCCTCGACCCCGGCTGATCCGTCGATCGGTGTCCTCGACGGCTTGCAGCTGCTGGCCGAAACGCTGGGCCTCGACCGATCGGAGCTGTTGGCCGAGACCGACCGCATTGTCCATGGCACGACGGTCGCGACCAACGCATTGCTCGAGCGGAGGGGCGCCAAGGTCGGGCTGCTGACGACCGAAGGCCATCGCGATGTGATCGAGATGCGCGAGGGGCTGAAGGACGATCGCTACAATTTGCGTCTCGCGCCGCCCGAGCAGCTCGTCCCCCGCAAATTGCGGCTCGGCGTGCGCGAGCGGATGCGCGCGGACGGCAGGACCGAGACGCCGCTCGACCCGACCTCGCTCGACCGCGCTATCGCGGCTCTGGAGCGCGAACGGGTCGCGGCGGTGGCGGTGTGCTATCTGCATTCCTGGCGCGACCCGAGCCACGAGCGTGCCACGCGTGAGGCCGTGGGGCGGGCTCTGCCCGACACCTATGTCGCGCTGTCCTCGGTGTATTGCCGCAGATCAAGGAGTTCGAACGGGTTTCGACGACGGTCGTCAACGCCTATGTCGGTCCGGCTCTGTCGCGCTATCTGGAAGAGCTCGAGCGGGGGCTCGCCGAGGCCGGGTATGCCGGGCCGACCTTGATCATCCAGTCGCACGGTGGGGTGGCTCCGATCGATGAATCGGGCCGGCTGGCCGCCGGTGCAGTGCTCTCCGGACCGGCCGGCGGTGTCGCCGGCAGCGTCTATGCGGCGCAGCTGATCAACGAGGGCAATCTGATCCCGTTCGACATGGGCGGGACGAGCACCGACATCTCGCTGATCGTCGGAGGCCGGCCGAGCCTCGCGGCGTCCCGCCGGGTCGCCGGCCAGACGATCGCACTCGGCAGCCTCGATATCGCCAGCATCGGCGCCGGCGGGGGGTCGATCGCCCGGGTCGATGCCGGCGGCATCTTGCATGTCGGCCCGGAGAGCGCGGGTGCGGTGCCCGGTCCCGCCTGCTATGCCAACGGCGGCAGTTCCGCGACCGTGACCGACGCCAATCTGGTGCTTGGCTATCTCGATCCGGAAAGCTTTCTCGGCGGGCGCCGCAGGCTCGACCGCTTGGCGGCCGAGGCGGCGATCGACGCCATCGCCGTCGAGCTCGGCGTCGATCGGGTTAGCGCTGCGCGCGGCATTCATCGGGTCGTCAACACGACGATGGCCGAGGGGGTACGGCTCGTTTCGGTCCGCCGCGGAGTCGACCCGCGGCGTTTTGCGCTGCTCGCCTTCGGCGGCGCGTCGGGATTGCACGCGACCGACATCGCCCGCCAGCTTGGCCTCAAGCGGGTTGTCGTGCCGCGGGTCGCCGCCGTCGTCAGCGTGGGGCATGCTGGCGACCGATCTGCGCTTCGAGATCGCGCGCAGCCATATCGGCGACACCCGAACGCTCGACGGCGGAGCGCTGAAGCGCCTGTTCGAGGAGATGGAGGCGGAGGGCCTGGCTCGGCTGCGCACCTCGTTCGATGGCCCGGCGCGGACGACGCGGTCGGTCGATATGCGCTATGGCGAGCAGGTCTTCGAGATCACGGTCGGGCTCGACCGGGTCGATTGGACGCGAGCCGACCCGCTGCCGCAAATCGTCGAGCTGTTTCACCGCCGTCACGAGGAGCTCTACACCTATTCGCTGCCCGATCAGGAGACGGTGCTGGTCAACGCGCGGGTCGCCGTCACCGGCATTCTTGCGGCGCTGCCGCAGGAACCAGCTCTGCCCGCTGCGCCGCCATCCGCGCCCCGTTCCGAGCGCCGAATTTATCTCGACGACTGGGTCTCGGCTCCGGTCTACGACTTCGACGCGCTGGCGCCGGGGCAACAGATCGCGGGCCCGGCGATCGTGGAAGGCGCGATGACGACCGTATTGCTGCGCCCGGGCGAGGGCGCCGCGGTGACCCCCCTCGGCTGGCTCGATATCGCCCTCAGCCAAGGGTGATGTCCGGCAAAAACAACGAAAAATCGCTTTTCGGGTAGCGCGGAGGCCCCTGACCGGCTCCTGGGAATCAATGATTCCAATTACTTGCACGACATAATTCGTTACTTAGCGGAACAATGGAATTTTTCGATCGAACAACGAATTGAGAACGGCATAACAATCGAATTACAACGGAAATTCGATTGTTTCCCGAAAATAGCGGATCACGCGAACAAATGGGTCGGGGCGATCTCCCATTAGGCTGTAGATAATGCGGGTGAACTCGGCGATGACGTAGGTTACCATCTGTTCAGGGGCTCGCGTCCGGCTGACGGGCTACGACAGCTTCCGCTGCTCTTCCAACTCCGTCCAGACCTCGAACAAGCTGGCGGTATGCGCCTCGTCATCCGCGACCGCGTCGACAATGGCGCTGCCCAGCATGTTGAAGGCATCGTCTTCGCTGTTGTCGATCTGCAAGACCCCAAGAGCTTCAGAGATATAGTCGCCGATAAGCTCCTGGTCGCTGGTCGCTTTGGACTTCTCGATGCATTCCGCGATCACCGCGATCGGATTCGGTTCGGCCATTGCAGATGTTTCCTCTCGCTCTTCGCCGCTTGTATATCACGGTAGCCGAGGGCCCTAGCTCCTACCCTTAGCGGCGAACTCATGGTAGTTGGTCGTGATGGCCAAAATCGACCGCACCTCGTCGGCTTGCGCGAGGATCCTTTGCGGGATCATCGGGCCGAGCGCCGTGGCCGTGGACGTCGCCGAGTGAAGGAGATCGGTATGGAAGAGACCAAGCTGGAGAAGCTCGCGCACCTGTCCGGAAAGGTCACCTCAAAGGCTCTCGATGCTCTGGGGCGACGCGGCTTTGACCTTCGTGGTAAGATGTCTGCTCCTATCAACAGAGTCCCTCGCCGCGCTCCTCCACCAAAGCCGAAGATGGACGAGTAAACGCTGACCTCCGGCGGAGATGTTTCATGGCCGACCCTGAGACGATCTACAACTGGCGCCGACTTGACAATCGTCTGACCACGTCTGGGCAGCCGACCGAAGCGCAACTGGCTGATATCCACGCATTAGGCGTCCGCCACATCGTCAACCTCGGGCTTCACACCCATGAAAAAGCTCTGCCGGACGAGGCGGCAAGCGTCAGCCGTCTCGGCATGACATATATCCATATCCCGGTCGATTTTCAGAACCCGGCTGACCGAGATTTCGACCAGTTCTGCTCGGTCATGGAGCAGTTAAAAGAAGTCCCTGTACACGTCCATTGCATCGCGAACTTCAGGGTGTCGGCTTTTTTCTATCGCTATCGTCGCGACGTGCTTGGCATGGACGAGACCCAGGCGCGCGCCGATATGGAACAGGTTTGGCAACCCGAGGGGGTGTGGGCGACGTTTGTTCGTCGCTAGTGCTTCCTGATCCACGTGTTAGCCGGAAATATCGGTCAAATGGATGGCTTGATCGGCCTCGGGGCCGAGCAGCGGTAGCCGCGTCGCCCGGCCTTAAGGTGCGGGTTCCCAGGTAATAAGGATTTCCCGGCCGGGCGTAACATAACGCGGGACGAAGCCCTCGGGGCTGGCGGTAAAGAGCTCGTCGAAGCGCGCCTCCAGGATCGAACGGAGCCGGGCTTCGAGGTCAGACCCCAAATCCCACCAACCCCATTGCTCTCCCGGAAATCGCGCGATGGCACCGACGATTGCTGCGTCACGACCAGGAGCCGGCGTGAACGGCACGGTCGGCTGAGGCAGGATCCGGATATCGGGCAGGATGCCCAGTTCCCAAATCACATTTATCAGTTCCACATGGCCGGGAACGACCTCTTCTGCTTCCCCGTGCACCAATTGGTAAAGGACACGCTGAAATGATGGTCCCGGCACACTGTTGACGGTGATCAGAACCCGGCGGCGGCCCGCCTGCTCCAGCTTTTTAATGAATGGCACGATCTCTTGCGTCAGATAGGTAACGTGATTCACCAGAGCGACCGATCCGGCAGGCGCGTCAACGTTAGGCCATTCACCCTCGATAATGCGTGTGTTGGTAATCCCTGCCCCGGCGGCATTTCTCCTAAAGCCTATCGCCATCGTGGGCGAAGGCTCGACATTGATGACCTCGCGGCACCGCAAGGCGAGCGGCAGCGAGATCCGGCCCGCACCACCTCCGACATCGATTGCGACATCATCCGCTTCGACGTACGAAGCGATGACAGCCAGGTTTGGACCAAGCGGTCGGAGTGGATCGGCCGTCAGGAGGGGATGGTCGGCGGGGCAACCAGCGCGTTTATCTCCCGGCGGCTGCGGGCCGCGCAGCCGCGTACGCTGCGCGAGCACGGCATCGACCCGAGCTGCATACCGATCGGCCGCTGTAGTGCCATCGGTCGTCGTCATCAAGGCGCAGGCTCCCACGTGATCGGGATTTCGCGGCCGGGCGTAATAAAGCGCGGAACGAAGCCCTCAGGGCTCGCGGTGAAGAGTTCATGGAACCGGGTTTCCAGGATTGCGCGCAGGCGTTGTTCGAGATCGGGTCCAAGCGGCCAGAACGACCATTGATCGCCGCCGAAACTTGCGACCCTGCCGGCGATGGCCGCCTCACGGGTGGGAGCCGGTATGATCGGCCTGCCGGCGTGGAGCGGCAGGACCCGGATATCCGGCAGCATGCCCAGTTCCCAGAGCACACTCACCAATTCCACATGTCCGGGGACGATCTCCTCCGCCTCGCCATGCACAAGGCCGAACAGTACGCGCTGCCAGGATGGTGGGGGTGGACTGTTGACCGTGATGATCACCCGCCGACTGCCCGCCCGCTCCAGCTTGTTTATGAACGGCACGATCTCCCGCGTGAGGTAGGTGACGTGGTTGACCAGCGCGATGGTCCCTAGTGGTGGGTCCGCCTGGATACAATCGCCTTCGACGACGCGGGCGTTGCCGACCCCAGCCAGGGCGGCATTGGACCTAAATCCGGCACCCATGGCGGCCGAGGGTTCAATGTTGACGACCTCGCGGCAACGTAGCGCGAGCGGGAGCGAGATCCGGCCTGCACCCCCGCCGATATCGACGATGACGTCGTCCGGTCCGATGTAGGAAGCAACAATCTCGAGGTTTGGGTCTAGCGGGCGCCGCGGGTGGGCCTTCACCAGCGGATGGTCGCTCGGCAGCCCCGCAAAGAGGTCTCCCGGCGGTTGCGGGCCGCGCAGACGGGTGCGCTGCGCAAGCACGGCGTCGACCCGGGCGGCGTAGCGGTCGGCCGCGTTGTTGTGCTCTGTGGTCATCATACAGCTGGCCGCGACCGGATCTCGTCCGGCACCTTGCGGCTTAAGAACTGGCCGTCTTTGAGGTCGCCCTCAAAAGTGCCGTTGTCGACGACGATCTTGCCACGCAGCATGACGAGCGACGGCCAGGCGGCGAGGTCGCGGCCCTCCCAGGGCGGGTAGTCGGCTTCGTGCAATTCGGCGGCCCGCACGATTTTGCGGCGGCGCGGGTCGAGCAGCACGATGTCGGCGTCGGAGTGGATCGCCAGCGCCCCTTTCCGCGGGTAGAGGCCCATGATCTTGGCGGCGTTGGCCGAGACGAGGCCGACAAAATCCGACAGGCCGTAGCCCCGTTTTTCGACGGTCTCGGTGTAGATCAATGACAGCCGCGGCTCGACCCGGCATTGTCGCCGGTCGTATCGTCGATGCGGCGGCCCTGCAGCTTGATCCGCAACGGACAGCAGATCACGTCGGTGGCGACGGTCTGGATGGCGCCATGATCGGTGGCCTGCCACAGCGCCTCCTGATCGTCGCGGAATTTGAGCGACGGGTAGGTGTGGTAAATCTGCCCGTTGGGGCGCCGGTAGTCCTCGGCGGTGTATATCAGGTACTGGTGCAGGGTCTCGCCGTAGATCGGGACACCCCTGGTGCGCGCCGCGGCGATCGCGTCGACCCCGGTCTTGGCTGAGGTGTGCATCATGTAGAGCGCCGCACCCTCGATATTGGCGGCGAGGCGGATCACCCGGTTGAACGACAGGTCCTCGGACAAGGTGTTGTGCACCTCTGCCATATTCTCAAAGCCGGTGCGGTCCTCGCGGGTCAGCTTCTCGTACATGTGCATGACGATGTCGTTGTCCTCGGCGTGGATCGCGGCGATGCCGCCGGCCTGCGCCAAGACCTTGAGCACCTCCCAGATATCGCCAAAATCGACCATGCGGCCGCGGCGCGAGGGCGTGATGTCGGTGGTGAACATCTTGACCGAGGCGTGCCCGGCCTGCACCGCCTCGGCTAGCTCGCCGAGGCGCTCGGGTGCCACCTTGCCGAGCAACATCGTGTGAAAGGCGTAATCGCCGTAGCAGGCGCCTGCCCACTGCTTGTGCCGCCGCTCGATCGCCTGCTGGATCGTCTCGCCGCCTTCGACCGGGGCAAAGTCGATCGTTGTCGTCGTGCCGCCGTGCAAGGCCGCGAGGCTGACCCGCGGCGCCGGTTCGGTCAATGTCGGCTGGGCGACGCCGGGCATCGGCATCGGCCAGTTGCAATGGACATGCGGGTCGATGCCGCCCGGAATGACGATCTGCCCGGCGGCGTCGACCACCCGCCCCGCGCCCAGCGCGGCGAGGCGGCCGGGTGCGCCGGTCGCGTCTATGCGCTCGCCGCTGACGCCGATATCGGCGGGGCTCGGAGCCCGACGGAGAGCGTAGATTGGCTACCACTGGCGCACTTGCGCTTTGGTTGCGGATGGGCGCTATTATCACATAACTTGTGGGCGCGTCAGTCCGCGTGACAGCCGCCCTAACTCTTCAGGGGGGATCATGCCAACAAACCGCGCTCATGGTTGTGGGCCGGGACATGTCTCAGGGACGGAGGCTCCTCCATTGCTCCGGACCGATGTCCCGCCATTCGACCGGACATCCGGCCCAAAGCTCTACGCTCACACGATCGATGAGTTTTCGACTTGGGCTGCCAGGGTGCCGCGAGCGGAAGTCGACGTAATACGTCAACGCATCGCGGAGGCACGGAATAATACTCGGCTCTTGGAAGCACTAGATCGCGAGCTATGGGCATTTCCCGTTCGCGATGTCGCCCGTCACCGATCGATTCTCTCGGTGATCGGCGAGCTAAAGATGCCGAGCGCTGTTCCTATGTTGATCAAGTTCGTCTGGCACGACGGTGAAATTACCCGACGGGGGGAACGCGGTGGGCACCTCAGGCCGTGCAGCTTCGAAGCAGATGGGGAAGAGATGCTACGCGCACGCGCCGCGGAGATGCTGTCCTACATCGGCTCACCCGAGGCGACGGAAGCAACATTGGACATCGCCGCGCGACATTCGATGCCTTTTGTACGAGCCGCAGCCATCGATAGCCACATGTACAACGCCGGAGACACTTCCGAAGCTGCGGACCAGTTGCGCGCTTGTGTCGCTCCTGATGATCATTTCCGTATCGGCTTACCCAGACTAACGCGCGATATGGACCCGGCAGAGTTCGAAAGAGCAGTGGTCGCATTCTATCAGCGGCATCCCGAGGAGCGGCCGCGGCAACCGTCACAGAGCAAGCCACCAGGGCCGTCACGCAGATCGTGGCAGCCAGAACGAGAGGAATAGAGATGTGCCAAGACGGCTGGGGCACTTTGGAGGAAATCGCCGCTCACGGCTCAATATCGTTGCATGTCGACGTCGACGCCTTTGTAAATTGGGCTCATAATGCGTATGCGCTGACAGACGATTCCTGGGACCCGGCAGGCGCCGGAGACCCGAATGACGGAACGTTGCCATATGGAAAAGTTCTAACGAGCATTTTTCTAATTACCTATGCTCTCAGGGACGACTACATTCCTCAATGGCATTCCACGGAAGATTACGTTTCCTGCTCCCGCGCGGCGGACAATCGATTTCACGGGCCGTTCTATATGCGGTTTATAGAGTACGACGGAACGTCGGAAGGTGACGCGCAAACCGGTCGGTTCGAACCGGACGTGCAGATTTCCGCATCCGGCTCTTGGACAAGACGTCACGCCTTCGCCCACGGCTCGCTGCACCCACGCGCGGTCAGGCGTACGAGACCGTAATGCCCGTGCGGCCCGGGACCGCACAAATCTACACTGTCCCTTGTTCAATGTCGGCTCAATTTCCAGCTTTCCAAGCCACAGGGCTGGGGTTTTGCTTCATGAAGCTTGGCATCATTGGCAGTACAAGCACGGCTTTGTCGGTGACCATCCTAGCAGGAGCGGAGCTTGTACGGGAGCGGAGTGTGACTATTATTATTTTCATGGGACGGGCTGGTTCGACTTTGGAACGTTAGATCGATACGATTTGAATCCACAGTCCTTCCGCTTCCACTCACCGTATCAGGTGGAAGCGGAGTTCCTGAGCGATCTTGCGGAGATGACGCGAGCTTGGGTGCCAAACCTCATTAGTCAGACCGCTCGGGATCATGGGAATATCCTACTGGAAAAATATTTCATCAATCGGGTCGGTTATCGGATAGGCCAACCCCGGCCTTGGTAGAGATTTAATTTCTCCGGCATTTCATTCCAGATAAAGGAAAAATCGGGACCTTCAGACGATGCCCTACAGGTGGGAGGGACGGGGTGAGAATGCCAGAATAACCGAGCATTGCGGACTATCGACTGTCGCACGTCTGGGATTCACGTCACGGAGGAGAGAATGCCTCGGCATCCTATTCAGGGACCGCGCCCTTTTTACGTGATCGGCCACAACACCAATTGGCTCGATAATGTCCGATGGGTCTTACGGGAGGGCGCCAACGCAATCGAACCGGACATTCAAGTCGAGTATTTGGGAGACCATCTTATCGTATCCCACAACCCGATACCGAAGCACCCACCGGCGGGTGCAGATCACGGGGGAGACTGGGATTCAGGCATGCGCGCCGACGAGTTTTTGCGTCGCGTCGGGGACATCGCCCGAAGCCAAACCCACGAGGGAGAAAGGCTAGGGCTCGTGATCCTCGATACAAAGATTGACGAGAGTATTGTGCGCCCTGAACACGGGCGACGTCTTTTGCAGTTCGCGCGCGAAGGGTTAGCGGGTACAGCCGTCAATCTGATTATCTCAGTTCCCTTCTGGAATAGAAGAGCGCTTTTCACGGATATCTTCGATCAGCTCGGCCCTCGAGAAGGGTTGATGATCGATCAGGCGGATTTTGCTGGGACCGGCACTGCGGGCGCGGTCGCCGACTGGTTTTGGCAGTTAGGAGTCCAAAACGCATGCTATGGGTACGGCCCTGTCGGTTCCAGCCCCATGCCTGTCGAGGTAGCAATTGACCATGGCGTCGCTCTTAAGGCGCAGACGTGTTTTCCCAAATGGGTTTATACTTACACGTTAGAGAAACCCGATGATATGAAAGACTACATCAGAGCTGGGGTCGATGGCCTCATTGTGAGGGATCGGCATGTCAAGACTTTGGCGAATATGATCACCACCGATGAAGATATCTCGAAGCGAGTGCGGTTAGCTCAGCGAGGGGAGAACCCGTTCGAAACTTTTCCAAGCTGCATACCGGCCGACACCATATTCATCCGCACCATGAATCGTCGAGACGCCGGCACCAATGCTAACGTAACTTTCACTTTGCATGGGTCGGGTGGAGATTTGCGGACGACGATCAGCGGAAGCAATCCGAAGCGCTTCGGCAGAGACTGTCTCAACGAGATTAGTCTCTATGGCGACATTGGAATGCCGACGGCACTTACAATTGAGCATGATGGCCATGATAGTCATCATGACTGGGTGCCGGACGTGGTGCTGGTACGCAGGGCAGACGACGTCCAAACATACGGAGCTGGGTTCGGGGATTGGATACCAAAATCCAAGAAGGTCAAGGTTAGCTTGGGAACACTCGGCTATTGGCTTCGGGTCAGAACCGGGACGAGACCTAACGCCGGGACTGACGCCGACATCGTGTTCCGTCTCGTTGGATCAGCCGGGACTGTTCAGCGGCGCATCAACGGAGAGCTTTCGGGGCTGTTTGAACGAGGTAGCGTCGATACTGTGTTTATACCAGGCGTCGACATTGGACCAGCGAAGGAGTTGCACGTTTTCAATGATGGCACCGGCGACGGGCCCGATTGGTTTCTGGACAAGGTCGAAGTGCGTCGAGCATCGGACTATGCGCAGCCGTCAGAGGACTTCATCTTCAATCGTTGGGTAAAGGCCAATACGACAGAGCATGCAATAAGGTGATTGAGTGTATTACTCCATAATAAATAACCGAATAGGGTTGGGTTTTACATCGGTAATCCACGGCTGCGCGCGCGTTGAGCCAGACGCGTCGCCTCTCCGCGCCGTGCGCAGCCAGGCGGCCACCCGCCATTTCATTGGATCGTCGTACTCAATCCGGTACATGCACCGGCGGCATCCGCTCTCGAGCTTCGGATCCAAGTAAGGAAGTTTGATATGCCAATTTGTTCAATTTTTCGCGCACGCGCACCCCGGTCCAAAGCGCATGCGCCGTCGAAATGTCTCTATTTCCTCGGCGCGATCTGTTTCCTGATCTGTGGTGCCGAAGAGGGTCAGGCACAACACCCGCCGTGCTTTGACGCTAATGTTGTCACGCATCACTACAATCAACAGCGAACTGGAGCCACCCTGAACGAAACCTCCCTCAATCAGACTCTCGTTAGCAGCCCGAGGTTCGGAAAAGTCGCGGAATTCCCCGTACGCGGCCGCATTTACGCACAGCCACTTTTCTTTAGCTCGCTCTTCTCGGATCCACCCAGGTGTGTGTTGATAGTAGCAACCGCCGAAAACCTGGTCTATGCTTTTGACGTAATAAATGGCTTTGGAAAGCTGATCTGGACCTACGATGCAGGGTCCCAGAACGTCGCGACAGCTGCCCGCGTGTATTTGGACGCTGACGGTACGAAGCACAGTCAAGATATTACACCCACCATCGGAATAATTGGCACGCCTGTTATCGATTTACCGCACTTCACAATGTACTTTGTCGCGATGACCGAGGAGCCTGGGGATGTATTCGAGCATACACTTCACGCCATCGATATTCGCACGGGAACACTGAGAAAGAAAACCAGTATCGTTGGCAATATAAGGGGAGGTGGTCAATTTCACTCGCATCGAGAAAATCAAAGAGCAGCCCTGGCTCTTGTTGACGATCGCGTATATATTCCATGGGCCAGTTTCGCCGACATTCCGCCGACCGACGGCCTTGTTATGAGCTATATGGTTGTAGACTCGACGAAACCGCTGCAAAAAGTTGCACAATTCCAGGTCGCCAGTTTCGATCCATTGTTCGGCAAGCGTCACAAAGGCGGGGGTATTTGGCAAAGCGGTGGAGGACCCGCTGTCGATGAAAAAGAGTTTCTTTACGTGGTCACTGGAAACGGCGATAGCGACAACGCTCACGCTGGGCAAGATTTCGACTCAAGCACCGTAAAACTGGATACCGGCCTTCACGTAATCGACTACTATACGCCTTCGTACCAGAACGTTCTCAACGCCAATGATCTTGACCTCAGCGTCGCCGGCCCTATGATCCCCGAAAACCGATTTGACGCTGATGGTCATTTGGTAAAGCTGCTGTTACATGGCAGCAAGGCAGGGTTCGTCTATGTACTCAACCGCGACAATTTGGGCAAATTTCACGAGCACGAGAATAATATAATTCAGCAATTGCAAGTCTTCCCGCCCGCGGACGACCTGCCTCACCAGATGGAGCCGACGCATATCCACGCGACCCCTATTTTCTGGAAAGGGCCGGACGGGCCGCGGGTTTACGTGGCATCGGATTACAATCTCGGGGTTCGGGCCTTCCAATTCGATCACGAGAAACTTGCGCCGTCACCCGTTGCAACGAACTTTTTCCCCCGCGCCCCGATAAGCCAAATGTCTCTATCGTCGCACGGCGACGAGCGGGGGACTGGAGTTTTGTGGTTTATTAGCTCACCGACCGGGACAGTAGCAAGCTATCCGGGTGTTCTCTACGCCTTTAACGCAGAAACCCTCGATATGCTCTATAGCAGCGAGACCAACCCCTTTGATCGGTTGGGCGATTATGCGAGATTCAATGCTCCGATAGTTGTGGCGGGCCTCGTTTACGTCCCGACGTTTTCCAACAAACTGGTTGTATACGGGCCCTGTCCCGGCGGCGATCCCGTTCAATGCCGGTTGCGGTGCATCACACCCGGGTGTGCAGGTCTGTGACGCCGGCCTGAGGTAAAGCAAAGTGACGCGGCGTGACCGCGGCGAGGAGGCGAGCCCGGACATCGCGACCTGGTTCCACGGCCTCGGGATGGAGTAATACGAGCAGGCGTTGCGCGACAACGATGCGACGACCAGGGCTGATATACCATTCGCAAATAAGGAGAGAAGGACTCTTTCGAGCGAGATCGACGGGGGCATCCTTGCGGTGGTCAACCTCCCGCGGAACCTCGCGCGGAAGTGACTTCGTCAAATACATCGGAATTATTGGGCTTTGGCTAATTATGGGTCAAGAAGATCTCTATCGGCGCGCTCATACCGCCGGGCGGGATCGGATCTCCCCGGGCACTTTGCGGGGTAGGAATCGGCCGTCCTTGAGGTCGCCCTTAAAAGCGCCGTTCTCAACGACGATCTTGCCGCGCAGCATGACGAGCGATGGCCAGGCGGCGAAGTCACGGCCCTCCCACGGGGTGTAGTCGGCCTCGTGCAGTTCGCTGGCGCGCACGATTTTTCGGTGGCGCGGGTCAAGCAGCACGATGTCCGCGTCGGAGCCGATCGCCAGCGCCCCTTTCCGCGGGTAGAGGCCCATGATCTTGGCGGCGTTGGCCGAGACCAGGCCGACGAAGTCCGACAGGCCGTAGCCCCGTTTTTCGACCGTCTCGGTGTAGATCAAGGACAGCCGCGGCTCGACCCCGGCATTGCCGCCGGTGGTGTCGTCGATGCGCCGCCCCTGCAGTTTGATCCTGAGCGGGCAGCAGATCTCGTCGGTGGCAACGGTCTGGATCGCACCATGATCGGTGGCCTGCCACAGCGCTTCCTGATCCTCGCGAAATTTGAGCGAGGGGTAGGTGTGGTAGATCTGCCCGTTGGGGCGCCGGTAATCCTCGACGGTGTACATCAGGTATTGGTGCAGGGTCTCGCCGTAGATCGGCACCCCCTTGGCGCGCGCCGCGGCGATGGCATCGACCCCGGTCTTGGCCGAGGTGTGCATCATGTAGAGCGCCGCCCCCTCGATATTGGCGGCGAGGCGGATCACCCGGTTGAACGACAGGTCCTCCGACAGCGTGTTGTGCACCTCGGCCATGTTCTCGAAGCCGGTGCGGTCCTCGCGGGTAAGCTTCTCGTACATGTGCATGACGATGTCGTTGTCCTCGGCGTGGATCGCGGCGATGCCGCCGGCTTGCGCCAGGACCTTGAGCACCTCCCAGATATCGCCGAAATCGACCATGCGGCCGCGGCGGCTCGGGGTGATGTCGGTCGTAAACATCTTGACCGAGGCATGCCCGGCCTGCACCGCCTCGGTGAGCTCGCCGAGGCGCTCGGGCGCGATCTTGCCGAGCAGCATTGTGTGAAACGCGTAGTCGCCGTAGCAGGCGCCTGCCCACTGCCTATGCCGGCGCTCGATCGCCTGCTGAATCGTCTCGCCGCCTTCGACGGGCGCGAAGTCGATCGTCGTTGTCGTGCCGCCGTGCAAGGCCGCGCGGCTAACCGTCGACGCCGGCTCGGTCAAGGTCGGCTGGGTCACACCGGGCATCGGCATCGGCCAGTTGCAATGGACATGCGGGTCGATGCCGCCCGGGATTACGATCTGCCCCGAGGCGTCGACGGTTCGTCCGGCGCCGATTGCGGTGAGGCTGCCGGGCGCGCCGATCGCTGCGATATGCTCACCGTTCACCCCGATATCGGCGGGCTCCGGACCCGTGGGGAGGATGACGGTACCGCCAGAGACAACGCTGTCAAACATTTGGGCCTCCTATGATGGTGCTCGCCAAATCGACGGCGCGGCAAAGGCAAAAGCGTCGAGGATCTCGGCCCGCGGGATCTCGTGCACGACAAAGACGAGCCGGCTGCGCCGGTCTCCATCGGGCCAGTCATCGAGCCATTCCGGGGCGAACATTGCATGCTGTGCCGCCTGCACGACCGCCGGGTGCTCGGGCCGGTCGGCAAATTGCACGATGCCTTTGACCCGGAGCAGATCATTGCCGCGTTCCCGCGCCAGCCCGCCGAGCGCGCGGGCGAAGTCGAGCCGGCTGACCTCACCTTCGAGCACCAAACCAAAGGCGTCGATGCCGTGAGTGTGGGCGGCCACCGGCTCCGCCGGAATAACCGGGACTGTCGCCCGTGGGGCGGCACCGAACAGTACGGCACCCGCATCGGGCGCGTCGGCGGCGAGGACGCGCTTGGCTCTGTCGTTGATCAAGTCGAGGCGGCGCACCAGACCCGGGCCGAGCGGCGCCAGATCGGTCTTGGTGATCACTAGCATGTCGGCGAGTGCCGTTTGCCGTGCGGCCTCCGCGAAACGATCGAGGGTCTCGGCGCCTTGCACGGCGTCGACCAGGGTGACGACCGCGGCGAGGCGCAGGCGGTGATCGAGCATGGGGTCGGTACCAAGGGTGAACATGATCGGCGCCGGGTCGGCAAGACCGGTCGTTTCGATGATGATGCGGCGAAATCGCCTGATCTCGCCGGCGTCCCGCCGCTCGAGGAGACCGCGCAAGGTCCGCGCCAAGTCTTCTCGAACTGCGCAGCACAGGCAACCGCCCGGCAATTCGAGCACATTGCCTTCGACAAAGTCGACCAAGTGATGATCGATCGCGATCTCGCCGATCTCGTTGATAATGACCGCGGTGTCGGCGAGCTCCGGCGAGACCAATGCCCGGCGCAGCAGCGTCGTTTTGCCGCTCCCGAGAAAGCCCGTCAGCAGGGTCGTCGGCAGGGTCTCTGTTTCCGGCACTTTATTAACCACTCGATGACCGTAAATCCGCCGCAGATCGTTTCACGCGGCCGTCGCGCCAGCAAGTTTTGGCCTCAAAACCCTGTGATAACAGCGTTAAAGTGCGCGTGGAGGCTTGCTGAGTGATTGCATTCTCTTGCATGCGTCAGCAGTATGCCTGCCATAAGGGCACGGCATGAGCGGATAAATCGGGTGGGTGAGGAAATGCGGGCGGTCTCGTGTCCGGTAGCTTGAGGGGTGCGAGAGGTGCCGCGGGCGAGACGCAGCTCGCTATTTCCGATGTGTCGAAGCATTTCGGCGGGGTACGTGCGGTAGAGAGTGTCACGCTCTCAGTCGCCCGCGGCGGTCTCGTCTCGATCATCGGTCCAAACGGCGCCGGTAAGACCTCGCTCCTCAACATGATAAGCGGCTTCTACCGGCCCGACGGCGGCTCGATTGCCTTCGAGGGCAAGAACATCACCGGTACCCGCCCGTCGCAGATCGCGGCACTCGGCATCGCCCGCACGTTCCAGAATATCGCGCTGTTCAGCGGCATGACGGTGCTCGACAACATCATGCTCGGCCGCCACGTGCGGATGAAGGCCGGTGTCTTTTCGTCCTTTGTCTATTGGGGTCTCGCGCAAAAGGAAGAGGTGGCGCATCGCGCGCGGGTCGAAGAGCTGATCGAATTTCTCGAACTCGAGGATCTGCGCAAGCAGCCGACGAGCGGGCTGGCCTACGGTCTCAGAAAGCGCGTCGAGCTGGGACGAGCCTTGGCACTCGACCCCAAGGTTCTGCTCCTCGATGAGCCGATGGGCGGCATGAACCAAGAAGAAAAAGAAGACATGGCCCGGTTCATCCTCGATGTGAACCGGCAATGGGGGACGACGGTCATCCTGATCGAGCACGACATGGCAGTGGTGATGGACATTTCCGAGCACGTCATTGTGCTTGATCGGGGACGCAAGATCGCCGAGGGCAGCCCGGACGAGGTCCAGCGCGATCCGGACGTGATCCGCGCCTATCTCGGAACCGCCGAGGAACGCAGGGAGGCGGCCGAATGATTGATGCGACGACCTTGCCGCGCATGTTGCGCCATAATGCGCAGAGGATGGCCGAACGGCCGGCGCTGCGAGAAAAGAACCTTGGCATCTGGCAGACCTACAGCTGGGCCCGGTACTACCAGGAGGTGCGCGACTTTGCTCTCGGCCTCGCCGCGCACGGCTTCCGCCGCGGCGACAAGCTGGCGGTGATCGGCGACAACCGCCCGCGGCTTTATTGGGCGCAGCTCGCGGCGCAGTGCCTCGGAGGCGTCGCGGTACCGGTCTATCAGGATTCCATTGCCGCCGAGCTCGTCTACGTGCTCAACCATGCCGAGATCTCGGTCATCGTCGCCGAAGACCAGGAGCAGGTCGACAAGATCCTGTCGCTGAAGGACAGGCTGCCCGATCTCGAACTCGTCATTTATGACGATCCGCGCGGCATGCGGCACTATGAGGCGCCGTCGCTCGAATCGTTCGAAGAAGTGCAGGCTGCGGGCCGTGATTTCGGCGCCACTCACGTGGACTTGATCGAGAGCGAGATCGACAAGGGCGCCCCCGATGATCTGGCCCTGCTCAACTACACCTCGGGCACCACGGGCCATCCCAAGGGGGTGATGCTGTCGCACGCCAACCTTCTAACGTCCGCCGCCACCTATGCCGCCGCCGAGGACATCCGCCCCGACGACGAGCTCTTGTGCTATCTGCCGATGGCGTGGATCGGCGACTCGCTGTTTTCGATCGTGCTCAATCTCCTGGTCGGATTTACATGCAACTGCCCGGAACGGCCCGATACGGTGCAGCGCGATCTGCGCGAACTCGGGCCGACGATCGGGTTCGCGCCGCCGCGGATCTGGGAGAGCATGTTGAGCTCGGTGCGGGTCCGGGCGGCCGATTCGACACCGCTTAAGCGCAAGGTGTTCGATTTCTTTCAGCGTCTGGCCGAGCGGGCCGAGTTTCTCAAAGGTGAGGGTAAATCGGTGGCGGCACCGATGCGGCTCGGCCTGGCACTCGGCGAGGTCCTGGTTTACAGGCCGTTGCGCGACCAGTTGGGGCTCGGCCGCGCCCGCTGGTTTTATACCGGCGGTGCGCCTCTCGGAGCCGACACCTATCGGTTTTTTCGCTCGATCGGCATCAACCTAAAGCAGGTGTGGGGCGCCACCGAGCTCTCCGGTCTCGCCACCTTGCAGCCTGACGGCGAGGCGAATGCAGACACGGTCGGCCGGGTCTTGGCCGGGATCGAGCTGCGGATCGCCGAGAACGGCGAAGTGCTGATCCGCTCCCCGGCGGTGTGCCAGGGCTATTACAAGCAACCGGAGACTACCCGCGATACGTTCGGGGAGGATGGCTGGTACCGCACCGGCGATTCCGGCTTTTTCGACGAGCGCGGCCATCTAGTGATCATCGACCGCGCCAAGGATGTCGGAAAACTCAGCGACAGCACCGTCTTCGCGCCGCAGTTGATTGAGAACAAGCTGAAGTTCAGCCCATTCATCGGCGAGGCGGTGGCCTTTGGCGACGGTCGGCCGTTTGTCGCGGCGATGATCGCGATCGATCTGACCACGTCAGGCAATTGGGCTGAGCGGCACAACCTCGCCTATACCTCGTTCCAGGATCTGAGCGCGAAGCACGAGGTGCGCGAGCTGATCCGCGACGCGATCAGGAAATGCAACGCTTCGTTGCCCGTCGCCCTGCGCATCGGCCGCTTCCTGCTGCTCAACAAGGAGTTCGACGCCGACGACAACGAGATCACCCGCACGCGCAAGATCCGGCGCCGCTTTGTCGCCGAGAAATACGCAGCTGTGGTCGAGGCATTCTACAGCGGCGCGCACCAGGTGGATCTCGCAACCGAAATCACCTACGAGGACGGCCGCAAGGCGACGCTCAACTCCACGATCGCGATCGACGACGTGGAGGAGATGCGGCAGCCGGCGCGGGAACCGGCTTATGCTTGACCGGTGCGACCGCAAATGAAACTTGAAGTATCTGAAGGCCGTTCGTCATTCCCGCGTACGCGGGAATCCAGGGCCGCAAGGTCCGGGCGGTTGCCCTGGACCCCCGCTTTCGCGGGGGTGACGAGTACTACATTGGTCGGACGCTGAGCCCGACCGAAAATGCCTGAGTTCGAGTGGCAGTTCACCCTGGTCCTGCTGACCAACGGCGTGATGATCGGGCTGATGTATGCGCTGATCGCGCTGGGGTTCGTGCTGATCTACAAGGCGACCGATGCCATCAATTTCGCCCAGGGCGAATTCGTCATGTTCGCCGGCTTTATCGCCGCGGGCGCTGCCGATCTCGCCGGTGCTCCGTTCTGGGTATCGGCTCTGCTCGCGGTGGCTGGCATGGTGGCGCTCGGTTTCGGGCTCGAGCGGGTCGTGTTGCGGCCGCTGATCGGCCGGCCGGTCATCGCCGTCGTCATGGCGACGATCGGGCTCGCCGCCGTGCTGAAAGGAACGGCCACGTTGGCGTTCGGCGCCGGGACGCGAGCGGTCGTCATGCCCGTCGGCGACGAACCGATCTTCCTCGGGCCGGTCATGCTGCCGCCGGTTCAGCTCGTCGGGGCGGGAGTGAGCCTCGTCTTCCTCGCCGCCTTCACTTGGTTCTTTCTAAAGAGCCGGATCGGCGTCGCAATGCGCGCGGTCGCCGACAGCCAGCAGGTCGCGATGGCGATGGGGATCGACGTGCGGCGCTATTTTGCACTCGCCTGGGCGATGGCCGGCATCGTATCGGCTCTCGGCGGCGTGGTCTGGGGCGCCATGCTCGGGATCGATAACCAGCTCGCCCTCGTCGGCTTCAAAGTGTTTCCGGTTGTCATCCTCGGCGGGCTCGATTCGGTGATCGGTGCCGTCGTCGGCGGGCTGATCGTCGGCGTCGTCGAGAACTTTGCGGCCGGCTATCTCGACCCCTATGTCGGCGGCGGCACCAAGGACTTTGCCCCTTACGTGCTGATGATCGCGGTGCTGATGATCCGCCCCGAAGGCATCTTCGGGCGGCGGCGGATCGAGCGCGTTTGATGACGTACGTGGCTCGGCATCCGCGCCCGGCAAGTCCCCACCCTCACGCTCCCCCGCGAGCGGGGGAGGGAATGGGCGGGGGCGGGGTCCGAGCGCAACGAGGCGGGTGAGGGCGCCGTGTTTCACCGCGAATCCGGAGTCTTCAAGACCAGCTATGCCGCCGACATGGCGCTCTACCCGCTACCTATCGCAAAGTGGGCGGTGGCAGCTTTTGCCGGCCTTTTCATAGTCATAGTGCCACTTACGCTCGACGAATATTACGTCTCGATCCTCGACCTGATCCTGATCGCCGTCGTCGGCGCGCTCGGCCTCAACATCCTGGTCGGTTATACCGGGCAGATCTCGATCGGGCACGGCGCCTTCATGTCGGTCGGCGCCTATACCGCCGCCAACTTGGTCACCCACCTCGGGGCGCCGTTCTGGATCACGATCCCGGCGGGCGGGCTGATGGCGGCGCTGATCGGTGCCGTGGTCGGCATCCCGTCGTTGCGCATCAAGGGCATCTATCTCGCGATCGCCACGCTTGCCGCTCAGCTGATCATCGAGTGGACGATCAACCATGTGCCGGCGATCTCGGGCGGCGTGCAGGCCTCGATCCAGGTGCCCCGCCCGAGCCTGTTCGGCACCCCGCTGAAGAGCCAGACGCAGCTTTATCTATTTCTGATGTTTTTTGTCGTGCTGGCCGTGGTCGGCACCTCAAACCTGGTGCGCAGCCGGGTCGGCCGCGCCTTAGTCGCGATCCGCGATCAGGATATCGCCGCCGAGATCATCGGCATCGACATCTTCCGCTACAAGCTCGTGGCGTTCGCGATCTCGTCTTTCTATGCCGGGGTGACCGGCGTGCTCTATACCTATTACCTCGGGATCGCCAACTACGAGCAATTCCAGATCACCGTGTCGATCGACTATCTGGCGATGATCATTATCGGCGGCCTCGGCTCGATCCTTGGCTCGATATTCGGCGCGATCTTTGTCACCCTGCTGCCAATCGTGACCCGCTGGTTTCTCGAATCCTTCGGCGGCCTGATCTTCTCGCAGGCGGATCTCGCCAACATGATCCCCAATCTGCGGCTGATCCTGTTCGGCAGCCTGATCATCTTTTTTCTGGTGGTCGAGCCGGAAGGGCTCAACCGTTTGTGGCGAAACATCCGAAATTACTTTCGGGTGTGGCCGTTTTCCTACTGAGACAGGCGACAGCAAAGGAGGAACGCGCGATGAGAAGCCTATCGCCAATCATGCTGGGTGTTGCTGCGGCCGTGATGGCCTTTGCCGGCACGGCAGCGGCGCAGCAAAAGGAGGTGATGATCGGCGGTCAGTGCGACCGCACCGGGCCGACGCAAATCGTCGGCGTGGTGATCTGCCCAGCTATTCAAGACTATATCGATCTCGTGAATTCGAAAGGCGGGGTCGAAGGCTACAAGATCAAATACAACGAGCTCGACAACGAATACAAAGTGCCGCCGGCGGTCGAGGAATACCAGCGCCAGAAGCAGGAGGGCGCCGTCTCGATGATGATCTACGGGACGCCGCAGGCCCAGGCGCTGAACCAGAAGCTGCAGGAAGACAAGATCCCGGGAACCTCGCCCGGTTTCGGTATCTCGGCCTCGGCCGACGGTGCCCGCTATCCGTATCTGTTCCCGGTAGCGGCTACCTATTGGTCGCAAGGTGCGGCGGCGATCCAGTTCATCAAAGACAAGCTGGGTGGCAGCCTCAAGGGCAAGAAGATCGCCTATGTCTATTACGACAACCCGGCCGGACACGAGCCGCTGCCGATCCTCGAGGATCTGCAAAAAACCGAGGGGTTCGAATTGCGCTCCTTTGCCGTGCCGCCGCCGGGTGTCGAGATGGGCGCGCAGGTGCTCGACATCGCCCAACGCTACCGGCCCGATTTCGTGATCGATCACCTGTTCGGGCGTTCGCCCTCGGTGGCGATCAAGGAATACAAGCGCGCCGGTTATCCGCTGTCGAAGGTGCTCGGCTTGGTTTGGGCTTCGGCCGAGGCCGACATCGACGCGGCAGGCGGCTGGCAGGTTGCCGAAGGCTATCACACGATGTCCTTCGCCGGCGTCGGCGACGACTACCCGGTGCGCCAGGAAATCAAGGCGATGTACAAAGCGCAGGGCAAAGAGCCGCCGAAGACGATGGACGACACGGTGATGTACAACCGCGGTCTTTTGATTGCGGCGCTGCATGTCGAGGCGATCCGCAATGCGCTGAAGGCCAATGGCGGCAAGCAGCCGACCGGCGAGGACATCAAGAAGGGGTTCGAGCAGATCCACGACTTCACCCTCGGCGGGCTGGTGCCGCCGCTCAACGTTACGGCGGCGGATCATGAGGGCGGCGGCTGGGTCCAGATCTACACGGCCAAGGGCGGCAAGTTCGTCAAGGAAACCGACTGGATCCACGCCTATCCGGAGCTGGTGGCCGCCGCCGTCAAGAAGGCTGAATAGCCGCACCACTTTTCGAGGCAGACGACAACAAGGGAGGTCAGTAATGAGGAGGCTATCGCGGGTCACATTGGCGGTCGCCGCCAGCGCGGCGGCCGGGTTCGGCTTCGCCGGCGGCACTTCGGCACAGCAGAAGGAGGTGATTGTCGGGCAATTGTGCGACCGCACGGGGCCGACACAGATCAACGGCGTGGTGCTCTGCCCGGCGAGCCACGACTATTACAACCTGATCAATTCGAAGGGCGGTGTTGAGGGTTACCAGATCAAGTCCGAGGAGCTCGACCACGAGTACAAGGTCCCGCAAGCGGTCGAGGCATACCAGCGCATGAAGGGGGACGGCGCCGTCTCGATAATGGCCTATGGTACGCCGCAGGTACAGGCGCTAAACCAGAAGTTCTCGGAGGACAAGATCCCCGGCACCTCGCCGGGTTTCGGGATTGCCGCCTCGGCCGACGGGAAGCGCTTTCCCTACCTGTTTCCGATCGCGGCAACCTACTGGTCGCAAGGCGCGGGGGCGATCCAGTTCATCAAGGACAAGCTGGGCGGCAGTCTCGAAGGCAAGAAGATCGCTTACGTCTTCTACGACAACCCGGCCGGGCGTGAGCCGATTCCGATCATTGAGGATCTGCAGAAGCTTGAGAAATTCGAGCTCCGCACCTTCGCGGTGCCCCCGCCAGGGGTCGAGATGGGCGCGCAGGTGCTCGACATCACGCAGCGCTACCGGCCCGATTTCGTAATCGCCCATCTATTCGGCCGGGCGCCGTCGGTCGCGATCAAGGAATTCAAGCGCAACGGCTACCCGCTGTCGAAAATGATCGGACTCGTCTGGGCCTCGGCCGAGGCCGATATCCTCGCGGCCGGCGGCTGGCCGGTGGCGGAGGGCTACCACACCCTGCAATTCGCCGGCGCTGGTGATGACTATCCAGTCCGCCAGGAAATCAAGGCGATGTACAAGTCGCAGGGCAAGGAGCCGCCACAGGAAATGGACGACACGGTCATCTATAACCGGGGTATCCTCTGGGCCGCCGTCCATGTCGAGGCGATCCGCAATGCACTGAAGGCCAATGGCGGCAAACAGCCGACCGGCGAGGACGTCAAGAACGGTTTTGAGGCGATCCACGACTTCAGCCTGGGCGGTCTGGTTCCGCCTCTCAAGGTCACCGAGAGCGACCATGAGGGTGGCGGCTGGGTCCAGGTCTTCCAGGTCAAGGGCGGCAAGCTCGTCAAGGAGACGGAGTGGTTCCGCGCCTATCCCGAGGTTGTCGCTCAGGCGGTGGCGAAGTCGGATTAATCGGCTCGAGGCGAGCCGGATTACATTTAAGGTCTCGACGTGCTGGCGCTCAACAACATCGAGGTCGTCTATGACGGGGTGATCTTGGTGCTGAGGGGCGTCTCGCTGTTTGCCGAGGAGGGACACATCACGACCCTCCTCGGCGCCAACGGGGCCGGCAAGACGACGACCCTGAAGGCGATATCCGGACTGCTGCGCACCGAGCGCGGCGAGGTAACGAAGGGCACGGTCGAGCTGGACGGAGAACGGCTCGACCGGCTAGCGCCGCACGATGTCGTCAAGCGCGGCGTGACGCAGGTCTTCGAGGGCCGCCGCGTGTTCGAGAACCTGACCGTCGAAGAGAACCTGGTCGCCGGTGCGCACACGCGCAGCGATTTCGGGCGGGTGCGGGAAGGCATCGGTCGGGTCTATGACATCTTCCCGCCGCTGAAAGAGCGCCGCCACCAGGCTTCGGGTTATCTGTCAGGCGGCGAGCAGCAGATGCTGGTGATCGGCCGCGCCCTGATGTCCGAGCCCAAAGTGATCCTGCTTGACGAGCCCTCGCTCGGTCTGGCGCCTTTGCTCGTCGAAGAGATATTCGGCATCGTCCGCCGGCTGCGCGAGGAGCACCGATTGACCGTGCTGCTCGTCGAGCAAAACGCCTCCTTGGCGCTCGACATTGCCGATCACGGCTATGTCATGGAGAACGGTCGGATCGTCCTCGAAGGCCCGGCTGAGACTTTGCGGCAGAACTCCGACATCAAGGAATTTTATCTCGGGCTCAACGAAGCCGGCGCTCGAAAGTCGTACCGCGATCTCAAACACTACCGCCGCCGTAAGCGTTGGCTGTCATGACGCGGACAGCCCCGCCCCTGCGTCGGGCAGGGGCGGGTAACGGTCGCTGTCAGACGATCCCCTCGGCGCGCAACGCTTCGACCTCGCCGGCGGCGATGCCGAGCCACTGACCGAGAATTTCGCCATTATGCTGGCCGAGCAACGGGGAAGGCTTGACGCGCGGCGGCGCGCCGTCGAAACGAACCGGCCACGCCGGAACCGTCAGTTTGCCGGTGGTCGGGTGCTCGATCTTCTGCATGATCCCGCGGGCGGCGAGCGAGGGATCGTTCAGCAGCTCGAGCGTATCGAACACCGCGCCGGCCGGTACGCCGGCCCCGCCGATGATCTTCATCGCCTCTTCTTTGGTGTGCTGACGGGTCCAGGTGGCGATGATCTCGTCGACCTCGGCGGCGCGCTCGCCACGCGCCGGCCCGGTGTCGTAGCGCGCATCGCCGATCAGGTCCTCGCGGCCGATCGCCTTTAAAAGGCGCGTCCAATGTTCGGGGTTGGCGCGGCTGGTGAAGACGTAGACATAGTCGTTCGGCCCGCCGGGCTTGCAGGGGTAGAGCGCCGAGGGTGCCAGCAAGGGGTTCGACCGGCTGCTGCCGCCACGGATCTGGGCTTGGCCGCTCAGCTGGGTGCGCGAAAACGGCACTCGCATATAGTGGACCATCGCGTCCTGCATCGCGACCTGCAGCCGCCGGCCCTTGCCGGTGCGGTCGCGCCGATAGAGGGCAGCCAGGATGCTTGCCGCCATCAGCATGCCGGTTCCGGTGTCGCCGAAAGAAGGCCCTGGCTTTACCGGCGGACGGTCGGCATCTCCGGTGACGCTGATCGGACCGCCGGCGGCTTGGGCGATCATGTCGAAAGCGAGATTTCTCTCGTACGGGCTGCCCTCGCCAAAGCCTTTGACCTGGCAGTAGATGATGCGCGGGTTGAGCTCGCGAACCACATCCCAACCGAGCCCCAATCTTTCGATCGTGCCGGGCGCCATGTTCTCGACCGTGACATCGGCCTTCTGCAGCAGCTCTTTGACGATCTCCAGCCCGCGCGGCGACTTCAGATTGAGCGTGACCGACTTCTTGTTGGCGTTGAACTGGTGAAAATACCAGGGGTCGTTATCAGGCTTGCCCGGGAGCAACCGCCGGCCGGGATCGCCGGTCTTCGGGTTCTCGATCTTGACGACCTCGGCGCCGAGCCAGGCGAGCGCTTCGGTGCAGGACGGCCCCGCCTCGAATTGGGTAAAGTCGACAACCCGAACGCCTTCGAGACAATCGAGCTCGACACCGATTCCATCCATCTCTCGTCACTCCTCCCGAAAAGCAATTCAGTACTATAGCGCGAGATGATGGCTCCAGGAAACCGCGGTGAGCGCCGACATCCCGATAGATCTCAGGCGTTTTGCCCGGCCTGCCTGAGTAGGCGCGGCGTACCTTGCGGGAAATAATTGCTATGAACGCAAGCCTGTGCTACAGTCGACCAGTGCCGTCAGTCGGCTTAGTTTCTGCTCCCCTGTTTCCACCCTGATAGTCAATTTTCGCCCCCTGCGTGGCGAGATTCGAAGCCCTAATTGCTCGATTCAGTAAACCGCTCCAAGTGTCTGATCTGGATAACTTTTTTAACGCCCCGCTAGGCCAAATTCGGGTCCGAATCGAAGATTCACCCTGTTTTCGCTATGCAAACAGGGGGGACCCCGCGGCATTGCCGCGGTGCTTGGAGGGTCGCCTCAGGCGGGCGGGTCGCGCTCGAGCGCCTCATCAATTCGCTTGGGATCGACGCGAACTTCGATCCCGGCGCGTTCCTGCTGCAGCACCATCGGAGAGCGCGAGTCGCGATCGCCCCAGCCGCGGTTCAGCGCCTCGCTGAGTTCGGCCAATGCTAGATTGGCGATGCGCATCGGCACGTTGAAGTCGCGCCCGAGTTGGGTGGCGAGCGTCATGTCCTTGTGCGCCAGACGCAACGCGAAGGCGGCGGGCTCGTATTTGCCGGGCAGGAACTGGTCGACGAGCCCGTCAAAGGTGCGTCGGCGGCCGCCGGCGCCGTCGCGCACCGCCTCCCATAACGCCAGGGGCTCGACCCCGGCTTTGATGCCCACCGAGAACATCTCGGCGAGTGCGGTCTGAATGCAGTAGCCGGCGCCGTTGTGGACGAGCTTGGCGACCGAGCCGGCGCCGATCGGCCCGACATAGCGCGCCTTGTCGCCGATCGCGTCGAGCACGGCCTTGTAGCGATTGAAGATCTGCTCGTCGCCGCCGACCCACAACGCGAGCCTACCGGTCCGCGCCCCGCGCGGTCCGCCGCTGACCGGCGAGTCGAGCATGTAGACATCCCGCTCGGCGAAGGCGGCGTTGATCCTGCGCACCATTGTGGGCGAGTTGGTCGACAAGTCGAAATAGGCCTTGCCACGGCTCATCCCGGAAAGCAGCCCGTTCTCACCCAACGCGACTGCCTCGACCTCAGGCGGCCCGGGAAGCGAGGTGAAGACGACTTCGGAGGCCTCGGCGACGGCGCGCGGCGTGTCTGCCCATGTCGCGCCGGCGGCGAGGCAGGGCTCGGCCGCCACGCGACGCAGATCGTGGACGACCAGCTGATGCCCAGCCTTCTGCAGGTTCGCGGCCATTCCGGAACCCATCATGCCCAACCCGATGAACCCGATCTTCATCTCGCCCTCCCGGAGTTATTCCCCGATGTTGTCAAGGCTACCTTTTGTCGAACACGTCCTTTGCCACCTGCGCCGCGGTCATCGCCGCCGGCCAACCTGCGTAGAAGGCGAGATGGGTGATGACCTCGCTGAGCTCGTTCTTGCTCAGGCCGTTGTCGAGCGCCCGCCCCAAATGACCCACGAGCTGGCGTTCGCGGCCGAGCGCAATCAGGGTCGCGCAGGTGATCAGGCTGCGGTCGCGCTTGGAGAGACCGGGCCGCTCCCAGACCTCGCCGAACAGCACCCGCGAGCTGAGCTCGACCAAGCCAGGAACGATGTCGCGGACCTGCTCGCGAGCGGCCGACGTTTGCGATTGAGCCATGGTTTCCTCCTTATTCGATGCAGCGGTTGGATCCGCTGCGACCGTAGCACGGGGCTGCCGCGAAGGGCGAGCGGGAATGAACCCGCCTTGGCTCTCTTTAGGCTGCGGAGGGGCTCAAGGAGTTCCGACCCGCGGAGCTCTGCTCTGCCGAGGTGATCTGAGGCTGCGCCTGTCGCGCCGGTGCTGCGGCCGTGCGCGATCGCCAGACGAAGACCGACGACATGGCGTAATTCCACACCGCCCCGATGGCGGCGCCGCCCAGGCCGGCCAGCCACCATGAGTGATTGGCATCGAACAGGTGAGAGGCGATGCCGACGTTTGCAGCAGCACCAAGACCGCAGACCGCATAGAACGACAATAGGCCCGGTGCCGAGGCCCGCCCACGAAGCCGCCGATCTCGATAAGTGAAGAGGTTGTTTAATAGGAAATTGCCGGTCATCGCAACAATCGTCGCGATCGCTTGTCCCGCCGCGAACCCAATCCCGAAGGGGTAGACGGTTAGCCAGAGGGTGGCCAAATGCGTCAGGACGCCAAAGCCGCCGATCATCGCAAACAACAAGAAACGGACCGGTATAATGGGCCCGGCGAGCTTGTCGAGGAGCAAAGTCACATATTCCCACGCAACCAATGTGTCGAGCTTGCTCTCCCCATTGACCCGCCGGCGGAAGTGGAACGGCAGCTCGGCGAATGCGAGCGGCCGCGGCGAGGAGGCAAAAATGTCGAGCAGGATCTTGAAGCCCTGTCCCGACAAATCCCTCATTGTCGCGACAAAAGCGCCGCGGGCGATCACGAAGAAGCCGCTGAGCGGGTCCGTCAGCTCGGCCTTGATCACGAGACGAGCGAGCCGGCTCGCCAGGCCGCTGATCACCACCCGGGACCTCTGCCAATCGCCGACGCCGCCATTCGCCCCGTAACGGGTGCCGACCACCACGTCGAGATGCTGCTCCTTGATCATCGCCAGCATTTTCGGGAGCAGCGCCTCGTCGTGTTGCATATCGGCGTCCATCACCGCGATAAACGGCGCCGAGCTGGCGAGAATGCCTTCGATGCAGGCGGAGGAGAGGCCGCGGCGCCCGAGCCGCTGAACGCAGCGGATATTGCTCTGCTGCTGTCCGAGCTCCCGCACCAGATCGGCGGTGCCGTCCGAGGAATCGTCATCGACAAAGACTGCTTCCCATTGGATGCCAGCCAACGCCGCTTTGAGCCGATCCACGAGCGCAGCGACGTTCTCCCGCTCGTTCAAGGTCGGTATGACGACAGCGAGTTCTGCCGGCCGGGCGGCTGGGTCTGGAGCGGGTGTTCCCTCCCGTCCACAATGTGCGAAGTCGTTCATGCAAACCATTTCCCTTTGCCGGGCCCGGTCGGCCACAATGGCCGGCGAAATCTTTACGAACCTTTACCGGCGGGGCGAGGGACCCACCCCCGGATCGAGCGGCGGGCGATAGCGTTGACAAGCTGAAGCTGGTCGGAGCTGCACAGCTCGTCCACAACCGCGGGCCAGTCCGGATCACCGAGAATGGATTTGAGCCAACTCCAGTATTTCCCCCTCGCCCTTCCCCACTTTTCTCTGCTGATCGTGATCTTCCTCGTGCTGGTCGCGTGGATCGAGGTGCGAGCCTTGCGGTTGGCCTATATGCATATCGGGTTCGGTCCGCGCGCCGCGGTTCTGTTGCTGCTGGCTTCGCTGGGCGGCAGCTACGTCAATATCCCGGTGGCCCGGCTGGCTGCGCAGCGGATCGTTTCGGGGCGGGAGGTTCCGTACTTCGGCATGCACTATGTAATCCCGGTCGTGGTCGAGTGGCCCGGCACGATCATCGCCGTCACGTCGGCGGCGCGGTGATCCCGGGGTTGCTCTCACTCTATCTCTTGGTCAGAAATCGATTGTGGGTTCGCGGCCTTCTCGCCACCGCCGGTGTTGCGGCGGTGTGCCATACCCTCGCTGAGCCCGTTCCCGGCCTGGGGATCGCGCTCCCCGTGTTCGTGCCGCCGGCATCGGCGGCGATCGTCGCATTGCTGCTGTCACGCCGGTACGCAGCTCCGCTGGCTTGTATCGGCGGCAGCCTCGGCACGCTGATCGGCGCCGACCTCCTCAATCTCGACCAGATCCAAGGGCTGGGCGCGCCAGTCGCCTCGATCGGCGGCGCCGGCACTTTCGACGGCATCTTTCTCCCCGGGATTTTGGCGGCCCTGCTCGCCAGCATCTTTGGCCCGCCGGTCCGCGCCAGGGTGGGAGCAATGCAGCTCCGGCCCTGACGGCTTCGCCCCTCGGGCCCGTTGCCGAAGCAGCCCTACGCTCCTGACGAAAATTTGCCCGAGAGGCGAAGGGTGCTAACCTTCGAGGAGTGCACGGAATACGAACTTCGTGCGCTGATCGTCGGGAAGGACGCATATGACGATGTCGCGGAGTCCACGTAACCTCGCAGCAGCGATCACTCTGTCGGCTCTGACGGTTGCCGCCGTCCATGCCGCGTCGGCTGGAGAAAAGCTCGTCGGCACCTATGGAGAGGTGCGCACAATCTTGTCTTTCAAGGTTTCGGATGCTGCCGCGGAAAAGTTGCTGCCCGACGGATGGCAGGTCAGCCCGGTCAGCACCGGCCCGTCCAAGGATGCCAATCTGAACGTCTACTTCGTCGACTTACTGACGGTACAGAATCCTGATGGGAGCCCGGGAGACACCTGCCGCATCGCGGGGCTGGCGATCCCGGCCAAGAAGAAGGGCACGGACGCGACGGTGCCGATGGTGATCGCCGGGTTTGCTTCGATACCCGGTTACGTTTCGGGGCCCTACGGAAACGCCAAGCTTGCCGGCGCCACCGTGGACCGTCATCTCCACAGGGATCCTGCCGGGACGACGAACGTCGAGGAATCGTGGGAGTTCAAAAGCGACGACGGCGACGGCATTCAACTTCACCTGCAGTACGTTGAGGGTGTTGCGACGAGGAGCAAGATCGAAACGACGCCCCATTCGGCGATCAAACCGGACTTCTATCGAATTTACCGTATTGAGCAAGCCGCGGACGTGGTGCGCAGCACCGCGACCGGCACCGGCCGTGTGCAGAAACTCGTTTTCAAAGCCATAGGCCCGCAGTTCTCACAGCTCTTCGATGGCTCGGAGCAACTGATAAGCATAACGTCGCTGCCGTGGTATTCACGCCAGGTGTCCCTTCCCGAGCAGTTCACGCAGTGACAGGATCTGCGGCGCAGTCATCGCGTGAGCAGAGCGCGAGCCACGCTTCGTCGCGTGCTGACGGCCGCCGGCTCAGCCGCGAGCGCAGCAACGCGGCGGCCTTGGCCGGTTGCTCGGAGCGCAGATGGGCGACGATCAGAGAGTCCTCGAAGATCTCGCGCTGCGCGTGACTGCCGCCGATCCGGGGGAGATCGACGAGCGCCACTTCAAGCAAATGTGCGGCGTCCGTATTGTCGCCACGGCCGAGCGCCGCCGCGGCCGCGCACGGAGCGGGTGCTACTTCGCCGGGCGGCAGGCGCCCGTCACGGGCGAGGCTGCGCAGTCCGGCGATGCGCATTTGCAGACTGTCGAGGTCTCCGGTAGCGGCTTCGGCGAGGGCGGCGTGAAGATCGGCAAAGGCGAGGCTGGCGTGCGGAAAATGCCGCCGCGCATGCGCAGCGACCTCGGCCCATGCTTGGTCGAGCGACGGGGCCACGTCATAGAAGCGCCAGCGCCAAAGAAACGATGCCGAGTCGGCGAGGACCAGCATCGGCGCGGCCAGGGCGACGGACGGCCTGATATTGTCGAGGTAGATCGCCTGAGCGCGCGCGGCATCGCCGCGCGCCAGCTCGAACAGTGCCAAATGCCACGACAAATGGCAGTGCAGAGGGCCCGTTCGGTCGTAGTCCCTCAGCCAGTTCTCGATAAAGCCGGCGCCGCCGCTCACATCGCCGGACTCGAAGAAGCCGTGTGCGCGTCGGTGCGCCGCGTGGGCATTGCGCTGATTTCTGGCGAGCGAGGGCTCGACGAGCTCCGTGCCTTTCGCAACCTCACCGGTTTCGATGTAGCCCCAGCCGAGATAGCCGACAAACCACCAATCGTCGCCCCAATTCGGTGCCAATTCCTCGAGCAGCGCCAGCTGCGCCTCATGATGATCGCGCCGCCCGCTGAAACCCAGCAGCCCGAACACGCCGAGCGCCAACGATAGCGGGAGCGCATCGCCCGGATACTCCGCGGCGTGCGCACGGACCATTGCCAGCGCCTCGCCGGCAGCGCCGTTGATCGCCAGCGTCGCCTCGATGTGCCGGCGCTCGCGCGCCGTGACGCGAGCCGCGCGCGACCCAGCGTCCGCGGCTGCGGCCTTCGCTTCCGGCATGCGCGTCTGCAATTGCAGCAGCCTACCGCGGGCGATGTGAGCCAGCGCGAATCGGGATCGGCGGCGAGCGCACGGTTCAGCCGCGCCTCAGCCCCGGGCCATGCCGACAGCAGGAGATCGACCCCGGCCACATAGTCTTCGACGGCCGCCGCGGTGGCGCATGTGACCGGTAGATCAAAGCGGTCTTTCAACAGCTTGGCTTCCCCGCAAAACTGCGCGCGGCTTTCCCGCACCGCTGTTAACATACCGCATCTACGGCGCCTCTTATTGAAGCATGAGCAAAAGCGAAGAAGCCAGCGACAAAGGACGAGCGCGCGCCGCGATGGGCAGCGCCAACCGGTCAAGCTGGGTCTGTTCGGCGCCAACTGCTCTTCCGGTCGGGCGGTCACGATGGTGCCGGAGCGGTGGTCCGGCAGCTGGCCCGATTGTGTGCGGCTCGCGCAGATGGCCGACCGGGCGGGTATCGAGTTCACGCTGCCGATCGGCCGCTGGAAGGGGTATGGCGGCGAGACCGACTATCAGGGCGCAACACTGGAGACGGTTACCTGGGCCTGCGGCCTGCTCGCCAAGACCGAGCGCTTGACCGTGTTCGGAACCGTGCACGCGCCGCTAATCGCGCCGCTGATCGCCGCCAAGCAATTCGTCACCGCCGACCATATCGGCGAGGGCCGCTTTGGCCTGGACCTTGTTTGCGGCTGGAACGAAGGCGAATTCGAGATGTTCGGCGCCACGTTGCGCGATCACGAGGCGCGTTATGCCTACGCCCAGGAGTGGCTCGAAATCGTCAAGCTCGCCTGGTCGCCGAGCGAGGATTTCGATTTCGAGGGCCAATTCTTCCAGCTTAAGGGCATACGCGCCAAGCCCAAACCTTATGGCGGCGTCCGCCCGCTGATCATGAACGCCGGCGCGTCCTCGACCGGCCAATCCTTCGCGATCCGCAACTGCGACGCGCTGTTCTCGACGATCGCGCGTGGCATCTCGTTCGAGGAGACAGTCCAGCACGTGGCAAATATAAAAGCGTTGGCGCGGGAATGCGGCCGCGAGATCGACGTCTATACCGTGGGTGTCGTGACCTGCCGCCCCACGGCGCGAGATGCAGCGGATTATTATCGTCACTGCATCGTCGAGCACGCCGATTGGGATGCGGTCGACAACATCCTGGCGATGAAGAATATCACCCCACAGACCCACGCGGCCGAGGAGTTCCAGCGGATCCGCGATCACCAGGCCAACGGGATGGGCGGGCTGCCGCTCGTCGGCGACCCTGACATGGTCGCGCGCGAGCTGACGCAGCTGGCAGCTTCCGGGCTCACCGGGATCGCAGTGTCATTCGTCAACTACCTCGACGAGCTGCCGTATTTCTGCGCCGAGGTGTTGCCGCGCCTGGCGCGGTCGGGACTGCGCGAAAAGCCTGGCTCGATGTGAGGTTTCGGTGGTGGTGTGACGCCGTTATCGTTCATGGCCGGCCTTGTGCCGGCCATCCACGAACTACGAGAGCCGATCGTAGAGATCGGCCCAGTCGGGGTTCTGATCGAGGATCAGCCGTACTTTCCAGGAGCGCCGCCAATGCTTCATATTTCGTTCGCGCTGCCTTGCCGCGCGCATGTCATCGTGGTGTTCGGCTAACACGAGCCTCGTTAGTCCGTACTGCTTGGTGAAACCCTCGACAAGACCCGCGCGATGTTCCCACGCGCGTCGAGCGAGGTCGTCTGTTACGCCAACATACAGCGTGCCGTTGGGGCGGTTCGTCATGATGTACACCCATCCAGGCATCCAAACATCACCTTTGGGAATGTGCAGACCAACCCGTGGATGGCCGGCACAAGGCCGGTCATGAACGACAAAATGGCAGCCAGAATTTTAAGAGATGTTGCTTCCTGAGCGGCGGAGTTCGAATTACCAGGCAGCGTTGAGCAGGGTGCGTATGACCGCCGGGCCGTCGATCTTGCGCGGGTTGGTGTGCACCCAGCGGTCGTGCATCGATCCCTCGGCGATCAGGTCGAGTTGCTCCGGCTTGACCCCGACGTCACGCAGCCGGGTCGGCAATCCGAGACCCGCGATCAACTCGGCGACCACCTCGGCTGCCGGTTCGTCGGGGCGTCCGAGCGCCTCGCTGACCCGCGCCTGCTTGCCGGCGTTGACCGGGTGATTGAAGCGCAGCGCGTGGGGCAGCATCACACATGAAGTGTAGCCGTGCGGGACGCCCGCGGTGCCGCCAAGCACATGCCCGATCCCGTGGCTCGCCCCTTTACTGACGCCGGTTTGCGAGCCGACCATCGACATCCAGGCGCCGATCTGGCAGTCGAGCCGCGCCTCGATGTTCGCCGGATCGGTTTTGACCGCCGGCAGGCCGCTCCCGAGCAGGCGCAGCGCGTGGTAAGAAGCGCCTTCGGCGATCGGCTGGCCGTTGATCGAGCAGATGTCCTCGACAGCGTGGTCGACGGCACGGATTCCGGTCGACAGAAATAGCCATTCGGGCGTGTGCACGCTGACATCCGGATCGAGGATGACGGTGCGCGGCATCATCATCGGATGGCTGTAGCTCTCCTTGACGTGGCGCGCGGTGTCGGTGCAGCCGGCGGACGCCGTGTATTCGCCGGCCGACAATGTCGTCGGGATCGCAATTGAGCGAACGCTCGGCGACTTTACCTCGGGACGCCGCGCAGTGCCGTCGGCAGCGATCCGGGCACGATAGCTGTCGAGCTGTGACGGCTCGGTGATCTCGTTGCCGAGGCACAGGCCGACCATCTTCGCGGCGTCGGTCACCGATCCGCCGCCGAGAGTAACGATCAGATCGGTCCCGGCCTCTTGCGCTGCGTTTGCCGCAGCGACGACGTCGGTGCGCGGCGTATGGGCGCCGATCTTCGCGCAAACGCCGGCAAGGCGGTTGCCCAGCATTTGGCGCAGCCGATCGACCGTGTCGGTGGTGCGAGCGAGCGTGCCGCTGGCGAGGAAATGAACACCGCCCGCGCCTCGACGCGATCGACCTCCTGCGCCAGCGCTTCTACAAAGGGTTTGCCGAAGATGACGCTATCCATGGCCGGAAATCGATAGACGCCGCTCAGCATCGCTTCCTCCTCTTACTTCCCAATACGGTAAGCTAAAATTCGCCAGCCGGTGAGACTGGAGACCCCGGATGAACGTCTCAAAAACCGCAGTTTATCTGCTCCTGCCGTTGTTGGTCACGGTGATCGTTCCCGGTCATGTCTGGGGACAATCGGACGCACCGGGAACAAAGCTGCGCCGCGTGATACCGTCCGACACGGAAACGATGGTTAGCTCAGCCTCGCGGTGGCGCTACCACGAAGGGGAGGGTCAACGGCAATGCTCTCCGAACGGCATTCCGGCACTAGAACTGGTCACGCCGCCCCAACACGCTACCGTCCGATTTGTCTTTGCCGACCTCGGCGTCCCAAAAGGGTCGGGGTGCATAAACTCGGTATACGGACAGGCGGTCTTGTATCGACCGAACCCCGGGTTCGTCGGCAAGGATCGATTTACCTACAACGTCCCGGTTGACCCGATGGCGTTCGAGCACCTGGGACGCCCCCCAGGGCCGTGGACGGTGTTCGTTATTGTGCGCAACAAAAATTAACGCGCGAGGTAGCCGCCATCGACCGGCAGGGTGATGCCGGTGATGTAGCGGGCCATGTCGGAGGCGAGGAAGACGGCGGGACCGGCAATGTCCTCGGGCGTGCCGATGCGGCCGAGCGGAATGCGGCTCGCGAAATTCGCCATATAGACCGGATCCTCGCGCGCCTTGGCATTAAGAGGGGTAGCCGTGAACCCGGGGCCGATCGCATTGACCCGTATGCCGAGCGGGGAGAGTTCGATCGCCAGTGCCTTGGTCAACAGGCGGACGCCGCCTTTGGAGGTCGTATAGGCCGCCGAGTTGGGCAGCGCGACAAAGGACTGGATCGAACCGATATTGATAATCGACCCTTTGGTCTCGCGCAGCTGGTCGAGAAACGCCGTCACCATGTTGTAGGGGCCGTCGAGATTGACGGCCAGGGTCGTGTCCCAATCAGTGCGGGTGTTCGGCTCCATCACCGTCCCGCGCCGGATGATCCCGGCATTGTTGACGAGGATCGAGATCGCGCCGGTGTGCGAGCGTACGTCGGTGGCCAAGCCATCGCATTGGCCGCGATCGGTCACATCGCAGGCAAGGCTCGCCGCTGCGCGGCCGATCGCTGCCGCCGTGCGATCGGCACTCGCACCGTCGATATCGACAGCGACGACCCGCGCCCCCGCTTCTGCCATCGCATGGGCGATCGCCTCACCGATTCCTGACCCGGCGCCGGTGACCAGGGCTCGCCGGCCCTCGAGTAGGCCGTTCCGCTATACGCCCCGATCGGCCCCTCACCCCAACCCTCTCCCCGCAGGCGGGGAGAGGGAGGGACCCGCGAAGCAGGAGGGGGAGGGGCAGCAGATTACATCGCGGCCATGCGGGCGGCGCGGCGCCGCGCCAGCGGCGTCGCTGGCTCCGGGGCCGGGGCGGCCGGCATCCGGCCGTTGTCGCGTGGCAGCCACCAATCCCACTCGTCCGCGCCCATTTGGTAATGCATAAGGTTCTGCTTGGTATTGCGGTTGACGAGCTTGCGGTTGTAGAGCGGATGGGTGATCGAGCGGACCTCGTGCTCGATCTTGAACAGGCACTTCCCGGTGTCGAGGCAGGCGATGTCCTCGAAGCGGTACTGGTGCTGGCTGCTTTCCTCGGTGATCAACCCGCGCTTTTCGAGCTCGTCGTGTGGCCCCGAGAATTCCTGGATATAGATCTGCAGGTGGTGGCCGTCGAATTCGGGGATCTTCTTGTCGGTCTCGCGAAAGACGAGGCACTGCCCGAAGCCGGCGCTGACGCGGGCGGCGCGGCCGTCGCCATTTTCCTCGATCTTGACCGGCGCGTAAAAGATCTTGCGGTAGAAACGCGCGATCCCGTCCGCGGTCCCTTCCGGCACATCGAATTCGACATAGGGCATGCCGAGGGTGACCGGGCCGAACTTGTCGGGCTGCGGTTCATAGAGCCGGAAGCGGTTGCCCCACGGGCAGGTCGCCTCGACAAAAGCGTTGTGCCGCTTGCAGTCGAATTTGCTGCCCTCGAGACGCGGCTTCACGGTGTTGAGGCGCTCGCATAAATCCTCGAGGCTCGGCACGACGAGCCCGATATGGCCGCGCAGTACGTTCGGGTCGCCCTTCGGCAGATGGAACTGGCTCCTGCCGACATTGACCCACATGTTGGCGGTGCCGGGCATCATGTAAGGGTCGCGGGTCAGGCCGAGGCCGGCGAGGTAGAAATCGGTGGCGGGCTCCTGGTTGGTAACCCGAAGGTTGACGTGTTCGAGGCCGACGATGTTGCCGACGTCCTCTTTGGTGCGGTCATAGGTTTGTTGCGCCATTTGGGCCCTCCTTGTTTGCCGATCGGCCGGTGCCGAGCGGCCTCAACGTAACGCAGTTCGTAAGCACCGCATCAAAACAGCTTTTCGAACCTCTCGTCTACTGTAACGCGCTCGACATCGTCTGGGTCGGGGTACTCCGGCGCCGGTACGCGCGGAGCGTGAGAAGGAAAAGGCCGAGAGCTCCTCCCAAATAGAGACAGGGTCGCGGGCTCCGGTGCCGTCACCGAAACATCGTCAAGCGCCCAGAAATCGCCGCTTCCCGCGAAGCTGATCATCGTGCTCGCCGCGGCGGCCGTCACCGTAAAATCCTCGAAGGTATAGCCGAATAGGTTGACGTTGCTGAGGCTGAGCACCACGTCGGAGCCGAAGGAAGCGGTGAAGCTGGCGGGCGGTATCGCCTGATTTTCGCGCCAAAACGAGAACTCGTACGTATCGCCGGCGGTCGTCGCGATGGTCTGCGAGAGCGTCTGGGTGCCGACAATGAATCCAGCGGCCCAGCTTCCCATGTACGCAAAACTGCTGCAGTGCGCGGTCCCACTCCACCCCGGAGGGGTCTGGCCGCCCGGGGGGTGCGGCTCTCGAAGCCGGGATCGCTGACGAGATTTGCCAATGCCGGGCTGACCGAAGCGATCAACAAGGAAACGGCTAAGCCCGCTACCATGGCGCCGACAGGCGCTTACTGCCCCCTCGCCCCGCTTGCGAGGAGAGGGTCGGGGTGAGGGGCCGGTTCGCGACCGCACGAACTGCGCCGGTGCGGGCAGCCTGCCCCTGACCCGGAGCCGCTGCGCGTCTCCGACCTCTCCCCGCCTGCGGGGAGAGATGATTGGCCGCGTCACTAGTCATCCCCTCCCCTCGGCCAGTCCTGGACGGTCCGGATTACCGTTATCAAAACAGGTTTTCGAACCTCTCGTCTACCGGCACGCGATAGCCGTTGGCCAGGCTGTTGGTTTCGTTCGCCATGCCGACGACCGCCAACACCTCGCCGAGCATCTCGGCGGTCATCCCCTGTTTCTTCGCGGCGGCGGCGTGGGAGGCGATGCAATAGGCGCAGCCGTTGCTGACGCTGACTGCGAGGTAGACCAGCTCCTTGGTCAGCGGGTCGAGCACGCCCGGCGCCATGACCTCCTTGATGCTCTCCCAGGTGCGGCGCAAGGTCGGCGGGTGGGTGGCCAGGGCTTTCCAGAAATTATTGATCCAATCCGTTCCACGCGTCTTCATGATGTCGTCGTAGACTGCACGGATCTCGGCGCTCGCCTCGTCGTATTCGATCAACCGAGCCATCGTCATTCTGTTCCTCCAGTCGTCGGAACTCCGAACGGCTCATTCCTGGCGGTGCTTGTAAAGCGCCGGCCAGCGTCGTAAGTCAGCCTTGATCATCCCCCCATTCGCCGCGGAGCCTCGATATGGGTTTCAAAGTAGCGGTGGTCGGCGCGACCGGCAATGTCGGGCGCGAGATGCTGACCACGCTGGCCGAGCGCAATTTCCCCGCCGACGATGTCGTCGCATTGGCCTCGTCGCGCTCGATCGGCAAGGAGGTCTCCTTTGGCGAGGACGACATCCTCAAGGTCCAGGGCCTCGACACTTACGATTTTCGCGGGATCGACATCGTCCTTTCTTCGCCGGGCGCCAAGGTCTCGGCGGTATTTGCGCCCCGCGCGACCAAGGCCGGTGCCGTGGTCATCGACAATACCTCCTGCTTTCGCATGGAGCCGGACGTGCCGCTCGTCGTGCCGGAGGTCAACCCACAGGCAATCGCGCAGTGCACCAAGCGCGGCATTATCGCCAACCCGAACTGTTCGACGATCCAGATGGTGGTAGCGCTGAAGCCGCTGCACGACTTGGCGCGGATCAAGCGGGTGGTCGTCGCGACCTACCAGTCGGTCTCCGGGGCGGGTCGCGCCTCGATGGACGAGCTGTTCAACCAGACCCGCGCGATCTACGTGAACGATCCAATCAAACCCGAGCTTTTCACCAAGCAAATCGCCTTCAACGTGATCCCGCATTGCGACGTCTTCATGGACGACGGCGCGACCAAGGAAGAGTGGAAGATGGCGGCCGAAACCCGCAAGATCCTCGACCCCGACATCGCTGTGACGGCGACCTGCGTGCGGGTTCCGGTTTTTATCGGCCACGGTGAGGCCATCAATGTCGAATTCGAGCGGCCGCTCAGCGAAGACGACGCGCGTGCCGTCCTGCGGCGCACACCCGGCATTACGGTGGTCGATCACCGCGCTGACGAGGGGTATGTGACCCCGGCCGAAGCGGCCGGCGAGGATCCGGTCTACGTCAGTCGCATCAGGCGCGATCCGACCGTCGCGCACGGGCTCAATCTGTGGGTTGTCGCCGACAATTTACGCAAGGGTGCGGCACTCAACGCCATCCAGATCGCCGAAATCCTGGTTCGCGATCACCTCGGCAGCAGGCGCCTCGGTCGGCGGTCGAACGTCGAGCCCCTACGCCGCACGACCCATTAGTGCACTCCGCCGGGGATGACGGCTTCGTCGGAACCGGCTCGATACGTGGCCCCGACGGCCGATCGCTTTCTCGGGCACAAGATCACCCCGCTCACGCGACGCCGTCTCGACAGCTTTCGCCGCAATCGGCGCGGCTTCTGGTCTCTGTGGATCTTTCTCGCGGTCTTCCTAGTCACCTTGTTCGCCGAATTCATCGCCAATGATCGGCCGATCCTGGTGCGCTTCAATGGCGCTTGGTATTTCCCGGTATTCGCCGATTACCCCGAGACGACATTCGGCGGCGAATTTCCCACCGCGGCCGATTATCGCGATCCGGCGGTAGAGAAGCTGATCGCGGCGAAGGGCTGGATGCTCTGGCCACTGATACCGTTCAGCTACGGCACGATCAATTACGACCTGCCAAGCCCCGCACCATCGCCGCCGTCGCGCGTCGACTGGCTCGGCACCGACGATCAAGGGCGCGACGTGCTGGCGCGCTTGATTTACGGCTTTCGCATCTCGGTGCTCTTCGGGCTCGTCCTGACTGCCCTGTCCTCGGTGATCGGGGTCGCGGCCGGCGCGGTGCAGGGTTATTTCGGCGGGCTGGTTGACCTCGGCTTCCAGCGTTTTATCGAGATCTGGTCGGGGCTGCCGATGCTCTACCTCTTGATCATTATGGCGAGCTTTATCGAACCCAATTTCTGGTGGCTGCTCGGCCTGATGCTGCTGTTTTCATGGATGGCCCTCGTCGATGTCGTGCGCGCCGAGTTCCTGCGCGCGCGCAATTTCGACTACGTGCGCGCAGCGCGCGCACTCGGCGTGTCCAACCCACTCATCATTCTGCGCCATGTCCTCCCGAACGCGACGGTGGCTACGATCACTTTTCTGCCGTTCATCTTGAACGGCGCGATCACCACCCTGACCTCTCTCGATTTCCTCGGGTTCGGACTGCCGCCGGGCTCCCCCTCGCTCGGGGAATTGCTCGCCCAGGGCAAGGCCAACCTGCAAGCGCCCTGGCTCGGACTGACCGCGTTTTTCGTTCTGGCGTCGATGCTGAGCCTGCTCATCTTTGTCGGCGAGGCGGTGCGAGATGCGTTCGATCCGCGCAAGGTAGTGCTGTGAATTCTGGGCGAAGCGGCGCTTCGCCCTACGCGGCAGGCGTTTCCAAAGGAAACGCCGAGAGCGGGGCCGGCGGAGGAACGCCGCTGCTCGAAATCCGTAATCTCAGTGTTACCTTCGCCGGCCGTGGCGGGGTGCCGCCGGTCGAGGCGGTCAGGGGCCTGTCGTTTTCCCTCGATCGCGGCGAGACCCTGGCGCTCGTCGGCGAGAGCGGATCTGGCAAGAGCGTCACCGCGCTATCGATCCTCCAGCTGCTGCCTTACCCGCTCGCAGCCCACGGCGCGGAGAGCAGCATTCGTTTTGCCGGCGAGGAGCTGGTCGGCGCCGTGCCGGAGCAGCTGCGCCAAGTGCGTGGCAATCGCATTGCGATGGTCTTTCAGGAGCCAATGACCTCGCTCAACCCGCTGCACACACTCGAGCGGCAGATCGGGGAGACGCTTCTCGTCCACAAGCACATGGCTCCCGCAGCGGCGCGCGAGCGGATCCTCGAACTCTTGCGGTTGGTCGATCTGCCCGACGCCGAGAGCCGGCTCGGTGCCTATCCGCACCAGCTCTCGGGCGGCCAGCGCCAGCGGGTGATGATCGCGATGGCGATCGCCAACGAGCCCGACATCCTGATCGCTGACGAGCCGACGACGGCACTCGACGTGACCATCCAGGCGCACATCCTGCAGCTCCTCAAGGATCTGCGCGACCGGTTCGGCATGGCGCTGCTGTTGATTACCCACGATCTGACGATCGTCCGCAAGATGGCGGACGAGATCTGCATCATGACGGGGGGCGAGATCGTCGAGGCCGGCCCGACCGCCGCGATCTTTACCCGGCCGCGCCACCCTTATACGCGACGGCTGCTCGCGGCCGAGCCGAAAGGACGGCCACCGCGCGCTGACCCCGCGGCGCCGGACCTGATGACGGCGGAGGGCGTCAAGGTGTGGTTTCCGATCCGCAGCGGGGTGCTGCGCCGGATCAAGGGGCACGTCAAGGCGGTCGATGGAGTCTCGCTCGTGGTGCGGACCGGCACGACCCTCGGCATCGTCGGCGAGAGCGGGTCGGGCAAGACGACATTGGGCCTGGCCTTGTTGCGGCTGACCGAGGCGCAGGGGCGCATCCGCTTTGCGGAGCAGGACATCGCGGCACTCGGCCAGCGTCAATTGCGGCCATTGCGGCGCGACATGCAGGTGGTCTTTCAGGACCCGTTTTCGAGCCTCTCGCCGCGGCTCTCGGTCGCGCAGATTGTCGAAGAGGGGCTGAAGGTGCACGGTCTGGCGGCGAGCGACGCCGAGCGCCGGCGGCTGATCGAGACGGCACTCGCCGAGGTCGGGCTCGACGCACAAGCCGCCGAGCGCTATCCGCACGAATTCTCGGGCGGTCAGCGCCAGCGCATCGCGATCGCCCGAGCGCTGGTGCTCAAACCGCGCTTTGTCGTGCTCGACGAACCGACCTCGGCCTTAGACATGTCGGTGCAGGCGCAGATCGTCGAGCTGTTGCGCGAATTGCAATCACGCCACGGCCTCGCCTATCTCTTCATCAGCCACGATCTGCGGGTCGTGCGCGCGCTGGCCCACGAGATCCTGGTCATGAAGGACGGCAAGATCGTGGAGGCCGGATCGACCGAAAGGGTCATGACTGCCCCCGAACACCCCTACACCCGCGCGCTGATGGCGGCCGCCTTCGACCTCGCCGCGGTGCCCGCGTAATGTCTCGGGGCCGTCGTGCCGCTTTTGGCAAGAAGCCGGCGGCCTTTGTGTCGTTGGTCCTCAGACGTTGCGCCGCACAACGCACCGGCACCGATGCGCTCGCCTCGAAGACTTGGCACTGCTCGCGCACCGCGCGCTGCAGCTCGGGGTATTCCATGCGCTTGCGCAGCACGTTTAAGAGATAGAGGTCCTTGCCCTTGATCCCCAGCTCGTGCAGACGCTGAAATCGCTGAGCTCGCTGGCCTTGTTGGCGGTGTCCCGGCTCTGCACGACGCGGTCGAACTTCTCCGGCCGTTCGTTCGGCGCGTAGCTGCGGAACCACGCCGCCTTGACGAGGCCGCCGCCCTGCGGTGCCGGGGCCTGCTGGTAATGGCCGGCGACCCCCGGGACGAAGTGCCCGGGGGGTTATTCGCCGATCCGCGGGATAAACCCGGGGACGCGGCGGATCTGCTCGATGGTCGCCAATGGCTGGCGCTCGGCATGCAAGGCCTCGCCAGCCTTGCGGCCGAACGATTGCCATGCGAATGGCGTCTCGACCCGGTGCAGCTCGTCGGCATCGGCGATCGCCTGAAGACGCACGACCTCCCAATCCTCCTGCGCCAGCACGTGGCCCGCGAGATCGTCCCTCAGGTCAAGCCCGAGGGCTGGCTTTCGTGCAGCCGGTGCATGATCAGGATGATGGCACCCGTCCGGTTGTCGTTGAGCCGACCTAGAGGGTGTGGTCGGACCAGTCGTTGGCCGCCTGGCGCTGAGCTTGCGACAAGGCCTCCTCGGGTTTCAAGGGATCGTCGATGACGATGATGTCGGCACGCCGTCCGGTCAGCACGCCGCCGACCGAGGTGGCGAGCCGGCAGCCCGGGGCCGTCGTTTCGAACTCGGACACCGCTTGCCGCTGGGCCGAGAGGCGGGTGGTAAAGGTCTGCCGGTACCAGTTGCAGGCGAGGATATGCCGGCAGTCGCGCGACAATTTGTCGGCGAGGTCCTGCGCGTGGCTGGCGCAGACGATCTGCATGCTCGGGTCGTGCCCGAGACACCAGGCCGGAAAGGCGACCGAGGCCAGGTGCGACTTCAGGTGGCGCGGCGGGACGCCGATGATCAGCCGGCGGATCCGGCCCGCGCGCACCGCCGCCAATTTCGCGGCGATCACCTCGTGATGCCAGCTCGACGCGAATGGGGTGCGCGGGTCGAGCTCGCGGAAACAGCGCGCTGCAAAGCTCGCGAAGTCGTCGCGTAGCAGTGCCGCACAGTCGCTCCACGCGGCGTCCGCGCCGACGATCAATGCCGGCACTGTCAACGGGGTTGATCAAAAGCGGCCGCAGCCTCGGCAGCCTCGGCCGCGATCTGGCGGCGCAGCCGGGCGATGAAAAGCTCGACGACCTCTCTGTCCGCCAGGTTCAATTTGGCCGGCTCGGGCGGCGTCGCGCCGGCCTTCTGCTCGATCTCTTTCATCATGTCGATCAGCATCTTGGTGGCGCGCAGATCGGCGCTCGCCGACTGGTTGACTATCTGCTTGACGATCGCCCTGCTTGACGATCGCCTCGCGCTTGCTGATCTTGCGGCGCTTGCGGTCGATGGTGACGTAGACCTTCTCGTTCAGTGCGGCGACCAAGAGTGCGGGCAGGCTCTTGCCGCGCGGGCCGCGCGGGTTGCCGGATTGGCCCTTTTGGAAGGGCCTGCCCCGCGGTGGCTTGCCATAGCGATCTCGTAATCTCGCTTGGTCTCGGACATGTTGCCTCTCACATTTCGTGGAATGCTTTCGGCCTGCCGGTTGCGGCGGCCGAGGGTAGTTCTTATCTACCCCAGTAATGCTAATTTGTCAATATAAAAACCCACCAGACATGCCGATTTCAGTAATGCGGAAACGTGCGGCTGAGTTCCGCTGCCGATCCGCTGCCAGCACCCCAAAATGCACCCCAATTTCCGCTGTCGTCCGGCTTGACTAAATCGGGTTCAACGGATTGATTGCAAATAGATTCTTGATCCTGACCGGCCAATTTTCGACCGCGAAAACGCAATTCTCCGTTGCCGATAGGGGAATTGCGACGGCTTCGCATCGTCGGGGCCAGGCATATCAAGCGAGCGGATCCGGGCTGCCCGGAATCGACTCTCGTCCGGTCTCGAAACTTGCCTGGCGGGCGTCAGGATCAGCGCGGCGTTCGACCTCGCCGCGACTTCCGCGTAACCTGCTGCCGACCAGGCAGCGGGAGCCCATTGCAAGATGAAGCTCGGAGATCGAAGCTTTGCGGCCTCGGTGGCATCCGGCAACGAGTGCTGGCGGCCGTGTGCTGGCTAGAGGAGCGGAGCATCGGCGGTGACCACCGACGCTGATCATCCGCCGCTGGCTGCACGCGTTTTTGGCTGGCTGGGCTGGGGTCGCACATACCCGGCGAGTGCGATCCAGGAGCGCCCACGGCGCAGGCTGACTTGGCCGCTGCGTGGGCTTCTAGCCGCATCGCTTGCCGTGCCGCTGCTGTTGCTGGCGATCGCCGCCGGGCAGAATTTTCGTTTCGTCCAGCGCCAGGCCGAAGAACGGGTGATGATCGAGGCCGGCGAACTGCACGAGCATGCGCTCGACGCGCTCAAGACCTACGCCATCGTGCTCGCCTGGATCGACGCCCGGACGCGCGGGCTTGATTGGGACCGGATCGAGCATGACGAGGAGCTGCACCGGTTCCTGTCCGATCTCGACACGTTGCCGCAGATCGACGAAGTCTGGATGACCGATGCCGCCGGACGCCCCCGGGTCAGCGGCCGCTCCTCTCCCATTCCGCCAATCGATGTCTCCGACCGCGACTGCTTCGCCGCCGAACAAGAGCAGGACACCGGAATCTTTGTTGGACGCGAGCAGACCGGCGCGCTCGTCCATGCACCCGAATTCGACATCTGCAAGCGTCGATCGACGGCGGACAAAAGCTTCGCCGGGATCATTACCGTGTCCGCCCGACCCGCTTACTTCGGCGAATTCTACCGCACCGTGTCGCAAGACCAGCGCTTCTCCGCTTCGCTGGTGCGCAGCGATGGCTCGATGCTGGTGCGTTATCCGACATTGCCGGCCCCTCTGGTCTTCCCGCGGGGCAGCCCCTTCATGCGAGCGATCGCGACTGTGCCCGACCGCGGGTTGTTCTGGGGTAGGGGAGAGTCGGACGGGATCGAACGCTTCTATGCCTACCAGCGGATCGAGGGCTACCCGCTCTACGTCGCGTACGGCATACCGAGGGAAGACGTGCTCGCTGCGTGGCTCGCCAATCTCGTCAACTACTCGCTGTTTGCGGTGCCCGCCTCGCTCGCACTGTTCGGTATGACGCTGCTCGCCGTCCGTCAAATCCAACGTCACAAGATCGCCAGCTGGCGCTGGCGCACCACCGCGCGGCGCCTGAGGCGCGAGATGAATCGGCGAGCGCTGGCCGAGGCCGAACTCCGCCAAGCGCAAAAGATGGAGGCGCTTGGCCAGCTGACGGGCGGGGTCGCCCACGACTTCAACAATCTGCTGACTGTATTGCAGGGTTCTCTGGAAATGCTGAGTGGGCGGCAGCGGAATGACCAGCTGCAGGCCAGGGTCGATACGGCTCTGCGAACGGTCGAGCGCGGCGAGAGGTTGACCGAGCAACTTCTCGCCTTTGCGCGGCGACAGCCGCTAACCAGGGCGACCCTTGACCTGAATGCCCAGCTGCGGCGAATGGCCGAGCTGCTTGCCCGGACCGTCGGCAGCGGGGTCGCCATCCAGGCCGATCTCGTGCCAGATCTATGGCCGGTGGAAGCCGATGCGACCCAGCTCGAGCTCGCCGTCATCAACCTCGCGATCAATGCACGCGATGCGATGCCGGGCGGCGGCGAGTTGCGTATCCGCACCTTCAATAGTGCGGCGCAACCTAGAGGAGCCCCGGAGCAAACGGCAAACTCTGGAGATTTTGTCGGTTTGGAGATCTCCGACACCGGGACCGGAATGCCGCCCGAGGTGGCGGCGCGCGCGTTCGAGCCGTTCTTCACGACCAAGGAGGCGGGTAAAGGCACCGGCCTCGGGCTCAGCATGGTATACGGCTTTGCCCGCCAATCGGGCGGCTCGGCGTCGATCCGCAGCGACGTTGGGCGGGGAACCGCCGTGACTTTGCTATTGCCGAAGGGAATGCTGGCGCGCCAAGCCGACGGAGCTGGCGCGACGGACTTGCCCCAGGGCGCTTCGACATGAAACTGTGGCGGAGTGGGGGGTGTCGCGGTTCGCGAACGGCGCAACACTAATCGAGGGACATTCTCGGAGGGCAGGAAATGCGCATCGTCATCGTCGGTCAGCAGGCCTTTGGCAAAGCCGTGCTCGAGGCGTTTATCGCACGCGGGGACGAGATCGCCGCCGTTTTCGCAGCGCCGGAACGGCCGGCGGCGAGACCCGACCCGCTCGTCGCAGCGGCTCAGGAACGGGGCCTGGCCGTCCATCGGTTTGCCAAATATTCGAGCGAGGAGGCCCAGCGCGCACTCTCCGACCTCAAGGCGGATCTTGGCGTGATGGCCTATGTTCTGCTCTTCGCTCCGCCCGAATTCTGCGCGATTCCGAAACACGGCATGATCCAATTCCATCCCTCGCTGCTGCCGCTTCATCGCGGGGCCTCCTCGATCCCGTGGGCGATCATCCGCGGGCGGACCGAGACGGGGCTGTCGATCTTTCGCCCGACCCCCGGGCTCGACGAAGGGCCCGTCATCCTGCAAAAGCGCGTGGTGATCGGCGCCGACGACACTGCCGGATCGCTCTACTTCGACAAGATCTTCCCGCTCGGGGTCTCGGCGCTCCTCGAAGCCGCCGATCTCGTGGTCTCGGGCCGGGCGACCGAAAGTACGCAAGACGAAAGCCGTGCGACCTATGAGGGCTGGGTGCGCGAAGCTGAATCGCGCATCAACTGGGCGAACCATGTCGATTTTGTCTACGACCTGATCCGCGGCTGCAATCCGGCGCCTGGCGCCTGGACGAATTACGGCGAGGGGAAGCTCTATCTGTTCGATGCCCGCAAGATCGCCGCCGGGACTTTTGGGATGGTGCGCGGGCGCAAGCTCGGCGAGGTCGTCTCGATCGGCGACCAGGGAATGCGCATCCTCGCGCAAGGCGGCTTTGTCGAAGTCTCGCGGATACGCCTCGACGACGGCCCAAAGATCACGGCGACTGAAGCCGGCATCGCGGCAGGAACGATCCTCGGCGCCTAGAGGGCCGCTCTAACGCATAAGGTCCGGCTGCAAGGTTCGGTACACGGCAGCGTACCGGCGTGCCGCCGCCGCCCAGCTGAAGTCGCGCGTCATCGCTCGCCGGATCATGCGTTGCCAGATCTCCCGCTCGCGGAACAGCGCGGCGGCGCGCCCGATCGCGGACATCAGGGCGGAGGGGCTGTCGTCGTCGAAGGCAAAGCCGGTGGCCACACCTTCGGCCAAGTTCGTAGCGGTCGCGTCGACGACCGTATCGGCAAGGCCGCCGACCCGACGGACCAGCGGCAGGGCGCCGTAACGCAACGCGTAAAGCTGGGTCAAGCCGCAAGGCTCGAAACGCGAGGGGACGAGGATCACATCCGAGCCGCCGATGATCAGATGCGCCAAGCCTTCATCGTAGCCGATCGCGACCCCGACCCGTCCTCGATATCTTTCGACCGCGGCCGCGAAGGCCTGCTCGAGATTGCCGTCTCCCGAGCCGAGCAGGGCGAGCTGCCCGCCGCCAGCAAGAAGGTCGGGTAAGCCTGCGAGCGCGAGGTCAAGGCCCTTTTGCGGAGTAAGGCGGCTTACCGCGCCGAACAGCGGCGCACCCTCGATCGGCTCTAGCCCGAGGCGGCGCTGCAAGGCGGCCTTCGCCGCTCGCTTGCCTGCGGCTGCGTCCTCGGTGCCGTAAGTCTGCGGCAGGTTCGTATCGTGCCCGGGATCCCAGAAGCGCGGATCGACGCCGTTCAAGATCCCGGTCAATAGAGCGGCGCGAGTGCGCAACAGCCCATCGAGGCCCCAGCCAAAGGCCGGGGTCTGGATTTCGCGCGCGTAAGTCGGGCTCACCGTCGTCAGGCGGTCCGAGTAAAACAGGCCAGCCTTGATAAACGACACCATGCCGAAAAACTCGACCCCGTCGATCGAGAAAAACGCAGGCGGCAATGCCAGTTCCGGGAAGACCGTGCCGGGAAAGGGCCCCCGATAGGCGAGGTTGTGGACCGTGAACACCGTGGGGACGCGCCCTGCTGCCGGTGGCCGGGCGGAGAGGTAGGCCGGGGCGAGCCCGGTGTGCCAGTCATGACCGTGCAGGATGTCCGGACGCCAGCCCGGATCGGCGCCGCGCGCGAGCTCCGCCGCGATCCAGCCAAACAGTCCAAAGCGGCGATGGTTGTCGGGCCAATCGCTGCCGTCCGGGCCCGCATAGGGGTTGCCCAGCCGGTCATAGAAGGCGGGATGATCGACAAGGTAGGCTAGGCTCTCGCTGGCGGGCAGATGGGCGAGACCCACCCGTACCCGCTCGGCGGCGAACGGGGTGGTCAGCCGGGCAATGTCGGTGATGCCGCCGAAAGCGTCGAGAAAACCGCGGAAACCGGGCAGCAGCAGGCGAACATCGATACCCTCCGCGATCAGCGCCGGCGGCAGCGCCGCGGCGACATCGCCGAGCCCGCCCGACTTGACCCAGGGGTAGAGCTCGGCCGTGATGTAGAGAACGCGCATCTAGGAGAAATGCGAATGGATCTGCTCGCCCGCATCCGTCAAGAGATGCTGCCCTTTGCCGAACTGCTCGGCATCGAGTTCGTCAGCGCCGCGCCGGACAAAATCGTCGCGGAGATGATCGTGCGCGAGGATCTCTGTACCCGCCCTGCAGTGCTTCACGGCGGTGCCGTCATGGCGTTCGCCGACACCCTCGGCGCCACCGGCACAATCGTCAACCTGCCACAGGGTGCCGGGACGACGACGATCGAAAGCAAGACCAACTTCGTCGCACCGGCACCGATCGGAACAAGGGTGATCGGCGAGGCGACCCCCGTCCACCGCGGCCGGCGAACCATGATCTGGCAGACCCGCGTCTCGACTCCGGAGGGCCGGCTGGTGGCACTCGTCACCCAGACCCAGCTGGTGCTCTGAGCGGGGTGCTAGAGGAAATCGCGCACCCGCTCGAGTTCATCGAGCGCGCCGCCGGGCGAGACGACGAGCACCTCGTCGAAGCCCAGCTGATCGATCCGTTTCAGCCGCACCCGCGCCTCGTCCGGCGGGCAGACCAGCGAGATCGTTGCCCGCTCGGCGAGGCTTCCGGGTTCCGGCTTGTTGCTGAGATCGACCAGCACGTTGGCGAGGACGGCATTCTTGCCGCCAGCGTCGCGATAAAGGCGCATCCCCGCCTCGAGATCCTCCCAGCTGCTGTAGAGGCCGGACGCGATCCAGCCGGCGCATTGCTTTGCGGCATAGGCGATCCAGCGCGGGTTGCGCCAGGCGCCGAGCATCACCGGCGGTCCGCCCTCACAGCCGGGCCAGGGCGACAACATCCCGCCATTGACCGGCTCGCCGCTCCAGGCGCGGCGCATGATCTCGAGCGAGCGCATCAGGGTGCGGAAGCGCTGGTCGTAATCAGCACCGAGGAGATCGAAATCGGCGCGCGTCGAGCCGCTGCCGACGCCGAGGCGCAGCCGCCCTCCGGACAATGCCTGAACCGATTGCACGCGATGGGCGAGCTCGATCGGATGGCGCAGCGACACCTGCAACACCGCGGTGCCGAGCTCGACCCGATGAGTGGCGACGCTGAGCGCGCCGAGCACGACGAGCGGATCCAAGGTGGGCCGGCCGCGACCGATCGAGTCGGTCACCCAGATCCCCGGAAAGCCGCGCCTTTCGATCTGCCGGGCGTAGTCGACGATGCGAGCGAGCGGCCGGCCGCGGGGCTCGCTGCCGGGGCGCATGAACGTCACCACACTCAATCTCATGACCGCCTGCCGAGCGAAAGTATCGCTGTCACCCCTCTCCTCCTCTCCTCGCCGGCGGATTGCTCGGGCGACAATGCAACACATCTGCCGCGGCGGCCAACAGCCGATTGCTGAGACCGCCTGTGCGTGAAGCGCGGCCGACGCCCACCGGCTGTCGCCCGACCGGCGATTTCCCTCGTCCGCGGGAAAATACTGGCAAAACCGGGTTCCGGGCCGCCTTAAAGGCCGTTCAAATGCCCGTAAGTCATTGAAATGGAGTACGGTCGCCAGAGAATTCCCTGAGCGAGCGAGCAGGGAAATAAATCCGCCGATCAGGGAGACAAATCCGCCCAACAGAGAAGCACCAGGGAGAGGACTTGCGAACAAATCGGAAACCTTCAGCATGTTCATCCCGGCTCGCTGCGACAAGTTCGCGGAGCAGTCCAGCCGGAAGAGAGCGGCGGCAGGGTGGCACAACATTGCGGCCGGCAATTCCCGGCGAAAACCTCAGGAGTATCCGAAATTGCGCCGAGTACGCCGGCGGAACAAGTTATGTGCAAGTATTCGAAATCAGGATGCTCGGCGATGACCCGCAAGCGAGAGAAGCCGATCCTCACGGCACCTCTGTCTTCCGGCGATTATGAAGCGGCGGTGGCTGCATTCATCCGCGATAGGGGCGTTACGCGTTGCCCGACTGCCTGCCTGGTTCGCACACAAGCCTCGGTGCCCACGGCCGACCGGGCAGCGCTGGAACACTACGAAGCCGGACGCGAGCAGTCGCGCCGATCGCACATCGCCGCTACGGCACGCCTGCTCGGGGTGCCCCTCCCGCCGTCGAGCGTTTGCTGACCGCCGGGTTGCGCGCCGCCACCGCGTGCACCCCTGTTGCTCTGCTCCCGGGCGCGAAAAAATCTTCGGCTATGAACGAAGGGTCATCCAACACGTATATTACACGTATTGGATAGCTCGGACGTGTCGAAGAAGCTGACCATAACGGTGGACGACGACGTGTACGAAGGTTTGCACCGCGTCGTCGGCAGGCGGCGGATCAGCCGGTTCCTCAACGATCTCGCGCGACCACACGTCATTCCGCGCAACATTGTCGAGGGCTATCGGGCGATGGCCGCCGATGAAGAGCGAGAACGCGAAGCGTCGGAATGGGTTGAGAACCTGACCGGCGACATCGCCGATGACCCCAGATAGGCCGCCGCGACGCGGGGAGCTATGGTGGGTTGCCTTCGATCCTACTGTGGGCTGTAAGATCCGCAAGACCCGACCGGCGGTCGTCGTCAGCAACGACGTTTCGAACCAAGAGATCAACCGCGTTCAAGTGGTGCCGCCGACGACCAACGTCGCCCGCCTCTACCCGTCCGAGACGTATGTGAGGGTGGGCGGTGGGCAGAGAAAGGCGATGGCGGATTAGTTGAGCACGATCAGCAAGCGCCGCTTGCGCGAACGCATCGGAAGTCTCGGCCAGGCCGACATGGCGGCGGTCGAGCGGGTGATTTGCCTGCAGCTGGGGCTCTGATCGACCCGCGCCAGCCGCTCGGATCAAGCGGGTTCGACGCTCACGACCAATCTCCGCCCGAGCACGGCGAGCGCCGCCTCGATCTGTTTGAGCCGGGTCTTGTGATGAATGCTGAACAAGCGATCGACGTCTTTCGCGACAATGCCGAGACGCCGGGCCAACTCCGCCTTGTCGATCCCTGCCTGCCGCATCGCCCGGAACACCTCGGCCTTGGCGGCTACGAGCGGCGCCAGCCGCACCAGCGGCCGCCCCCGCGCGGGTGACGGCTCGGGCAGATCCCAGTCCTCGGCCATGTAATTGGCGACCATCGTTTCGAGCAGGTCGGCGGCCTGCGCCAGCGCCTCCTCGCGATCGTCACCCTGGCTCCATCCCTCCGAAAAATCAGGGAAGTTCACGATGAAGCCGCCCTCTTCGGCGGGTTCGAGCTTTGCTGGCCAAGCTAACGGGGCGAATGGGCGCGACACCATTTCCCCTATTCAGAGATCCCGCAGCCTGAGCCCGAGAGTCCTAGGGATACCCAACAGTGTTCCTCTCTTGATATCGCCACTGCCCGTCGGCACGAAAGCCGCCGACCACCGAGCACCACCATGACATGGCCACCCTTCCCGCGGTCTGAAACCACTGCGGCGCCGCGCCGCCGAAGCCTGCGCAGGAGTTCGGTGCGCGTCATGAATCGGGTCCGCTCGATCGCGGGTCAAGCTGCCATTGCGCAGGAGATTGGCGCCCTTGGGCAGGTTAGCGCAATCCGGAACCCGGGCAGCGCTCGCGGCGCTATTAGACATTGTCGGGGAACGTGTTACCGGCCGAAGCTTCCGCCGGTCATCAGGTACGAATCGCGAACAGTTCGAGCGCAACCTCTCAACTCTCGCATATCGGCCTGCAATCCCGTGTAATAGCATAGCGCCTCAGATGCGCTTTCCCCCCATTGTTGCGGGGGCCTCATTGAAGCTCACAGCTTGTAAAATTACGCCCTGTTTACGCGCGGCCGACGATCTCGGGGACCAGCAGGAACAGGTCGGTGTCGCCGGTTTCTTGACCGGCGGCGGTCAGCATCGCGTGCGCCTGCCCGCGATGGTGGGTCTGGTGGTTGAAGAAATGGGTCACCAAGAGGCGGAGCGGCGCGCGGACCTCGCGGTTGGCGGCACCGCTGAACCAGGTGAGGTCCTCGGCGAGCCACGCCTCGTCGACCTTCGCCGCCCAGCGCGAAATGTCGGCGTCAGCCTTTGCGCGCTCGGCGCTGAGCATGGCAAAATCATCGATCATTTGGGCGCTCTCTTTGATCGGCGTGGTCGGCTTCGGCCAATCGTCGAAGCGCGACATCCACTGCTGGTCACCCCACAGGATGTGCGTCAGGGTGCCGTGGATCGAGCCCCAAAACGCTCCTCGGGGCACTCGCCGCTCGGCATCGGTAAGCCGTGCGGCGGCACCGTACAGCTGGCGGTTCATCTCGGCGTTGTATTCGGCCATCGTGCGGATATAGGCGGGGGTGATCATCGCAACTCCTCTTGGATGGCTATGATTCTCGGGTTTCGAGGATGTGGATCCTGCCGTCGGCGGAACCGGCAACGATCAGATTGTTCCGAGCGAAAACAGCACAGCAGATCTCCGCATCGGCAAAGTATTCGGCGAGGCATTGGTCGGTTGCGAGATCCCACAGCCGCAGGGTGTGGTCATAGGAGCCGGAGATGGCGCGGCTGCCGTCGGCCAGCACCGCCACCGTGCTGACCCGATTGGTGTGCCCTGCGAGGGTGCGCAGGGCCACGCCGGTCGCCAGATCCCACAGCCGCAGCGTGTTGTCAAAGGAGCCGGACAGAGCGCGGCTGCCGTCGGCCAGCACCGCCACCGTGCTGACCCGATTGGTGTGCCCTTCGAGGGTGCGCAGGGTCACGCCGGTCGCCAGATCCCACAGCCGCAGCGTGTTGTCATGGGAGCCGGAGAGAGCGCGGCACCCGTCGGTCAGCACCGCCACCGCGCCGACCCGATTGGTGTGCCCTTCGAGGGTGCGCAGGATCACGCCGGTCACCAGATCCCACAGCCGCAGCGTGCCGTCATGGGAGCCGGAGAGAGCGCGGCGGCCGTCGGCCAGCACCGCCACCGCGTTGACCCCAGAGGCGTGCCCTTCGAGGATGCGCAGGGTCTCGCCGGTGGCCAGATCCCATAGCCGCAGCGTGTTGTCCCAGGAACCGGAGAGGGCGCGGCTGCCGTCGGCCAGCACCGCCACAGCGCGGACCCCAGAGGTGTGCCCTTCGAGGGTGCGCAGGGTCGCGCCGGTCGCCAGATCCCACAGCCGCAGCGTGTTGTCACGGGAGCCGGAGAGAGCGCGGCTGCCGTCGGCCAGCGCCGCCATCGCGCGGACCACGGAGGTGTGTCCTTCGGGGGTGCGCCGGCTCGCGCCAGCGGCGAGATCCCACAGCCGCAGCGTGTGGTCATGGGAGCCGGAGAGGGCGCGGCTGCCGTCGGCCAGCACTGCTACCGTGCGGACCCCGGAGGTGTGCCCTTCGAGGGTGCGCAGGGTCTCGCCGGTCGCCAGATCCCACAGCCGCAGTGTGTCGTCAGAGGAGCCCGAGAGGGCGCGGCCGTCGTCGGCCAGCACCGCCACCACGCGAACCCCAGAGGTGTGCCCTTCGAGGGTGCGCACGGTCGCGCCGGTCGCCAGATCCCACAGCCGCAGCGTGTTGTCAGAGGAGCCGGAGAGGGCGCGGCTGCCGTCGGCCAGCACCGCCACCGCGCTGACCGCGCCGGCGTGCCCTTCGAGGGTGCGCAGGGTCTGGCCGGTGGCGAGATCCCACAACCGTAGCGTGGTGTCCTCGGAGCCGGAGAGGGCGCGGCTGCCGTCGGCCAGCACCGCCACCGCGCTGACCACAGAGGTGTGCCCTTTGAGGCTGAGCAGGGCCGCGCCGGTAGCGAGATCCCATAGCCGGAGCGTGGTGTCCTCGGAGCCGGAGAGGGCGCGGTGACCTTCGGGGAGAAGCGCTACCGCTTCAACCGGACCCTCGTGCCCGACCAGGATTTGCCGGAGGGGTCCGCCGGGCGGCGTGAGCGATGCAAATCTCGGACACAGCCATGTCACTCCCGGTCCCCGCTCCGTCCTAGCGACCAGTGCACCGATCGGCGGCCCACCCATTCCTCTCAGTCGGCCGAGCAACTGACCAGGCAACTGAGAGCGGTCGCGAACCAGAGCCGGGATTGACAGGCGCAGAGCTTTTTGAATCAGGGTGAGCTCGGGGTTTTGGGCGACCAGATCGTAATCGGCAAGGATGGCACCGATATTTGTGGCGCGCCGCTTGGCGGCGAGCCACTCGTAATCGCAGAGCAGCTCCTTGACATCGTCCAGTCGATCAACGGCGGCCAAGTGCCGCGGCAGGTTCTGGAAGAAATAGCCGTCATCCGGCCCATTCGCCCAGCTTCGGCCACAAGCTGTGCCGTAGGCTTCAACCAATTCGCCGTGCAGAGCAGGAAGGTCGGGGCAATTCGCTCGCGCATAGTCTGTTTGCAGATCGTGGAGCGAGATCCGGCCCGGGGTAGGCCGCCGCGCTAGTGAGCGGCGGACGAATAGATCTATCAGGTCTTGCGCGTCATAAATATCCATCCGCCAGAGTGTCGCCAACGCGGCCTCGGGAATGGGTACGTCCTCGGGGAACACCGCCATTGCCAGATACCGGTCACGTTCGTCCGAGGCGAGAGTGTCGATGCTGACCTGAAGGGCGCGGAAGACGTCCAGGTAGGGATAGTTAGGCAGCCGCTGTTGGATCTTGCCAAGGTCAGCGTGCTCAAGGCGGTGCAGTAAGTTTTTCCAGCGGTCTGGATTGTCGCGAAGGAGGGCGCCACACAGCGCGAGAGCGAAAGGTAGGTTTCCGCATTGCTTTGCTATTAAGGGTGCTTCCGCGGGCAATGAGCCAACATCACTGCCGCACCATTGGGCCAGGAGAGCCAGCGCCTGCGTGTCTCCTAATACATCGACTTCGTGCTGATAAGCTCCAAGCGCAGTTACAAGTCCGGCATCGCGGGTCGTGACCAGCAGACGACAGCGCGGGCCCAGCGCGTCACGCAACGCCTCGACCTGGTCCATCGACCAGACGTCGTCGAGGACGATCAGGCAGACCTTGTTACGGAGGACAGTTGCCAAATGCTGTTTGGCCGTTCGGTCGTCGTAATAATGTTGGGGACCGTCACCCAGAGCTTCGCCGACCTGCCTCACATTGGCGAGCCGAGTGAGACCGGTTGCTTCCTGGCCGGCCGAAAGCCAGATGATACCGTCCGCGAACACCCGACGCACAGTAACGGTGCGGGCGAAGGCCGCGGCGAGCACCGACTTGCCAATACCACCCATTCCCTGAAGCGCCCCGACCTGGCCGCTCGAAGTGATTACTGTCGGCCGTTGGACATCGGCCAGCACGCTATCTTGCAATCGAAGAATGTAGTCTCGCCGCGGCAGCAAATGCGGTGGCAAGGCCGGTGCGCAGCAGGCGCCGAGCTTCGGCACAGGCTGGCGCAAGATCCTGACGATTTCAGCCAACGCGTCGCCGTACCGGTGCTCCACTCTGAAATCCGGGCAGTGCAGCTTGGCGAAATCGAACGCGGCGAGCCCCTCGGCATTCTCCCCGAGCAGTTCCGGCGGAAGCAGCTCGTAGGTCCCGAGTCGCAGAATCGGGACGATACCTTTGGCGAAGAGAAGAGCGTGGTCCCACTCGTAACGAACGTACTCGGATGAAATCGCCATTGGCCCGATGACCGCGATAACCCGGTCGACCCCCTCAATTGCGTCCCTGATCTCCTGAAGGAAGGTGCGGCCACGGCTCTCCATCGCCGCTCGGTCCCACCACACCTCGATCCCGGCGTTGATTAAGTCGCGGTGCAGCTGCTCAACGAATGCCTCGTCGTCCGCGCGGGCATAGGATAGAAATACGGCTGGTAGTGCCTCGGCCATCGGTCTGGCGCTTACCCCCTTATTCCGCCTCGGGGCCCTTTGAATGGCTCGGACTGGCGCTGTTCGGCGCGGACGATCTGCCGGGCCGCTAGCCGGCAATTTCGGGGACCAGTAGAAAGAGATCGGTGTCGCCGGTCGCTTGGCCCGCCGCGGTCAGCATCGCATGGACCTGCCCGCGATGATGGGTCTGATGGTTGAAGAAGTGGGTCACCAGCAGCCGGAGCGGAGCGCGGACCTCGCGGTTGGCGGCGCCGCTGAACCAGGTGCGATCTTCGGCGAGCCAGGCGTCGTCGACCTTGCCGGCCCAGCGCGCGATGTCCCCGTCGGCCTTTTCGCGCTCGGTACTGAGCACGGCGAAATCCTCGATCATGCCGGCGCTCTCCTTGATCGGGGTGGCCGGCTTCGGCCAGCCGTCAAAGCGCGACATCCATTGCTGGTCGCCCCACAGGACGTGGGTCAGCGTGCCGTGGATCGAGCCCCAGAAGCGCCGCGCGGCATCCGCCGTTCGGTATCCGAAAGTCGCGCCGCGGCGCGGTAGAGCCGGCGGTTCATCTCGGCGTTGTATTCGGCCATCGTGCGGACATAGGCGGGAGTGATCATCGCAGCTCCTTTCGAAGGACTTAGTGTTCGCGGATCTCGAGAATATGGATTCTGCCGTCTCGCGAACCGGCAACCACCACACCGTCCCTAGTAGCAACGACGCAATCGATTTCGGCATCTGCAGTGAAGATAGCAAGGCATCCCCCGCTCGCGAGATCCCACAGCCGCAGCGTATGGTCTTCTGCGCTGGAGAGAGCCCGGCTACCGTCGGCCAGCACCGCCACCGCGGTGACCGCCCCGCTGTGCCCTTCGAGCATGCATAGCGTCCGGCCGGTCTCGAGATCCCACAGCCGTAACGTGTTGTCCGACGCGCCGGAAAGGGCGCGGCGGCCTTCCGCCCATCACCGCCACCGCGCTGACTGAACCGGTATGCCCTTTAAGGATGCGAAGCGTCTTACCGGTCGCCAGATCCCATAGCCGCAAGGTTTTGTCCTCGGAACCGGAGAGTGGACGAGTGCCGCCGGCTGGCACGGCGACAGCGGTGACCGCTCTGGTATGCCCTTTAAGGGTGCGCAGGATCTCGCCGGTCGCCAGATCCCACAGCCGCAGCGTGCAGTCATACGAGCCGGAGAGGGCGCGGCTGCCGTCGCCCAGCACCACCACCGCAGTGACCCCACCGATGTGTCCTTCGAAGGTGCGCAGCGTCTTACCGGTCGCCAGATCCCATAGCCGCAGTGTTTTGTCAGACGAGGCGGATAGGACGCGGCGGCTATCAGCCAGGACCTCCACCGCGTTGACCGAATCGGAATGTCCTTGGAAGGTGAAGAGGCTTTCGCCGCTGTTCAGACCCCACAGTCGCAGTGTGTGATCATACGATCCTGAGATAGCGTTGATCCCATTAAAGGTGGCCACTGCGGTGACCCAATTTGTGTGTCCTTCGAGGGGACGAGGGATCCTGCTGGTCTCAAGGTTCCACAGCCTCAGACGTTGGTCACGGGAACCAGAGAGGACGCGGCGACCGTCCGCAACCAGCGTAAGCGTGTCGACGGCACCAGCGTAGGCAGGGATCCGCTCGCTTTCTCCCGTCCAGAGGTTCCAAAACCGCAACGTATTGTCCCAGGAGCCCGAGAGCGCGTGTTTTCCATCAGCGAGCAAGGTCACCGTGGTTACAGAATGCGTATGACCTTCGAGAACCCGCACGGTCTGCCCGGTATCGAGATCCCATAGTCGCAACGTATTGTCATTGGAGCCGGAAAGAGCATGACGCCCGTCACTTAGTGCAACCGCAGCGGTGACCGAATGCGTGTGTCCTACTAAGACCCGTAACGTCTGTCCGGCGTCGACGTCCCACAACAGTACGGTGTTGTCATTGGAGCCTGTGAGCGCACGACGACCGTCGGGCAGCATCGCCACCGCATTGACCGGCCCGGTGTGCCCTTTGAGGGTGCGTAACGTCTCTCCAGTCTCGAGATCCCATAGCCGCAAAGTTTTGTCCGCCGAGCCAGACAATGCACGGCGCGCGTCGGCCAGCGCCGTCACGGCGAGGACCCAACCCGTGTGCCCTTTGAGGGTGCGCAAGGTCTCTTTAGTCTCGAGATCCCACAGCCGCAAAGTTTTGTCCGCCGAGCCGGACAATGCACGGCGTGCGTCGGCCAGCGCCGTCACCGCGAGGACCCAATCGGTGTGCCCTTCGAGGGTGCGTAGAGTTTCACCGCTCGCTAGATCCCATAGTCGCAGCGTGTGGTCAGCCGAGGCGGAAAGAGCGTAACCGTCGTTGGGAAGCGCGACGACCGAGGCGACCCAACCGGTGTGTCCGACCAACGTCTGGCGTAGGGGCCCGCCAGGGGGCGTCAGCGAGGCAAACCTTGGACGCAGCCATACGCGACCGGGGCCGCTCTCCGCTCGTGTAACCAACGTTTGGATTGCTGGGCTGTCGGCTCCCCGCAGCCGCCCGAGCAACTGCCCCGGCAATTGCGCGCCGTCTCGGGAAAGCGCCGGAATCGACAGGCGGAGAGCGTGCTGGATCAGTGCGAAATCCGGCCCGTTCGCGACCAGATCGTAATCAGCGAGCAAAGCGGTGATATTCGTGGCACGCAGCTTGACGGCCAGCCAATCGTAATCGGACAGCAGCGCCCGTAGCTCGTCCAGCCGATCAGCGGCAGCGAGATGCTGCGGCAGATACTGAAAGAAATACCCATCATCCGGTGCGCGGGCCCAGCCTGGAGGCGCAATCGCTCGATAGGCATCTACCAGTGCGGTATGTCCCTTGACCAGGGAAGGGATATTCAACCGGAGAAAATCGTGCTGCAAATCGTGAAAGGAAATGCCGGAGCTATCTTCGTGAAGGGTAAGAAGCGCCCGGCGATGCAACCGACGTAACAGATCGCGCGAGACATCGGGCTCCATTCGGCCGGTGTGGCGCCATAGTGTGCAGACCGTCTCGACCGGGATGTCGGCCTTCTCGGGGAACACTGCCAGTTCGAAATACCGTGCGCGTTCCATTTGGGTCAGCGCGTCGGTGCCGAGCCGCAACGAGCTAAAGACGCTGCCATAGGGGTGATCGAGAAATTCGAGCCGGCCTCGCTCTAATGCCGACAGCACCTCCTCCCACCGCGCGCCGCCCTGCACTCGCGCGCCGGCCAGAGCCAATGCAGGGGCAGATAGCCGCAGCTCTCGGCGACTTTACGGGCCGCATCTGGCAACTTGGCATGCTGCTGCCCGCTCCATGACGCGAGCAGTTCGAGCGCTAGCTCTTCGCTCAGCACACCAAGCGGCAGCTCGCGGGCGCCAAGCGCAACGAGCAGATCGGCGTCGCGGGTCGTCACCAACAGACGCGAGCGCGGCCCCAGCACGTCGAATGGCTCGGCATCCTGCGGGCGCCATAAATCGTCGAGCACGAGCAGGCTAGACTTGCCGTCGAGCAGCTGGTGGAGCTGATCCCGCCCTTCACTCACAGTCGCGAAGGCTTTGGCTTGGCCCGCGATGTAGCCGGCGAGCTCGCCTTGAAGCTGCAAAGGCTCGATCGTCTGGCCAAGCGTCAGCCAAAAGATTCCATCGGGGAACGCCCCGCGAACCTCGTCGTCATTTACCAGATCGATGGCCAGCACGGTCTTACCGATGCCGCCCATGCCGTGCAGGCCAATCCGGGATGTCGTTCCAGTAATGCCGATCGCCCGGTCTGTCCCGCCGAGCACCGCCTGCCTCACCCGATCCAGGTACTCTTGGCGCCGGAGGTAGTTCGGGCGCTGGCCCGGAACACCATGCAGGGCCGCGGCGTGGCCGGTTGCAGCGATCGACGCGGCAGGGCGCTCGGAAACGGGCGCTGGTGTAGCGCTGAGATGGCGCCGCGCGTCCTGGGACGCCTCGGCGATTTTCACGAACGCAGCGTGGCGCCTCGGCCGCCGCATGCTATCGAGCGGCCGCTTCGGCGGATGCGCAAACTGGTAGTGCGTCAGCGGGGTCGCTTTATAATTGCTGGCGCTAATCGCGATAGGGAAGAGGCTGATCATACCGGCCTTTGCGCCATCGAACAGCGGCGGTAATTCCTCCTTCCGGATGAAGTCGGAAGCGAGAAAGTCAGGGCTGACCAGCAGCACCGCGACGCACGTCCGGGACATCGCCCCCGAAATATTACGACGCCATTCCTCGCCGACCTTGATGTAGGGGTATGCCCAGACCCTGAAGTCCGGCCCGGTAAACGGCTTTAGGAAGACGAGCAATCGGGCCAGCCAATCGCGGTCGTGGTGGCTGTAGCTGATGAAGACCAGGTCACGTGACACCCCGGCCGGTAATGGCATGGTACGCCCTGCGGCCCGTTATCGGCCTTTGAACGGCCCGGGCTTGCGCTTTTCGGCAAAGGCGCGGGCGGCTTCATGGAAGTCTTCGCTGAGATAGAGCTTCAAGGGTGCCGTCTGCATGATGACCTCGCGCTCGAGCTGCTCCATGTACCAGCGGCGGGTGCGCACCGTCGCGCGCACCGAAAGCGGCGGGTTCTTGGTGACCTCGGCGGCGAGCTCGCGCGCGACTTCGAGATGCTGTCCCTCGGGCGCCACGCGATTGATGAGGCTGGCCGCAAATGCCTCCTCGGCGGTGAAGAACCGGCCGGTCAGCGCCACCTCGGTGGCAAAGGCCGCACCGCCGCGAAAGTTGAGCAAGGCCCAGTATTTCGAGCCGCCGAGCCCGCGCGAAGTCTCGGTCACCTGGAATTTGGTGCCGGCTGCGGCAACGATCAGGTCGCATTCGAACACGATGCCGAGCGCCAGGCCCATCGCGTAGCCGTGCGGTGCGGCGATGACCGGTTTCCAGTTGACCGAGCGGGTCAACAGGTCGGCGGAGTTGGCGCCCCAGCCCTGCGGCCCGCCATGCTCTTCGAATTCCTCACGCCGGCGCAATTGGCGCTGATGGACGTCGGCGCCGCTCGAAAAGGCGCGGCCCTTGCCGCAGATGATCGCGACCTGCGCCTCGGGGTCGAGATCGAAACGCCGCAACGCGTCCATCAGGTGTCGGACGAGCTCGTCGCTGAACGCGTTGAGTCTGTCGGGCCGGTTCAAGGTTAGGGTCGCGATCTGATCCCGGCAGTCATATTCGACGAGAGTCTCGGTCATTTCAGTTCCCTCCCCACCAAATGGCTCGGACCGCGGCGCGCATCAGCATGCGCAAAAATTGTGCCCTTTGTCATCGCGGCCAACACCGATATCGAAGAATTAACATAACCTCGGTGGCGCTAAGTTTTCCCCTCGCCCTGCAGAGTGTCGGGGTGAGGGGTGTGTTAGCCCCACGCGCCGGCGCGCGCGCCAGACCGGAGCGTCGCCCTCACCCGGCATCCGCGCAGATGCGCGGATGCCGACCTCTCCCTGCGAGCGGGGCGAGGTGATCGGGCGTAAACGGTAGTGAAATGTTAGCGCTGACGAGGCGTTTCCGCTGCCCCCGCGCGCTACTTCTCCTGCATGATCCAGACGCCGTCCCATGCTTCGCCCGGCGTGCTGGTCTGATAGTAGCGACAGCGGTCGAAGAAGATACGAGACGGCCGATCTCGGGGGGCCAGTTCGAGCGCTTTGGCGAAATGGCCGAGACCGCCCTTCCAGTCGCGCCGTTGATAGCAATCGACGCCGGCCTCGTAGGCCTTGATCACCGAGGCGAGCTTGGGAAAGGTCGCCGCCGTGTGATGCCCGAGCGATTCATAGACCCAGGTCGGCTGAGAAATGCCTTTGGCCTGGATCAGGTCGAGGCGCCGCAAAACGGCAGGCGATTTCAACCCGTCGACGGTCGTCGCCGCCAGCAATACGGCCGTGCCGTAATATTTGTTGGCGCTCTCGAGCCGCGCGGCGAGGTTCACATTGTTGCCGATGGCCGTGTATTCCATGCGCTTTGATGCACCGACCGAACCGGCGAGCACCTCGCCGGTGGCCAGCCCGATGCCGATCTCGATCGGCTCGGACCCGCGCTGGGCTCGCCTCGTGTTGAAAACGCTGAGGGCGCGGATCATGTCGTTCGCGACAGAGAGAGCATTGTCGGCGTCCGCAGAGCCGACGATCGGCGCCCCGAAGATCGCCATTAGGCCGTCGCCGATGTACTTGTCGAGCATGCCGCCGCGGGTGAAGATCACCTCGACCATCTCGGTGAAGAATTCGTTGAGCATCGAGACCGTATTGCGCGGCGTCATAGTCTCGGACATCAGCGAGAAGCGTCTGATATCGGCGAACAGCACAGTGGCAACCAGGGCGCTCCCCTCGAGGACATCCTCGCCGCTGGCGAGCAGCTGATCGACGACCTCCTTGGCCACATAGCGCGCCATCGTGTTGCGCACGCGTTTTTCCCGCGTGATGTCCTCGAACACCAGCATATAGGCGATGGAGTTCCGCTCGGCGTCGAGGAATGGCGCCACCGTCAGATTGACCGAGGCGACGCCGCCGTCCGGCTGCTTCAGGTCGGTGTCGGCGTGGTAATCGGTAGCCCCCATTCGCGCGACGAATTCGAGGCTTCGGGTGATCCAGGCGTTGAGGTTGCCGAACACCTGCTGAGCCGGGCGATCGACCAGCGCCTCCGACGACGCCCCGAGGATCCGCTGCGCGGCCTCGTTGACCTTGACGATGACGCATTGCCGATCGAGCGTGACCACGCCGTTCGAGAGCGACTTCAGGATGTTCTCGTTATAGTTTTTCAGCGCGAGAACGTCGGAAAACAGACGTGCGTTTTCGAGCGCGACCGCGATACCCGAGGAAAAAGCCTTCAGCCGGCGAATGTCGACTTGGGTGAATTGGCCGCCTCGCTTGTTGAGCACCTGGACCACGCCGAGACGCTCGCCGGTTCGATCGATGACCGGCACATTGAGCAAATTGCGGGTGCGAAACCCTGAACCCCGATCAATTTCCCTATTGAAGCGCGGATCGGCGTAGGCGTCGGGGATATTCAGCACGTCTCCGCTCACGAAGGCAGCCCCCGCGATTCCGGCATTCGTCGGAATGCGGATCTGCCTTTGCTCGGTGCCTTCGGCAACTCTGGACCAGAGCTCGTCTGTGCTCGGGTCGTAGACGAAGAGCGTCGAGCGCTCGGCATCGAGGAGCTGGGTCGCCGCCGCTACGATGCGGGCGAGCAATGTGTCGAGGTGCAGCTCCGTCGAGATCGCCTCGGTGATCGCCAGCAGTTCCAGTTCTTCGCGCCGAGCCTGCTTTAGGCGCTCCATCATTTGCGCCTGCTCGAGTGCAGTCGCGGCGTGACGGCTGATCGCCTCCAGCAGGGCCATGTCGGCCGTGGTGAACGGGCCCGAGCGCTTGTTCAGCACTTGAGTTGCCCCGATGACTTGGTCGGCGTGATTGCGCAAAGGCACGCACAGAATGTCGCGGGTGCGATATCCGGTGCGCCGGTCTACCTCGGGGTTGAAGCGCGCATCCCGGTAGGCGTCGTGGATGATCTCGGCGACGCCGGAGCCGAACACCGAGCCGGCGATCCCGACGCTTTGCGGCATCCGTATCTCGGACACGCCTTCGCCGCCAGCCACCCGCGAGAACAGCTCGCCGGCGTCGGCATCATGCAGAAATAATGTCGCGCGCTCGGCGTCGAGCGCTTCGACGATCAGCTCGATCAGACGAGGCAGCTGATGGTCGAGAGAAAGCCGCTGGGTGACCGTGTCGGCGACCTCGACGAGCACCGAGAGCCGGCGGACCGCGTCACCCAGCGCGGCCGCCGGCACCGACTCGCTGCCGAGTAGTGCCGCCAGCGTGCGTGACGTAGCGGGATCAAGGCCCGACTGCTGAACGATTTCGGAGCTCTTTGGCAAGCTGCACCGCCCTCGGTCCGGGCGAGATGCACGGACGGCAATTGTTACCATCCGTTAACAAGCCCGACAACCCACAGTGTCTTTCGATACTGTTCTGCAGGACACGGCACCCGGCACCAGCTAACATCGTCGGCCATTGTCGGGGTGAGAGGGACCGATGCGGCTCGAAGCGCTCTTTCGGCCAAGATCGATAACCGTCGTCGGCGCGTCGGAGAAGCCGACCATCGGACGCAGGTTGATTGCCTCACTCGACCGGATCGGCTTCACCGGTGCGATCTTTCCGGTCAACCCCAATTATGCGACGGTGCTGGGTCACAGATGCTACGCCAGCATCGCAGAATTGCCGGAAGCGCCCGATGTCGCAGTCTTTTGCGTGGGCCACGCGCGCGTGCTCGAGCCATTCGCCGCAGCGGCAGAGCGCGGGATCAAGGCCGCGGTCATTTACGACGGCGGATTTGCCGAACGGGGCGAGGACGGGCGCCGACGGCAGGCCCAAATCGAAGGGATTTGCCGCGACCGCGGTATCGCGCTCTGCGGGCCGAACTGCATGGGGGTGCTCAGTCCGCATCACCGCAGCACGACCTACCTGCAGGAACTACGCGAGCCGGCGGGGCTCGCCGGCAATGTCGGCATCGTCTCGCAGAGCGGAGGATTCTGCATCGGCCTGTTGAACGACGTCAGGCGCTTTGGGTTCAGCCATGTCGTCTCGTCCGGCAATGAAGCGGTATCGGCGGCAGCCGATTATCTCGAATACCTCGTAGACGATCCGCATACCAAAGTGATCGGCGGCTTTATCGAAACCGTCAGATACCCGGACCGCTTTGCTGCGGCACTCGACCGCGCAGCGGCTCAAGGGAAGCCCGTGGTGATGCTGAAGGTCGGCCGGACCGAGCGCACCCAGCGTGCCGTAACCACCCATACAGGTGGGATCGCCGGCGAGCCCGGGTCCGCGTCCGAGCTTTTTCGGGCCCATCGCGCAATCGAAGTATCGGACCTTGTAGAGTTTACCGAAGCGATTGCCGCTGCACAGAGCGCCAAACACGCAGTGGGACGCAGGCTCGGTGTCATCACCTCATCCGGTGGGTTGGCCGAGCTGATCCTCGACATCGCCGCGTCGACAGACCTGCAGCTGCCTCCGCTGCCGGCCGCGGTGAAGGCGGAGATCGATCAGCAGATCGGCTTTGTCAACGGCGACGGGAACCCGCTCGATGGCTGGGGCAATGGCACTTTCCTGGTCAATCTGCCGCACGCCCTTCGCGTCTTCGATACGAGCCCCGACCATGACATCATTGTGTTCTGCCGCGACAATTGCGACGGCCAGCCCTTCGAGACCCCCGAGCTCGGCTGGGCCTATCTCGAACTCTTCGAGCGGGCGGCGGCAGGCAGCAGCAAACCGCATTACCTGCTGCACACCCGCCCCGGGCTGATGAACCGAGAGCAGGCGGCGCATCTTCGCAAGGTCGGTATTGCGGTTGTCGGCGGCCTTCGCGAGGGGCTCGCGGCGATCGACCGGCTGGCGCGCCATGCAACCACTCGTCATTCCCGCGAAAGCGGGAAGCCAGGAGCCGAGGGTTCATTGGGTGCCCTGGACCCCCGCTTTTCGCGGGGGTGACGGTTTCAGAGGAGGGTGAGCATGCCCGATCCGGTGGTTCTCTACGATGTGGACGACAAGGTCAGCGTCATCACTTTGAACCGTCCGGAGAAGCTCAACGCGATCAGTCCAGAGTTGCGGCTCCAGCTGACGGACGCCTTCACTCGGGCCGATGCCGATGGGGCGACGAGTGTTGTCCTGCTGCGCGCCGAGGGCCGCAGCTTCTGCGCTGGCTATGACATCTCGGCGCGGGAGCCGGGAGCGGACGACTGGCGCAGCGATCCGACCAAGGCACACGATCATCTGCACCCTCAGCTCGAGTTCGAAATGCTGCCGTGGACGATGAAAAAGCCGGTCATCGCCTCGGTACAAGGCCACGTGATGGGCGGCGGTTGCGAGCTCGTCATGCTGTGCGATCTGACGATCGCCGCCGACAACGCGACTTTTGGCGAGCCGGAGGTGCGCTTTTCGAGCGTCGGCCCCGCGATCGTGATGCCGATGATTATCGGCTACAAGAAGGCGCGGGAGCTCCTCTATTTTGGCGATACGATCGACGCGCAGGCGGCATTGGCGCTCGGCATGGTCAACCGGGTCGTGCCGCTCGCCGAGTTGCGCGAGGCGAGCCTGCGTTGGGCCAAGCGGCTCTCGTTGATTTCGCCGGAAGCGCTTTATGCGGCCAAACGCGCGGTCAATCGCGGCGCCGACGCCGCCGGCTTCCGCACCGCACTGTACGCCGGGCTCGATGTCGTTGGCCCGCTCTACGCAACCAACACCGAATTCGGCCAGCGATTCCGCGAAATAGTCGCCCGCGAAGGCGTGCCGGCCGCCGTCAGATGGCGGGCCGCGCAGTTCCGCGAGTAGGACCGCTTACGCCGGGGCGAAGAGGTCGGTTTTGGCCGCGCCCTGCAGCGTTGCCATCGTCGGCACGGGCGGAGTGGCAAACGCGTCGTCGTTCTGCAATACCGGCAGTACCCGGCTCGCGAAGAACCGTATGTTCTTCTCCGCGTCGTCGTGCGGGATGCGGCCGTACGAGAACTCGGTGACCAGATGGTCGGTCCCGGTCAGCCGCTGCAATTCGGCGATCTGCTCGATGCAGTCCTCAGGTGTCCCGACGATCTGGATCTTGACGTAGAATTCGGTGGCTCTGACCCGCTCCTGCTCGTCCTGCAAGCGGGCATAGGTCTTGGCCATCTTGCCGTAGGTCTCGTAGCCTTTGACCGTGGCGAGGTGCCCATCGGAGAAATGGTAGTGGTCGTCGATCGACTGCCATTTCTTGCCGAGCCAATTCATCGCCCGATCCTGCGCCTCTGCACGGCTCTCGGCGCACGAGACATTGGTCAGGATGATCGGCGGCGGCGGGTTGTAGCCGACGGAGAGCGCGATCTCGCGGTAGTTGACGATGCTTTCGGCGGCCTTCGGCCATTCGTTCTGCATGACGACCAATATGCCGAAGCCGAGCTTGGCCATGATCTCGGCCGATTCCGGGCTGACCGAGGAGGCAAAGAAGCGCTCTTCGGGATGCGAGATCGCACGCGGCCGGATCGAGGTGCGCGGGATCTGGTAGAACTCGCCTTGCCACTCGAATTCGGGCTCGCGCAATGCCTTGCGGATCAATTGCGCCGCCTCGGCAAAGCGCGCCCGCGCCTCGCTCATCGGGATGCGGAACCCGGCGTATTCGACGCTCGCAGCACCTCGGCCAAAGCCGAAGAGGCAGCGTCCACCCGAGAGAATGTCGAGCAGCGCTATCTCTTCGGCGACGCGGATCGGATCGTGCCACGGCAAGACGATGACCGCGGTCCCGAAGGTGATGCGCTTGGTGCGGCCGGCGTAATAGGCCAGGAGCTGCAGCGGCGCTGGCGACATCGCATAGCCGGTGAAATGGTGCTCGAGCGCAAACAGCGAGTCGAAGCCGAGCGGCTCGGCGAGATCGCCCATCGCCAGATGGTCTGACACCACCGCCACATCGGGGCGCGGCGGCTCGGCGAGCATGTTGAGCGCAATGCCGACTTTCATTTTGGCTCTCCTCCGCTCACCGCGCCCTGACGCGGTACCACGGGTGCGGTTGCCCCGCCACTTTGCTGCGCATGGTGTAGATCGAGGTACGGGCGGTAAAGAAAATCGTCTTCAGATCGGCGCCGCCAAAGCAGAGGTTGGCCGGGATCTCCGGCGTGCGGATGATGCCGATCCGCGAGCCGTCGCGTCCGAAGACCCAGGTCCCGCCCGGGCCGGTGCAATAGACGCGCCCCTCGACATCGACCTTCATGCCGTCGGGCACGCCATCGGTCTCCTCGGACGACATGTCGGCGAAGATGCGGCGCCGCACCATGTCACCCGCGGCATCGAGCTCGATCGCGTGGATGTATTGCGCCTGGCGGGTGTTGGCGACATAGAGCACCCGCTCGTCGGGTGAGAAGGCAAGGCCGTTCGGATACTCGAACTCGGCGACGAGGCGTTTGGTCCCATCGGGCATGATCCGATAGACCCCGGAATGGACGAGTTCTTTGTCGGCGAGCGGGATGCGCAGACCGGGGTCGGTGAACCAGATGCTGCCGTCCGACCGGCAGACGACATCGTTCGGGCGGTTGATCCGCTTGCCCTGATAGCGATCCATCAGCACCGCGACACTGCCGTCGGCCGCCATCCGAGAAACACGCCGGTTGCCGCCTTCGCAGATCACGAGCCGGCCCTGCAGATCGAAGGTCGTGCCGTTACCCTCGCCGGTCTCGCTGCGCACGACCTCCGGCGTCTGGCCCGGCCGCAGCCGGAACAAGAGGCTGCGGCGAATGTCGACGAAATAGTAGAAGCCGTCGGGGTGCCACGACGGGCCTTCGGTGAAGACAAAGCCCGTTGCCAATCGTTCGGCCGGCCCCGGTTCCAGGATGTCGTCGAGCGT
>Ga0306921_10000062_pt1 | contig 71352 bp, 65 predicted proteins | sample sta12Cox44000080_FD_203760 | JGI IMG/M metagenome (GOLD analysis project Ga0306921, IMG submission 203760) | Lab enrichment of tropical soil microbial communities from Luquillo Experimental Forest, Puerto Rico - statoxic.12C.oxic.44.000.080 (v2)... | ecosystem: Environmental > Terrestrial >... | reverse complement strand
CGCAACGCGCGTTGTTGAGAGCGACGGACGAGCAAGTCCCGCAAGCGCTGTCGTTCTGGCGCCCGACGGTCAACTTCACCGGCCAAGTCGGTTTCAGTACTAACTCGCTGGACGAACCCCTTACCGGCCGCCGGCATATACTCCTCAGACCGGATCTGCTCCAATTTCAAGCGAACCAGCCGATCTACCGCGGTGGACGGACCGAGGCACAGACCCGCCAAGCGATCAATACGGTAGAGTCGACGCGGGCGCAGACTTTGGCGGTCGAGACGACGGTCTTTCAGGCCGTCGCCATGGCCTATCTCGACGTGGTTCGCGACCAGGCCCTGGTCGAGGTCAACCGCAACAATGTGGAGGTCCTACGCAAGCAGCTCGAGGCGACGCAAGACCGCTTCCGCGTCGGCGAAGTCACCCGCACCGATGTGGCACAGGCCGAAGCCTCGCTGGCGCAAGCCCAAGGCCAACTCGTCAATCAGCAAGGTCAGCTCGAGGTAAGCCGTGCCGAGTATGTTCGCGCGGTCGGCCACCCGCCTGGGAGACTATTACTGCCGCGGGATCGTCCGGCCCTTCCGGCGACACGCGAGGAGGCGCTGAGCCTTGCGGCGAACAATAATTTCAGTGTGATCGCGGCAACCTTCGCCGAACTCGCCGCCCGCGATAACATCGATGTCGTGCGCGGCCAGCTGTTGCCGCAGGTCTCTGTCGTCGGCACCCTTAGCCGTTCATACGACCAGGCGACCAGCTTCAAGGGCGGCCTCCTCAACGCGGCCCAGATAACAGCGCAATTGACGATGCCTCTTTACGAAGGAGGAGCGATTTATTCGCAGACGCGGCAAGCCGAGCAGACGGTGGGGCAAAGGCGCAGCCAGGTCGATGATGCGCGACGAGCGGCGGTGCAGACAGCGACCCAGTTCTGGTCGACCTTGGAGGCGGCGCGGGCCAGTATTTCTTCCTTCGCCGCGGCGGTGCGGGCGGCGCAGATCGCTCTCGAGGGAACACAGCAGGAGGCCTTGGTTGGCACCCGCACCGTGCTCGATGTTCTGATCCAGAACCAGACACTGCTGACGACCCAGTCTCAGCTGGTCACAGCGCAACACGACGGTGCGCTCGCCGAATTCAATCTGGCCGCATCGGTCGGCCGGCTGATTGCACCGGAATTAAGACTTCCCGTCAAACTCTATGACATGGAACAGCATTACAACGAGGTGAAGGACAAGTGGATCGGCTTCCGCGGCGGTCTTTCTGAATGAGGCGGTCGCGCGAGGTGAGGCGGCTGGCAAATCGCGGTCATCTTCCCTAGGTTAGAGAGTAAGTCTCTCGTCCTCGCCGGATGACCTCTATGCCGGATAACGCCAAAACGCCGAACGAACCCTCAATGGAAGAGATAATCGCATCAATCAGCCGCATCATCTCCGAGGAAAAACGGCCGATTGAACCCGCCAGCCCGGCCGCTGGGGAAAAGACCAACATTCTTGAGCTGACCGAGGTTGTCGATGAAGACGGGTCTGTCCGGCGCGTCACCCCCTCGCCAACCAAATTGAACGCGTCATCCGGCGAGTCCGGGGCTACGGCCATTTCGTCGGTCACTAATTCGATCGAGCAGAGCGAGCCGATGCCTGGACATCCCGATCGCGGAACAGAGCCGAGGCGCGATCTTGGCCGCGAACGTATCCTCTCCTCGGTGAAATCGGGGGCGGCGGCTGCTGCCTTCGCCCAGCTGGGCGGGTTGCCGCGCGAGCGCCACCGTCAGGGCGAGCTCTTGCTTGGAGGCGCCGACCGCACTCTAGAGGACATCGTACGCGGTCTGCTCCGGCCGCTACTGCAAGCCTGGCTTGATGAACATCTTCCCGGCATCGTCGAACGGCTGGTTCGAGAAGAAATCGCGCGCGTTGTCGGCGAAGCGGGGCTCCGCTGAACGCAGAACGAGCGAAGCTCGGACGCGGTTATAGTCCCTTGTGATGGACCGCGAGGGCTCTTTGCACCACTCCTTGGTCACCGATGGTTCAGCGATGCTGAACAAGACATATGAACCGGCCGCCATGGAGGCACGGCGTTACGCGCTGTGGGAACGCTCCGGCGCGTTCGCCTCCGACCGTGACAGCAACAAGCTGCCCTACACGATCATGATGCCGCCCCCGAATGTGACCGGCAGCCTGCATATGGGGCATGCGCTGACCTTTACCTTGCAGGATGTGCTGGTGCGTTATCAGCGCATGCGCGGCCGCGATGTACTGTGGCAGCCCGGTACCGATCATGCCGGGATCGCGACCGAGATCGTCGTCGGCAACCAGCTGGCTGCCGAAGGAAAAGCGAAGAGCGGACTCGGCCGCGAGCAGTTTGTTGCACGCGTCTGGGAATGGAAGGAGCAATCCGGCGGCACGATCACCCGCCAGCTCCGCCGCCTCGGCGCCTCGCCCGACTGGGAGCGCGAACGGTTTACGATGGATCCGGGTCTGGCGGCCGCGGTTCGTCGCGTCTTTGTGCAGCTTTACCGCGAAGGGTTGATCTACCGCGACCAGCGGTTGGTCAATTGGGACCCGGTGATGCACACGGTGATCTCCGATCTCGAGGTCGACAGCCGCGAGACCAAAGGTTCGCTTTGGCACATCCGCTACCCGATAGTGGAGCTCCCCGGCCGGTTTATCATCGTCGCGACAACCCGCCCGGAAACAATGCTGGGCGACACCGGTGTTGCGGTTCATCCGGAGGATCCCCGCTTTGCCGACCTCGTTGGCAAATCGGTGCGACTGCCGCTGACCGATCGAATTATCCCGATCGTCGCCGACGAGTATGCCGACCCCGAGACCGGTAGCGGCGCGGTCAAGATCACACCGGCTCACGATTTCAACGATTTCGAGGTCGGCCGGCGACACGGCCTACCGCTCATCAATATTTTCGATGAGAACGCTCGGCTGACAGACGCCGTACCGGAGGCCTATCGCGGTCTCGACCGATTTGTGGCGCGTGAACGGGTAGTCGCGGATCTCGCCGCGGCCGGCCTGCTGGAGAAGGTCGAGGATCACACATTGATGGTGCCGCATCACGACCGCTCCGGCGTGGTGATCGAGCCTTGGCTCACCGATCAGTGGTATTGCAACGCTCGGACGCTCGCTGAACCAGCGCTGGCGGCGGTCGAGGAAGGGCGCACGCAATTCCTGCCGCGCCAATGGGAAAACACATTTTTCGACTGGATGCACAAGATCCAGCCCTGGTGCATTTCTCGACAACTCTGGTGGGGGCACCAGATCCCGGCTTGGTACGGGCCGGACGACGCTGTCTTTGTCGCTGAGAGCGAGGCGGAAGCGCAGCAGCAGGCAGCTCAAAAATACGGGGGACCGGTCGAGTTGCGCCGCGACGGGGATGTTCTCGACACCTGGTTTTCCGCGGCCTTATGGCCGTTCTCGACGCTCGGCTGGCCGGAGCCGACGCCTGAGCTCGCGCGCTACTATCCGACGGATGTGCTCGTTACCGGCTTCGATATCATCTTTTTCTGGGTCGCCCGGATGATGATGATGGGATTGCACTTCATGGGCGACGTCCCGTTTCGCACCGTCTACATCCACGCGTTGGTGCGCGACGAGCGCGGCCAGAAGATGTCGAAGTCCCGCGGCAATATCATCGACCCGCTTGAACTGATCGACCGCTACGGCTGCGACGCGTTGCGCTTTACGCTGTCGGCCTTGGCAGCGCCCGGGCGGGACATCAAGCTCTCCGAAAGCCGTGTGGAGGGCTACCGGAATTTTGCGACAAAGCTGTGGAATGCGGCGCGCTATGCGCAGATGAACGGATGCGCTCTGGCCGCGAATTTCGCTCCGAGGGAGTGCCGGCTCATCGTCAATCGGTGGATCGTTGCGGCAGCCTCGGATTGCGCCGCCTCGGTCACAGCCGCTCTCGACAGCTATCGCTTCGACGAGGCGGCGAACCGCCTATACCACTTTGTCTGGGGTACCTTTTGCGATTGGTATTTAGAGTTCACTAAGCCGATCTTGCAGGGCGAAGACCCGGCGGCGCGCGCCGAGACGCAGGCGACGACCGCATGGATCTTGGGTCGGATCGTCCATTTGCTGCATCCAATCATGCCCTTCATCACTGAAGAGATCTGGGAGCAGCTTGCTGGAAAGGTGGCGGGGATGCTGATAACCGCGCCCTGGCCCGATTTGCCATACGACACGCTCGACACCGATGCCTCGGCAGAAATGGAGTGGGTTGTGCAGGCGATCTCGGCGATCCGCACGCTGCGGGCGGAGATAAACGTCCCACCTGCCGCCCGGGTGCCGCTGTTTATCAAAGACGCAGAACCCGCAGCGGGGCAACGGATCGCGCGCCACCTCGAGCACTTCATTCGCCTTGCACGGGTGGAGCGGTTCGAGCCGGCTGAAAGGATACCCGCCGGCGGGGTCCAAACTGTAGTCGAAGGCGCGACTTTGATCCTAAGCCTCGGCGAGATCGTTGATCTTGCACGCGAGAGGGACCGGTTGGGCAAGGAGCTTGGCAAGTTGGATACCGAGTTGGCCAAAATAGCCGCCAAGCTTGCCAACCCCAATTTCCTCGCCAAGGCAAAAGCGGCTGTGGTCGAAGAGCAGCGTGAGCGCGAAGCGGATGCGACACGCGACCGCGATCGCCTAAAGGCAGCTTATGATCGTTTGACAGCAATTTAATGGTGCAGTCCCGGATCCTGGGCTCAGAAGATCTCGTCACGGCAGGGCTAGTCGAGCCCGATCGGATTGAGGATATCCGGCGCGTCGCAGCGGAATATACCGTCGCTCTGACGCCGGACATGGCGGAATTGATCGATCCCGCCGAGCCCGATGACCCGATCGCGGCGCAATTCGTGCCGACTGTGGCGGAACTGGCCGATGCGACCGAGGATCGCGCCGACCCGATCGGCGATCAGCGCTGGTCGCCATTGCCGGGCATCGTCCATCGCTATCCCGACCGGGTGCTGCTGAAGCCGACCCTCCTGTGTCCGGTCTACTGCCGTTTTTGCTTCCGACGCGAGGTTGTGGGCAAACAAGGGGGGATGCTGGATCAGGCCGCGCTCGAGCGCGCCTTCGACTACATCCGGCAGCGGCCGCAGATCTGGGAGGTGATCGTCACCGGAGGCGACCCGTTTCTGCTCGCGCCGCGCCGCATCGCCGACATTGTGCGCGTGCTCGATCAGGTTCCGCATGTCGGCGTCATCCGTTTTCATACGCGGGTCCCAGTAGTCGACTCACGCCGGGTGAGTGCCGCGCTGCTTGGCGCGCTCGCCGCGGAAAAGGCGGTCTATGTGGTCATTCACGCGAACCATCCGCGCGAGTTGACACCCCAGGTCCGCGGCGCACTCTTGAGGCTGAGCCGGGCCGGCATTCCGCTGCTTTCGCAGACGGTCCTGTTGCGCGGAGTCAATGATGATGCCGCGGTGTTGGAAGCCCTCTTCCGCGGTCTCGTCGCAATGCGGGTCAAGCCCTATTACCTTCATCATGCCGACCTTGCCCGCGGCACGGCGCATTTTCGCACCGGCATTGCCGCCGGCCAGCGTCTCACGCGCTCGCTGCGTGGCCGCGTATCCGGGCTCTGTCAGCCGACTTATGTGTTGGATATTCCGAGTGGCTACGGCAAGGTGCCGATCGGCCCTTGTGCGGTTACTCCGGGCGGCTCGTCCGGCGGATGGATTGTCGAAGACGGGGCGGGCGTCCAGCACACTTATCCGGCCGACCCCGGTGACAGGGAGGGGTGAGAGAGAGGCTGTGGCAGCAGCAGAGCCGGCCGATCCCGTCATGATCGTCGTTGGCGGCGGTGCGATCGCGCTCAGCACAGTTCAAGAATTATGTGCGATGCAAGGGCATCGCGTCGTTGTGCTCTGGCGCAGGGATTCGGATTTTGCCCGTGCAGTAGAGAGTATTGGCGCCGTCTTCATTGCGGCCGCCCGCCCGGACAGCAGCGAGGGGCTCGACCGGGCCGGCGTACGCCACGCGATCACGATCCTGGCTCTGTCGCCCGACGATCAGCTCAATTTGCATGCCGCGCTCCTCGCGCGTGATGCCAACCCGCGTATCCGCGTCGTGTTGCGGCAATTTAACCGGACCCTCGCTCACAAGATCGAACAGAACCTGCCGAACTGCTCGGTCCTTTCCCTCGCCTGGCATTCGGCGGCGAGCTATGCCGCAGCCGCAGTAGACTCGTCTTGTTTCCGCGGGCTGCAGTTTCCTCAGCCCGATGGCCCGCTCACCGGCTTCGCCGTCCGGATCGCCGAAGATTGCGGGGTCGCCGGAGACATAGTCGTACAAGCCGAGCGGACGCTCGGCGCGCGCGTCGTTGCGGTCGACGGCGCTACCGACTTCCCCCGGGACGTGGTTCTTGCAGGGGAGGCAGAGCTCGTGGTGTACGGCGCGATTGCGTCGCTGCAGCCGAGCGCACCTTCTCGCTCGATGCCCCGCGGGAGGCCGGAGATCGGCCGCAGGCTGCGGTCACTGCTGCGCCGACGACGGGATCATCCGGCACGGCTGAACCCTATTCTCGCGCGGCTCGCCCTGGCTACTTTGGCCGTGTTCGTTGTTGGCACGTGGTACTTTCACACTGTCTTTGGGGGCGCCTGGCTCGACGCTGTTTATTTTGTGATCACGACAATGACGACAACGGGGTATGGCGACCTGACACCCGATCGCAGCAAGCCCTTCGATGTTGTTGCGGCGATGCTCCTGATGTTATCCGGCATCATACTGACCGGCCTTTTTATCGCTTTCGGCGCTTCTCTGTTGACTCGGGTACATTGGGTCACGATGCAGGGTCTGCGCCCGGTGCATCGCCGCGGACACATCGTCGTTTGCGGCGCGGGCAGCATCGGAACTGGCGTCATTGAGCTGCTGCTCGCTCTCGATAAGCGGCTGGTGGTCATCGAGCTCGCGCCGGATACGACCATTGTCGAGAGAGCGCGTGAGCGGCAATTCGATCTGCTAACCGGGGATGCGAGCCGGGATACGACACTCGATCTGTGCAATCTCGGCGCCGCACACAGTCTAATCGCATTGACCAATGTCGATACTTTGAACCTCGAGATCGCGCTCGGCGCGCGCGCCCGCAATCCAACGATGCCGATCGTATTGCGGATCGCGGAGGCGAGCTTTGCGGAGTCGATCGCCCGGCATTTCGACTTCGAGACGACCTTTTCCGCGGCTGCCCTCGCCGCTCCCGCTTTTGTCGGGCTGTCGCGGTTCTCCGGATCACGCGGACGCGTCGCCTTCCACGGTCAGGAGTTCGCGATCGGGGAGATTGGCAGCGGTGACCTCCCGCGGACGCCGCCGGAAGCTATCCCGATCGCCGTATCACGCGGGAGTCAGCTCGACTTTGCCCACGATTTCGAGACCCTCGGCCCGGGCGATCATACTCTGGTCCTCGTGCCGATGGCGCCGTTCAGAAAGGGAAAGGATACGTTTGCCGCGGCGGCGGAACGGTTCCCGCACGGCAGTTAGACTAAACCGCAAGCTCACACCAGATCGGCGTGTGGTCCGAGGATCGCTCTTTGGCGCGCGGCTTCTTGTCGATGTCGCAGGCGGCGATCCGGTCCGCCGCGTGCGGCGACAGCAGCAGGTGATCGATCCGCAGCCCCTCGTCCCGATGCCAGCGCCCGGCCTGGTAGTCCCAGAAGGTGTAGCGGTGCGATTCGCGATGGAACACCCGGTAGGCATCGGTCAGCCCTAAATAGACCAGCGCGCGAAAACGTGAACGGCTCTCGGCCCGGCACAGCGCATCGTCGCGAAACGCGACAGGATCGTAAACATCGTCGTCAGTCGGGCAGATATTGTAATCGCCGGCGAGCACGAACGGCGTCTCGCGGCGCAACAGTTCGCGAGTGTGGTCGATCAGTCGCTCCATCCAAGCCAGCTTGTAGGTGAATTTATCGGTTCCGACGGGATTCCCGTTTGGCAGGTAGACCGAGGCTATGCGGACCTCGCCGAAAGATGCCTCGATGTAGCGGGCCTGCTCGTCATCCTCATTGCCGAGCAATCTGGTGACCAATTCTTCCGCCGGGAGCTTCGAGAGCAAGGCCACCCCGTTATAGGCGCGCTGGCCGATTGTCTCGACCTGATAGCCCAGGCCCTTGACTTCGAGCATCGGGAAGTCTTGGGCAGGGCATTTGGTTTCTTGGAGGCACAGAACGTCAGGTTGTGCATCCTCCAGGAAGGCAAGGAGATGGGGCAGCCGTGCCTTGACCGAATTAACGTTCCAGCTGGCAATCTTCATGACGGCATAATCCTACAACTTTCGTCTGGCAGGGTCAGAGAATACGTCCGCACCCAATTCGGATTGCGAAGTGTACGGGATCCGCTGTTTGATCTCCCGTCCCTTCAGGCTCGTTGGTAAACAAGTACGGATGCCGATCACTGGTGCAATAAATATGGCCGAATGGTTATAATCTAGGTCGGATGGCCGATCCAGCTAGCTAAAATAGAACTCTTTTGGGGTATTGAAGAACTTTCATTTTCAATCTGTACTCGCGCGCGGCTCGTTTCCTTCTATAAGATTAACGGACATCACCTGTGAGTTGTAAGAAAAGAATAATTTTTGCCGTGTTGGTCAGCCATACTCTAGCAACGACGGTAATCGCCCAGGATCATGCGGTATCGCCTCACGCTACGAAAGCACCCAACCGAGTGGGCCGCTCGGGTCCGAAACCAAACAGGGTTAGCCACCCTTCGGCGAGCACTGCGCTCGATCGCGTGACCTTCGCAATCGACGGAGCGGAATCGAGCCACGGAGCGGATATCGCCATGTGGCGACCTAATCCTTCTGGACCACAAGGACCAATGCAGGTCAGCGAGGCAGCGGCTGTGGATGCCGGCGGGGGCGATCGGTTTGATCTGACGCAAAATCGCGCGATCGGACGCGCCTATCTGGCACAGCTATATCGGCGCTACAAAAACTGGCCCGACGCGATTGCCGCGTATAATTGGGGCTTAAGTCACGTTGACGGCTGGGTCAAAGCCGGAAGACCAAGCGAGAAATTGGTGATTAGCGTTGCGGCTTATACGAGCCGAGTTCTTCGCGATAGCGGCCTTTGCGACGGCACCAGGACAAAGCGGCCGCCGCGATCACTAGCATTCGGAAACGGTCTTGATGCCCGCGAAGGGGTCGCAGCGCCATCGACCCAGTCCACATGCGCCTATCCCGATACCCCCGGCCGAACATCCCGCGGGAAGGATCGATACCTATACGGATCCGCGACAAACCGCCCCGACACAGGGCCAGAACTGTCGCGCTTAGAACAGGAAGTCCAGTCCGCTCGGTCATCCTGGGAGTGCGCCACAAACTCCCGCGACTCGGTTCGATGCAGAGAGTGAGCCGGCTGTCACAGCCGCCACGCTCTGTAGCCGACCAAGCCGGCTAGGGTACGTTCCCGCGGCGCTGAGCCTGCTGCCACTCCGATTTGCTGCGGTGCAGCTGCGGTCCGAGCGTCCCCGTGCCGCGGACAGGCGCCCGCACGTGGTGACGAGACGAGGCAGCATGGACCGGCCTTGAATGAACGCTCCTGACGTGACTGCTGTGTCCTTGGCCCGTAGCTGGGGCAGCAAGTGCATTTTGCATTTGCGCATCGAGAAGCAATAGCGGCAGCGCGAGAAAAGCGAGGAGAAGACGGTACATGTAGCTCACCTGTCCTGCCTCATAGCGCCGATCTGGATCCATCACTGGAAGAAGAAGCTGGACCGGCAGGTAAGCTTCCCCCACACCATCGGGATGGTCTCCCAAGCCCGCGGCGTTGGCCCGGCAAATGGGCAGCGAACGACGCCCGCCCGCAGCCACCCGCCGCTTTCCAGAGGCACGGTCACCCGATTGAAAAAGAATTGCCGCAACCGCAGGACGAGGCGGCGTTCGGGTTCTTGATTTGGAACGACGCGCCCATCAGATCCTCGACGAAATCCACCTCGGCACCATTCAGTAGTCCGAGCGAGACACCGTCGACGACAACCCCGACACCGTCGCGCTCAAATACGAAATCGTCGTCGTTGCGCTGGTCGTCGAATGAGAGGCCGTACTGAAAGCCCGAGCAGCCGCCGCCAGAGACGGCGATCCGCAGAAACGCATGCTCGGCGTGTTCTTGGGTCTTCAGGACGGTGATCCGGCGAACGGCGTTTTCGGTCAGGACGATCCGGCGCTCTTCGATCTCGCTCGTGCTGTCGGCCATGCTCTTGAGGCTCCAGCGTTCGCCGGGCGGCCCCCGGCATCGGGCGAATATGTAAGCATCTGCCGGAGCCTGGTCAAATATGGCGGTTGGTCGGATGCGCAGCCGGTTCGCCACGCTTCTCGGCCGAGAATCGGGTAAGCTGCCCCACGGAACAGGAGACGGAAATGCTGCAAGGCCTGGAAGGGGAGGTCGACCAGGAGAAGGATGCGGAGGCGCAGGACAAGATTGCTTGCTTGACTGCGCTCGAGCGCAAGGTGCTGTGGCTCTCGACGTGGATGATCCACAATGCGAACCACCTGCGCCCGAACCGCGACGGCCTGAAGGTCGGCGGGCACCAGGCATCGAGCGCCTCGGTGGCGACATTGATGACGGCGCTCTATTTCGATGTGCTGCGCCCACAAGATCGCGTCGCGGTCAAGCCGCATGCCTCGCCGGTGTTCCATGCCATCCAATACCTGCTCGGGCATCAGAGTCGCGAGAAGCTGGAGCGGTTTCGGGCGTTTGGAGGCGCCCAATCCTATCCATCTCGGACGAAGGACGGCGAAACCGTCGATTTCTCCACCGGGTCGGTCGGCCTCGGCGTCGGGATGACGTTGTTTGCCTCGCTCGCCCAGGATTACCTGCGGCTGAAGGAGCTGGTGCCGACGGACACCCCGCCCGGGCGCATGATCGCGCTCGCCGGCGATGCCGAGCTCGACGAGGGCAACATCTTCGAGGCGCTGCTCGAGGGCTGGAAGCACGACGTCCGTAACCTGTGGTGGGTGATCGACTACAACCGCCAAAGCCTCGATGCCGTGGTTTCCGATCGGCTGTTCGGCCGCATCGACGCGATGTTCGAGATGATGGGCTGGCGGGTCGTCACGTTGAAATACGGGCGCCTTCTCGAGGCGGCTTTCGCCCGCCCGGACGGCCATCATTTGCGCGAGTGGATCGACGCCTGCCCCAATTCGCTCTATTCGGCGCTGGTATATAAGGGCGGCGAGGGCTGGCGCGAGCATCTTCATCGAGACCTCAACCGCTACCCCGGTATTCGTGCCATCCTCGATGACCACGATAATGCGGCGCTGCAGCGCCTGATGACCAATCTCGCCGGCCACGATATGAACTCGGTTCTCGATGCGTTCCATGCGATCATCGACGACCGGCCGACCTGCTTCATCGCCTATACGATCAAAGGCTACGGGCTGCCCTTCGCCGGGCACAAGGACAACCACGCCGGGTTGATGAACCCTGACCAGATGGCGTCCTTCCAGCGCAGCATGGGGGTGGCGCAGGGCGCCGAATGGGATTTGTTCGCGGGGCTGGACCTGCCGGCAGACAGGCTTTCCACCTTCATCAAGGAACTACCCTTGACGGTGGCCGGCGCGCGCCGGCACGACGCCCCGCGCGTTGCTGTACCGTCGAGCCTGCCGACCCCGCGAGGAGCAAGGCTCTCGACCCAGGAGGCCTTTGGCAGAATTCTGGGCGACATTGCCGCCGCTGATACCGAGTTCGCGCAACGGATCGTGACGACCTCACCCGATGTCACCGTGTCGACCAATCTCGGGCCCTGGGTCAATCGCCGCGGGATCTTCGACCGCGCCGAGCGCGCCGACACGTTTCGCGAGGAAAAGGTTGTTTCGGCGCAACGCTGGGCGATGTCGCCGCGGGGGCAACACATCGAACTTGGTATTGCCGAGAGCAATCTCTTCCTGCAGCTCGCGGCGTTGGGCCTTGCCGGGCCGCTGTTTGGCACCCGGCTGTTGCCGATCGGCACCCTCTACGATCCGTTTATCAAGCGCGGCCTCGATGTGCTGAACTATGCCTGCTACCAGGATGCACGCTTCATCCTGGTCGCAACGCCCTCCGGAATAACTCTGGCACCCGAAGGCGGCGCCCACCAGTCGATCGGCGAGCCGCTGATCGGGCTCGCGCAGCCGGGGCTCGTCGGCTTCGAGCCGGCCTTTGCCGATGAGCTTACGATCCTGTTGCGCTGGGCGTTGGAGGAGATACAGCGGGAGAGTGGAGAATCGGTCTATTTCCGCCTGTCGACGCGGCCGATCGAGCAGCCCGAGCGGCCGATCGGCGCAGAATTCCAAGAAGCGATCATCGCCGGCGCCTATTGGCTGTGCGAGCCGCAGGGGGGGTCGGAGCTGGCGATCGTCTATTGCGGCGCGGTCGCCCCCGAGGCGCTCGCGGCCCATCGTGATGTGGCCGAAGACATCTCCGGGGTGGGGCTGCTGGCGATCACCTCACCCGACCGCCTGCATCGCAACTGGCGGTCGGCCCGCGCTCGCGGCGAGATCAGCGTCGCCGAGCAGCTCCTCGCGCGACTGCGCCCGCGCGCCCCGCTCGTTACGGTCGGCGACTTCCACCCCGCGACATTGTCCTGGCTCGGCGCCGTCGCGGGCAACCCAATCGTGCCGTTGGGTGTCGAGCGCTTCGGTCAATCGGGCGACATCCCCGATCTCTACCAAGCTTACGGCATCGATGCCGAGGCGATCCTCGACGCCGCCGCCCGCGCCTGCCTTCTCGAACTGCGCTGACGTTCAGCCGACGCCCGGCGGCAGGATCTCCTTTTCGCCCAGCACCTCCGAGCGGTAGAGCTCGGAGATCGAGGCCCAGCGCAGCTGGCAGATCTCCTCGCCCACCTGCTCGGCACGCGCCTCGAGCTCCGTGGAGTGAAGATGTCGGCCGCACAATTCGATCTGGCGGCGGCTGTGCTCGACATCGGCGGCATCGTGCTCGGTAAAGAACTCGATCTCCGGCGAGCTGCGCTTGAAGCCGTAATGCTTCTCGAAGGCGGGCAGCAGGACCTCGCTGATGAGGCCGGGCATCTGGCCCTCCTGGGTCGTCTGCATCGCGAGGATGACCCCGACCGGCTCGGTTGCAGTCGTATGGTACATGTAGAGCGAGCGGGCCCACCAGGCGGGCGGCATCTTCGTGTTGCGGACTTCGTCCTCGGTGATGCCGGCGGCGCGGCAGAAGCGCAGGATCAGCTCGTTATGATCATGCGGCTCGTGGCCGGGCTCCGGGATCGCCTTCAGCCCTTCTTCCTCGGCGATGTTCTCGGCGATCATCTTGCGCACGTCTCCGAAATGATAGCCGCGCGCGTAGAGCATCCCAAAGCTCGCCAAGGCCCGCGATACGAAGTGGTAGTGCAGCGCCTGATAGCGGCCCAAGGCTCTGAGCGGCAATTTGCCTTCGCCAAAGGCGAGAAAGAAAGGATGCCGCTTGGTGTGCCAGCGCTCGCGAATTGCCAATATCCGGTCGGTGATCGGAAGATTGTCGTTGCGTGCCATTGCTGTTACCTCCCGTATCGAGACCATTCAGCCAGCATAGGGCAAAATTCCCGCTACTTCCCGTCGAACCGGGAATTTTCGCGATTTTGCCCGCATTTCCGCCCTTTGCCCGCCAAAACGGTGAGGCAAATCAGCCCCTTGCCAAGCAATTCCCGTAGCGGCGCTAACCGGGAATTCAAAACCGCCCAATCGGGAATTAAATTCGCCGAACCGGGAATAACGGGAAAAATGTTCGGGACCCCGCATAATCCCTTGGCGGCCGCGCGCCAGAGAAGAATTAGAAATAGACCCATCTCGATGTCCGTTAAAGCCAGGCACAACATAACTCCAACCAAGAGAGCAGCGTTATCACGCGAGCTGGCCTTTTTTGAGGCGGCTCGATCGCGCGACTGTTTCGACGCGTTCGAGTGTGCCTTCCTCAGCCACCCCCATCAGCCGCGAATACCCCGCCACATCGGCCGCGAGGATCGCGGCGAGACGGCGAATGGCGGTCATCTTGACCTAGCGCTTGGTTGACGGGTCGAGATTAATCCAAAATCCCCGCCATTGCCCCTCTTCTGCTGCGGATTGATCGAGTCCCTTGATCAACTCCCGAGAACGGTGAGGCCCAAAGCAGTGGCGGCGGCTCGCAAATCCCGGTCGAGCGTGGCGAGCGGCAGGCGGCGACGCTGCGCGAGCTCGAGGTAAGCAGCGTCATAAGCGGACAGAGCAAAGCGCTCCGCTAGGCCCACGGTCGTGGTCCATGCCTGGGTCGCGGTTTCGTCATCGAGGCTGATCGGCAGAGCATGCAGAAATCCAGCCAGACGCTGCCGCTGCGGCGAGTCGAGGCGACCGCGCCGCTCGGCGATCAGGAGCCCGTTCAGGGCTTCGAGCGGCCAAAGTCCAGGCGCCAGGGCACCCACCTCTCCCACGCGCTCGAGCAAGGCTGTTGTTACGGGTGTCCGCTCGTCTTCGAAGCACCAGGTCAGCGCTACCGAGTTGTCCAGGACAAAGCTCACGAGCGCCCTTCGCTGATCAGATCCCTGATCTTGAGACCACCGAGAGTGACGCCGCGGCTTGCCTCGAGCAGGCCGGCGACGGCGCGCCGAGCCTTTGCCCGATCGAAGTCCGGCCCGGCCGGCACGAGCTTGGCAACAGGTCTGCCGCGCCGGGTGATAACGATCTCCTCTCCCCGCTCCACCTGATCCAGCAGGGCGCCGAGCCGGTTCTTTGCTTCGAACGCTCCGACCTCACGCACCGAGTACTCCCAAGCTAGACAACAAACTAGCTTATTCGACAACAGTCAGGTAATCAATCCCGCAGCGCTTTGAACCGTTCGAGTGTGCCTTCCTCGTCCGCCCCCATCAGCCGCGAATACCCCGCCACATCAGCGGCAAGGATCGCGGCGAGACGGCGGGTCTGGCTCATGTCTCCTCGCCCGCCGCCAAGCGCAGGCCCGGCCGCCAAGCGCAGGCCCGATAGATAAAGCTCGCGCTGCTCAGGGTTTCGAAACTGGGCTCCAGAAGGTACGACAACCGGGGTCAGCGACCTCAGCCGACTCGCGATCGCACGCGCTTCATCGAGCCGCTCCATATGGGCATAACACGACGCGAGAAACTGATAGGTCAGCGCAAGACTCGGAACCTGTTCCAATGACGCCAGCAGCTTGGCCGCCGCCTCATCGAACCGGCGGTTGAAGAACAAGGCGATGCCAATTCCGGTCAGCGGAGCTCCGAAGCGGTCGCGCGGGCTTAACCGCAATGAGGCTTCGAGGTGTTTGATTGCAAGATCGGGTTGACCGGCAAACAACCTGAGCACGGCGCTCCAATACCAGCCGCGAGCAAAGCTCGGGTTGAGATCGAGACAACGGTCGACCAACCCTATGGCGACGTCGATGTCCTCACCGTACCATGCCAACACGAAGGCGGATGGTGCGAGGACCTCAGGGTCGTCAGGGGCAGCTCGAAGTGCCCGTCGAGCGAGATCGATTGCAGTACGCCGGGTCGCCTCTCGGTCGTCCGTCCAGCCATTGACGTCGAGCTGAGCGCGCAAGAACGCGGCCAAGGCGAGGGCCGGACCGCAATCCGGATCGCAGTCGATCGCCCGTCCGAGCAGGTCGAGTACCAGAGTGTTCCGGTCACTCGCGAAGGAAAATTGATGCGGGAGAGCGCGCAGATAGAAGTCGTAGGCCGTGAGATCGCTCGTCGGTCGTGCGCTCGATCGGCGGAGCTCGGCTGCCTGTAATGTCGGCTCGATGACACCCGCGACGCTGATGGCGACTTTGTCCTGTAGCTCGAAGACGTCTTCGAGCGAGCCATCGAAGCGGTCGGCCCAGAGATGCACTCCACTGAGCGCGTCGATCAGCTGCGCGGTGATGCGCACACGGCCGCCCGCCTTGCGCACCGAGCCTTCGAGCACGTAGCGCACGCCGAGCTCGCGCCCGACCTGCTTCACATCGATAGCTTGGCCCTTGTATGTAAAGCTCGAATTCCGAGCGATGACGAACAGCCAGCGGATGCGGCTGAGCGCAGTGATGATCTCCTCGACCATACCGTCGGCGAAATATTCTTGCTCCGGGTCGCCGCTCATATTGGCAAAGGGCAGGATCGCGATCGACGGTTTGTCGGGAAGCGGCAGTGACGGTGCCGTTGGGCTCTTGGAGGCGGCGCCGATGTCGCGTACCCGGTAGACCCGCACCGGCCGGGCAATGTTCTTGACCTGCTGCTCGCCCAGATCCTCGAAGACGAAGGGCAGCCGGTCGCGGACGTGGTCGTGAACCGTGTTGGAGACGAATACCCCGCCGGCATCGGCCAGAGCCTCGATCCGCGCGGCGATGTTGACGCCGTCGCCATACAGATCGTCGCCCTCGACGATGACGTCGCCGAGATTGATGCCGATGCGCAATTCGATGCGGTGGTCCGCCGCGAAGTCCGCGTTCCGCTCGGGCATCGCCTGCTGCACCTCGACCGCGCAGCGCACCGCATCGACGACGCTGGCGAATTCGACCAGCAGGCCGTCGCCGATGGTCTTGACGATGCGGCCGTGGTGCTTGGCGATTTTCGGAGCGAGAAGCTCGCGGCGCAGCGCTTTGAGGCGTTCGAGCGTGCCTTCCTCGTCCGCCCCCATCAGCCGCGAGTACCCCGCCACATCGGCGGCAAGGATCGCAGCGAGACGGCGGGTCGGGGTCATCCTTCGGGCACACCGGCCTTGCGCAGGCCCTCTACGCACATTGCCAGCGTTTCCGGCGAGGTCATGAACGCCGCGTATGTGCGCTGCCATTCGGAAATCGTGAATGCCGGCTGCAACTCGATCATGCTGCGAGCACACTCCCGGGCCTCTTCTATGCGGCCGAGATGCGCGCAAGCGACGGCCTTAATGCGATACCCGCTGCCCAACCGAGGTTGTTCGCGCACATAGCGATCGGCCCAGTCAATGGCTTCCTCAAAGCGCCGCGCCACCATCTGCGCAAAAGAAATTCCGCCGATAAACAGCCAGCGCAGCGGATCGAGCGGGCTGAGGCGTATCGCGCGTTGCAATGCCTCGATTGCCGGGTCTGCTCGATCCTGCATCGCCGCGACCCAGCCGCGAGCGCGCCAGGCATTGGCCGAATTGGGATTGAGAACGAGGGCATGATCGATCATGCCCGCCGCCGTCGCATGCGCTCCGGTGAAAGTAGACAGCGTATAGGCCGCCATCCACAGCGCGTCGGGCTGATCCTTCCCCGTCTCGACGACATGGGTCGCCAGGCGCACGCTCTCCGCGACCTCGGACGCCGAAACCGGCGAGCCGGTGAATGCCTGAAAGAGTCGGCACCAGCCGATCGCCGCCGCAGCCGGGGCGTAGGATGGGTCGAGCGCGAGCGCCCGGGTCAACAAGGCGATCGCGGTGTCCCGGCCCGGCTCGGTGAATTTTTGAAACTCCGCGAAGGCGCGCAGATACAGATCATAGGCGCCCAGGCTTTCGGTCGGCTTGCGGATCGCGCGCTCGGTCTCCGCAACGATCAGCTTTGGCTCGATTGCGCCGACGACATTGCTCGCCACCTGGTCCTGAAGCTCGAAGACGTCGTCAAGCGCGCCATCGAAGCGCTCGGCCCAAATGTGCGCGCCAGTTGCCGTGTCGATCAATTGGCCAGTGATGCGCACCCGGTTGCCGGCTTTGCGGACGCTGCCTTCGAGCACGTAGCGTACACCCAGTTCGCGCGCCACCTGCTTCACATCGATCTGCCTGCCTTTGTAGGTGAAGGCAGAATTGCGCGCGATCACGAACAGCCACGGCAATCGTGAAATGGCCGTCGTGATTTCCTCGACCATGCCGTCGGCGAAATACTCCTGCTCTGGGTCACCGCTCATATTGGCGAAGGGCAGCACCGCAATCGACGGCTTGTCCGGGAGCGGCAGCGCTGGGCTACCCTCACCCGCCTCGCGCCGCTGGCGCTCGGCCCCCTCTCCCGCAATGCGGGAGAGGGGGGACCCCGGCACGTCCGCGACAGGGTGGGTGATGGTCGTGCGCACCCGGTACACCCGCACCGGGCGGGCAATGTTTTTGACCTGCTGCTCGCCCAGATCCTCGAAGACAAAGGGCAGCCGGTCGCGCACGTGGTCGTGGACCGTGTTGGAGACGAACACCCCGCCGGCATCGGCCAGCGCCTCGATTCGTGCGGCGATGTTGACGCCGTCGCCATAGAGGTCGTCGCCCTCGACGATCACATCGCCGAGATTGATGCCGATGCGCAGTTCGATGTGGCTGCTCGCCGCGAACCCGGCGTTCCGCTCGGGCATCGCCTGCTGCACCGCGACGGCACAGCGCACCGCATCGACGACGCTCGAAAATTCAACCAGCATGCCATCGCCGGTGGTCTTGACGATGCGGCCGTGATGCTCAGCGATTTTCGGGTCGACGAGCTCGCGGCGCAGCGCCTTGAGGCGTTCGAGTGTGCCTTCCTCGTCCGCCCCCATCAGCCTTGAATACCCCGCCACATCAGCGGCGAGGATCGCGGCGAGACGGCGGATCTGGCTCATGTCTCTTCGCCCATCGCCAGGCGCAAGCCTGACAGCAACAGCTCGCGGTTTTCCGGATTGTGCAGCTGCCTGAGTTCCCGGATCACTTCGGTGGTGATGGTGCGCAGCCGCGCGACGATCTCTCGCGCGTCGTCGAGCCGACCCATGTGGGCGTAGCAGGCGGCGAGTACGCGATACGGTTCGGCGAAGGTCGGATTCTCCTGTATCGCGATGCGCAACCTAGCCGCAGCCTCGTCAAACTGGCGACACATGAAGTGGGCACTGCCCATCATGAAGAATGTGGAGCCGACCCGTGCGCGCGGGCTGAGGCGTAGGGCGGCTTCTCCACGCTCGATCGCGATCTCGGGTTGACCCGCCTGCAGCCTCAGGACGCCGCTCACGTGCCACCCGCGAGCGTAGTTCGGGTTGAGCGCCAGGGCCCGATCGGCGACCGCCATCATCGCGCCGATATCCTCGCCAAACCAGGACAACGCATCGGCGGCATTAGCCAGGACGTTTGGGTCGTCTCCGGCCACTTCGAGGGCACGACGCGCGAAATCGTGGCCTTTGCGTCGCTGAGTCTCCGGATCGACGCTCCGTCCGTCCTGCAGCAGTCGATAACAGCAGATCGCCGCCCAGGCGAGCGCCGGCCCGTAACGCGGATCGCGCTCGATTGCCTGTTCCAGAAGTTGCAGCGCCTCGGGAACTTGGGCGGACACCCAGAACATCGGGTAGGCGCGCAGGTAGAGGTCGTAGGCAGTCAGATCGGATGTCGGCCGGCTAGCTGAACGAGCGATCTCCGCTGCCTGCAAGGCTGGCTCGATGACGCCGGCGACGCTGGAGGCGACCTTGTCCTGCAGATCGAAGACGTCTTCGAGTGAACCGTCGAAGCGGTCGGCCCAGAGATGAGCGCCATCGGAGGCCTCGATCAGCTGAGCGGTGATGCGCACCCGACCGCCGGCTTTGCGCACCGAGCCTTCGAGCACATAGCGGACGCCGAGCTCGCGCCCGACCTGCTTCACATCGACCGCCTGGCCCTTGTAGGTGAAACTCGAATTACGGGCGATGACGAAGAGCCAGCGAATGCGGGACAGCGCGGTTGTGATTTCCTCGACCATGCCATCGGCAAAATATTCCTGCTCGGGGTCGCCGCTCATGTTCTGGAACGGCAGCACCGCGATCGACGGCTTGTCGGGCAGCGGCAGTACGGGTGGCGGCGGCGGCGCTGGGCTCTTGCCCGCACTGTTGGCGTCACGAACGCGATAGACGCGCACTGGCCGGGCAATGTTCTTGACCTGCTGCTCGCCCAGATCCTCAAAGACAAAGGGCAGCCGGTCGCGCACGTGATCATGGACTGTATTGGAGACGAACACCCCGCCGGCATCGGCGAGGGCTTCGATCCGCGCGGCGATGTTGACGCCGTCGCCATAGAGATCGTCGCCCTCGACGATCACATCGCCGAGATTGATGCCGATGCGCAACTCGATGCGGCTGTCCGGCGCGACACCAGCGTTGCGCTCGGGCATCGCCTGCTGCACCGCGACGGCACAACGGACCGCATCGACGACGCTCGCAAACTCGACCAAGAGGCCGTCGCCGGTGGTCTTGACGAGGCGGCCGTGGTGCTCGGCGATTTTCGGATCGACGAGTTCGCTCCGCAGCGCCTTGAGGCGTTCGAGCGTGCCTTCCTCGTCCGCCCCCATCAGCCGCGAATAGCCCGCCACATCGGCGGCGAGGATCGCGGCGAGGCGGCGGGTCTGGCTCATGGCCCCTCGCCCATCGCCAGGCGCAGGCCCGAGAAATACAGCTCACGATGCCGCGGGTCGCGGAAGGGGAGCGGATAATTCACCATCACCTCGGGCGTGATCGCGCGCAGCCGCGCGATCGCCGCGCGCGCCTCGTCGAGCAACCCCATATGGGCGTAGCAGGCCGCAAGAAAACGATAGGGGGTCGGGAAAAGCGGCGTCTCCTCGATGGCAACCCGCATCCGCGGAACGGCCTCTTCGAAGCGCCGGCTGAAGAACAAGGCGGCGCCGATCAGGTGCGAGGTGCCGCGCGCCAGGGCGCGCGGGCTGAGCCGTAAGGCCCTGTTGGCATGCTCGATCGCCAGATCCGTTTGGCCGGCCCACATTCTCAGAAAGCCGCTGATGTACCAGCCGCGCGCATAGCTTGGATTGAAGGCGAGAGCGCGATCGACCAGCACGATCATCGCATCGATGTCCTCGCCAAAACAGGCGAGAGCGTAGGCGGCGTCAGCCAGCACGCCCGGGTCGTTTCTCGCGACCTCCAAGGCACGGTGTCCAAAGTCGATTCCCTTCTGCCGGTTCGCGTCCCGATCCGAAGCGGAGGGCTCCGAGACTAAATGCATGCAACAGGTCGCCGCGAATCCAAGGGCCGGGCCGTATTGCGGGTCGCGGGCGATTGCCTCCTCGAGCAGCGCCAGTGCCTGTCGCATCTGCCTTCGGTGGGAGGTAGAGTACATCGCATAGGCGCGCAGATAAGCGTCATAGGCACTGAGATCGCTCGTCGGGCGGTGCGCTGACCGCGCGCTCTCGGCCGCCTGCAGCGCCGGCTCGATGACACCGGCAACGCTGATCGCGACCTGTTCCTGTAGTTCGAAAACGTCTTCGAGCGAGCCGTCGAAGCGGTCGGCCCAAAGGTGCGCACCGGTTTCCGCTTCGATCAGTTGCGCGGTGATGCGCACCCGCCCGCCGCCCTTCCTGACCGAGCCTTCGAGCACGTAGCGCACGCCCAACTCGCGACCGACCCGCTTTATGTCGATGGGTTGGCCCTTGTAGGTGAACGTGCTGTTGCGCGCGATCACGAACAGCCAGCGAATGCGGCTGAGCGCAGTAATGATCTCCTCGACCATGCCGTCGGCGAAATATTCCTGCTCGGGGTCGCCGGACATGTTCTGGAACGGCAGTACCGCAATAGACGGCTTGTCGGGCAGCGGCAGCGCCGGCGCGGATGGAGTTTTATGGGCGCCGAGATCACTAACCCGGTAGACGCGCACCGGCCGGGCGATGTTCTTGACCTGCTGCTCGCCCAGATCCTCAAAGACGAAGGGCAGCCGGTCGCGCACCTGGTCATGAACCGTGTTGGAGACGAACACGCCGCCGGTGTCGGCCAGGGCCTCGATCCGGGCGGCGATGTTGACGCCGTCGCCATAGAGATCGTCGCCCTCGACGATCACATCGCCGAGATTGATGCCGATGCGCAATTCAATGCGGTTATCCGCCGCGACACCGGTGTTCCGCTCGAGCATTGCCTGCTGCACCGCGACCGCGCAGCGCACCGCATCGACGACGCTGGCAAATTCCACCAGCAGGCCGTCGCCGGTGGTCTTGACGATGCGGCCATGGTGGTCGGCGATCTTCGGATCGAGAACCTCGCGGCGCAGCGTCTTGAGGCGTTCGAGCGTGCCCTCCTCGTCCGCCCCCATCAGCCGCGAATACCCCGCCACATCGGCGGCGAGGATCGCGGCGAGACGGCGGGTTTGGCTCACGGCTCCTCGCCGGCCGCCAAGCGTAGGCCCGAGAGGAACAGCTCGCGGTCCTCGCGCTTGCGCAAAGGCAGATCGCTCGGCACGACCAGCGGGGTGATCGCGCGCAGCCGGGCGACGGTCGCGCGCGCTTCTTCGAGCCGCCCCATATGGGCATAACACGCTGCAAGAAAACGGTATAAGACGGCAGTGCCGGGATTGTCCTGAATGGCCAGGAGCAGCTTTTCCACCGCTTCTTCAAACGCGCGTTTGAAGAAATAGGCTTGGCCGATCGCGAATAGCGGATGACCCACAGGCTCGCGCGGGCTCAGGCGCAATGCTGTCTCGACATGCTCGATCGCGATGTCGGGTTGGCCCGCCCAGAGCCTGAGAACGCCGCTCACAAGCCAGCCGCGAGCGAAGCTGGGGTTGAGCGCCAACGCGCGGTCGACCAACCCGATCATCGCGCCGATATCCTCGCCGAAATACGCCAGCGGGGCGGCGGCATTAACGACGGTTCCGGGGGCGTTCTGCCCCGCCTGCAGCGCCTGCCGCGCGAGATCGATGGCTTTGGGGCGGGTCTTCTCCGCGTCGGCCCAGCCGTCCTGGACAAGCCGCATGTGGCAGATTGACGCCCAGGAAAGCGCCGGCCCATGATTCCGATCTATCGCGATCGCCTGCTCAAGCAATCCCAAAGCCTCGAAAATCCGCTCTTTCGTGCTTGGAAAGAAAACCGCAAGCGCGCGAAGATAGAGATCATAGGCGGTGAGGTCGATCGTGGGCCGTGCAGCGGAGCGACGCATCTCGGCCGCTTGCAAGGCTGGCTCGATCACCCCGGCGACGCTGAGCGCCACCCGGTCCTGCAGCTCGAAAACATCTTCAAGCGAGCCATCGAAGCGATCGGCCCACAGATGCGCCCCGGTTGCCGCCTCGATCAGCTGCCCGGTGATGCGGACGCGGCCGCTGGCCTTGCGCACCGAGCCTTCCAGCACGTATCGGACGCCGAGCTCGCGTCCGACCTGCTTCACATCGACCGCCTGACCCTTGTAACTGAAGCTCGAATTGCGGGCGATGACGAACAGCCAGCGGATGCGAGAGAGCGCGGTGATGATTTCCTCGACCATGCCGTCGACGAAATACTCCTGCTCGGGATCGCCGCTCATATTGGCAAAGGGCAGCACCGCGATCGACGGCTTGTCGGGCAGGGCGAGGGCCGGCGCCGCTGTTGGGCTCTTGGCGGCGACCTCGCGAACCCGGTAGACCCGCACCGGCCGGGCGATGTTCTTGACCTGCTGCTCGCCGAGATCCTCGAAGACAAAGGGCAGCCGGTCGCGGACGTGATCATGGACGGTGTTGGAGACAAATACGCCGCCGGCATCGGCCAGGGCTTCGATGCGTGCCGCGATGTTGACGCCGTCGCCGTAGAGGTCGTCGCCCTCGACGATCACGTCGCCGAGATTGATGCCGATGCGCAGCTCAATGCGGTTGTCCGTCCCGAAACCCGTGTTGCGCTCGGGCATCGCCTGCTGCACCGCAACAGCGCAGCGCACCGCATCGACGACGCTGGCAAATTCCACCAGCAGGCCGTCGCCGGTGGTCTTGACGATGCGCCCGCGGTGCTCGGCGATCGTCGGATCGAGAAGCCCGCGGCGCAGCGCTTTGAGGCGTTCGAGCGTGCCTTCCTCATCCGCCCCCATCAGCCGCGAATACCCCGCCACATCGGCCGCCAGGATCGCGGCGAGACGGCGGGTCTGGCTCATGTCTCCTCGCCCGCCGCCTTGCGCAGACCAGACAGCAGTAGTTCATGATCGTCGGCGCTTTGCCACGGCGGCTTGGGTGGAAGGATCTGATCGGTAATGGCACGCAGGCGGCCGATGATCGCGCGCGCTTTGTCGCGCTTGCCCGTGTACGCGTAGCACGCTGCGAGATAACGGTATGAGTGAGGTGCGTCTGGGTGTTCCTGAACTGCGAGTACGAATTTTGCCGCGGCTTCGTCGAACTGACGTTTGAAGAAATAGGCGCGACCCATGACAGACATAGGATTGCCCACGCGCTGGCGCGGGCTCAGGCGCAGGGAGGTCGCCGCGTGCTCGATCACGCAATCATACTGAGCGGCTATGTATCGGATCTGGCTGCTGATATTCCAACCGCGAGCGTAGCTCGGATTCAGGGTCAGTGCGCGGTCCACCAACGCGATCATTGCGCCGGGCTCCTCAGCGAGCTGCGCGAGCACGAACGCCGAGTTGGCGAGGACCACTGGATCGTCTTGCGTCGCCGCAAGCGCCCGCCTTGCAAGCGCAATTGCCGTGTCGCGATACGTCTCCGCCGCGTCCGCCCAACCATCGACGAAGATCCGCATATGGCAGATTGCTGTCCAGCTGAGCGCGGGCGGGTAGTAGGGATCGATTGCGTTTGCCTGCTCAAGCAAATCGAGGGCCACGAAGATCCGCTCTTTTGTCAGCGGGTAGAAGAATGAGAGAGCCCGCAAATACAGGTCGTAGGCTGTGAGGTCGATTGTCGGACGGCTGGCCGCTCGGGCGGCTTCGGCTGCTTGCAGGGTCGGCTCGATGGCGCCGGCGACGCTGATCGCCACGTTGTCCTGAAGGTCGAAGACGTCTTCGAGCGAGCCGTCGAACCGATCCGCCCACAAATGCGTGCCGGTGATCACGTCGATCAGCTGCCCGGTGATCCGCATCCTTTGGCCGGCTCTGCGTACGGAACCTTCAAGCAGATACCGCACGCCAAGCTCGCGCCCGACTTGCCTCACATCGACGACTTGCCCCTTGTAAGTGAAGCTCGAATTGCGGGCGATCACGAAGAGCCAGCGAATGCGAGACAGTGCCGTGATGATCTCGTCGACCATGCCGTCGGCGAAATATTCCTGCTCGGGGTCGCCGCTCATATTCTGGAACGGCAGCACCGCGATCGACGGCTTGTCGGGGAGCGGCAGCACCGGTGGATCCGGCGTCGATGTGGTCTTGGTGGCGGCGTCGCGGACTCGGTAGACGCGCACCGGCCGGGCAATGTTCTTGACCTGCTGCTCCCCGAGATCCTCAAAGACAAATGGCAGCCGGTCGCGCACCTGGTCATAAACCGTATTGGAGACCAACACCCCGCCGGGATCTGCAAGGGCTTCGATCCGCGCAGCGATGTTGACCCCATCGCCATAAATGTCATCGGGCTCGACGATGACGTCGCCGAGATTGATGCCGATGCGCAGCTCGATGCGATTGTCCGCGTCGACGCCGGAGTTCCGCTCGGCCATAGCCTGCTGCACTTCGACCGCGCAGCGCACAGCATCGACGACGCTGGGAAATTCCACCAGCATGCCGTCGCCGGTAGTCTTGACGAGGCGGCCGTGGTGCTCGGCGATTTTCGGATCGACGAGCTCGCGGCGCAGCGCTTTGAGGCGTTCGTGCGTGCCTTCCTCATCCGCTCCCATCAGCCGCGAATACCCCGCCACATCGGCAGCGAGGATCGCGGTGAGACGGCGGGTTGCGGTCATCCTTCGGGTAACCCGGCCCGGCGCAACGCGTTTGCCAGTGCGGCTATATTTTCCGGGTTTACGTAGCGGGCCGAGAGGATCGCGCCGGCGACGGTGAGGCCGGGCTGCAGTTCAAGGAGCCGTTGCACCACAGTCTTGGCGTCTTCGCCCCGGTCGAGACTGCCCAACGCGGCAGCGTGCAAGATCTGGGGAACGGTGAACCGCGGGTTTGACTGGGTCGCCAGGCTTGCGGCAGCGACTGTTTCTTCGAACCGGCCGGCGGCAAAATGTGCGTAGGCCAGGCCGATATAGGGCAGGAATATCAAGGGATCGAAGGGGCTGAGGCGGAGCGCGCGGTTGGCCTGCTCGACCGCGATCGCGTCGTCGCCTGTCCAGGCGCGTACGATCGAACTGAAACCGAGCGCGAGAGCCGACGAACTGGAGAGCGCGAACGATCGGTCGAATGCGGTGAGCGCGGTTTCGTAGTCGTGGCCGGCAACGGCGATGACAAAGCCGGCCGTGGCAAGCGCGGCCGCATCATCGCCTCCGGCGGCGATCGCTTGGCGCGCATGGCGCAACGCGGCGCTCCGCGTCTCCTCCTGGAGTCCGCCCCGCAAATATCGCTGCTCATGGCAAAAGGCGATGATTGCATGTGCGACGGCATAATCGGGCTCCAGCTCGATCGCTTTGCCGACCAGGGGCAACGCTTTGTCCGCATCGTCGGGCATCCCGGTGAAAGCGTAGGGCAGAGCGCGCAGACAGAGGTCATAGGCATCGAGGCTGTCAGGCCGCTTGCGCCGCGCGCGATCGATCTCGGTCTGCCGCAGCGTCGGCTCGATCACGCCGGCGACGCTGATCGCGACCCTGTCCTGAAGCTCGAAAACCTCTTCGAGCAAGCCGTCGAACCGGTCGGCCCAGAGGTGCGCGCCGTTTGTCGCATCGATCAGCTGCGCGGTGATGCGTACCCGGTTTCCGCCCTTTCGGACTGAGCCCTCCAGGACATAGCGAACGCCAAGTTCGCGGCCGACCTGCTTCACATCGACAGTCCGGCCCTTGTAGGTGAAGCTCGAATTGCGGGCGATGACGAACAGCCAGCGGATGCGGGAGAGTGCCGTGATGATCTCCTCGACCATGCCGTCGGCGAAATATTCCTGCTCCGGATCGCCGCTCATGTTGGCGAAGGGCAACACCGCGATCGACGGCTTGTCGGGAAGGGGAGGACCAGAAATCGCCCGCGTGGCTGCAGAGCCGGCAGCCGTTACCACCCGGTATGCCCGGACGGGCCGCGCGATGTTCTTGAGCGCCTGGTCGCCCATGTCTTCGAAGGCGAGGTCGAGCTTGCCCGCAGCATCCTCCTGAACGCGGACCGAGACGCAAATGCCGCCCGGCTCGGCCAGGCCTTCGAGCCGGGCGGCGACGTTGACGCCGTCGCCGAAGATGTCGCCCTCCTCGACGACGATGTCGCCTTGGTGAATGCCGACGCGAAACTCGATGCGACGGTCCGGCGGCAATGGTTCATTGCCCTCGGCCAAAGCCGCTTGCACCTCGGCTGCGCAGCGCAGCGCGTCGACAACGCTGGCGAACTCGACCAAGAGGCCGTCGCCGGTGGTCTTGACGATGCGGCCATGATGGCCGGCAATCTTCGGATCAATTACTGCTGCGCGGAGCGCTTTGAGCCGGCTGAGCGTCCCTTCTTCGTCGGCCTCGATCAGGCGCGAATAACCGGCGACATCGGCCGCGAGGATCGCCGCGAGCCGACGTTCGACACGAGCTGGCGCTGCGGGCTCCATGGCGCCTCCCTGTTGGCGAAAATCTTACACCAACAGCGCCCAGCCCGCATTAAACAAGCGGCAAGCCCGCATGTTAAACAAAAGGGGGCGCCCGAAGGCGCCCTTCGCGTCGCCACCCAGTGCGGGTCAGGTCATGTAGTTCGAGAAGCGGACCGTCGTGGCGCGGGCGCGATAGTCGGTCTTGACGTTGACGAGCCGACCATGCCGTCGTCGACCTTCTTTTGCGCGCGCTCCAGCGCCGGGCGGATGTCCTCGGGCTCTTCGACATATTCGCCGTGGCAGCCGAGCCCATGGGCCATGATGTCGTAGCGGGTGTAGCCGAGATAGCGGCCGGGCTTGTTGCCTTCGGGGTCGGCGGTCCAGCCGCCGTTGAGGCTGATGACGCACAGCAACGGCAATTTGTGGCGCACCGCGGTGTCGAGCTCCATCGCGTTCTGCCCGAACGAGCCGTCGCCGTGCAGGCAGATGACCTGGGCCTCGGGCTTGGCCGCCTTGGCGCCGACCGCAAAACGGCAGTCCCACACCCATCGTGCCGAACCGCCCGGAATTGAGACGGTGGCCGGGGACAAAGGTCGGGATCGACTGATGGCTCAGTTCAAACTTTTATTGCCCATTGACAACGAGGGTCCTGGCGTAGCACCCGGTCTTGCTAGCGTCACCTCGCCGGTTGCCAAACGCAGACCTGAGAGGTAAAGCTCGCGGTGCTCGGGGTTCCGCCAGTGCATGGCACTCGGCACCACCTCGGTCGTCAACTTCCGCAACCGCGCAACGATCTCCCGGGCTTCGTCGAACCGCCCGAGATGCGCGTAGCATGACGCGAGAAATCGATGGGTCGGCACCCAAGCGGGACCTTCTTGAAGTGCGAGAAGCAGGGACGCCGCGGCGTCCTCGAACCGCCCGGCAAAAAAATGACCCATTCCTATGGCGAGATAATGGTCCGCCCTCCCCTGAAGTGGGTTGAGGCGCATAGAGGTTTCGAAATGGCCGATCCCGATGTCGGGTTGTCCAGCCCACAGCCTTAGCCAGCCACTCCATTGCCAAGCTAGAGCGAAACTCGGGTTCAGTTCAAGGGCACGGTCTATCAGTGACATTGCAGCGGCAAGGTCTTCGCCGAAGTAGCCAAATACACGGGCAACCTGGCCGAGGACCGCGGGGTCATCGCCGGCAACCATCAGCGCGCGACGAGCAAGATCGAGACCCTCAAGGCGGTTTGCCTCCGGCTCACTAGTCCAGCCGGCCACGTCGAGAACGTTGTGGTGAAATGCCGCGCAGGCGAGGGCGGGACCGTAGCGCGGATCCCGTTTGATTGCTTCACCAAGCAAATCGAGACCCTCAAGATACCGTTCCTTGTCCCGTTCTCCTGAGCGAATTGGCCCAATAGCGCGAAGGTAGAGATCATAGGCAGCGAGGTCATTGGTGGGCCGAGCGCCCGACCGAAGAATTTCAGCGGCTTGCAAGGTGGGCTCGATGACCCCGGCGACATTGAGTGCGACCTTGTCCTGAAGCTCGAAAACGTCCTCCAGCGAGCCGTCGAACCGCCCGGCCCAGAGGTGCGCGCCATTGGCCGCATCGATCAGCTGCGCAGTGATACGCACCTGGTTTCCGCTCTTGCGCACGGAGCCTTCAAGAACGTACCGAACACCCAATTCGCGGCCGACCCGCGTCACGTCGACCGGCTGGCCCTTGTATGTGAAGCTCGAATTGCGGGCGATCACGAATAGCCATTTGATCCGACTGAGAGCAGTGATGATCTCCTCGACCATGCCGTCGGCGGAATATTCCTGTTCCGGGTCGCCGCTCATATTCTGAAATGGTAGCACCGCAATCGACGGCTTGTCGGGTAACGGCAATGCCGGGGGTGAGGCCGGCAACGGAGGTTCAATGCGGGCGGCACGATCCCCGATCTGGTACACCCTCACAGGCCGTGCGATGTTCTTAACCTGCTGTTCCCCCAGGTCATCGAAGGTGACCTCGATCCTGTCGCGTACTTGGTCACGAACGACCCGCGAGATGTAAATGCCGCCCGGCTTGGCAAGCGCTTCCAGTCGCGCAGCGACATTCACGCCGTCTCCGAAGATGTCATGCTGCTCCGCGATCACATCACCCAGGTTGATCCCGATGCGGAATTCGATGCACTCTTCTGGCGAGCTGCTCTGATTGCGCTCGGCCATCCCCCGCTGCACCTCGACAGCGCAGCGGACGGCATCCACTACGCTCAAAAACTCCGCCAAGAAGCCGTCGCCGGTGTTCTTTACGACCCGCCCTCTATGCTCACTGATTTTCGGATTGACCAACTCCCGAAGGTGGCCCTGGAGCCGTTCGTGGGTCCCCTCCTCATCCGCCCCCATCAGGCGCGAGTAGCCCGCTACGTCAGCAGCAAGAATCGCCGCGAGCCGACGTTCGACACGAGCTGGCCCTTGGGGCTCCATGGCGCCTCCCAGCTGGCGGGTAATCCTACACCAACCACGCTACGCGCGTATTAAACAAAAAGGGGCGCTCGAAGGCGCCCCTTCAGTCAAGCTCGGCGGCCGGTCAGGTCTCGCGGCTGGAGAAGCGCACCGTTGTGGCGCGGGCGCGGTAGTCGGTCTTGACGTTGACGAAGCCGACCATGCCCTCTTCGACCTTCTTCCAGGCGCGCTGCAGGGCTGGGCGGATCTCCTCGGGCTCTTCGACATATTCGGCGTAGCAGCCCAAGGCCTCGGCCATCTTGTCGTAGCGCGTGTAACCGAGGTCACGGCCGGGCTTGTTGCGTTCGGGATCTGCGGTCCAGCCGCCGTTGAGGCTGACCACACACAAGAGTGGCAATTTGTGCCGCACCGCAGTGTCGAGCTCCATCGCGTTCTGCCCGAAGGAGCCGTCGCCGTGCAAACAGATGACCTGCGCCGAGGGCTTGGCGGCCTTGGCGCCGACCGCGAACGGCAGACCGACGCCCATCGTGCCGAACGGCCCGGAATTGAGGCGGTGGCCGGGGACGAAGGTCGGGATCGACTGGCGGCCGAAATTCAAAATCTCCTGCCCGTCGACCGAGAGGATCGCCTCGCGCTGCATGAAGTTCTTGATCTCCTCGCAGAGCCGCAGCGGATGGATGTCGCCGTCGGTCGGGTAGTTACCGCCGGCGCGGGTGCGCTTCTGCGCCTCGCCGTCGGCCAGCTTCTGGCGCCAAGGCTGGAAGCGGTCGGCGGTGCGCGCGTCAACCGCCTCGCATAATTGCTGCAACACGGACTTGCAGTCGCCGACGACTGGAATGTCGATGTTGCGCGCCGAGTTGCCCATCTCCTCGGGGTCAATGTCGATGCGCGCGACTTTGGCGTTGGGGCCGAAGCGCGGCGGCAAAGCGTGGCCGATCACATAATTCGTCCGCGTGCCGAGGATGATGATCAGATCGGCCTCGCGGAACGCGTCGTTGCGCATCGTCAGGTAGGCGTAAGGGTGGTCGTCGGGGACGACGCCGCGCCCTTGCGGGGTCGTGTAAAACGGGATCCCGGCCTTTTCGACAAAGGCCTTCATCTCGTCCCAGGCATGCGACCACAACACACCGCTGCCCGAGACGATGATCGGCTGCCGCGCTTGGTTGATCGCGTCGACGAGCGCGTTGAGCGCCTTGGGCTCGGCATAAGGACGCGCCCTGATGATCTGCCGCCCGCAGTAACTCCAATCGACCTCGGCCTCGTTGACCGTCGTGTAGAGCACGTCGCCAGGAAAATCGAGATAGACGGGACCCGGCTTGCCGTTGAACGCCTTTTGGAACGCGAAATTGATCTGCTGCGGCAAGCGCTTCAGATTGTGCACGCGGTCGGCATATTTGACCCAGCCTTCGAATGCCTTGACCTGATCGATCTCCTGGAAGACCTGGCGGCCGAACTGGCTGATCGGGCTCGAGCCGCCGAGTGCGATGACCGGGCAGCAGTCGATCAGCGCATTGGCGAGTCCGGTGCCGAGATTGAGCGCCCCGGGACCGCTTGCTCCTATGCACACGCCCGGCCCCTGGGTCACTCGCGAATAGGCTTGCGCCATATAGGCCGCACCCTGCTCGTGGCGCGTGTCGATCAGGCGGATTCCTTCGTTGATGCACGCCGTCTCTACGTCGAGCATCGGCCCGCCCATGATGTAAAAGATGTCCTTGACCCCCTGTGCCTTGAGACACCGGGCGACGATATCGTTACCCGTCATTTCGGCCATTTGCGTTCCTCCTCTCGCGGTTGCTCGTCATTCCCGCGAAAGCGGGAATCCAGGGTCCGAGGGTTGAGCGGTCGGCCCTGGGCCCCCGCTTTCGCGGGGGCGACGGTTGGGTCAGATCACCCCTTCCTTGCGCAGCGCCTCGACATCCCCGGCACTCATGCCAAGCCATTCTCCGAAGACTTCGCCAGAGTGTTGCCCGAGCAACGGGGCCGGCGCCAATTTCGGCGGACGGCCGTCAAAGCGCACCGGCCAGGACGGCATCTTGAAGGGACCCGTCGGGTGCTGCACGACCTGCAGGATGCCGCGCTCTTCGAAGCTCGGCTCGTTCATCAATTCCATCGTGTCGAGCACCGCGCCGGCCGGAACGCCGGCGGCGCCGATGATGCGCATCGCTTCGTGCTTGTCGCGCCGCTTCGTCCAGTCGGTGACCATCGCATTGACCTCCGCGATGCGCTCGCCGCGGGCTTTTGGCGTGTCATAGTTCAGGTCACCGATCAGGTCCTCGCGACCCAGCACCTTCAAAAGCCGGTGCCAATGATCCACCTGGCGGGCAAAAACATAGACCCAATCATTGGGGCCGCCCGGCGCGCACGGAAATATACCGGCCGGGGCAACCGCCGTTGCACTGCGCGACCCATTGCGCCTTGCCGCCTTGCCAGTCGCCGCCTGAGCCTGAAACGCGATGCGGATGTAATGCAACATCGCGTCCTGCATTGCGACTTGGAGACGCCTTCCCCGGCCGGTCGCGCGGCGCTCGTAGAGCGCGCCCAAGATGCTGATCGCCATTGTCATGCCTGTCCCAGTGTCGCCGAGCGACGGGCCGGGTTTGATCGGCGGCCCATCCGGCTCGCCGGTGATGCTCATCGTGCCGCCGCAGGCTTGCGCGATCATGTCGAAAGCGAGGTTTTTCTCGTACGGGCTGCCTTCCCCGAAGCCCTTGACCTGCGCGTAGATGATGCCCGGGTTCAGCGCGCGGATATCCTCGTAGCCGAGCCCCAGCCGCTCGATCGTTCCAGGCGCCATATTCTCGATCATGACGTCGGCTTTCTTCGCCATGTCTTTGACCAGCGCCAGGCCACGTTCGGATTTGAGGTTGACGGTGACCGACTTCTTGTTGGCGTTGAATTCGAAGAAATAGAAGGAGTCAGGGCTGTCTGGGGGGCCGGCAAAGGCCGTCCGGCCGGGCTCACCGCCGCCGGGGTTCTCGACCTTGACGACTTCGGCGCCGAGCCAGGCGAGCGCCTCGGTGCAGGATGGCCCTGCTTCGAATTGCGTCAGGTCGAGCACTTTCACCCCGGCAAGACAATTGAGGGGCGCGCTGTTTTCGTTCATAAGCACCAACTCCACTGAAACCTTGTCGGCCGAACGATAGCGCAGGGGCACCCCAATGGCGAGCAATCAACCAAGCGTTTTCATCGACGGCGAAGCCGGCACGACCGGGCTCGGCATCCGGCAGCGGCTTGAAGGGGTGCCCGAGATAACACTGCGCAGCCTACCCGCGGCGCAGCGTAAGGATCCGTCGGCCCGACAGGACATCATGGGAGCGTGCGACCTCGTCGTGCTGTGCCTGCCGGACGATGCCGCAAGAGAGGCCGTTGCGCTCGCCGGGGCATTGGGCAACGACGCACCGAAATTGCTCGATGCCAGCACCGCGCACCGGGTCGATCCCGACTGGACCTACGGCTTTCCGGAAATGGCGTCCGATCAGCCCGGGAAGATCGCGATATCGAGCACGGTCAGCAATCCGGGCTGCTACCCGACCGGCGCCATCGGGCTATTGCGCCCGCTCGTCCAGGCGGGGCTCGTCCCACCCGATTACCCGATCATGATAAGCGCGGTCAGCGGCTATTCCGGCGGCGGCAGATCGATGATTGAAGCGCACGACCGCGCCGGCGGGCCGGCCTTCGAGCTTTACGCGCTCGGTCTCGAACACAAGCATGTGCCGGAGATCGAGTTGTTCGCCGGGCTGTTACGGCGGCCGATCTTCATGCCCTCGGTCGGGCATTTCCGCCAGGGCATGCTCGTTTCCGTGCCGCTCTACCTTGACGACCTGCCCGGAAGGCCCACTGGCGCCGATTTACGAGAGACCATGCGCGCCTTTTACGAGGGTTCGGAGCACGTAACGGTCGCGGTCGGCAGCAGGCCGGACAAGCTCGAACCGGAGGGGCTCAACGGGACCGACCGACTCGATCTCTACGTCTGCGCCAACGAGCCACGCGGCCATGCCGTGCTCATCGCCCATCTCGACAATCTCGGCAAAGGAGCGTCGGGCGCGGCGGTGCAGAATTTGCGGCTGATGCTGGATCTTGACCCTGGGCCCAGCTGACCACCGCGCCGGAACAGCGCCTCTGTTCTCTTGACCCATCAGTCCGCCGGCGCCGCCTCCAGACTTGCGAGGCTGCGCCCGCGAGTTTCGGGCAACAGCAGAAGCATCACGACCATGATGCCGGAGGCGAAAGCGCTGAAGAGGGCGATCGTGGCGCCGAGCGGCAGGGTCTGGCTGACAAACCCGACCAAGGTTGGGAGAAACGAGCCGATCGCCCGGCCGGCGTTGTAACAGAAGCCTTGCGCCGTCCCGCGCACCGCGGTCGGGTAGAGTTCCGTCATGAACGGCCCCATCGGCGGGAATTTCACTAGAAAGATTGTGAAGAGCGGGATACCGACGAACAGCAGTGCGGTGTTGTCCATCGGTACAAACATGTAGATGAGGATCATCACGAACGAGCCGATCGCCGACCACATGAAGGTCCATTTCCGGCCGATGGCGTCGCTCAGATACGAGCCCAAAAGAAAGCCGAACAACGCCCCCAATATCTGGACAAGCAGAAACCCTCCGGTGCTGGTCGCCGATAATCCCCGCACGGTGCGCAGATAGGTCGGCATCCAGATCCCGAGGGCATAGCCGCCGCCCTGCGCCCCGGCGACCATCAAGGTGACTTTGACCGTGGTCCACAGAAAGGGGCCCTGGAACGCCGCGAAGAGATGGCTGAGGCCGACCGATGGGCGATCGCGTCGCCGGTCGCGGAAGATCTCGGGCTCGTCGATGTGACGGCGAATCCAGAAAACGAAGGCCGCCGGTAACAGGCCGATCGCAAATAGAACGCGCCAAGCGATCGCCTCGGGCAGAAAGGCATAGAGCGCGGTATAGATCAGCGCCGAGGCACCCCAGCCGACAGCCCAGCCGGTCTGGACGATCCCGACGCCGCGGCCGCGGTATTTGTCGCGGATCACCTCGCCCATCAGCACGGCCCCGGCCGCCCATTCGCCGCCAAAGCCGAGCCCGTGTAGCGCACGCAGTACGAAGAGCTGCTCAAAATTCTGGGCGAAGGCGCAGAGAAAGGTAAATATCGAATACCACAAGATCGTGATCTGCAGCATGCGCACCCGGCCGAAACGGTCGGCCAAAGTGCCGGAAAACCACCCGCCTAGTGACGATATCAGCAAGGTGACCGTGCCGATCAGGCCGGCTTCACCACGCGACAACCCCCAAAGTGCAATCACTGTCGGGATCACAAAGCTGTACATCTGTACGTCGAACGCATCGAGCGCCCAGCCGCCAAAGCAGGCGCCCATGGTGCGGCGTTCCCTGGCGTTTAGTTCACCGAACCAAGCCAGCATCGCGTTTCTCCCTCAGTGCCTTATTGCGGGGATGCTGGCTTGCCCAATGCGCCGATGGCAACGGGATTTTACTATGGCTACCTATGCGCCAGTGGTGGCGCGCCGAATTCGGTCAATCGGCGGCGCGCACCTTGACGTAGGAGCCGGGGGCGTCCTCGAGCGGTTTGAGCCTGCCGTCGCCCGGGTGCCGCGCCGGCACCTCGCCCCCGGCGTATTGCGAGATCCAGCCCTCCCATGTCGGCCACCAGGAATCGGGGTATGCTGTCGCGGTGGCGAGCCACTCCTCCGGGGTCGGCGGGTTCCCATCGTTCTCCCAATGGCCATATTTGCCGCCCGGCGGATTGACCACGCCGGCAATGTGGCCAGAGGCGGACAGCACGAATTTGATAGGCGCACGGTAGAGCTGAGTCGCAGCGTAAGTCGATCGCCAAGGAGCGATATGGTCCTCACGGGTCGACAATAGAAAGGATGGCGTCCTGATCTTGCGTAAATCTATTGGCACGCCGTCGAGAGCGATCCCGCCCGGTTTGGCGAGCAAATTCTCCTGATACATATTGCGCAAATAGAAGCTGTGCATGGCTGCCGGCATGCGCGTCGAATCGGCGTTCCAGTACAACAGATCGAATGGGAACGGCGACCTGCCGAGCAGGTAGTTGTTGACGACAAAGGACCAGATCAGGTCATTGGCGCGCAGCATGTTGAACGTCCTCGCCATGTCGCGGCCTTCGAGATAGCCCTTGGCGTTCATCCGTTCCTCGAGCGCACTCAGCTGCTCCTCATCGATAAAGACCGAGAGTTCGCCGGCCTCGGCAAAATCGACCATCGTCACGAAATAGGTCGCGCTCTTGATCCGGTTGTCGCGCTTGGCCGCCATATAGGCAAGGGTACTGGCGAGTAGAGTGCCGCCGAGGCAATAGCCGATTACGTTAACCTCGCGCTCACCAGTTGCCTGTTCGATCGCATCGAGAGCGGCAAGCGGCCCCTCCAGCATGTAGTCGGTAAAGGTTTTGGCGGCGAGCCGCTCGTCGGGATTAACCCAGGAAACCACAAAGACGGTATGGCCTTGCGATACCGCCCAGCGAATGAATGAATTACTGGGGCGCAGATCGAGGATATAGAACTTGTTGATCCATGGCGGGATAATCAACAGCGGCCGGCGTTTTACGTTCTCCGTCGTCGGATTGTACTGAATGAGTTGCAGCAGCTCGTTCTGGTAGATGACCTTCCCGGGGGTGACGGCAATGTTCTCGCCGATCCGGAACGCCTCCATATCGGTCATTCTGATCGCGAGGCGCCCTTTGCCGCGCTCGAGGTCGTCCAGCAAATTTTTTAGCCCATTGAGCAGATTTTCGCCGCGGCTTTCTATGGTCGCTCGCAATACTTCGGGATTGGTCATCAGAAAGTTGGAGGGTGCGATCGCATCGACAAACTGGCGTGTATAAAAGTCGACCTTGCGTGCAGTGCGCTCGTCGATGCCCTCCACATCACGCACCGCATTCTGCAGCCAGCGAGCCGTCAGCAGATAGCTCTGCTTGATGAAATCGAAGAGCGTGTTGTCGGTCCATGCCACGTCGCGGAAGCGCCGGTCCCCGGCGGGCGGCTCGATGACTGGCTCGGTAGCGCCGCCAAGAAACCGCTGCGTTGTGCGTTGCCACAATGTCAGATAGTCGTTCCACAGCGACAGTTGCGCTTGGACCAGCCGCGAGGGGTCCGACATCAGGCGCGCCGTCATCTCGAGGAAGGCGGCGCCGATCGCGAGCGGGCTAGCCATTCCGACGCCGTCCTCAGCGGCCTGCCGGTTGAGGAATTCGGCGACCAGCTCCTGGCTCTTCTGAGCAATTTCGGCGATTTGCTGCGAGAGCTCCGCATTGTCGGGAAAGTCATCCTCGGCCTTGCCATTGGCGGGCGGCGTGACGTTCCCGGTGGGTTCGCCCGGGTGCTTACCGCGACTTTTTTTCAGGGACGCCTTCCCCGCGTCGGGCTGGCCGAGAGATGGGCTCGTCGTTTCGTCCTTTACAGGCGGCGCGGTTTCAGGGCTGGCGTTGTCTTGGCTCGCGTGGTTCATTGCGTTCCCTCAAAGATCTCCCCCATCGCGAACCCGATCTTGGACAAGCGGGCTACAACGGTTTTGGCTATTAAATGTAGTGACGTGCCAGTCCGGATCTAATACATCAGCGCTGATCGATTTGTGCCGCTCGTACGCGGATCCCGGACGCTAGCGGGGGGCACCGGGGCCAATTGCCCGGGAATGCGGTCATGTTTATGCACGAATCACTGTTCTCTTGGTTTGGTGTTGGGGAAAGGGCAAGGCGGCCGGCGTGCCGGCTCGCGGTCTTGGCGTTGCTGCTCGGCCTTGGCGCCTGCAACCCGGTCGAGACGTGGCGCGACTGGACCGGCGCCAGCCAAAACGATCCCGATCCGGACACGACACCAAATACCAAAAATTTGGCCGCCGGAGAGACCGCAGATTACCCTAATCTTGCGACGGTACCACCTCCGCCGATTCGGGCGATGACCGCCGCTGACCGAGAGAAGCTGACGCAGAGCCTGATCGCCGACCGGGCGAACGCCCGCTACACGGACGAGCAGCTGCGGGCGGGGTTCTCCTCAGCGTCGGCGGCTCCGCTACCACCACCAGCTTCCTCGGCAAACGAACCCGGGAGCACCCAGCCGGAGCCAGCGGGAAGCACGCCCAATTCATCACTTGGGGTTTCTGCAGCAATCGAACCCGGGGGTAAGGAGCCGGCGCCCGCCGCGGCTGCGCCGCAGCCTTCGTTGGCGCGGATGACCTCCTCGGCACCGGTGACGCCCTCGGTGAAATCGGCCTCAAGCAGCGCGGCCAGCGAAAACCCTGGCGCGCCTTCAAGCTCAGCCACCTCATCTTCAGGAGTAAAGGGAAAAAAGCCTGCACAGCCGGGCGAAGGGTTGCGCAAACAGGGAGAGCCGCCCGAGCCCGGGCCGATGGAATCGAGCCTTGAAATGCCGCAAGCGCGGGCGACCCCGCAGCCCGAACAGGTCCAGCTGGCACCATCGGCACCTTCGCCGCCGCCGACGCCTAAGGTTGCGAGCACACCGCCCTCTTTGCCCCCGGGGCTGGCTGCAGGAGGGGTTCTGGCGCCTACCCCGTTGGCGGGGGCAAAAGGTGCCGGCGGGTTCCAACCGCCACCCCCGATACCGGAGCTGGCGCCGCCTTCGCCCTCGCGCTCGATGGCGGCCGGTGAGGCCAAAGCGAGCCCTAAATCACCGGTCCCGGTCAGCACGCCGGTAACCGAGATCAAATTCGGAGGCGACTCGACGAGCCTGACAGACAAAGACAAGCAAACCCTCGAAACGGTCTTGCCGATCTACCAGCAGAACCCTGGGAAAGTTCGCATCGTCGGCTATGCCGGCGGTGGCGGCGGTGCGGTGGAGCAGCTGAACAGCTACCGCACCGCTCTCGACCGTGCTCAGGCGGTCGCCGCCGCGCTGAGGCAGGCGGGAATACCGTCCGACAAGATTGAGGTGGAGGCGGCACCGGGGGGCGCTAATTCGGGAGAAAACCGCGCCGAGGTCCTGCTCGAACACTAATCGAGGCGCGCCGATTTCGAACCCGAAATTTGCCGCGGGGCTTCCGCCGGTGTCGTGCGGCGCGGCGGGCCACCGCGTTAACCCTGGAACACTATCGAAAAATCAACGCTCGGACGGTACAAATGCGCGGGTTGCGCCGCCGTCCGGGCGGCTCTAGCGTTTCGCCCACCGCAAACGGGTTGCTGTCGTGAAACCGCCGTTGAAGGTCGCCGTCGCCGGGCTCGGTACGGTAGGTGCCGGCATCCTCCAACTACTGGACCGTCAGGCAGAGCTGTTGGCGCAGCGTGCCGGCCGCCGGATCGTTGTTTCTGCGGTTTCGGCGCGCGACCGCCGCCGCGATCGCGGATTCGATTTGTCCGCCGTGCGCTGGTACGAGGACGCAGCGGCTATGGCAGCCGATCCCGAGATAGATGTCGTCGTCGAGTTGATCGGCGGGGCCGATGGGGTCGCCCGCAATGTGATCGAAACTGCGCTGGGGCATGGTAAACACGTCGTCACCGCCAACAAGGCATTGATGGCGCATCACGGGACCCGGCTTGCGGCACAAGCCGAGGAAAAGGATGTCGTTCTCTCTTTCGAAGCTTCCGTCGCCGGCGGTATCCCGATCATCAAAGGCCTGCGCGAGGGTCTCGCGGGTAACCGGCTCCAGCGCGTTTACGGCATTCTTAACGGCACCTCGAACTACATCCTGACGACAATGCGCGAAACTGCACACGAATTTGCCGAGGTGCTGAGCGAAGCGCAAAAGCTCGGCTATGCCGAGGCCGATCCGAGTTTTGACATCGACGGCATCGATGCGGCGCACAAACTAGCGATTCTGGCAAGCGTCGGCTTTGGCCGCCCGGTCGACCTTGATGGAGTTTATGCCGAGGGGATCCGCCACGTGTCGAGGCTCGACATCGACTTCGCCGAAGAACTTGGTTATCGCATCAAGCTGCTTGGCATCGCGCGGCTGACCGAGGAGGGGCTCGAACAGCGCGTACATCCCTGTATGGTGCCGCGGGCGACGCCGATTGCCGCTGTCGAGGGTGTCTACAACGCCGTCGTTGCCGAGGGCGATTTTGTCGGCCGGGTGGTGATGGAGGGGCGCGGTGCCGGCGCCTCGCCGACCGCATCGGCGGTCGCCGCCGATCTTGTCGACATTGCCGCTGGCCGCCGCGTTGCACCCTTTGGAATCCCGACCGCTGATCTGCGTGCAATACCCGGAATACCGATCGAGCGGCACCACAGTGCCTATTACATTCGCCTAATGGTGGTCGATCAGCCCGGCGTGATCGCCGATGTGGCCGCTGCATTGCGCGACGAGCAGGTCTCGATGGAATCGATGATCCAACGCGGCCGCGCCCCGGGCGAGGCCGTGCCGGTCGTAATGACGACGCATATCACCGTCGAGGCGGCGATGCGCCGGGCTCTCAAAAGAATTGAAGCGCTTGACACCGTGTTGGAGCCGCCGCGAATGATCCGCATCGAGGATTTGAGCGTTTAACTCGGCACAAGCAGGAGGAAAAGCCATGCCCGAGACGTCGAAGATGGATCGCAATCTGGCGCTGGAGGCCGTCCGCGTGACCGAAGCCGCGGCCCTTTCGGCCTCGCGGCTGATGGGGCGCGGTGACGAGAAGGCCGCCGACCAGGCCGCAGTCGATGCGATGCGTGAGGCGCTGAACAGCCTCTCGATCGCAGGCACCGTCGTCATCGGCGAGGGGGAGCGCGACGAGGCGCCGATGCTCTATATCGGCGAGAAGGTCGGTACCGGCAACGGTCCGCCGATCGACATCGCGCTCGACCCCCTCGAAGGAACGACGATCACCGCGAAGGGCGGCGCCAATGCTCTCGCAGTGATCGCGATGGCCGATGCGGGCGGGTTTCTCAATGCCCCCGATGTCTATATGGACAAGATTGCGGTGGGCGGCGGGTTGCCCGACGATCTCGTCGACCTCGACGAGCCGCCGGGCGTCAACCTGAAAAATTTGGCGAAGGCTAAAAAGGTCGAGGTTGCCGACCTCGTCGTCTGCATCCTCGACCGGCCACGTCACGCAGAGCTGATCGCCAAGGTGCGCGAAGCCGGCGCCCGGATCGCGCTGATCTCGGATGGTGATGTCAGCGGCGTCATCGCGACCTCCGAACCGGAGACCGGGATCGACATGTATGTCGGCTCGGGTGGTGCGCCCGAGGGCGTGCTGGCCGCGGCGGCGCTGCGCTGCATCGGCGGCCAGATGCAAGGGCGGCTGCTGTTCCGCAACGATGACGAGCGCGGCCGCGCCCACCGCATCGGCATTGCCGACCTCGACCGCAAATACAAGCTGCTCGATCTCGCTTCGGGCGACGTCATGTTCGCGGCGACCGGTGTCACGAACGGCACGATGTTGCGAGGCGTGCGCCGCTTTACCGGCGGCGCCTCGACGCATTCCGTCGTCATGCGTTCGAAATCCGGCACTGTCCGCTATGTCGAGGCGCGCCACGATTTCACGCGCAAACAAAGTTTTGCGCCGTTCGCCCGCTGAGCCGCCTTGTCCGCGATTCTCCTCAAATCGCCCGACCTCGTCTTTCCCGCGAAAGCGGGAATCGACCAGCGTCAAGTACTTGCAGAGGATGCCCTGGACCCCCGCCTGCGCGGGGGTGACGATAAGCACAGGGATAATTTGCATTAGGGCTCGAATATGAACGACGGCGTGGGGGACGCCGCCATGGTTTTCGAGGCGATGCTGGGGGTCGAGCGGTCGGTTTGTGGGCGCCGCTGGCGCTTGCGCAGAGGGGACGACCGAATTGGGCAAGCCATCGCCGAGCGATTAGCGCTGCCCGAAATCGTCGGGCGGCTTCTAGCGCAGCGCGGAATCGATATCGATCACGCCCCGGGTTTTCTAGCCCCCCGGCTGCGCGACCAGCTGCCCGACCCTTCGCATCTGCGCGACATGGACGCGGCTGCGGCGCGGCTCGTCCACGCCGTGCGCGACCGCGAGACGATAGGCATCTTCGGCGATTACGACGTCGATGGCGCGACATCCGCGGCGTTGCTGACGCGGTTCTTCGCCGCTGCCGGAGCTCCGACCCGGATCTACGTACCCGATCGCCTGCGCGAGGGCTACGGGCCGAACACCGCGGCGCTGTTGCGCCTGCGGGAGGAAGGGGTAGGCGTCGTGGTCACTGTCGATTGCGGCACGAATGCCCATCTGCCGCTCGCCGAGGCCGGCGAAGCCGGGCTCGAAGTCATCGTCGTCGATCATCACGTCGCCGAGCCGCTGCTGCCGCGCGCCGCGGCGATCGTCAATCCGAACCGACTCGACGAGACCAGCCCGCATGGCGGCTTGGCGGCGGTTGGGGTGGCCTTTCTGCTCGTCGTCGCGGTCAACCGCGCGCTGCGGCAAGCCGGTTGGTACGGCGGCGGCCGCGCCGAGCCGGATCTCCTGCAATGGCTCGATCTGGTGGCGCTCGGCACGGTCTGCGATGTGGTTCCCCTCGCTGGACTGAACCGCGCGCTCGTCGCCCAAGGGATCAAGGTCGCGCGGCGCAATGACAATCCCGGCCTCGCGGCGCTGGCAGCGGTTGCCGGGATCAACGAGCCGCTCGACGCCTACCATCTCGGCTTCATCCTCGGCCCGCGCGTCAACGCCGGCGGGCGGGTCGGCGCCGCCGATCTCGGCGCGCGGCTGCTGGCGACCGACGATACGGCGTTCGCCGCCGAGCTGGCGGCGCGTCTCGACGCCCACAACCAAGAACGCCGCGACATCGAGGCGCGGACCTTGGAGGCCGCGATCGCTATAGTCGAAAGGACGCCGCAGTCACCGGTCCTCGTCTTTGCCGCGGCCGAGAATTGGCACCCTGGGGTGATCGGGATCGTCGCGGCGCGGCTCAAGGAGCGCTATGAGCGACCGGCCTGTGTCGTCGCGTTGGCGGACGGCATTGGCAGGGGCTCGGGCCGCTCGGTCGCCGGGTTGCCATTCGGTCCGGCGGTGATTGCGGCGCGCCAGGCGGGGCTGCTGATCAACGGCGGCGGCCATGCGATGGCGGCGGGTTTCACGGTCGCGATGGAGAAGCTCGATGCCCTGCAGGCGTTTCTGGCCGAGCGGCTCGGCGATGGGCTCGGCGGCGAGCACCTGGTTCCGGAACTGGCGGTTGACGGGCCGCTCTCCGTCGCCGCGGCCCAGGGTGAGCTGATCGACCACATCATCCGGCTGGCGCCCTTTGGCGCGGGCAACCCCGAGCCGCGCTTCGTGTTTCCCGGCGTTCGCATCGTCCATGCCGAGCCCGTGGGGAGCGGCCATCTGAGCTGTGCTCTGGCCGATCCGCTCGAAACGGGCCGGTTGCGGGCGATCGCGTTTCGCGTCGCCGGAACGCCGCTCGGACAATTCCTCGCCGAGACGCGCGGCGCAGCGATCCACCTCGCCGGCCAGCTGCGCCGCGACAGTTGGCGCGGCGGCGACGCGGTGCAGCTCGTGATCGAGGACGCGGCGCCGGCAAACCCCTGCCTGTGATTTCCCGTTCGACGAGAAAATCATAGAAGCATCGGCTTCTCGCGGTGGCGAGTGAGGGTGGTTCGATTCCGCCCCAACACCGTCACTTCGTGGCAGTCATGCCGATTTTGATTTCCGGGCTACGACCTAACCAGCCCGAAGGCGTTTTCACACCGATGTGAGTGGCGCGGGGGTTGAGAACCCCCTAGGCTTCGCCGGGACAGAAGATATCGCATGACGTTAGGGGACCCGCCCCGCGCGGGCCCCCGAGCCGTGTTTTGTTCTGAAGTAAAAATTTCTTTGAGCCGTCGCATCCGTGTCGCGCCCGCCCGCGTAATACCCAATGGGCGTCCCGTCACGAACGATATTGGAAAAAGCCGATTTGTCACCGCGAGTGTTGCTGATCTGCGCTCTTCTGGTCATCGCCGCACCTGTGGCGGCGTTCGCGGCGCCGTTTATCCCCACGTCTGACAGCCAAATACTGGAGCGCTTGCCGTTCACACCGAGCGACCCCGCCATACGGGACCTGCGTACCCTGCACAGCGAGTTGGGGCGTGAGCCGGGGTAATCTGCCCCTGGCCCTGCGCGTGGCGCAGGGCTACCTCGCATTGGGTCGCGTCACTGGTGATCCGCGTTATGCCGGCTATGCCGAAGCGGCACTTGGCCCGTGGTGGCGCCTCGATCAAGCCCCCCAGGAGGTGCTGGTGGTGCGCGCCACGTTGCGCCAGCGCGCGCACCAGTTCGACGCCGCTTTGGCGGATCTAGCTGCTGTGCTGAAAGCCAACCCCCGCAACGCTCAGGCGCGATTGACGCGAGCGACGATACTGCAGGTGCAGGGCGCATACGAGGGTGCGAGGGAAGAATGCCGCGCCCTGCAAGATTTGACTCTGGAATTGGTGTGGGCCGCGTGCCTGGCGAGTGTAAACGCGGCGACCGGCAAGCTGCGCGAAAGCTATTGGCAATTGCGCGCCGTGCTCGGCAGACATGCCAACGCCCCGCCGGGCGTTAAGAACTGGGTATTGACCAGTCTCGCCGAAATGGCGGTGCGTGCGGGTATGACGCAGGAGGCAGAGGGGCACTTTCGCGCAGCGCTCGCCCTTAATGCCGCGGATAATTACCTTCTCGGCGCCTACGCGGATTTCCAATTGGACAGTGATCGGGCGTCGGAGGTCGTCGGCTTGCTTCGCGACCAGACGCGCGCCGACCCCTTGTTGCTGCGCTATGCGCTGGCATTGCAGGCATTACACTCAACGGAACTGCCGGCTCAAGTCGAACAACTGCGCGACCGCTTCGAGGCCAGCCGCCTGCGCGGCGACCGTGTGCACCTGCGGGAGGAGGCCCGTTTCACATTGCACTTGCTGATTGCTCCTGCTGCGGCACTAAAACTGGCGCAGGAAAATTGGCAGATACAGAAAGAACCGGCGGATGTCCGCATCCTGCTGGAGGCGGCCCTCGCGGCGGGTGATGTCGCCGCCGTCGATTCCGTCACGGAATGGCTGAGCAGCTCCCGGCTGGAGGATGCAAAGCTGCAAAAAATTTTGGCACCGCGAGGTTGAACAGGTGGGCGCCGAGCCCGCTCAATGGCAGAAGGAGGCAGGGTGATGAAACACGTGTTGCACCTACTCGTCCCAATGCTGACGACATTCGCCCTGGCATGGGGCAGTCCCGCCGAGGCGGCGAGCCACCGCGAAGCTCCTCTCATCGCATTGGATCCCAGCGCCGATAACACCGACGTCTACGCCTTTGTCAGTTACGACGCGGCGAACCTGGGGCGCGCCGCGGACGATCGGCGGGTCACGTTCATTCTGAATGTGAACCCGGGGCAGGACCCCAGCGACGGGCCTAATTACTTCAACTTCGACGACAATGTTTTGTACGCCGTTCACATCGATAACGACCGGGACGGCAAGGCCGATGACATCGTCTATGAATTCCGCTTCAAGACCGAGAACCGGCCGATCGGCGGCTCGGGCGGCCTCACTTCGCCATTACCGTATCTGGGCAACCCGCACATTACACCCGCCCTTCCGCTGCAGGGGATCACCGCGCTCGACGGCCCCGGGTCCGAAGGGTTGACGCGGCGTCAGACTTATAGCGTGACCGAAATCCGTCATGGGAAGCGCACCGAGCTGCTCAAGGGCCGCACATTGGTTGCGGTCCCGTCCAATGTCGGGCCGGCCACGATGCCCGACTATCCCGCGTTGGCCGCGCAAGGCATCTACAGCGACGATCCGACTGGCACCCGCGTGTTCGCGGGGCAGCGCGCCGAAACCTTCTACATCGATCTGGGTGCAGTGTTCGACACGTTGAACCTGCGGCGCTATCTGCCGGCGCTCACCGCGGCGGAAGATGTCGACAATGTCAACCCGTTTGGTGTGAACCGCTTCAGCGGGGCCAATATCAGCACCATCGCGATCGAGGTCCCGATTTCGCGCGTGACCAGCGACGGCAAGCCGGCCGCTATCACCAACAACCCGGTCATCGGGGTTTACGCCAATACCTCCCGGCAGAAAGTCAGAGTGCTGGGCCAACCCGGCGAGCCCGCGGACGAGGACGGGCCGTTCGTGCAAGTGTCGCGCATGGCAAACCCACTGGTGAACGAGTTGATTATCACGACACCGTTCAAGGACGGATGGAACGCCGCGGAACCCGAAGATGAGGCGAATTTCCAGGAATTCTACAAGAACCCGGTAGTCGCCACGGAACTGAACCTAGTATTTGGCGTGCCGATACTTCCGATCGACGGGTCACCGGCAAACCAGCGCACCGACCTGATGAGCCTTCTGCTGAAATACTCAGGCCAATCCCTAAACGGCACGGATTGCGGCCGTCCTTGCGCCGAACTGCTGCGGCTCGATTTACGCGTACCGCCCACCGCGCCCGAGAACCAGCGCCGTCTGGGCTCCGTGCTGGGTGGGGACCTGGCGGGCTATCCGAACGGACGCCGCCCCAACGACGATGTCACCGACATCACGATCCGCGTGGTTGGCGGCACGAACTATATCGCCAACCGCATTGGCGATGGCGTCAACTTTCTTGCTGACGCCCCGGGGACGGTTGGCGTGGACATTACAGCCAACGGCATTGCCAGGAACTTTCCGTTCCTGCCCACGCCGCACGATGGCAAGAACCGGGTCCACGTAGATTGCGACGAGACCGGACCGGGCGGCAATCCCTGCGGACCGCCGGTTCCCTGACACGGAAACGGGGGTGCTGCTCGCGCCTTGTCTCACGTGGGTTTGCGCTGTCGCGGCGGTGCAGAACGCTCCGCACAGGCTGCACTGTAAAGCAAGTCGATGCGGCGTTTCGGTCTCGTCTTGCTGCTGTCGCTGTGGACGGCATTGGCTCACGCCCACAAACCGAGCGACAGCTATCTCACACTGTCGGTGCAGGGCGAGCATGTAACCGGACAGTGGGATATCGCACTGCGCGACCTCGACTTCGCCATCGGGTTAGATGCCGACGGCAATGGAGAGATCACCTGGGGCGAGGTCAAGGCGAAGCACAAGGAGATCGCTGCCTATGCCCTCTCGCGCCTGGTGATTGCCGTGGACGGCGCGAGTTGTCCGTTCACGGTGACCGATCAGTTGATCGACAACCACAGTGACGGCGCCTACACGGTCCTGCGCTTTATCGCGGTATGCCCGCGCGCGATTACCGAGCTGCAGGTGACGTATCGCCTGTTCTCGGACATCGACCCCCAGCACAAAGGATTGCTGCGACTGCAGATAGGCGGCGACACGCGTACGGCCATTTTCAGTCCCGAGACCGCGCATCAGACCTTCAGGCTCGAAGGCGCGAGCGTGGGGCAGCAATTTTTCGATTACCTCGCCGCTGGCGTCGAGCATATCTGGACAGGCTACGATCATATCCTGTTCCTGCTTTCGCTGCTGCTGCCGGCAGTCGTGATGCCCGGCAGGAGGCGATGGGAGCCAAGTGAGAGCTTCCGCGTTGCGTTCATCGACGTCCTGAGAATCGTCACCGCCTTTACTGTGGCGCACTCGATCACGCTCAGCCTTGCCACACTGCAGGTCGTGAGCCTTCCGGCGCGCATTTCAGAATCCGCGATCGCTCTGTCGGTAATGCTCGCCGCTCTCAACAACTTGTTCCCGATCATCCGCGCCAACCGTTGGATTGTTGCCTTCTGCTTTGGTCTCGTTCACGGCTTTGGCTTTGCCAGCGTGCTCACCGATCTGGGTCTGCCCCGAGGGACGCTCGCCGTGGCGCTGGTCGGCTTCAATCTGGGCGTCGAAGTGGGGCAGATTGCCATTGTCGGCGGCTTTCTGCCGCTCGCCTATTTCCTGCGCCGCACCTCGCTGTATCGCGGCGTCGTGCTGGTGGGAGGCTCTGGTGCGATCGTCGCGGTAGCGGCGTTGTGGTTTGTCGAGCGGGCCTTCGATCTCAAGCTTCTACCCGTTCATTGAGCCGCAATGCCGGAGAGACGGTTCAGCCGATCGGCTTTCGGGCTTCGATCATGGCGGAGGCGACGTGATCCTCGACGCCGCTCCCCGGCGCCCAGCTCCTGACGAGCTCGCGGCTTTCCGGCTTGACAGTGATGCGGATATCGGCAAACCCCGCCGTTGCCAGCCACTGCTGGAGTTGATCGGCGGAAGCCGCTCCGGCGATGCAACCGCACAGCAGCGCTTCGTCGCGGGCCAGCTCGGCCGGCAGCGGAGCGAGATTGACGACGTCCGAGACCGCGATGCGCCCGCCAGGCTTCAGCACTCGTAAAGCCTCGCGGTAGACCTGTTCCTTGTCGGGAACCAGGTTGATCACGCAATTCGAGATGACGACGTCGGCGGTGTTGTCGGCGATCGGGAGATGCTCGATCTCGCCGAGGCGGAACTCGACGTTTGCGAAACCGGCGGAAGCGGCGTTGTCGCGCGCCTTTTTCAGCATCTCGTGGGTCATGTCGACGCCGACCACCCATCCATCCGGGCCCACCCGCTGCGCCGCGAGAAAGCAATCGAATCCGGCGCCGCTGCCGAGATCGACGACAATCTCGCCCGGCCGCATCGCCGCGATCGCCTGCGGATTGCCGCAACCGAGGCCTAGATTTGCGCCCTCCGGCACCGAGGCCAGCTCCGCCTCGGAATAGCCCATCTCACACGAGGCCTGCTGCGGGGTCGCCGCGGGACCGCGGCAGCCCGCATTGTCGGCAGCAACCGCAGCATAGTGGCTGCGCACCATGTCTTTGATCTGTTCCCCGTCCATGGCCTTCTCCCAAATTTCGATAATTCACAAAATGTCGCTTGACGTACGATCTCGCGAGCTTATATACGATTATCGTCGAAATATGGAAACGGTGTCAATGGATCAAAAACACGCGATTGCTGCGCTCGGGGCCCTCGCGCAGGAGACCCGGCTGCCGCTGTTCCGCCTTCTGGTGACCTGCGGCCCGGAAGGGCTTTCCGCCGGCATCATCGCGGAACGTCTCGGTGTCGCGCCGTCTTCCCTTTCCTTTCACCTGCAGCAGCTCGCTCATGCCGGCCTGATTACGCAGCGGCGGTTGAGCCGGCAGCTCATTTATGCGGCCGATTACGGTGCGATGAATGATCTCATGGCCTATCTGACCGAAAATTGTTGCGCCGGCGCCGCGGTGTGCGCGCCAGCCTGCAATCCCGCCACTACTTTCAGCAAAGGAGAGACCGATGAAGCGCCTCCACGTGCACGTGCATGTTGACGATTTGAGCCAGTCGATCCGGTTCTATTCGACCTTGTTCGCGGTCGAGCCCAGCGTTTTGAAGGAGGATTATGCGAAATGGATGCTCGAGGACCCGCGTGTCAATTTCGCGATCAGCAAACAAGCAGGCGGCAATGTCGGCATCTCCCACCTCGGCATCCAGGCTGAGGACGAGGCCGAGCTCACCGAAGTCTATGATCGCCTCACTCGCGCCGAACAGCCGATCGTTGAGGCTAAGGCCACTACCTGCTGCTACGCGCGGTCGCACAAGAAATGGATCGCCGACCCGCAAGGGGTACCCTGGGAAACCTTCTTCACTTATGGCGAAGCGGAAGTCTACGGCGAGGGATCGCTGGCGAAGCTGAGAGAGGCCAACGAGCGCGCCACGTGCGGCTGCGAACCGCCCTTCGCGGAGCTCGCACCCGAGCCGGCCGCCGAAGACGCCTGCTGCTCGCCTTCGTGCTGCGCCTAACCTCGTGAGCGAAAAAACGTACAACGTTCTCTTTCTCTGCACCGGTAACTCCGCACGGAGCATAATGGCCGAAGCGCTGCTCGCGCACTGGGGGAGCGGACGGTTCAACGCATACAGCGCGGGGAGCTTTCCCAGAGGCGCCGTGCACCCCACGGCCCTCGGCCTTCTCGAAAAGGCCCATCTCGACACAAGCGGACTGCGCAGCAAAAGCTGGGATGAATTCGCGAAACCGGGTGCGCCCCAAATGGATTTTGTCTTCACCGTTTGCGATCAGGCGGCCCGCGAGGTCTGCCCCGTCTGGCCCGGCAATCCGGTGACCGCCCATTGGGGGGTGCCGGACCCGGCTTCTGTCAAAGGCACGGACGCCGAGAAGAACCGCGCCTTCCGTTATGCCTTTCAAGCGCTCGAAGCGCGCATCAAGCTGTTCACCAGCTTGCGCCTCGAAGCGCTCGATCGCCTGGCCATCAAACGAAACGTCGACGAGATCGGCCATCTTCGGGTGGTCACCTCCGGGGAACCGACGCGGTGACGTCAATCGCGACGGCGGCGCCGCGGCATGCGCTGAGCCGCCCGCTGGTCCGTGAGGCTTTCACTGAGCTTGTCGCGACAGCCTTTCTGCTCATCGCCGTGGTCGGCTCGGGCATCATGGCCGAGCGATTGTGCGGCGGCAATGTTGGCCTCGCCCTGCTCGCGAATGCGATCGCTACCGGGGGCGCGCTCACCGCATTGATCCTGGCATTCGGGCCGCAATCGGGCGCCCACATGAACCCCGTCGTCACGTTGGCCGCGGCGGCGACCGAAGGGCTGCGCTGGCATGCGGTGCCGGCCTACATCGCTGCTCAGATTGTGGGTGCCGTCCTCGGCGTCTGGCTGGCGCATATCATGTTTGATCTGCCGATTTGGCAGCTGTCGCAGCATGTACGCACCGGGATGCCGCAATGGGTCGCCGAGGTGATCGCAACCTTTGGCCTGCTTGCTGTCATATGGGGTTGCCGTGCACACCGCGAGCCGGTGACGGCTTTTGCCGTCGCAGCCTATATCACCGGGGCCTATTGGTTCACCGCCTCGACATCCTTCGCCAACCCGGCCGTGACCATCGCGCGGTCGCTAAGCGACACCTTTGCCGGTATTCGCCCGACGGATGCCCCGGGCTTTATTCTCGCGCAGCTTGCTGGCCTCGCTCTCGTACTGCCGTTGCTGCGTCGGACGCACGTCAGCCCGCCCGAGGTGTAGCAACGCGCTCCGGCGATGGCTGAATAGCGCTTCGGACTGGGGATAACCCCTTCCCCGGCTATGCCATAAATGCGTAATCTCGTGGGCGGAGACTTCTTCGGCCCCCGGACCGCGACGGCATCTCGCGCGTCGGTCGGCGTCCGCCCGATTTTACAGGAGGAAAAGCATGAGCGAAGTCGACGGCGCCACGTTGATTGCGAGGAGCCTCAAACAGCAGGGCATCGACCATTTGTTCGGGGTCGTCGGGTTTCCGGTCGGCCCGATCGCCGCGGCCGCGCAGAAAGAGGGCGTTGCCTATATCGGCATGCGCAATGAGCAGGCCGCCTCCTACGCCGCGCAAGCCTACGGCTACCTGAAGGGACGCCCCGGCGCCTGCATCGTCGTGACCGGCCCCGGTGTCGTCCATGGCCTCGCCGGTCTTGCTAATGCGCAGCAGAATTGCTGGCCGATGATCCTGATCGGCGGCGCCTCGGAGACCTATCGCCGCGGCATGGGCGCCTTCCAGGAGGAGCGCCAGGTGCTGCTGGCCGCGCCGCTCTGCAAATTCGCGCACGCCATCGATAGCGTAAAGCGCATCCCCTATTATGTCGCGGAGGCGACCCGCCAGGCGACCTATGGCCGCCCGGGCGCCACCTATCTCGACATGCCGGACGATATCATCACCGGCAAGTGCGACGAGAAGGACGTCATCGAGAGCTACAAGATCCCTGAGCCGCCACGCTTCCAGGCGCCGCCGGAGAATGTCGAGGCCGCGCTGAACATGCTGGAGCGGGCCGAGCGGCCGCTCGTCATCGTCGGCAAGGGCATGGCGTGGTCGCACGCCGAGGACGAGGTGCGCAACTTTGTCGAGCGCACGCAGATCCCGTTCCTGCGCTCGCCGATGGGCAAGGGCGTGATGCCGGACGAGCATCCGCTGGCGGTCTCGGCGGCGCGCACCTTGGCGCTGCAGAACGCCGACGTCGTGTTCCTGATGGGCGCCCGCTTCAACTGGATCCTGCATTTCGGCCTGCCGCCGCGCTACGCGAAGGACGTCAAGGTCATCCAGCTCGACATCGCGCCCGAGGAAATCGGCCATAACCGGCCGACCGACGTGGCGCTGGTCGGCGACGGCAAGGCAATCATGCAGCAGATGAACAACGGGCTCGCCGGGCGGCAGTGGTTCCACCCGAAGGAGTCACAGTGGCGCCAGATGATCGCGCAGAAAACGGCGGACAACGTCGAGACGATCCGGCCGCAGGTCGAGAGCGACGACGCCCCCGCCGGCTACTACCGGCTGCTGCGCGACATCGCGGCGTGGATGCCGAAAAACTCGGTCCTCAGCGCGGAGGGCGCCGGCACGATGGATATCGGCCTGACCATGCTGCCGAGCTTCAATGCCCGTTCCTGCCTCAACGCCGGCACCTACGGGACGATGGGCGTGGGCTTGGGCCAGGCGATCGCCGCCGCGGTCGTGCATCCCGACCGGCCGGTCATCCACCTCTCCGGCGACTCGGCGATCGGCTTTAGCGGCATGGAGATGGAGACGCTGTGCCGCTACAATTTCCCGGTCAAGATCGTCGTCCTCAACAATGGCGGCATCGGCCCGGGCATGCCGGAGATCCCGGACAACCCGATGATGAACATGAAGCCGAACTCGCTGATTTGGGGCGCCCGCTACGACCGCATGATGGACGCGTTCGGCGGCAAGGGATTCTATGTCGAGGACCCGAAAGACCTGAAGGGCGCGCTCGAGGAAGCGATGAACTTCAAGGGCCCAGCGCTGGTCAACTGCCTCCTCAGCCAAGGCTCCGCCAGGAAGCCGCAGCAATTCCGCTGGCACAGCTGAGCGGCTGACACCTTACGCAATAGGGCCGCGCCACCCCGGCGCGGCCCTGTTGAGGACGGCCTCAGAGCCACGTCCGATCGGGCGCGATCTGAACAGATCATCTAATTTATTTGCGCCGACGTCGGCTCATCGTCACTGGCGCAGAATTTTGGTGGACGCTCACATTGGTGGACGCTCACAGAGGCACGCGCGGTCGTTTACGTTCGCTGATACCGCCAATTTTACGCGATTTCCGTTGCCGGCCGGCAGCGACGGGCGGATGTTTGGTGCTACTTCGATTGTCTTTCAACGAATGTCTTTCCACATGATTACACATGGTTCGGCGTATGGCTGTTCGTAACTCGCTGGACGAGATCATTTCCAAGAAAGCCGTAGAATTTGCCGATCAAATCAAAGCTGCCGCGGCGCGCGCTGACAAAGAAGAAGAGATCCGTATCGAGTCGGAAAAGCAGCTTGCATTCATCCAGAGAGACGCTGGCATTAAGTTGGAAGGAAAGCACGAGTTTACCGTGGCTAGCGGGCGTGTCGATTCAGTATACTCGCGCGTCATTATTGAGTACAAAAACCCCCACAGTATTGCCGATCGGATTGGGCCGAGAGGAGATTCTCCGGGGAGTAGGAAGGTCGTAGAGCAGATTAAGAAGCGTTTCTATGATATGCGCGACGAGTATCGACAGCATCTTAATTCGCTGTTTGGCGTCGGACTTGACGGTAACCGTTTTATTTTTGTAAGATTCCGTGATGATAAATGGCAGGCGCAAGAGCCGGTTGAAGTAAACCAACATACTGCAGAACGCTTCATCTGGGCGCTGTTTAACCTTGGTACAAAAGGTAAGCCTTTCGCGCCGGAATATCTTGCGCGAGACTTTGGTTCAGAGGGTGGCAATACTGTAGCCGTCAGCGGCATTCAGGCTCTCTATGACGCGATTATCGAGACCAATAACCCAAAGGCACAGACCTTTTTCAATCAGTGGAAAATTCTATTTGGCGAAGTCTGCGGTTACGACGTAGACAATCCGGCCGGCAAGCTTCGAAAGCTGGCTGAGTTTTATCAAGTGGGCACAAAGCATCTGAAATCTGCCGAGCTACTTTTTGCCGTCCATACCTACTACGCGCTTTTCATGAAACTGTTGGCGTCAGAGATTGTCGCCTTCTTCCATAAGTTACCAACACCGCTCCAGAAGATAATGCAGGCCGTCACAAGCGGCAAGCTTAAGCGCGAGATGGAGGACCTCGAGGCCGGCAGCATCTTTCGACACCTTAACATTAGCAACTTCCTGGAAGGCGACCTCTTCGCTTGGTACACCGCTGTCTGGTCCGAAGCCATTGAAAAATTAGTACGCGACATGGTTGCACGGCTAGACGACTACAATCCTGGCACCCTTTCCGAAGATCCTGCTGGCAGTCGCGACCTACTCAAGAGACTTTACCAGGAACTTTTCCCCAAGCGGGTCCGCCACGACCTCGGCGAATACTACACGCCCGACTGGCTTGCCGAGCACGTCCTGACAGAACTCGGTTATGTCGGTGACCCCGAGAAACGCCTTCTCGATCCTGGATGCGGTTCGGGCACCTTCCTCGTTATGAGCATCAACCGCATCCGCGATTGGTACGACAAGAACCGCGAGTCTTGTCGCCTGAGCGAAGGCGACCTCTGTCGCAAAATCCTCGCCAACGTCATTGGCTTCGACCTCAATCCCCTCGCCGTAATGGCCGCCCGTACGAATTACCTCATAGCGATCCGGGACCTTATCGGGCCCGTTTACTTGTGCGATTCAGTTATGACGCCAAGTGAGTACGGTGGGCTTTCAGCCGGAAAACTCGGCCGAGCGAAGGAGTTCAAAACCGCAGTATCTAATTTCATCATTCCAGATGAGATTTCCACCGACCGTGAATTGGTCGCTAAGTACGCTGATCAATTAGAATTCTGTGTACGCAATAACTATTCGTCAGCGGAGTTTATACAACGCTGTCGCGACGAGAACATTATCATCACGATGGAATCCTTACATAGCGAGTTATATAACGAGTTGCGCACCCTCGACAAGGCGAACAAGAACGGCGTTTGGGCACGAATCATAAAAAAATGCCTTTGCCCCGCATTTTGTGGGGCACGTCGACTTTGTGGTCGGTAACCCACCGTGGGTTAACTGGGAATACCTGCCTTCTGCCTACCGGCAAAGCATCATCCCACTGTACGAAGACACATACGGGCTCTTCCCCCACACTGGACTCCGTCGTAGACATGGTAGCACACGAATAGACATTTCGAGCCTTTTTACATACGTGTCCGCTGACAGGTATTTAAGAGACTCCGGAAAGCTCGGCTTTCTAATCACTGAGTCCGTATTTTCGACGGACTCAGGCAAGGGCTTCCGCCGAATGATGTTGCCGCGCGGCGTCCCGCTGAACGCTTACCGGGTCGACAACATGGTCAACCTCAAGCCGTTCGAGAATGTTGGCAACAGAACGGCCGCCATTCTGATCGAGAAGGGAAAAAAGACGGACTTTCCAGTTCCTTACTGCATTTGGGCCCAACGACCTGACTCCGAACCAGTAAACATGGACATGCCTTTATCGCGAGTCCTCCAAATTACTACGCGAGATCAGCGGCGGGCGAGACCCGTACGTGCAACGGATTTGTCCTCTCAGTGGAGTGCAGGAGGCGACTTCAATGACACGGTTCTTCAACGCCTCTCGGGGTCTAGTCGATATAAGGCGCACGCAGGGGTGTGTACGTGGCTAAACTCCGCCTTCTGGGTTGAGATCGTCCAGCCCGTCGGCACTAGGGCGATGCTTGTGCGAAATATAACCCGGGGAGCGAAGCTCCCGGTCCCCGAAACCACAGCGCAGATCGAAACGGAGTTTCTTTTTCCGCTACTGCGGCCGAGAGACATGAGGAGGTGGTTTGCGAAACCATCAGCGCACATCGTCGTTCCACAAGATCCTCAGAATCCAGCGCATGGGATTCCAGAAGCGACGCTTAAGCGGGTGGCACCGAAAACCTACGACTTTCTGAACACTTTTCGCGTCCAACTTACTAATAGGCCGGGATATAGGAAGTACCTGGAGCCTCACGGCGAACCGTTCTACGCTCTTTACGATATCAAGCGGTATACATTCGGCAAGCATAAAGTCGTTTGGCCACGCATAAGCTCATCTATAGACGCGGTTGTTGTATCAATTGGCGAAAAAACCATAATTCCACAAGAAACAATCATCTTGTCTCATGCTACGTCAGCCGAGGAAGCACATTATATTTGTGCATGCCTTAACAGTTCTCCCTCACAAATTTTCCTAGCATCTTACTCACAGCAAGGTGGTAAGAGCTACGCATCGACTCAAATACTTGAGTACCTGAAAATTCCTTCGTTCGATGGAAATAGCCCACTACATCGCCAGCTCGCCGATCTTTCGGAAAAGTGTCATGGCGCTGCCGTGGTACGCGACCAACGCAAGCTCGAGAAGATGGAGGTCGAATTGGGGAGAGTCGCCGCTAGACTTTGGGGGATCTCAGCACCGGTTCTTCACGAAATCGAAGCGGCGCTGTGTAAGATTGACTAAGACGTTCATCCAGAGATGTGGAACGATAACCGTTCACACCGGCCCCACCACAGACGGCCAGACACGAAGCCCTTCGAGCCGTAATCATACCATCAGGCGAGCCCCGAGAGAGGAACTCCATTTGCGGACAAGTTCCCTCAGCGTTGGCTTCGGGCGGTCGCTGATGAGATCGGGTGGCCCTGAACCTCCTCGAAAAGGCCGAGCGGCCGCTCGTTCTCGTCGGCAAGGGCATGGCTTGGTTGCGCGCCGAGGACGAGGTCCGCGCCTTCCTCGAGCGCACGCAAATCCCGTTCCTGCGGTCGCCGATGGGCAAGGGTGTCATGCCCGACGACCATCTGGCGGTCTCGGCGGCGCACACCTTGGCCTTGCAGCAAGCGTAGGGCGGAAAGCCAGTGTATTCCGCCGCTCTCCGCGGCCGAGGCTAAGCGGCCGATTTAATTTCTAAATGCACGGCGAGACCGGCGCGAGCGGCGAGTTCGACCAACGCATCCAGACTGAACTTGTCGATACGGCCGCGCAGCAGATCGTTCAGGCGAGGCTGCGTGACCCCGAGTCGCCTTGCGGCCTCCGTTTGGTTGACACGCCATGTCGCCACAGCCTCGCTGATTGCGATCATTAAAGTCGAACGGAGCCTCATGTTTGCGGCTTCGGTCGGGGTATCCTCCAGCGCATCCCACACGCTTTCAAAAGCCTCAGTGCTCATCGCATCCTCGTCATCTGTTCCCGCAGCCGTGACGCCGCCAAATCCAGATCTCGTTTCGCGGTTTGACGCGTCTTCTTCTGGAAAGCGTGAAGCACATAAACGGCATCCGCAAATGTGGCGACATAGATTACCCTGAACGCACCGGCACGCTCGCGAACCCGAAGCTCACGAACCCCTGCGCCAATTGACGGCATTGGCCTCCAATCATCTGGGTCAAGCCCGCGCTGTACCCGGTCCAGCTGATAACCGGCCTGCCGCCGGGCATCCGCGGGGAAACTCCTGAGATCGTCCAGGGAACCGCTCAGGAAGATAACTGGCTTCACGCGTATTCCTATACCGATATTGATATAATGGAATTGTAATGCGGCTTCAATCTACCGGCTTCCTTAAGAGAGCGCCGGCACGATGGATATTGGCCTCACCCAATTGCCGAGCTTCAATGCCCGTTCCTGCCTCAACACCGGCACCTACGGGACGATGGGCGTGGGCTTGGGCCAGGCGATCGCTGCCGCGGTCGTGCATCCCGCCCGGCCGGTCATCCACCTCTCGGGCGACTCGGCGATTGGCTTTTCGGGCATGGAGATGGAGACGCTGTGCCGCTACAATTTCCCGGTCAAGAACCTGTCCCGGCGAAAGCCGGGATCGTCGTCCTCAACAATGGCGGCATCGGCCCGGGCATGCCGGAGATCCCGAACAACCCGATGATGAACATGAAGCCGAACTCGCTGATCTACGGCGCCCGCTACGACCGGATGATGGAAGCCTTTGGCGGCAAGGGCTTTTTTGTCGAGGACCCAAAGGACCTGAAGGGCGCGCTCGAGGAAGCGATGAACTTCAAGGGCCCAGCGCTGGTCAACTGTCTCTTGAGCCAAGGCTCGGCGAGAAAGCCGCAGCAATTCCGCTGGCATTCGTAACCCATGACGCCCCCTCTCCGCCGCCTGGGAGGAGAGGGCCGGGGTGAGGGGCCGAGCGTGCGGACAAGCTTTTCCCAAGCGCGCTCGGGGTTCAATGTCGCCCATCATGGGCTTATGTGGCGAATGCAGACTCGATCGGGCCGGGCAGGGCGCAATGCGGAAACGGCAACTATAGAATTGCCATAATGGCGTTGTAATGTCGCGACATTGGATGCCCCGTCAGGCGGGTGATCTTAAATTTTAAGGAGTTGGGAATGCCTGATCTCGACCTGATAAAACAGGACGAACAGGGCAAGCGTGACGCGTTCGCGAATTATTCGCGTGGTCACTATAGCGGGGGTTGGCACGCAACGATGCTCGAGCTCCAAGGTTACGCCGCGGCGCGCTCATCCCGAAAAACCATGCCCAACATGAAGCCGAACGCGCTCATCTATGGCGCACGCTATCATCGGATGATGGTAAGCCTTCGGCGGCGAGGGTTTCTTCGTAGAGGACTGGAAGGCGATGAACTTCCGCGGCCCCGCCCTGGTCAGCGTCGTGATCAGCAGGGCTCCGCTGGAAAACCGCAGCGATTCCGCTGGCACCCGTAGTCGCTGATTGCCTCGCGAAGGCCGTCGCTTATGCTATAAGTGACCAAATAATTGGTCAGGAGGCCGAGGTGACCAGGGTCAGTCTCGCCGACGCAAAGGCGCAGTTGAGTAAGCTGGTGGAGGAGGCCGCGGCGGGAAATCCTGTGTGCATTACGCGCCGTGGCAAACCGATCGCGCAGATTGTTGCCGCCGACCTACCCCGCAAACGCATCGATGTGGCGGCGCTGCGGGCGATGACCGACACGATGCCGATGCAGTCGGAGGGCGCGCGCGACTTCATCCGAAGGATACGCAATGAAGATCGGTATTGATGCTCTATCTCGATACATCGCTGCTGGTCGCTGCGTTGACCAACGAGGCTGAGACCGGGCCGATGCAGACATGGCTCGGCCAACAACCGTTGGAAGACCTCGCTATTAGCGATTGGGTGGCAACAGAGTTTTCGTCTGCGCTCTCGATCAAGCTGCGCACCGGGCAGATCGGCCCCAACGACCGCGCGGAGGTATTGGCGAAATTCACCCGGCTCGTCGCCGACAGCCTCACGGTCGTCCCCGTGTCAAGACTTCAGTTCCGCATAGCGGCCCGCTTCGTAGATCAGCACACATTGAGCTTGCGCGCCGGCGATGCCCTGCATTTGGCGGTCTGTGCCGATCATGGTGCGACGCTCTGCACACTCGACCGCCGACTGAACGATGCTGGTTCGGTACTGGGTATAAAGACGATCTTGCTGTGAACTTGCCTCGTTGTTGCAGGCTGGGCGTAGTCAGCCGCTTCGAAGAACCTGGCGGCATGCGTACAACCGTTGCTCCTACCGGTGGAGGCCTTCGACGGCAGTCAAGAAAAGTCTCGCATAGCGATGGCAGATAACATTCGGCTCCGGCCCCACAGGGCCCTCATCTACGCGGCGGTCGTCATCGTCGCCGGGGTGTTGGCGACGACTCTGGCGCAGACGCAGGTGCTGGCGCGGTTGCCGCTGCAGAATTTGCTCAAGAACGAATTGCACGCCGACCGAACCGCGAATGCCGCGTTCTTTTTCTGGGCTGGCCTGGCTTGGTATCTGAAGCCCTTCGCTGGCATCTTGACCGACGCGTTCCCGCTCTTTGGCAGCCGGCGCAAGAGCTACATCCTGGTCAGCGCGACCTTGGCGGCGCTGTCCTGGTTGGTCTTGATCGTCACCCCCCACGAATATCGCGCTCTGCTGCTCGTCGTGATCGTGATCAACACGTTCATGATGATCACGAGCACGGTGGTCGGCGGCTACATGGTCGAAACGGCGCAGGCCAGTTCGGGCTCGGGCCGCCTCACCGCGCTGCGCCAGTTCGTCCAGCAGGCCTGTTGGATCGTCAACGGCCCCGCGGCCGGATATCTCGCCAGCATCGCGTTTGGCTGGACCGCCGCGGCCTGCGGCGGCGTCATGTTCCTGCTGGTACCGGTGACCCTCCAGTTCCTGCGGGAACAGCGGCAACCAGCGGATCCGCGCCTGCTCCTGCGGAACGCCCGCTTCCAGCTCGTCAAAATCGCCACCGCCCGGACGATGTGGGGAGCCGCGGGCCTGATGGCACTGTTCTACATCGCGCCGGGCTTCGCGACGGCACTCTTCTACAAGCAGCAGAACGAGCTGTACCTCGATACGCAAGCCCAGGGCTTCCTGCAATTGATCGCCGGTGTTTGCGGCGTCTTGGCGGCGGTCGGCTACGGCGTCCTGTGCCGGCGCCTCAATCTCCGCATCTTGCTGGTCGGGTGCATGATCTTCGCGACGGCGGCCAATTTAGGCTATCTGTTCTACAGCTCGCCAGGCCGCGCACAGGCGATCGAAGGATTGAACGGCTTCGGCTACACCTTGGCCGAGCTGGCGCTGATGGATCTGGCTGTGCGCGCGACGCCCGCCGGGAGCGAGGGGTTGGGCTTCTCGTTGATGGTCAGCGTCCGCAATCTGGCGTTGTTCGGGACCGACTGGTTCGGCTCGCATTTACTGGACGAATATCATTTTTCTTTTGATAGCCTGGTGCTCGCCAATTCGCTGACGACGTTGATCGCGGTGCCCTTGGTGTTCCTTCTGCCCCGCCTCCTCGTCATCCGCAAAGACGCCGAGACCTATGAGCCGGCTCCCGCGCTCAAAGCCGCGATGGAATGAGGTCGACGTGCGGAAGCCTTGGTCCGCTATAACTTCCCGCCCACGATCGTGGTCCTGAACAATGGCGGCATCGGCCCCGGCATGCCCGAAATCCCGGAAAACCCGATGCTCAACATGAAGCCCAATTCGCTGATCTACGGCGCCCGCTACGATCGGATGATGGAAGCCTTCGGCGGCAAGGGCTTCTTTGTCGAGGACCCCAAGAACATACGTGACACCTCACGTCAAGGGCCGACTATCATTTTGCAGGGAGACCTCGGTCGAGCAGCTCAAGGATCAAGGGCACAAGCGCCGCCGTCGCGAGGCCGTTCAGCGCCATCGCGAGGCCGGCGAAGGTGCCGGCCACCTCGTTCTCCTGAAAGGCACGAGCGGTGGCGATGCCGTGGCTCGACAGGCCCATCGCGAAACCGCGAGCGTGCCATTCCTTAACGCCGACGAACCGCAGCACGTAGCCCGCGAGGCAGGCGCCCGTGATGCCAGTCGCGATCGTCAGCACCGCGGTCAGCGCAGGGATGCCGCCGACTTGTTCGGAGATCGCCATCGAGATCGCCGCGGTCGCTGATTTGGGCGCCATCGACAGCCACAGCTCGCGACTTCCGCCGAGGCCGCGCGCGATCAACACGCTAGAGAGGATGGCGGTCACGCTGCCGATCCCGAGCGCCCCGATCAGGGCGCCGGCGGATTTGCGGATGATTTCGGTATGGCGATAGAGCGGCACGGCCATTGCCACGATGGCCGGCCCGAGCAGGAAATGCACGAACTGCGCGCCGTCGAAATACCGTTTGTACGATGTGCCGGTGGCGGCCAGGACCGCCACCACAAGGGCAATCGCCAGCAGGGTGGGGTTGAGAAGCGGCATCTTGTTGCATCGCTCGTTCACCGCCACGGCGGCGAGGTAGGCACCGAGCGTCAAGCTCAGCCAGAGCAGTGGCGTGGCAGCAAGGAACTCCAGCCCACCGGCGAGGCTGTCGGCGCTCATGGACCGGCGGACGCCTCGACAGCCTCAATGGCGGGCGGCGATAGCCACGTCACGACCAACCCCGTGATCGCGATCGTGGCTGTGACCGAGACCAGCAGAACGAGCAGGATGCTCCACCATTGGGTGGCAATCATCGGCAAGTAAGCGATGACCCCGACACCGGCCGGCACGAACAGCACGCCCAGATTCTGCAACAGGAAGCCGGACGTTCGGGACATCTCGTCGGGAATTTCGCCGCGCAGCACCAAGATCACGTACAGCAGAACGAGACCGATGATCGCGCCCGGCACCGGAAAACCACTCACTTGGACGATGCTTTCGCCGATCAGCTGCAGCACGATTAGCAAGAATATCGTAAACATCGTTCCCCCTCTTCTCCCGAAATCCTAAGGTTTTTACCTATGCGACCCGGATGCCCAGGTTAATCCGCTTCTGTTCGCGCGAATGTGAGCCGTGTCACAGCTGGAGCGTGGTCACTCAGGCTGCCGAATAAGCCGGCCGGAGACGACCAATTCCGGCCGCCCCGGAAAGACCCGGGAGAAATGCAACGTCATCACGTCTCCCGAAAGCGAGCGTTGGTAGGTCTGCAACTCATAATTGCCGTCGGCCAGGATACTCAGCACGTGCACAACGAGCGTGTTGCGATCGATATACGCCCATGCGGTGGGTCTATCGGCGAAGGGCTCGAGGGGCTCGGAACTGCGGAACTGGTTGGGCGTCGGGCCGGCGACGAACCGCATCTCGGCGTTGCGGCGGCGCACCGTCGTCTTATCGCCTTCGCCGGAACGGATGACCGTGGTCCAGCTCAGTCGGAAGCCGCTGTCGTCAGAGCGGAGTTCGACTTCGGCGTCGCGTACCTGCTGGACAAAGAAGCGATCGCCCGCCTGAACCTGCGCCTCGCCGCGGAAATGCCCAACGAAATCGGCAATCGACAACACGTCCGCGGCCTGACCGAGATGGCTTTCCGCGATAAGGGCGAGGCTTACGATCGCCGTCGCGACCCATCCCAGCCGACCTCGCAGGCCATCGTTTTTCCCGGTGGGAATGCTCGTCGACATCGGCGGCTTCGCATTGTCCAGACTGTGCGGTCAGTGTTGCATCTCGCCAAGCGGCGACACCGGGAGACTATCCTAAATTCGCTCGACCGGTGCATTTTGTCTTTGGCGAAAGCACGTCTCGACACAGTCGATGGCCGCGACGGTTATGGTGACAGTTTACTGAACCGCGATTCCGGGGTTTTCACTTGACATCCTCTGAGGTCGCGCCCCGCGCGCAGGCTCTTTCTTCCTTGGTCGATGCGGCGAAGAAACCGCGGATCGTTTTCGCGTCGGTAATCGATCCAATAATCCTCGGACCCGAAGCCGATCAGTACCCCGGCCAGTTTTCCGTTGCGGATAATTACGATCTCCTCATTTTCAGCTTCACGCAGAAACCGCGGGAGATCGTCCTTGATCTCGGACAGCGCAGCCCCGCCTGACGCCGGACTTCCGAATTGCCTCAGCCATTACGCGCTGAGCGCGATAACATTAGACCGGCGCCCTAGCGATGCCGGTTCGGCGCTCGATGTGAAAGCGATGCTATTGTAGCCCTCGCCCTTTCATCGTTGCATTCAGGTTCTACTTCACTGGAGCTGAAGGGGCGTAAACTCGGCTGATGGCGTACCAAACCTTTCGGGTCGAGATTACCCGCGACGAGACGCGTGACAATGGGCCGGTCAGCATCGAAATCACCGCCTATATCGACCGCATGCCCGAGACCAAGGAGGCGACGATCGGGCGGTTGGGCCGGGCGTGGCGCGGGGTATGGAACAGCAGGCTGCAATACGCCGGCGATTTCGACACCTTGGCGGAGGCGCTTGCGGCGATTGCGGCGGCCTATCCCGAAGCCGACCGCATCCGCTGCTACGAATATTCCGTCGACAACGAATTTCCGGTCGAGGTGGCGCCGCTGCTGCGATCTGGGGAGAAATGGCTGCCCGGCGGCTAGCTCCCCCCTCACCCCTCCGGCAGCGGAGGCCCCGGCTGCGGACCCATCCGCCGGCGATTATGCTCGATCGCGAAGATGTGGCTGTAGAGGGTCGCGGTCCATTGCTTGCCCTCCATCGTCATTTCGAGATAGCGCAGGGCGTCACCGATATAGCGCTCGATCTTGCTCCAATAGAATTGGGGATAGCATTCGATCATGTCGGCCGGGCTAGAGTAGCCAAGCTTCTCGTGAATGCCGTTTTCGGCGAGTTCGTGGTAGAGCGCGTTCAATTTGCGCGGGTAGAGCGGATCGCCCAATTGGCCGATGAGATCGCCGGCCCTGACGAGCCCCGCTTCCGTGTCGGTCGCGGCGTGGTCTTCGTCGTCCGGCACCGGGAAGCGCGTGAGCTCGATGGCCGCGGCGATGCGCTCCTCGTCTATCCAGGGAACGGGCGCAAATCGCTCGCGGACGAAAATCTTCCCCCGTTCGACGTGATAGGGCATCAGGAATGCGTCGGAGGCGCCGCGCGGGGGTGTCACGGTATTGCCGGCGGCGTTGATCACGAAATGCTCGGCCGTGTCGCCGGCGCAGATGCCACGCACATATCCGATGTCGTGGTTCAGCGCAGCTAAAATGGTGTGGCCCCAGTCGAAGGGCGTCATGGTCCGCTCGAGGCGCCTGCCGCGCAAAATGTCCTGGACGCAAAGGGTGACCAGGGCGGTGTGCTGGCAATCGTGATAGAGCGCATCGCTGCTGGCGATGCGCTCGATGACGAGACGGGCGGCTTCGTCCAGGGCGTGGGCAATTTGCGGCTCCCGCTCGCCATAGATCCTGCGGTAGGTCTCGGCCAGGTTCCGACCCAGTGCATCGGCTAGAAGGCTCGTCGGGTTCAGCATAATCGCCTCCTCGATAGGCCGGACGGGATCGAGTCAGTACGACACGTTTACGAAGATCGCCAGGGTTCTTCCGGGGGAACCCACCTTACACCGGATACCCAAATTGGCTTAGCCATACCTCGGCCCCCGATTTGGTCACGGATCGCTAGGAATTCGACGGTGTAACAAAATAGAGAGCTTGCATATCGGTAGGGGGCAGCCATTGAAACGCTGACGACCATCCTATCGACAAAGGGACAGATCATCCTGCCCAAGGCTATTCGGCAGCGGAGGCATTGGGAGCCCGGCACCCGCCTGGTGGTCGAGGACACTCCCGATGGAGTGCTGCTGAAGGCGGCACCGGTTTTTGCGCCGACGCGGCCCGAGGATGTCGCCGGCATGCTCGCTTACCGCGGGCCGCCGAAGACGCTCGAGGAGATGGACGCGGCCATAACTGACGAAGTAAAGCGGCGCGATGCTCGCGGTCGATACTAATATTATCGTCCGCTATCTGACGGCCGACGACCTGGAGCAATTCGCGAAAGCGAGTGCGCTGATCCACCACGAGGATGTGTACGTCTGCACGACCGTTCTTCTCGAGACCGAATGGGTGCTGCGACGTGGTTATCGGTTCGGCCGCGATCAAATCATTGCTGCGCTGACCGCCTTTGCGGGACTTCCACGCGTGACATTGGAAGATCCCGCTTTGGCTGCCAAAGCATTGGAATGGATGCGGAGCGGGCTGGATTTCGCCGATGCGTTGCATCTGGCGAAGGCGGAGGGTTGCGAAGCCTTCGTCAGCTTTGACCAGCGCTTCGCAGCGGCCACCAATGCTTTAAGCGAAGTCAAAGTGCGCGCCTTGATTAGATGATGAAAATCCGTCCTCGGGCCATGCTTCGGGCACCGGCGCTGATTCTGTTCGACGGACACGCCATGACGTTCGGCGATGTCGAGAACAGGCGACCCCTGCCGCTTGGCGCGTTTACCCGAGCGGCCACCGCGCCAGCGGTAGGTGCCGGCCCTGACCGTACTGGCTCCGCACGAGGACGAATTCGCGCACCGTCCAGCGGATTTCCTGGACGGTCTCGTCCGCGATCTCGCCGTCGTAATACATCAGGGTCAGATGTGGGTTGTATGGCGGCTCCCTACGTGGCGCGAACCCGATTTTCCGCAGCGCCGTGACCAGCTCAAGCTGAAACAACTGCAGTCCGGCAATACCGTCGCCTCCGACGAGGACTAAGGTCCGCCTGGGCCCGCGGCCGAAATTTGTCACTCGATCGAACGCGACCGTGAAGGGCGGCATCGTGACGGTGGAAACCGCGTAGTCGATTGTGGCGACGGCGGCGCGCGGCAGTTCGGCGTAATCGCCGAGGCCGTACAGCGAGACGTGAAAGCACCGCTCTGGGCGCGGCCGACCCCTCAACTTGTGCTTGCCGCACAGATACCACACAAGCCGGCCAAGGCGTCTTGCGATGTCCGGGTCCGGATAGAGCGCGAAAAATACATCATTCGGCGTTCGCGGTAGTTTGCCGCCATGTTCAAGACCTTGCTCGGGCCAAAAGGTGCCCTGGCGCAGGCGATCATCAGCATCAGCGATCAGCATGGAGGCGTCTGACCAGTCCGTTATAAGGGATCGATTGAAGAACATAACAGGTACATCGTCAAGCGAGATTTCACTGGCATGCTCTTCGCGACCCATGTCACGGTACGTACAATGATGTTGTGTGGGAGGGACATATGCCCGGCAGCTTCATCATCGCCAATTTCCGGCACGTCGCTGATGGGCTACAGGAAGGCCAATTCGCGGTCGGTGAGCGGAAACGGGCGGCGAGCCTTGACGACCTCGATCCGATTTACCGACAGCTGTTCGACCGGCCGATCACGCAGACGCTCGGCATCGTCGGACCCGACGGGCGGCCGAGCCTGACCCCGATGTGGTTCGACTATGAGGACGACAAGATCCTGGTGAACACCGCCTCGCACCGTGCCAAATGCGAGTGGATCCGCAAGAGCCCACGCATGACCAGCCTGCTGGTCGATCCCGACAACCCATATCACTGGGTTCAGATCAAGCACAGAGTGGAGAAGGAACTCAGGGAGTGGGAGCCCGGCGGTGAGTACGTGACAAACCAGCTCGATCGGATCTGGACCAAATACACCGGTAATCCGCCGCCCTACGGCCTGCGCGACCCTAAGATTGACGAGAAACGAGTGCTGTTCGTCTGCAGCATCGACCGGATCGCAACCTTCGGGAAGCCCTAGCCGGCTCGCCCTCATTCGCGAGGGGGTGTCAAGGTAACCCCTTCACGGTAAATCGGCGCGCCGATTCAGGCATCGCATTCTGGCTATTTTCATGAACGGTGAGACGAGAGACCCGGTGCAGAGCCCTATTTACGACTTGTTCGTCCGTGCCATTGTCGGCCGGAAACAGGTCTTTTGCATTTACGACGGTTACCCGCGCGAGCTTTGCTCGCACATCCTCGGCCATACCAAAGGGCAGGAGGTGGCGCTGATCTATCAGTTTGGCGGTCAAAGCAAGTCAGGCTTGCCGGCTGGAGGCGAGTGGCGATGCCTCTCATTGTCGAAGGTTCGCAACGCTCGGCTCCGCGGTGGCCCGTGGCATGCCGGCTCGAGCCATACTCGGCCGCAGCCCTGTGTCGAAATCGTCGATATCGATGTCAACCCCTTGAGCCCATATCGCCCAAAGCGAAGAGCACGACGTTGATACTTGCAGGCTCGGCTGTTGACTCGCTCGGGTTTCTGATGCACCGATCCACGGAATTGCCGTCTCAGCGCCAGGGAGGAGATCATGGCGTCACCCAAAAAGCTGTCGCATATCGTCCTGCAGACCAATCGTCGGCCCGAGATGATCGATTGGTACTGCACGGTGCTTGGTGCCGAAATCCTTTACGAGGCCGAGCGCATCTCATTCATCAGCTATGACGATGAGCATCACCGTGTTGCCTTCCTCGACCCCGGGCCGCTGACGGAGCGGCAGCCGGACGCGGCAGGCCTAAATCACGTCGCATTTACCTTTGCCGGCCTCGACGATCTGATCGACAACTATCAGCGGCTCAAACAGCTCGGCATCCGGCCGCATCGATGCGTCAACCATGGCGTGACGACCTCGATGTACTACCACGATCCCGACCACAATCAGGTCGAGCTACTGGTTGATAATTTCGCCATGGCGCTCGAAGGCAAGGCCTACATGCGGGGCCGCGCCAAGAGCGACAAGAACCCGGTCGGCGTCGTCTACGATCCTGAAGAGCTCGTCGGGCGCGTCCGTGCCGGTTTGCGCATCGAGGAGCTGGCATCGATCAACTGAGCCGGCCGACGCCGGTCCCGGTAGGGCGACGACCGGATAGAGCCTTTGGCTAAGACCGGCAACCCCGCCCATCGTCAACCCAAAGCGTATCAGGATACGCGGTTTCTGCAGAGCAAGGATGCGCGCGCCCTGCGCATTCTTGCGGAGTATTTGGAGCCGCTCTATCGCTTCCAGCGCCATAATATCCAGGACACCATCGTCTTCATGGGGTCGGCTCGCCTGCTCTCGGAGGAGGCGGCAACGGCAGCGCTGGCCAAGGCGAAGCGGACGGGACAGGGGATAGAGGCCGCGCAGACCGCCCTGGAGCTGTCGATCTATTACGAGGCGGCGCGAGAGCTGGCCCGGCGCCTTACGGCCTGGTCGAAGAAGCTCGACCGTGAGGAGCGGCGTTTTGTCGTCTGTACCGGTGGCGGCCCCGGCATCATGGAGGCGGCCAATCGCGGCGCTTCCGAGGCGAAAGGCTCAATGTCGGGCTGACCATTTCGATTCCGGAAGACGAATTCGACAACCCCTATATCAGCCGGGAACTTCATTTTTACTTCCACTACTTCTTCATGCGCAAATTCTGGTTCGTCTATTTGGCCAAGGCCGTCGTGCTGTTCCCCGGCGGCTACGGCACGCTCGATGAGCTATTCGAGATCCTGACCTTGGTGCAGACGCGCAAGACGCGCAAGCGCATGCCGATCGTCCTTTTTGGCACCAAGTATTGGGATGAGGTGATCAATTTCGACGCGCTGGTGAAATATGGCACGGTCGGCTCGCGTGATCTCGACCTCTTCCATCGAACGGATTTGGTAGACGAAGCCTACGAAATCATTACAAAGGGTCTCACCGAAAACGCTCTCGGCAGCCCGGGACCTACACTCTAAGCATGATCGCGCACGAGCCGACTTGAGAGAGGCAGGGCCATGACCGAAACCCTCATCCTGCGCGGTGCCTACGCGATCACCGACCCGCGCCTCGGGCCGCGCGGCGTGATCTCGGGCGGAGCCGTCGTGATCACAGATGGCAGGGTTGTTGAGACTGGATCGTTCGCTGCGCTTGCACCCAGATATCCCGGCGCCCGCGTTCTCGGCGACGGCACCCAGCTGCTGATGCCCGGTCTGGTGGACGCGCACAGCCATGGGCGCGGTCTCTCGCCGATCCAGAAGGGCGTGCGCAACGATTTTCTCGAAAATGCCCTCTTCGACTGGGCCTATATGCCCATCCTGCCGCCCGAGCTGACCGCCGCTATCTGCGCGTGGCGTCACCTGCGCAGCGGTTGCACCTTGCTGCATCACAACGGCTTCGACGACGACGGTCCCGAAGGCGCGAGGCGCGCTCATATTGCGATCAAAACCTACCTCGCAGCCGGCATCAGGCTGGCCTTCTCGCCGGGGGTGCGCGACGAGAGCAAGCTCGCAATGGGCGGGGAGGAACTCATCGGGACGCTTCCACCCGATCTGCGCGAAGCGGCTCGCCCGTTCGTCTTCTTCGACAAGGCGGCGTTCGCCGACGAATATTTCCAACTATTCGACGAGCTTTACGATACCTACAACAACGCCGATACGCGGATACTGTTGGCGCCGTGCTGGGCGCACGGTGCGAGCGAGGCGTTTTTGCGCCGGGTTCGCGCCAAGGCGGACGCGCGCGGCGGCGTCATGATCCATATGCACCTCCTGCAGTCGCCGGTGCAGAAGGCTTATGGCCTGCGCCGACACGGCAAGCCAACCGTGTTCTGGCTCGACGATTTGGGTCTCGTCGACAGCAACGTCGCATACGGACATGCGATCCACGTCACCGAGGCCGAAATCGAGCTGATGGGCCGCCGCCGGACCTCCGTCACCAGCCATCCGAGCTGCAACTTCCACATGCGCAATGGCGTCACGCCGGTGATGCCGCTGCGTGCGGCGGGGGTGAATGTCGCGATGGGGCTCGACGACAAGACGATCAATGACGACGAGGACGCGGTGATGGAGCTGCGGATGATGCACAAAGTGCACCGCCTCCACAGCTTCGACCTGACGGCGCCGGCGCTCAGCGCCTACGAAGCGCTGGAGATCGCGACGGTGAACGGCGCCCGCGCGGCCGGTTTTGCCGGCGAAGTCGGCGCGCTCGTCCCCGGCATGAAGGGCGACGCGATCCTCGTCGACCTCGACCGGGTGACGCGTGACCCATGGATCGATCCGGGATTCGACATTGCCGAGGCGTTCGTCGAGCGCGCGATGGGTGCGGACGTCGCGACCGTCGTGGTAGGCGGCAAAATCGTCGTTGAGGATCACCGGCCGTGCGCGATCGATGTCGATGGGCTCTACCGCGAAGTACGCGCATTCTGCGCCAAGGGCCTCACCCCAGAGCAGCGGGCACGTGCCGACCTGCTCGCCCAGATCAAGCCTTATGTCCAAGCGTGGTACGGCACGTGGCATCAGGGCATGGTCGACCAACCCTTCTATCCTGTGAACGGCCGGGCCTAAACATCCCCCGAGCGGGAACTCCCACGGTCTCGTCATGCCCTTTGTATCCGTCACGCGCCTTCGGGTGCGGTCATGGCGATATTTGCCGGCGTTTGTGATCCAAGCCTTGCGCGCGGCGCGTCAGGCTAGGCGTGCGGACCGAAACCTCGGGGTTTCCGTGCTGCGGGATGCCAATCGCGCTTTCTGGACCCGCACGGTGTGGACCGATGAGACGGCGATGCGCTCCTTTATGCGTTCGGGTGCGCATCGCGGGGTGATGCCGCGGCTGGCCAAATGGTGCGATGAAGCTGCCCTTGCGCATTGGGAGCAGGACGGGCCCGAACCGCCCTCCTGGCCGGAGGCACATCGGCGTTTGCAACAGCAACGGCGCCGCTCGCGCGTCGACCAGCCATCGCCGGCACAGCAACGGTTCGAATTTCCGTCGCCCCGCGCCCCCGCTTAGCCGAAGCGGGGCGGGGAGTATTCCCGCCCAACGAGCGAGTTGCGCCCGCCCCACAGACGCGTCAACCTAGGTCGATTGCTTGCCGCTCCGACAGGGATGCCTGCGGCTATGCGCTACGTAAGACGGGTATTGCAACCGGGAGAGACCGTCGTCTATGCCACGAAATTGCATTGGATTATCTATTGGCCGGCTATCCTACTGCTGATCATTTGTATAATCCTGGCGGGGGCGGCCTGGTACATGGCAGACAATAGCAATGTCAGTCTCGCACTCGGGATTGCAGCGGTTATATTTGCGTTATTGGCGCTGTCTTCGGCTTTCCGGGCATTTATCCATTGGGCGACGACCGAACTGGCTGTGACTGACCGGCGTGTCATCTATAAGACCGGTCTGATTGCCCGGCATACGATCGAGATGAACCGAAGGCAAGTCGAGAGCGTCGACGTTGATCAATCGATTTTCGGCCGCATGATCGGCTACGGAACGCTTATCATCCGAGGTACGGGAGGGAGCCTGGAGCCGATGCGTCGCATCGACAACCCGCTGACCTTCCGTACCTACATCACAGCTGGCTAAATCTCCGTAGTAGGGCCCCTTAAGCGCGGACGGGGACGCCCTTCTGCTCGAACAGCTGCTGCAATTCGCCGGTTTCGAACATTTCGCGGATGATGTCGCAACCGCCCACGAACTCGCCCTTGACATAAAGCTGCGGGATCGTCGGCCAGTTCGAGAATTCCTTGATGCCCTGGCGGATCCCCGGATCGGCGAGCACGTCGATGCCCTTGAACTTGACCCCGAGGTGGCTCAACATCTGCACCACCGCCGCCGAAAAGCCGCATTGCGGGAAGACCGGCGATCCCTTCATGAACAGCACGACCGGATTGTCGGTGACGTCCTGGCGGATGCGCTCGTGAATGATGTTTTCCATCTGTGATCCTCTATTTTCGGAAGTTGGGTTGCGGAAACTGGGCTCAATCCTCTGGGGCGCCGGTCTGCAAGGCGAGCGCGTGCAGCTCGTTGCCCATCCGGCCGCGCAACGCCTGATAGACCATCTGATGCTGCTGGACCCGGGTTTTGCCGCGGAACGCGCCGGAGACGACATGCGCTGCGTAATGATCGCCGTCGCCGCGCAGGTCTTCGATCGAGACCTGGGCGTCGGGCAGGCTTTCCTTGATCAGCCGCTCGATCATCGCCGCGTCCATC